>Ga0247781_1000306_pt1 | contig 14812 bp, 10 predicted proteins | sample UWRJL184509B5_FD_179922 | JGI IMG/M metagenome (GOLD analysis project Ga0247781, IMG submission 179922) | Plant litter microbial communities from Arlington Agricultural Research Station in Wisconsin, United States - UWRJ-L184-509B-5 | ecosystem: Environmental > Terrestrial > Plant litter >...
CCGGGCGGCTGGCGGTTGGTGGGACGCACGGCGGAAATACTTTTCGACGTACGGGACGAGCCCCCGGCCCGGCTCGGCCCGGGCACCCGCGTACGGCTGGTGGCAGTGTGATCACGGTCGTGCGGGCCGGCCCGCTGACCACAATTCAAGACCAAGGGCGGCCCGGGTACGCGCACCTCGGCGTGCCCCGTTCGGGAGCGCTCGACGGGCGGGCGCTGCGCCGGGCCAACGCGCTGGTCGGCAACCCCGTGGGCGCGGCGGGGTTGGAGACCACGCTGATGGGCTGCGCGCTGCGCTTCGACGCGCCGGTGCTGGTGGCGGTGACCGGGGCGACCGCCGTCGTGAAGGTCGACAAGATTCCGGTCGGGCCCGGCGTCCTCGAACTCGGCGCCGGTTCGCTGCTCGACGTGGGGCGGGCCACCCGGGGCGTACGGTCCTATGTGGCCGTTGCTGGAGGTCTCGATGTCGAGCCGGTGCTCGGCAGCCGGTCGACCGACACCCTCTCGGGGCTCGGCCCGGCTCGCCTCGTCGAGGGGACGACGGTGCCCGTGGGGCACGAGCGTGCGGAGGCGGCGGACCCTGAGACCGCGGCCGACCCGGTCGACGAACTGGAGCTCGGGGTGTGGCTTGGGCCGCGTGACGACTGGTTCGCGGGCGGCGAGTTGTTCGAGAAGCCGTACTCGGTCAGCCCGATGAGCAACCGCATCGGCTGCCGGCTGACCGGCACCGCCCTGACCCGCGCCCGGACCGGCGAGTTGCCCCCGGAGGGCGTGGTGCTCGGCGCGATCCAGGTGCCCGCCGACGGGCAGCCGCTGATCTTCCTGGCCGACCATCCGACGACTGGCGGTTACCCGGTGATCGGGGTCGTCGACGACGTGACGCCGCTGGCCCAGGCGCGGCCGGGGAGTGCGGTGCGGTTCCGTGCGCTCCATTGACCTGAACGCCGACCTCGGCGAGGGCTTCGGCCGGTGGCGGCTCGGCGACGACGAAGCCCTGCTCAGCATCGTGACCTCGGCGAACGTGGCCTGCGGCTTTCACGCCGGCGATCCGTCCACGATGTACCGGATCTGTGCTGCGGCGGTCGCCCGGTCGGTCGCGATCGGGGCTCAGGTGGGCTATCGCGACCTGGCCGGGTTCGGGCGGCGGCGGATCGACTACGCCCCGGACGAGCTGCGGGACGACATCCTTTACCAGATCGGCGCGCTCGAGGGCTTCTGCCGCGTGGCCGGCGGGCGGGTCGGCTACGTGAAGCCGCACGGCGCGCTCTACAACACCGCGGCGGTCGACGAAGGTCAGGCGGGCGCGGTGGTGGCGGCGGTCCGGGCTTACGATCCAGCGCTGCCGATCCTGTGCCAGCCGGGATCGGTGCTGGCCCGGCTGGCGGTCTCGGCCGGGATCGCTGTCGTGGGTGAGGGTTTCGCCGACCGGGGCTATCGCGCCGACGGCACGCTGATGTCGCGTTCGCTGCCCGGCGCTGTGCGGCACGACCCGGACGAGGTGGTCGCCCGGGCCGTGCGGATGGCGGTCGACGGGGTGGTCGAGACGGGCGACGGTGAAGTGGTGCCGACGCCGGTGGCCTCGATCTGCGTGCACGGGGACACGCCCGGCGCGGTCGACCTGGCCGCGCGGGTCCGCGCCGGACTGACCGGCGCGGGACTGGCCGTCGAGCCGTTCGCCTGATCAGTCCCCCTGGTCCATCCCGCGCAGGATCAGCGGGAGGCGGTTCGGGCCGTCCGCGGTCACCACGACCGGAACACCCCAGTCCTGGCGGGTCAGGTGGCAGGCGGCGAACTCGACATCGACGTCGCAGGTGGCGGCCTGGGCGACCACCTGGAGGACGCCCCCGGGCACGTCCGGGTTGATCACCAACGCGCGGGACAGATCCGTCGTCACGCCGGCGCCGTCGAGCAGCAGCTCGGGTGGGGAGGCGGAGATCTCCAGGCGGGTGGACGGGCCGAACTGGGTGTCGAGCTTCTGGCCGGGGGCAGGCGTGAAGACCACGTCGAGGGTCAGCGGTCCGGGCCCGACCGGGGACGGCGGACGCTCGGTGCGGTGCCGCTCGCCGTTGACCGTACGGACGGCGCCGGGCGCGAGCCGGGTCAGGCGGTGCGCGGCCGACTCGACGACCAGCACGTCACCGGCGGCGGTCACGACCACGTCACTGGGCTCGGCCAGACCGGAGTCGACCGTGGACACCTCGTCGGCCAGTGGATCGAAGCGCCGGACCGCGCCGTTGTAGGTGTCGGCGACCAGCACCGAGCCGTCGGGCAGCGCGGCCACACCGAGCGGGTGCTGCAACAACGCGTCCTTGGCCAGGCCGTCGACATGGCCGAAGTCGAAGAGACCCTGGCCGACCGCGGTGTGCAGGACACCGTTCTCGAGGTAGCGCAGGGCCGAGGTCTCGCTGTCGGCGATCCACAGCCGGTCGCCGCCGACCGAGAGCCCGGACGGCTGTGCCATCCACACATCGGGGATCGGGCCGTCACGCAGGGACTCGACCGTCGTGCCGGCATAGACGCCGACCGCGCGCCGGATCGGGTCGAACCACCAGAGCTGGTGGATGCCGGCCATCGCGATGATTACGCGGTCGTCGTACCAGGCCAGATCCCAGGGGGAGGAGAGGTCGGCGGCGAGAGCGTCCTGCTCCTGCTCGTCGGCGGCGGAGCGCCACGGGCGGCCCGAGCCGGCCACCACGGTGCTCTCGCCGTCCGCGAGACGCAGGCCCCGGAGCTGGTGATTGACCGTGTCGGCCACGACCACGTCGTAGCCGACCGCTTGGGCGATCTCGGCCGGGAGCAGGAGCAGGCCTTGAGGCTCGCTGAACGGGGCCCCGCGTTCGCCGCCGCCGAACCGGCGGACCGGGGTCTCGCCGTCGGCCTCGACCTCGACGATCGAGTGCCGGGCCGAGTCGCTGACCAGCAGGTGGCCGTCGGGCAGCTCGATCGCCTTGCCGGGGAAGCGGAACACGGTGTCGACGGCGGGCGGAGCGACATAGGGGCCGTCGCCGCGGTGCAGGGTGCCGTCGGCGGTGTGCTTGGCGATCAGCTCGTCGATCAGTCGGGAGAGGCCCTCGGCGTGGCCCTCGCCGGCCATCGAGGCGACCAGGTAGCCGGTCGGGTCGAGCACCGCAAGGGTGGGCCACGCCTTCGCCGCGTACTGCTGCCAGAGGTGCAGGTCGCCGTCGTCGACCACGGGGTGGTGCACGCCGTAGCGCTCGACGGCGGCGGCCAGGGCCTGGGGGTCGCGCTCGTGCTCGAACTTCGGCGAGTGCACGCCGATCACCACGACGGCGTCACCGTACTTCTCCTCCAACGGCCGCAGTTCGTCCAGCACGTGCAGGCAGTTGACGCAGCAGAAGGTCCAGAAGTCCAGGACGACGACCTTGCCCCGCAGGTCGGCGAGGGTCAGCTCCCGGCCGCCAGTGTTCAGCCAGCCACGGCCCCGCAGCTCGGGGGCCCGCACACGTGCAGTCATCCGACCATCGTGCCGCACCGGTCCCGCCGGTATGACACGAAGGTGGTCAGAACGACAACGTCAGCCGTACGGCGGTCAGGCGTTCGGCTTTCGGACGTCGGCTTCAGGCGTTCGGCTTGAGGCAGAGGACCTGGTCCTTGCCGTCCGCAGTCTTGTTGATCACGACCGGTTGCTGCGGGTCGGCGCACTGCGCCTTGTCGTCCACGATGGAGACCACCTGGAACGACGAGGCGTCCGAGCAATCGGCCTTGAGCGCCTTCTCGCCGTCCTGCTTCACGCACTCGCCCTGAATCACCGAGAGCGAGTCGTTGCTGTTGCCACCGGCCACCAGGTAGACGATGCCGAACACGATGCCGAGCAGCAACAGCGCACCCACCACGACCGCGAGCAGGATCGGCAGGATGCGTACGTGCGGCGTCTCGGGCTTGGCCGGTGCGGCTTTCGCGGCCTCGGCCTTGAAGTTGTCGAACCGGCCCTGGTCGGCCTCGATCCCCGGCCAGCTGGTCGTCTCCTCCGGAGTGGGCGGCGTCACCGTGGCGCGGCTGGCCGGGCTCAGAAACGGATCGCTGTCGGGGACACCGAAGCCGTTCGACGAGTGCGGACCGGACGGACCGAAGCCGTTGGACCCGGGCCGATCGGCGGGGTCGAAGCCGTTGGACCCGGGCCGACCGGCAGGGTCGAAGCCGTTGAGGCCCGGAGGCATCGGCGGCAGCGCGGGCGCGGGCACGTAAGGCTGCTGGTCACGGCCCGCGATATCAGTGGTCGGCTCGCTGTACGGCTCGCCGGGGCGGCCGGGCGGCAGGGCCGGACGGTCGGAATAGGGCGAACCGGGCGGAGCGGGCTCGGGCGCCGCGCCGGGCAGCGCGAGCGCCGAGGACATGCCGGTCGGCGGACCGCCGGGGCCACCGAGGGCTCCAGCGGGGGTGACGCGGGCGCTCGCCGAGGCGCGGGCCGGGGATTGCGGGGCCACGCCGGGCTCACCGCCCGGTCCGTTCGGGTCGCCCGAGAACGCCGGGGAGCCGAACGCGCTCGGCGGCGGCGCCGCGCGGTCGTCGGGCCGCGCGAAGGGCGAATCGGCGGAGAACGCGCCGGAGTCCTGGTCGTCGTCCCGCGCCTTCGACTCATCGTCGGCGGGCGCGGGCCGGCCGTAGACCCGGGCCTGCGGAGCGGCGGCCGGGAGCGGCAGCTCGGTCGCTTCGACCGGCGCGGTGCGGCTGGCCGACGGCACCGACGCACTCGCGGTGATCGGACGGGCCGAGCCCACGGCCGCCGGATTCTCGGCGGGGTCGCGCGGCGCGGGCACCGAACTGCTGCGGGAGTCGGCGGACGCGGCCGAACTCAGGGCGCCGAGCGCGGCGCCGGGGACCCGCTGCGGATAGCCGTTCGGGTTGTCCTCGGACTGCCCTGGCCGCCGGAACATCGCGTGGTCGTCGGCCTGATCGTCGTTGTCGGCAGCGAAAGGAGACGCCGGCCGGGCTGCACCGTAGGCGGCACCGGGCTCGCGCACCACGCCGAACGGCGAGGACGACTGCTCGTCGCCGGACTCGGCCGCGGCGCCGGGGCGGTGACCGAACGGCGAGTTCGCAGCATCGGGCCGTGCGCCGAACGGTGAGCTTTCCGCGTCCGACCGCGCACCGTAGGGAGAGCTCTCGGCATCAGGCCGGCTGCCGAACGGGGAGCTTTCCGCGGCGGGTCGGGCGCCGAAGGAGGAGCCCTCGGCGTCGTTCTGCTGGCCGTCGTTCTGCTGGCCGTCGTCGAACGGCGACACCGGGCGGGCCGAGCCGTAGGTCGGCGAGGCGGCGCGGGGCGCGGCCGGGGAGTCGTCGTGACCTGCACCGTAGGGCGAGGTAGGACGGGCGGATCCGAACGCGCCGGAGTCACCTTCGGGCTGTCCGTAAGGTCCGGCCGGCCGGGCGGAGCCGTAGACCTGGGCGCCACTCTCGGGAGCCGCGGGGCGGGCGGAGCCGTAGACGGGCCCGGCGGGTCGGGCGCCGAAGGCGGAGTCGGACGAGCCTTCGTCGGTCGGGCTGAACGGCCGGGCGGTGCCGTAAGCCGCGCCGGCCTGCGCCTGCTGACCGGCGGGCTCGCCAGTGCGGCCGAACGGGTCAGGGAGGCCGTCGCGCTCGAAACCGCCGGGCGCCGGGCCGGCGGACTGTGCCTCCGACGACGGGCCGCCCTCGGTCGTGGAGCGGCCGAACGGGTCGGCGAAGGGCTCGGGACGACCGTAGGGGTGGGGCGGAATCTCGTCGGCGGTCCCACCGAACGCGCTGAAGCCCTCGGCCGCCGCCGGGGTGGCGTCGGCCGGGTAGCTCGCGGGCGCCCCGAACGGAGCCTGCTGGCTGCGGACCGGGAGCTCGGCCGAAGGCGTCGCGGCGGGCTGGGCCAGGGAACCCTCGAAGGTCGCTGCCGGGTGGCCGGGCTGCTCGAGATCGTCGGGGGTGCCACGTAGCGGGAAGCCGCCGCTGTCGCCGCGACGGGTGGGGAAGGCCGAGCCGCCGCCACTACGCAGCGGGAAGCCGCCGCTGTCGCCCGACTGCGAGGCCAGGTCGTTGTCGTTGGGCTGCGGGGTGAAGCCGCTCGGCGCGGCGAAGCCGTTGTCGCCGAGTTGGGCCGGGAAGCCACCGTTGTCACCGGGGCGTGCGCCGAAACCGTTGTCGGTGCCGCCGTTGTCACCGGGCTGCGCGGAGACGTCGCCGGAGCGGTTGGGCTGCGACGGGACGTCGGGCAGACCGGTGAGGGTCGCGCCGGGGACGCGGACGGGCTGCGCACCGAAGGCGGAGACCCCGGGCGGACGGCCGGTGGACGGGTCGACCTGCTCGGGCTCGGCCGCGCCGCGCGTGGCGGCCGCGGCGAAACCGTCGAAGCCCTCGACCCCGCCGATCGGGTTTCCGGTGGGTGCGTTGCGCTGCGGCAGCGGAGCGCCGGGACGCTGGATGAAGGCCTGACCGAGCGACGAGCGGCCCGGGGTCGCGGGCGGCGATCCCCAGACCGACTTCGGCTCGGCGGAGGCCGGAGCAGCCTCCCGGGACGAATCGGACGGCGGAGAGCCGAAGACCGAGGACGGACCGCCACCCTGCGCAGGGCCGAACGGGGAAGCCGACGTGGCACCGTAGCCACCGGCGTCGCTGGGCGAGACCGACCCGTAGGGCGAGGCAGCGCCGCGCTGCGGGAGCGCGCCGCCGTCGTCGGCCGACGGAGCCGGATTGCGCTGCGGAAGGCCGCCGCTCTCGTCGGAGGCGGGGACGCGGGCCGACCCGTAGGACGTGCCGGTCGCCGGGCGCGGGCCGTCGGGGCCCTGCCCGAAGGTGGGCACGGCGGGGACGACGAACGGCGAGCCGCCGTTCGGCGTGGCCTGCGGCGGCGGGCCGTAGGAGCTGGGGAAACCGTCGGCGGGCGCCGGGGCGGAAGCCCGGCCCGAGACTCGCTGCCCGTCGGCGTCGGACGGGAAACCGTCCGGCCCCGGGCCGCCCGACGTGGCCTCGGCCGGCTGTGAACCGGCGTAGTGCCCCTCGGACGTCATGAGCGCCTCCTCATTTCATGCGGCCGGGCCAGCTCTGCACGGACGTCGGTCAGCGCCGGCGTCGTGCCCAGCTCTGAGGCCAGGCCGTGCGGGACTCCGACCAAGATCGGAAGCCCGGCCCCGCGCCGACCGGCCGAGCCGGCTCGTTGACCGTGCCCAACCGTACCGGTCGAGGGCGGCAGGAGGAATCCCGGTGTACGCCCCGGAGGGGACGGCAAACCGATCTTTAAGGATGTCGTGAAAATGCGAACGGCCCACCCGGAAGGATCCGGGTGGGCCGTGGCGCCGTGGGCGGTCAGAAGCTCCGGCGCTGCGCGAAAAGGGCGATCTCGTCGCGCATCGACTGAGAGGGCGCGCTCATCCAAGCCCGGTCGATGGCACGGTTCTCGCGGTTGATCATTCGACGCCGGCGAACGCGGTCGACGATGCTCATTGCTTTTCACTTCCCTCGGGCCGGGATCGCCGGCCCATCGTGGTGCTGTCCCGATGTGACTCCATCATGCGTCACATCGGGACCTGCTGCCAACGATTTCAGGGGTGATGCTGCGCACTTGCCTAACGATCGTAGGTCAACAAAATCTATTGCCTAAGGAACGTTCGTATTCCTAGCTCCACGACAGCAGTGCTCCCTCGGGGTCGGTGAGAAAGTCGCCGAGATCGCGCAGGAACTTCGAGCCGAGTTCGCCATCGATGACCCGGTGGTCGAAGGAGAGCGCGAGGGTCGTGACCTGGCGAATCTTGATCTTTCCCTTGTGTACCCAGGGCATTGGCCGGATCGCACCGAAGGCCAGGATCGCCGACTCGCCCGGCGGCAGGATGGGCGTGCCCGAATCGACCCCGAACACTCCGACATTCGTGATGGAGAAGGTGCCACCGGTCATAGCGGACGGCGGGGTCTTCCCGGACTTCGCGACCTGGACCAGAGAGTTCAGGGCTTCGGCGAGCTCCCGCAAAGTGAGGCGGCCGGCGTCCTTGATGGTGGGAACGATGAGGCCGCGCTCGGTCGCCGCGGCGATGCCGAGGTTCACGTACTCCTTGACGACGATCTCGTTGGTCGCCGCTGACCAGGTCGAATTCACCATCGGGTGGCGCTTCGCGGCGAGCAGTACGGCCTTGGCCACCAGCAGCAGCGGGGAGAGCCGCACATCGCGGAACTCACGCCGGGCCTTGAGCTTCTCGAGCGTCTTCATGGTGCGCGTCACGTCGATCGTGAGGAACTCGGTGACGTGCGGAGCCGTGAACGCCGACGCGACCATGTTCTCGGCGGTGAGCTTGCGGACACCCTTGACCGTGATCCGCTGCTCCCGGCTCGCGTCGAAAACAGCCGCGGCCCCGGCGGTGGTCACGGCGGGCGCTTCCGCCACGGTCGCCAGAGCCTGGTGTACGTCGTCACGAGTCACCGACCCCAGGGGCCCGGTGCCGGTGATCGTGCCGAGGTCGACTCCGAGATCCCGGGCCAGCTTGCGGACCGGCGGCTTCGCGAGCACGGGACCGCTGGTCCGCGCGGTGACGGCCGGAGCGGGCGGGGTTACCGGGGCGCGGGGCGGGGTGGGCGGGGGTGCGGTTGTCGTGGCTCCAGCCGGCGTACCCGGGCGGGGTCGCCTTTTGGCTGTTGTGGTCTTGGGTCCGTAGCCGACGAGGACGGCTGTGCGGCCGCCCGGCGCGGGACCACCGATCAGACCCGGCTCGACCGCGCCCTCGGCCGGCGCGATCTCGACCGCCGCCAACGACTCGGCCGACGGGACCGGACCGGGCAGGTCGGAGGGGAGCGGACCGGCCGACGGATCGGTGTCGATGGCCACGATGGGCGCTCCGACCTCGACCGTCGTACCGGCCTCGTGGAAGATCCGGGTGACCACGCCGGCCCACTTTGCGGGGATCTCGACCGCGGCCTTGGCCGTCTCGACCTCGACGATGAGCTGGTTCAGCTCGATCGTGTCGCCGACCTTGACCAGCCAGGCCAGGATTTCGCCCTCGGTGAGTCCTTCGCCGAGGTCGGGCAGGGTGAACTCCTTGACGCGCGACATCGGCGTCACCAGCCGAACGAGCGGTCGACGGCGTCGAGCACCCGGTCGAGGTCCGGCAGGTATTCCTCTTCGACCCGGGCCGCCGGATAGGGGATGTCGTAACCGGTCACACGCAGCACCGGGGCTTGAAGGTAGTAGAAGCACTGCTCGGAGATGCGGGCGGCCAGTTCGGCGCCGAGGCCGATGTTGCCGGGGGCCTCGTGGACCACGATGGCGCGGCCGGTGCGGCGGACCGAGGCATAGATCGTGTCGTAGTCGACCGGGGAGAGCGAGCGCAGGTCGATGACCTCCAGGTTGCGGCCGTCCTCGGCGGCCGCGGCGGCGGCGTCGAGCGCGGTGCGCACCATCGGCCCGTACGCCAGCAGTGTCGCGTCGGTGCCCGCGCGGGCGATTCGGGAAGCGTGCAGCGGGTACGCGCCGGCCAGGTCGGCGGCGAGGTCGACCTCGCCTTTCTCCCAGTAACGGCGCTTGGGCTCGAAGAAGACGATCGGATCGTCGGAGTTGACCGCCTGCTGGATCATCGAATAGGCGTCGGCCGGGTTCGAGCAGGTGACGACTTTGAGGCCGGGGGTGTGCGCGAAGTAGGCCTCGGGTGACTCGGAGTGGTGCTCGACCGCGCCGATGCCGCCGCCGAAGGGGATGCGGATCACGATCGGCAGCCGCACATGGCCTTTGGAGCGGTAGAACATCTTCGCGACCTGGGCGACGATCTGGTTGTAGGCCGGGTAGACGAAGCCGTCGAACTGGATCTCGCAGACCGGCCGGTAACCGCGGATGGCCAGGCCGACGGCGGTGCCGATGATGCCCGCCTCGGCCAGCGGGGTGTCGATCACCCGGTCGTCGCCGAAATCTTTCTGCAGGCCGTCGGTGATGCGGAAGACGCCGCCGAGCTTGCCGACGTCCTCGCCCATGATGATGACCTTGGCATTTTGCTCGAGCGTGCGGCGCAGGCCGTGATTGAGGGCTTTGCCCAGGGTGATTATCTCACTCATCGGTGGTCAGTCCCCTCGAACGAGGCGTGGTAGTCGGTGAACTGGCGGCGCTGCGCGTCGACCTCGGGCGAGCCGTTCGGATAAGCGTGGTCGAACATGCTCACCGGTGCCGGGTCGGGCATGGCCAGGACGCGCTCCCGCAGGTCGAGGGCGAGAACCTTGGCCGACTCGTCGACCTCGGCGAAGAAGCCGTCGTCGCCGATCTGCTGCTTGGCCAGGAAGGCCTTGAACCGGGAGATCGGGTCCTTGACCTTCCACGACTCGACCTCGCTGGCGATGCGGTATCGGGTCGGGTCGTCCGAGCTGGTGTGCGCGCCCATCCGGTAGGTGTAGGCCTCGATCAGCGTCGGGCCCTGCCCGTTGCGCGCGTGGTCGAGCGCCGCCCGGGTGACCGCGAAGCTGGCCAGCACGTCGTTGCCGTCGATCCGTACGCCCGGGAAGCCGAAGCCGGCCGCTCGGCGATAGAGCGGGATGCGGGTCTGCCGCTCGAGCGGCTCGGAGATCGCGTACTGATTGTTCTGGCAGAAGAAGACCATCGGGGCGTGGAAGACACCGGCCCAGACGAACGCCTCGTTGACCTCGCCCTGGCTGGTCGCGCCGTCGCCGAAGTAGGCGATCACGGCCTCGCCGTCAGGGGTGCCGGTCTTGCCGTCCATCGTCACGCCCATCGCGTAACCCGTGGCGTGCAGAGTCTGCGAGCCGATCACGATGGTGTAGCCGTTGAAGCGGTGCTCGTTCGCGTCCCAGCCGCCCTGGTCGACGCCCCGGAACAGGCCGAACGGCATGATCGGGTCGATCGATCGGGTGTAGAGCACGCCGTGCTCGCGATAGGTCGGGAAGGCCATGTCCTGCGGACGCAGCGCCCGGCCGGAGCCGACCTGGGCCGCTTCCTGTCCCAGCAGACTGGCCCAGATGCCCAGCTCGCCCTGGCGCTGCAGGGCGGTCGCCTCGGCGTCGAGGCGGCGGACGGTGACCAGATCGCGGTAGAGCCCCCGGTATTCGTCGTCGGTGAAGTCGACGGAGTAGGTCACGCCGTCGGCGGTCGTGACGCTGTCGATCCGTTCGCCGTCGGGGGTGAGCAACTGGACGAAGCCGCCTGCCGGTGCGTCAGCACCGACGTCGCTTACGCCGTTCGCCATCGTGTCTCCCTGTTCATCTCTGCGCCCGCGACGGGTGTCGCCCGTCCGCGCGGCGAACCGGTGGTTGCCGCGCCTGGCCCGGGTGAGGTTGCCGCGCGACAATTCGGCGCGGGCCTGGACCCCGCCGGGGAGTGACGATCCCCACCCCACGCTCCGCTGGGTCGGCGGAAACGACGGCGGCGGTGCCGTCGCATCCATCCTGACAGAGAACGTGAGCCGCGTTACAGGTCGGGTCGATCACAGTCCAGAAATTCCCCGGTGACATTGGTGCCCGTTTTTGTCCAAATAAAAGGCTTTCGTACGGCCACTACCGTACGAACGGTTCCCTCACGCCGCTGCCAGGAGGCCCAAGCGTCGTTCACCCCGATAACCGCGGTGAATCGGTGTTGATCATTGCACCTCCCCGCGCCCGTCGATGCCCGCGTGAGAGGGGGAGCCGGTAGTGCCGGACCAGCGCGACGACGACTCCGTGCCGCCGATCAAGGTGATGCGCAAGCGTCGGAACGGCGTGTACCGAGCCGACGCCGGGTTCTCGGGACCCACTCGACGTTACGTGCTGATCGTGGCGATGCTCGTGGGGCTGGCCTCCATGCCGACCCTGGCGGCGATCACAGCAGGTTCGCGGGAGATCTCGGGCGGGCGTGCGGACACGATGGACATCCCGTTCCTGCCGCCGGCCTCGTCGGGGCCCGTCCGGCCCCGCCCGTCGGTCTCGTCCGGGCCGAATCCCGGGGACGGGTCGGCTCAGGGCGCGGCGCGAAGTGCGGACGCGGCGGTGCGGGCGGGGCGGCTGATCGGGCCGGCGGGGAAGCGTGAGCCGGCGGGGAAGCGTGAGCCGGCGAGGAAGCGTGAGCCGGCGGCCCCCCGGCACGGCAATTCCAGCGCGGGCTGGTCTTCGGACCATTCTCCGCGTCCGGGCGGGGACCAGGGCAGCCGCCGCGACAGATCGTCCGACCACGATGACAGATCGTCCGACCACGGTGACGGGCCGTCCGACCACGATGACGGGCCGTCCGACCACGATGACGGGCCGTCCGACCACGATCGACCCGACCGGCGCGAGCGCCGGTGCGACGAGAGCAAGCAAAGCCGGAAGACCCACCGATCCGTAACCCGTCACCGGTCATCCGACCGGTCTGAACACAGCCGGAGGTCAGCTGTGGCCGAACGTCCGCACAACATCCGTCCGACCGCCATCCTCGAGCGCGGCAACGCCAACAGTGGCAACCACGCGAACCGCATGATCCCGGAGACTCGCTCCGAGGAGAACCAGATCGCGAAGCGCTCCTACCGCGGCGGTCATCGCGCGGACGGGACGCACCACACGGACGACCAGACCGCGGCGCAGCAGCGTGGCTCCCGGGTCGGCCGCCATCACACCGAGCACAGCGAGGACCTCTCCGGCCGCTGGTAAACGCGCCAGCACCTGTTTCGGTGACGGGCGGTCGACAAGGTTTCAGGAGCCGTCGAGGCGGTGGCGGTTGGCCTCGAGCCAGGCGTCGATCGCCTCGGCGTCGTTCGGGTCGACGCCCTCGGAGATGAGCTGGGCCACGGCCGCGGTCGCCGGGCTGCGCTTCTCGCCGGTCGCGTAGAGCCGCGCGAACTCGGGGATCATCTCCTCCACCACATCGTCGGTCTGCTCGACGGCCGCGGCGGGCAGGTCGCGCCGCCGCAGCGTATAGGCCGACCAGGCCCGCGTCACTCGGGGCAGCATCGCCGCGTCGTCCATGTCGAGGACCGCGCGCCGGTGCACCCAGTCGAGCAGGAAGAGCCCCGCCACCGCCGGACTCCAGCGCAGCGGGTCGGGGTCGGGCAGGCTCGCCGCGTGGTCGAGGATCAGGCTGAGGCAGAAGTGCAGCGAGGCCAGCTCGTCGTCGGCGTGCACCCGGTCGAGCCCGAAGCGGGCCGCCTCGGGTGCGGCCAGGAAGTCGCGTACCAGATTTGTGCTGGACAGCGCGGGCGGTTCGCGCAGCGGTGGCGTGGTCACGACGGGCAGCAGGGCCAGCCGCGCGCCGGCCAGCGCCCGGTCGGTGGCCAGGGAGCCCTCGGACGGCAGGTCGGTCAACCCGTCGGTGATCTCGAGGTGGCGGTCGACCGCACCGCGCAGACGGCCCGGATCTTCCTCGCGGAACCAGGTCAGCTCATCGCCGGAGCACATCTGACGCACCTGCTCGAGGATCCGCTCGGCCGAGGAGCCGACGAAGACGTCCTTGGCGATGCCGATGTTGTGGTCGATCAGGGCGACGACCGCGTGTTCGGGGCCACCCTCCTCGGCATCGTCGTAGGCGAAGGTGACCAGATAGGACGTCTGGTCGCCGTAGACGTCACCGTAGGCATAGCAGCCCGTGGCCCGCACCTTGCCGAGCTGGCTGCTCCACGACGGCGCCTGCGCGCCTGGCCGCACCTCGCCGGCACCCTCAGCGTCGGGCACGAGGGCCGCGAAGACCTGGCGGATCGTGGTCGCCGAGGCCGCGCGTCGGCGGGTCGTCGAGGAGAGGAACTCGCCGACGAAAACGCGCACGGCGTCGGCACGGTCGTCGTGGGCTACGGCGTAGACGCTGCCCAGCAGGGCTGTGCCCACCAGCTCGGCGTCCAGCGCGCAGCCAAGCTTCGCCACGTCGCGGGCCGCGTGCAGGACCGCCTCGTACGGAGTCTGTGGTGCCGGCATGCCGCGAGCCTACCTGCCACGGTGCGTGGTGGGACTACTACGAACGCACGGTGGTGAGAGCTTCACGCGCTTGTGCGTAGGCATTCAGCACTTCGCGGACCGGAGCCACGACGTATTCCCGCCCGACCTCGGTCACCGCCGCCCGCAGCCGCTGCTCGGCTCGGTGCTTGGCCCGTCGCGCCCCCCACCCCACCACCGGACGCAGGGCGAGCCACAGCAGAACCCCAAGGAGGAGGCCACCGACGAGGAGAACGGTGGGCAGCGGAACCACGCCGACCTGCGGATTGTCCAGTTCGGGCAGTCCGAGCAGGCGCAGCACATAACCGAGGATCAGCCAGCCCAGGCCGACCACGGCGGTCCCGAGGAACAGCCAGTGCAACCAGCCGATGGCCCGCCACCAGAGCGGGGTCTTGGTCATTCCGAGGTCGGTGCGGCCGACCGCGCGGTCGAGCGCGTCGGACAGATCGGCGGAGCGTGACCGGGCGGCGGCGGCGAGGGCGGGCTTCCACACCTCGGGCAGCGGCGCGGCGGCTCGGTCGGAGACCGCCCGCACGGCCAGGCCGACCGCGGACTTCTGTGCCGCGTCGGCCTCGGGCAGCGAGGTGCGCGGCACGATCTCGGTGGAGACCGCGTCGGTCTCGGCCGGCTTGCTGTCGAGGTGCAGGCGGCGTAGCGGGTCGGGCCGCAGGCGGCGCAGGCCCCGGGTGAGCGGCCAGCCGGTGGCGGCCGCGGCCCGGTGTCGGTAAGCCCCGGCGGCGGCGTCGGCGACCGCGTTGACCCCGGCCGAGGCGGCGAGTGCGTCGGTGAGCCGGCGTACGGTGGCCCGGTCGACCTCGTCCTCGGCCGCGGGCGGCCCGATCAGGCTGGTCAGCGGCTCGCCGATGGTGTCGAGGTCGCCGGCGACGCGGCGCAGCGCGGCCTGCCGGTCAGCGACCGTCGTCTCGAGCGAGGTGCGCAGTTCGGCGAGCATGCCGGGTTGCTTGGCCGAGGTA
>Ga0247781_1000307_pt1 | contig 14807 bp, 5 predicted proteins | sample UWRJL184509B5_FD_179922 | JGI IMG/M metagenome (GOLD analysis project Ga0247781, IMG submission 179922) | Plant litter microbial communities from Arlington Agricultural Research Station in Wisconsin, United States - UWRJ-L184-509B-5 | ecosystem: Environmental > Terrestrial > Plant litter >...
CCATTTGTTTAAGTTTTTCAAATGCTAATAACTCTTGAACCGTAACCCTAACCCTGAATCTGACTTCAGATTTGGAATCCTGGTCACGTGAGGTATCTGAAAACATATCATATCACGTGATTTGGGGCCCGAGTAGGGGCCCGAGCGGAAGGGCCCGAGCAGACCCACTTTTGATAATGAACCGACCAGTCCTAGGTCGAGTTGAATTTCCTTATCAGTTTTGGCTGAATTTCCTATAGTAATTTTTTTTTGGACCACCCTTACAACAAATTGTCCTCCGGACAGGATTATAGTTTTACACGTGCTTTAAGAAGTCTTCTAAGGGGTATTTATACTTATAAGTCCCTTTTATTAATCTTCTTATTTAAAAGTCTTATTATTATTAATAAATATTATACTCTGTTTATAAGTTTATATAAATGTTAATAGTTTATTTTAGTATCTAGTTGTCTAACACTTACGGTATATGCTTTAATATACTGTTCTTAACTTCGTTAAATATAATAACGGGGATTAAGACTGGATTAATATCTTTATAGTCCTGTTTCCAGTTAAGAGTATTAGCTTACTTATTATCTTTTCCCTTAATATAGTGAATTTAAAAGTGGAATAGGGTTATTAACTCTACTTATTATGCCTGTTATGGACTAAGTTCCTTTATTAAGAAGTACTGGAGGTTATTATGGTCTGAAAAGACTTAGATTAGTTCTTCTGTTCCGCTTAGATACAGTACTTACTTAGTAAAGTACTGAATAATCGCTATTAATTCTTTATTGTGGATTAGATATTATAGGGCTGGACTGTAGATTCCTTTTAATAAGAAGGTAATTAAGTAGTGTTTCTTATCGTCTTAAACTTAGTTAAGTTCTCTACTGATTACGAATTCTAAGGAGTCTGTTTCGACTTGGAAAGGCTTTAAGAAGTCAGGGAGGGCTAGGATTAGTGCTGTAACGAAGGCGTGTTTAAGGTCCTTAAACGCCTTTTACTGTCTATTAATCTACTTAAACAGCTTTCCTTTGCCTGTGAGTTTGTAAAATAGTCTTACAATCTTTGTAAAGTACCTGATAAAGTAGTAATAAAAGTTTATGAAGCTGATAAAGGCTTATAACTCCTTTTAGTTCTTTAAAGTAAGCTAATCTCTAATTGCCTCTGTCTTCTCTAGTTACATTTTAAGTTTCTTAAGGGTTACTTTAAACCTTAAATAATTTAGCTTCTGAACGTGGAAATAGCTCTTCTTTAGGTTTACTGTTAGCTTTACTTTCTTAAAAGTTATTAAAACCTGTTATATATGTTTTTAATGTTCTTTTAAAGTTTCAGAATAAATTAGAATATTGTTTAAATATATAAAGATAAACTTATTAAAGAAGGGATAAAGAACATTATTAATAAGGCCTTAGAAGGTTACGGGGGTGTTTATTAATTCTATTAATATAACATAGTACTGGTAATACTTATTATAAGTCTGAAAAGCTGTTTTATATTCGTCCTCTTCTTTCACTCTAATATAGTTGAATCTTATAGGGAAATCGAGGCTGGAAAACTAACTTACTTTAATAATCCGCTCTTGCATTTCCGTAATAAGTAGCAGTAAGTAACGATTCTTAATTATATCTTTATTTAACGTTTGGTAATTAATAACTATATATAGTTTACTATCTCCCTTTCTTAGGACGAACAGCACTAGGTACCTTACTGGGGACTGGGATTCCATGATAAACCTGTTCTTTAAGTTCTTATTAATATACTCCTTTAAGGCTTCGGCCTATTAAGGGTTTAAGTAGTAAGGCTGGAAGTTATAAAGCTTTACTTCTGGCTTTAGTTTAATTTTATAGTCTTACGGTTTATAGTTTAGTAATTACGGTATCTTTTTTTAAAATAGAGTAAACTCCCTGTACTTTATAGGTACTTTAAATAAGTTGACTTCTTCGCTTATTTATAAATTAACTTTCTGCTTCTTTTTACCTTTTAAATTATTATTTAAGTAATATAGTAGATCTTTTAGTCTTTTAACCGTCTTAGTAAACCTGACTTAAACTGTGCTTGGTTTTAAGGGTTTAATGTATTTTTAAGTGCTTTATATATCTTTAGAACAGTTTAGTGCCTTTTTAGCTTTCTTTGAACAGTGATTACAGTTAGGGGACTTGCTAAAGGTAAAGTGGTTACTCTTTTAGTTAATTATAGGGTTATACTTTTCTAGTTAAGGTAGACTTAAGATTATATTGTAACTTATAACTGGTGTAACGTTAAAGTCTACTTATTATTTATCCTTATCTACTTTAATTAGGAGTGGTAAGTAGTAAGTAACTTTGCTATTATTGTATTAGTATAGGCTTCCTTCTCTATTTCGTATAGGAATAGCCTCTTTATACTCTTTATTAGGGAGTTTCCTTTAGTTAATTAGTGAGGGGTGTATTAGGTTGGAAGTACTTTTATTATTAATTACTGCTTTTACTTTAAATAGCTTCCCTCTTCTATCTGTTACGTTAATACTGACAGAATAATGCTTATACTTCTTTAATATCTAAGTTATAGTAACTATCTGTCTTTAAGGTCTTATTTAGCTTAACTTTTAAGTACCTCTTCTTCTTCTTAGGGTTTTTACTAACTAGCGAACTACTGGTTTCTGGCCTTTCTGGAGGGCTTATAGCTTTTTCCCAGCTCCTTTTGGAAAAATAGGTAGCTTTAATAAACCTAGTGATTAACTTTTTTAAGGTTTTTACACTTTAATGTCTAATTAACTTTAAACGGTATGATATTCCTAAAGTCTTTAATAAGTTAATAGTACGCTTTACAAGACTAAATTATAATAATATCTTTTTACTTTTAGATCTATTAATAGTCTTCTTACTTTTATTATTCTTTAGCTTTTCCATTAAGGTGTAGCGAGTACGTTATAACTGGATAGTTATTAAGTACCCCTCTTTACTAACATGTGGTAGGAGCTTAGTTAACTATAGTAACTTTCTGTTTATTGCTGGACTCTTTTATTAGAGAGTAGGAAACTTAGTAATAGGCTGGTTTTAACTTTACTTTAACGACAGCGTAATCCTGTTTTTATATATTAAGGAAGTGGTTATAAAGGGCTTTAAGCTTATAATACTAGTTAAAAACGCAGTTATTATATATGTAATCGATTTACAGTATATCTCTGTAATTAGGGTAATTAATATTAACTGTTAATATTATAGTTATAGAGTATAGAACGGGGGAAGTGGCACTTTATTCTTTTTCTTCTTCTACTTACCTTTACGTATATTATTTCTCCTAAACCTCTTCTTAAAACTTAGGTAGTAATAACTCAGCTTATTCTTTTATAAAGTGCCCTTTTTTAATAAGTTAGTATTTAAGTTAATTAGTAAAGCGAACTTTATTACAGAGTTATAACTTAATTTTTACTACTCTGTCTTTAAACGTTATAGTAAAGCCTTCGACTTATAAGTCCTTTACTTTATTTATTAACTTTTAATGTTTCTTTTTTAGTTTTTAGACTCTTCGTTAGTGTACTTACTTTATACCTTCTTAAGGGACCTTTAAAGTACTAGTTTAAAGTATATTAACTTTAATACAGGGTAGTTATCTAAGCTGTCCTTCTTTTAGTAAGGTAAGGGTACTGACTTACTTAACGTGTTTAAAGTGTTTAAGAGTCTTAAGGGGTACTGTTAAAAAGAACTTTTATTTCTTTAGTTTAATTCTCTTAACTTATTCTCTTTCACCTTTTAAGGCTTACTTTACCGTTTAAGTAGCGTAGAGGGTTAGTTCTTCGACTCTTTTTACTATCTTGGTGATTTCTAAGTTAGGGTCCTTCTTAGACTTCCTTAATTCTTAAACTTATAAAGTAAGGTTTTTAAAGCCTGTAACAGCTAGTTAGAATATCTCTTCTTAGAGTTGGTCTTCTATGACTTATATCTCTAATAGTTCTAAGTTTCCACCTTAGAGTTGGTTTTCTACGACCTGTACCTTTATAGCTGACTTTTCTAAAACACCTTTAAGGACTAAATATACCACGTCTTAAGGTTCTTCTTATTCTTCTTTATCTCCTAAGTTACACTTATCTATTTAAATGCAGTCTTCTTCGTTTCTTACTATCTTAATATAGACGTCTCTTAAGTTAAACCTAATGTGTTTTCCTCTTTCTGGAACAGGGTTTTAACCGATTTATTTTAATAATAGGTATTACTATGTTATATATCCTTTTTTATCGTAGTTAAAGCACTGGACCTGTAATAAGTCTTTAGGCTACTTTTATTACTGTTACTGTTAAGGTTTGTTGCGGTTAAGTCGATTTTAACGGTTTATTATACTAATATCTATAGGCTTAAGGTAGTAACTTATCGTGGTTAACTGGTTCCCCTTCTTTAGTTTACTTAGCTAGTAAGGGGTCTGCTCCTTTTAGTAGTTCTTTTGATAATAGTAATTATAATACTAGTTATTAACCTTAATAGTTATTTTAATTAACTTTTAAAGGCAATCTAGTTGATCTTCCTAGTAAAGGTCTTTTGTAACGTGTTCTTTCAGGTTACTCCAGAATAGTATTATTAGGGCCTTTTAGCTAAGCTTAGTTTTTACTGTTTTTAACTTAAAGTAAGTAGAGAATTTAAAGATTAAAGACGTCTGCCTTAAGGTTATAAAGTACTGTTTAGCCTTCTTAAGGGTATTTAGTTCTTTAAACTTAGTCTGGAGTTAGTTAATAAAAACGTCGAAGTTATTAAAAAGAGCTTAAGTCTTAAGAGCCTCTTTACGTGCTCTGTTTACAGAAAGGTTATTAATTATCTTTATATAGGGTTTATATTAGCGAACAGTTACTTTATCTAGTAGAGCTCTAGTGAACTTAACCTTTCCTTTTTTTTTAAAGAACTGCTTGTTATAATAAGTGATATAGCTTTAGAGCTAGGCTATCTAGGACTTTAGCTACGTAAAGTCTCCCTTAAAGCGTGACGGTAGGGGGAGTTTTACTTGTTTCTTCTGTAAGCCCTTAAGGTTATTATTTTCCAGCTTAATAACGTTAAGTTAAGTTTAAAGTTTCTTAATAAGACTGATACGACTCTTAATATCTTTAGAGAAAGCTTTGTTAAGTTCCTTAACTAGCCCCTACTGGTTAAGGTTTAAGTCTTTAAGGCGTGTAGCTAACTTATTAATAATAGGGAGTTAAGGTTAAGCTTACGTCTCTTTAATCTCCTTACCTTTTTTAAAGGTTAATATGTTAGTAGGGGAGAGGTAGTATTTGGGAATTTAATAAATAGCGTTTAAAATTAAGACGTTAGTATTGTATTATAACCTGTACCTGATATAGGCCTTAAGAGGACTGGTATAGGTTAAGATAGAATGTATAGTAGGATATTAATAGGTAAGGGGTGTTCCGAAGACGGCTTGTTAAGCTAGTACTCTTAGATAGGGGTTTAATGTTACTGTAGGTCGCTGTCACTATAATGCATAGAGGTGAGTCTGAATAGTAGGATATAAATGAATAATTGAATATTAGTGTGAGGAACTAGAGTCCCTTACGGTGGTTATGGGCATAACTATAACTATCTATACTAACTAACTGGGAGGTACTTTATACCTTGCTTGGTCCGTTGTGCTTGGTGATGCACCATGTAGTTACGGCTAAGCAGTTAACTGAGCGGTGCTTGGTGTTGCCGGTCCCTGTGGACTATTAAGCGCTTTCTTACTGGTTGTAGGGGCTTCAGGTCTTTGCACCCCTGGCCCAGTGCGTTGGGACAGTGTGCACCGTCCTTCCGCACTGCTTCTTTTGCGGGGGATTCGTCGGGCCGCTCCGGCCTAAGTGACGGCCTGCAGGGTCGTCACACTTTAACATACACTGCTTTCCAATGCCTTGACCCCTTTTGCTTTTCAACAGATACTCTCACGTTAAAGTGAGCTGTTAGGGACTGGCAGATGTGGATAAGCTGTCCTGCCTTAAAGTAAACACCTTAAATTAAGGTATATATCCCTAGCCCCTGCCGTATACTTCTTGTGTAAGAGTGTGTAAAAACTCCAGTTATCTTAACGAAAGCTGAGAGCTAGGATGATCTTCCTAACGATAATATAGCCAGGGATGGGATTACTTAACTTTAAACAACCCTTTAAAAGAGTGTTTAACTATGGTGCCTTAAGGCTGAAGTTTAAAGCTAATCTAATTAAGTAACTTCTTAATCTGTATAAAACTAAAGTAACGTTACCTTAAAACAGTTAAATTCCTCTAAGCGGTGTAGTTAGCAATGTAAGTTATATATTAGGTATGTTCTTAAAGATAGTTCCTTAAAGGTTAACCCCTCCACTTACGATTTTTAAAAGATTAAATGTTTAGATTTAATAACTTCGGCCAGATTAACCTTCTTAACACTAATATATAAAGTAATAAATGCTTAAGTTATAATAAAGACTGGATAATACCAGCTTAAACACCCTTATCCCCGGCTAAAGAGGGTTAAAGTAACAAAGTTCTAGATCCTCCGCCACTTAAGCTTATTACAGGGTAACTATACCTAACAGGCAGTAAAGGTAAAAGTAGGACCTAGCTAAGATTATTAAATAAGCTGACTTAGATTTACAGGTAAAGTAATTATAACGTATATTAATAATATATTAACTCAGTATAAGCTTTACTTTACAGCTTTAAGCAGAGTATTAAATCTCACTCCTTTATTAAGCTTACCGGAGCTTACAGAGGAATAGTATCAGTTCTTACATATAAGGTCACTTCCACCCCAAACCTTATGCCAAATCGCTCTAGTAGTAATAACTAAAGTCTAAAGTTCAAGCCCCACTTATTAAAACGGGCAGGGCAGGGTCTAGCCTAGCACTTATAAGGTTAAGGCTGAATAACACTGTTATAATATAAGGATACCTAAGTAACACGGTAATATAAATGTATAAAATATAACAAACACCCTAGAATCCCAGTTATTAGCTTTTAAGATTACTAATAACGTAGTTAAACCCCTCTTTATTTCCACACTTACCTTATTTTACTTTTAACTTCCCTCCTTATAACTTACTAAGTAAACATCTTAGTATAAGACTAATCCTTTTAAGATACTATTACTAACAGCCACACTAAATGCTATCCTGAACGGCTTATATAGGTTAATAAGGGTTAACACTGTTACTATTAAGTTAAGTTATTAATAATTAAGCTTTAAAAAACCTACTTTGTAAAAAAGGCTTTATGTAGAAATTAACGTGGACGGAGACGTTATAAATAATAGCAGGGGTATATATATAACTAAACGATTAAGGCTAAGGGCTGTTTATAATAGCACGTTAGCTGGCTGTGCTGCCTACCCTTTTAATAAAAGGAGGCTTAAAAGGTAAAGTCTGTTACTGACTGAAGATAAGCCTAATAATATAACTCTTACAAAACCTCTTTACCAGTTACTTACCTGTATGTTAGCTGAGAGTCCTGGTGTTAATTAGTAGGAGTTAGCCTGTTTATAAAGCTGATAAGATTTAACACTAAGAGGTGATAACTGTAAAGTTCACGGCTACGGATAGTTATAAGGCCCTTAGGTAAAACCTGTAAAACCTATTAATCTGGAAACCTTAAGGGAGATCCTAATAAACGATTATAGAGTATATGGCTTTTATATTAAGCACCTTTTTCAGCTAATAGAGATGGTATAAAGGTGGATTCTTAAAGATGACGTATCCTTTAAGGCCTTATTTAAGAGCGATTTTAACTTCTTAGATATATATAAGAGCGTAATTATATTACGGTTATGCCTTAGATTTATATATAATTACGCTTAGGAAATGGCTATAGTATAAAGACAGCTAGGCTATCCTCTTTAACCTATAATAACGCTGTTTAAATACATTAAGACTGAAAAGATAAACGATACTATATTAAGTTAAAGTGATTCTCTCTTTAACGTTAGTAACGATAATAATAGTGATAATCTTTTTAAAGGTATTAAGACTGACAGTAACTTTAATATTACCGACAGAGTAGGGAGTAAGTGGAATAGCTATACCTGTGGTAAGGCCCCTTATTAGTTACCTTTTAAAAAGTGACAGTTACAGTTATATATAAAGGAGAATAAAGATTAGTTATAGATTACTGGTTAATTAAGTTAGTCTGAGAATACTGTAAAGTTACATTAGGGAAAGATAAGCTAGGGGTTATAAGGATATGTATAAAGACGTTATACAGTGCTCCTCGCTTTTATTCGTTTTAAAGCGAAAGCCTTATTATTAGTGTTTTTATTTAACTATCTATATGGCGATGCATTTCGTTAAGGCTGGGGCTTTATTAATAAAAGGAGCGACTTCCCCCTCCCTTTAAAGGCGATAACTGTAACGACTTCTCTCTTACATTATCTTACTGCGTTTATACTACGGCCGCTGCTTTTAACTACCTTAACCCCAACTACAGTATCTTATGACAGGGGTGGTAATGGTGGCTTTACTAGCCCTTTTAATCCAACTGTATAAATAATATCGTAAGGCTCCTCACCCTTATTTACTCTAGGGTATAGGTGTCACTGTTAGTGTTTCTGTTTGTCTATCTGCGTGGTGATGCAGTGCCTTTAAAGTTTTATCGATAAAAGGAGTAGTTCCCCCTCTCTTTTTTAAAGGTGATGGCTGTGATAACTTACTTCCTATATCTATCTTAACACCTATAACTACCACTTTTTATCACAACGGCTTAAGCTAGCATTTACTTTACAATACCCAACTCCATAATCTTTAAGAAATGGCGGCTGCTATTTAAAAGAACAGTTATTCTGTTTAAAGCCTACCGTAAGCCTAAGCCTTACTAGTTTATCTAGTATAAGTGTGTGTTTAAAGGGACCTAACGGCATTTTAATAAGGGTGACTGGGAGCCTTATAATCTAGTGTGGGCTGAGAAATGTGTCACTTACATCCTGGCTCCTAACAGTAAGGGTATCCTTACAGACTTAGAACTGTATAAGCTTTACTGGTAGAAGTGCTGTCCTTACTTTGTTAAAGACTATAAAGGTAACCTGTACTGCTAGTGTACCTGGAAATATCACTTTAAAGGGGTGTGTGTGTAGCGTGGAGTTAAGGGTAAAATTAATAAAGTGGATAACAATAAGTTTACCCTTTAGGCCGTGGGTATTAAGTAAGTTAATATCAGTGACTTCTTTTAACTAACAGTGTGTGTAGGTTTAAAGGAGAATAGGAAGGAATTAAGTGGGATACTAGGTGGTAGGCTAACGGTTTAAACGTTAATAAGCCTAGGTTTAGGTCTCCCCTTTACCTTACAGGTAAACGGACTACCTTAACCTAACAGGAAGATTACAGCGTTTTACTTGTATATTAAGAAGTGGTAGGGTGTGGGGGAGAAGGTAAAGATAAACTAGACCTGGGTGGACGTTAGTGTTAGAGAATACAGGGTTTAATTCTTAATAGACTACTAGAATCTTAGGCTGTGACATAGGTATATATGTATTTAGTTTCTAGTAGTTTTTAAATGTTTATGTGGTTTATAAAGATGTGCTGTTAACTATCTGCAGGTGTAAAATCCAGTAACAGTAAGTGTTGTAATAGTGTTAAAGGGGGTTATTAGCATATACCGCCCCTCCTTCCTTACCCTCCAGTTTTTACTAATATTACCTGCTATATGTCTGGCTCTGCCTTTATTATAGCTAAAATCCTGTAGTTTTCTCCTAGTTAAGCTTAATATAACTCTGTGTGGGGTAAGAAGGACATTACGCTGTTAACGCTGTAGTGGCTATGCAGAGTTATAGAGCCTGGTACCTTTAACTTAGCAGTATAATAACTATTTGTTCCACATTAGTACCTGAAGGGTAAGCCTCTGGAATTGGTTCCCACCTGGTATAGACGTTAATAAACCTCTAGTATAACGTCAGATGATGGATAACTTTTATACTAAGGAGTACGCCTCCGCCTGGGTGAGAACGCTAAAGCTAAGGTGATAATTAGTCTTACCACCCTAAAGTAAAGATAGTAGAGGAGCTATAGCTGCCGGCACTTTTAGAGAATGTTGTAAGCCCCTGCCCTACGCCGCTGTAGTTACCGTGCTACCTGCCGATAATAAGCACAGCCCTCTAGGTAGCCCCACAATATAGGTGGCAGGCCGGCTCTGCTGGGCGTTCCATTAAGTGGCAGGTAACACGACATCCTAAGGACAGTACTAGATGGTGAGGATGATATTTTACTGTCTAGACGTAGATGTTATTATATAATGTTCTGTAAGGGGTGGCTAGCAGGCTATACTGGCAGTAGTGGAACGAAAAGGCAGTAGAGGAAGTTACGTTACTAAAGGGACTGGGGTGGAGGAGGAGAAGGTGGTGGTGGTGTTAGTTAGGGAGGGTGCTGTTAAAGATAGGAAATGTAAGAATCCCTAGTAAGACGTGCTAGAAGGGGGGGGTACTGGATATGCTAATAGTGTAAAATATTAAAGGACTAGATGGCGTATCGAGAAGTCGCTACCATTAAACCTTTACGTGGTCTCTCCAGACAGGGTGAATTTTTAGCTCTTTTCCCCCTTTTTTTACAACCTTTTACAGTATAAGGCACTAGCCGGCTCTCCTAACAGCTGTAGGAAACAGCACTCTGGATATACCCACTCTGTATCAGGATGTACTTAATTAAGCGTCCACTTATAACAAAGGAGGGTGAGGATTACTAGATAGCTTACTTAGATCTTAACAAATATAGGGTGTAGGTATAGAATATATTAGATAGTTTAGCGTTATAAGCTTAAAAAGCCCCTTATAACGTGCCCTTAGTCAGATAAACGTAAGCCTGTAAGCCTGTAGTATGTATAGTGATAAATAGGAGAACCTGTTTAAGAGACTTAGTGGTTTACAGCACTTTAGTACATCTTTAGAGCAGATTACTTAGTTCTCTTATTACCTTACATTAATATGTAAGCTGTAGTTTAGCTGCCTGTTTATATATTTAAAATATTTTACTTATACTAATCTTACTTTACCTTATCGAGATAACTATCTAAAATCTTTATAGCACTTCTTTAGTGGTGAAAGCCTCTTATTATCTATGCTGTAGGAAGTTTTAGTAGATGTTAACAATCCCTAGGTTTTACAGTAACAGTAGATAATTATCCACCCTAAATAACACCTTATTTATGTAATAGATTTACTATAGCCTAATACCCTCCCTTTACAGCGTATGATAATGGTGTTTAGCCTGTCCTGTCCTTTACCTTAATATTAGCACCCTTTTTAAGCAGTAACTTTACCACAGCCTGATACCCTCCTTTTACGGCAAATAATAATAGTGTTTAACCTTAACCGTCCTTTAATTTAATATCAGCACCCTTTTTAAGCAATAGCTTTACCACAGCCTGATACCCTCTGCTTACGGTAAATGATAATAGTGTTTAGCCTTAACTGCCCTCTAACTTAATATCGGTATCCTTTTTAAGCAATAGCTATACAACCGCCTTATATCTATTTTAAGATGCTTAAAACAGCAATATCTTACCATTAATACCCCTAGCCTTAAGAACAGCGCCCTCTTTAAGCAGTAGCTGCATGGTTATATTATACCTACTTAAGGCTGCCTATAAGAGTAAAGTTATACTATAAATCTTATCCTTAACTTTAAGAGAGGCCTTATTCCTTAACAGGAGTTACACATCAGCCTTTTATCCGTTCTAAGCCGCTTATAACAGGGAGTTTTAAACCTAGTCCTTATCTACTATGTTAAGGAGAACTTTAATTATCTCGTTTTTCATCTTATATCTCTATGCTGCTAAAATCACATTTTTAGTAATTTAAACCTTATTTCCTCTTCACTTTAGCATAAACTTCACTACTTTTAAGTAAAGCGATAATATAACCTTAATAAGCACGTCTTCCGTTATCTATACGTACTCTCCTCTTCTCTTAAATATATCTATATTTTTATTATCCCCGAAATATCTGTATATCGATACTAGTCTAGCCTTACAGCTGAAAAGTGTCTAGATAGCTAAGACCTTAAATCCTTATTCTTGTTTTTAATACTTATTTAAATAACCTTACTGCTTTAAGTCTATGGTTTAACTTCTTATATATTTTTGTAAGTGTCTCTGTAAGTTATAACGTCTTTAAGGCTTCTTTTCTAAACTTTATCTCGTAAGCTTTAATCGCTTTTAAAAGCTTATCCTTTACTTTCTTATACTCTTTACTATCTCCTAACGCTAGGGTTATATTATATAGTTAGGTGGTTATATCAGAATAACAGACTGTATTATCCAGATGTTTATAAAATCAGCTATATATTAACGTATCGTATCCTTCCACCTTAAACTTCTCTTAAGTTTCCTCCTAGGCCCAGACTAGTAAAACGTTAAGCGAGTGGTTCATAGTTAGTTACTTTAGCTATAGGGGAGGGGCTGTAATTTCAATAATGGAGAAATAATCCCTATATAGTTAGATAACTATAGGTTTTATAACCTTAAAGAGCTGGTAAACAAAGTTACTAACCTTAACCGATTTTACCGATAGCTGAAGTGTCCACTTTAAGTGTCCAGATGTAGATATTATAAGTATATGTTAGTAATTATCGCCTTTATTACGAATTAAAGACACTTAACTTAAAATATACCCCTTACCCTTAATAACGGCAAACTCTATTTTAACTTAAGTCTTTACAGATATCTGTCCGCTTAATATAAACTAAATAAGCCGTTTTAAGATTTCCTCCTACAGGGTAAGATAATCAGGGAATAGCTTATCTGGGATTTAATTAAAGCTTATACTAAGTAATGTAAATACTTTATCATAAGTTAAGGTGGCTTTTCTAACATAATACAGCTTTATCACCTTACCTATTAAGTATATATATAGGGAGAAACTGTCCGACGACAACACAGGTAGCTTCTTCGGCTAGAACGGCACACCCCTTATTAAGTAAGCTATAAAACAGGTTAAGCTTTGTAAGCTTAGGGAAGCTGCCTTTAAAACACCAGACTTCGATACTATAGCCTTATAAAACGTATACCTGTTAATCTCGGCAGATCCACACTTTAGCAGGATTGCTTAGGCCGCAGTAACCTCCTGGAGCACCCAGATATGCGTAAACTAAGGCTGTCAGAGCAGCGTAAGGATAGCTTCCCCGGCTAACTCACTAACGGGGTGTGCCACTGCCGCTGCCACTATGTCCGCAGTAACGTGTATGCCCTTAAGTGCTCGCTTACCATTATCGTCTGACTCTTTAAGCTAGATAACGACATAACTTACCTTACTGTAAATCTCAGCCATACGCTGGACCTGCTCTTCCTTCTCTACATTTTTTTATTAATTAATGTAAACGGTATCCACCCAGACGATTCGTTTAATAAAGCAGCTGCAAAGGTGTCACAGCGCTGCGTGTAGATTTCACGTGACAGGGAAGCTCTAGCTATCCACTAAGATAAAATAGTGATGCTCCTAAGAGCCCCATGCGTACAATAAGGTTTCGTATAAGTGACCGTCACCTTATAGGGGGTACTGGAAGAGCCGGCACTGTAAGGGGCCATCTCGATTATTATTATAAGGTGCCAGGGTAAGCAGGCAAATGGCTGTACTTATACGCTCCGGCACTATTCAGATCGTAGCTCGGATCGTGTGCAGCAAGGCGCAGGGGCATTAAAGTCTCAACCTGAGACTCAGATACGCCGGCCGCAGTTTAGATCAGCACGTCTTCCTTCGATACTTCAATACAGTCCCCCAACATATTAGGGAAGGTGTTAAAAGTTCGTTAGCAAGTCGGTTACTAAGGGTAAATGGTAATACGGGTTAAGGTTCTCTCTCGACTTTAAAGCCCTCACAATTGTCAGGTCGAAGTGTCTTACAACTGACTCCGGGATTCGCAATGCCTCGATCCTTAGGCGTTAAGCCCCCCGCAGTTTCCAGCCCAAGAAGTGCAGGACCTGCTCCAATCACAAGCGCTGCCCTACCTGGTAAGTCTCTACGGAGCACGGTGCCAAAAGTAGTTACCCTCTCCAGTTTAGCTTGGCTCGTGCGTACAGTGCTTCGAGTTCTCAAGCGCTTAGGGGAATGCCCCTGGGGATCAGCGGGCAGGATGCTGAGATTTAGCGTATATGTCGCTGAAGCTGAACTTTTCCAGCGAATGGAGAGCACAGTGCCTGTTGGCCAGAAATGCGATGGCACTGTGCTTGAAAAGCTTAGCAAACCGAGGAGGGTAATTACTTTTAGCCCCGTGCTCTGTACCTTAAGATAACTCAGAAAACTCTGGATTGCCAAGGTTGGAAGACATGCTTCGGATGCCCCGCTGGAAGTTCCCCCCACTCAACGGTCCCAAAGCCCTCTACCCCCGTACGTATTTCCAATCTAGACTCCCGACTCGCCCTTCGCAAACACTACCTCTACCGAGTTATCTGTCTGGTCGTTGACCTGGATCGCACCGTGGAGGGCTGTCTGTGTGAACACACTGCCAATTTAGACACGTACGCTGTCCTCGGTATTAACGTTCTTGGCCGAGTTTCTCCCCGCGATCTTCTGCGCCGTCGCAGCCGACAGAGTCGGGTCGACCCCCCGCACCGCATCCTCGAGCATCGCCAAGCTCGCTTCGTCCTCCACCTCCTGGATCTCAATCTCGGCCAGCTTGCGACCAGTAGTCTCCAGGGGGGTTATTTTCTCCAATTCGTCCACGAGAGCGGCAATCTGGCTCACGACTTTCTCAAGCGCTTTCCCGTCGTACAGTGCCCACGCCGTCTTTCGCACCAAGCTCGTACGCTCCTGTCTCGAGCGGGCGAGAACTCTCAGCTTGTTGTGTAATGCGCCACAATCGGGAGGAGCCCCACATTTACCGGTCGGAAAATAACCGGCGAATGTGGGGGGGATATTTGGAGGGCCCAGCTAGTCGCG
>Ga0247781_1000308_pt1 | contig 14806 bp, 10 predicted proteins | sample UWRJL184509B5_FD_179922 | JGI IMG/M metagenome (GOLD analysis project Ga0247781, IMG submission 179922) | Plant litter microbial communities from Arlington Agricultural Research Station in Wisconsin, United States - UWRJ-L184-509B-5 | ecosystem: Environmental > Terrestrial > Plant litter >...
TATGCAGAGTGCTGCACCAAACCACGAACACGAATCGCTTTGGGTTGTAATATGGCGATACAGCCGCGTTATGCTTCATTTCTCGTGGCAAGGCTAGGATGGGAAGAGGTGGCTGAGAGATGCCAACCCGGTGGGTGAGGAATAGCGGTCGTGGTGGGTCTTGATGCTAGGACGGGTAGGGTTATGGGATGGAGGTGAAGATAGGGAAGAATGAAGCAAGGAAGTCAAAGCTCGGCTGAGCGCGGTAGAACTTGTGAAATCCTTTCCCGCATGCTGGGTATCTTCATTTGGTTCAATGTTGCTAGGGTACGCCGTAGTCTAGTATTTGCATTATTTCGGTGATATTCGGAAGATCACTGAAGAGTTGGTACTCCACGCCCTTGGACGACCATGAGAGCATTACACCCTGAGAGCAAAGTAACAGGGGCCTTGCATTCTGCATTAATGACCGCCACCCTGTTGATATGCCTCATCACCGGGTCCGAGAAGCGCAGGGAGTGAACTCAAAGCTCGGCATATGCCGGTGATATCCCGCGGACCACCGAGACCCGTGCCGTGATCCAGAGCTGTGCTGTGAATGCCAGTGCGGTGTCGAGGTGTATTATTCTCGTTATCAGGGGTAGTCTGCACTCAAGGGGAGACCGAGAGCCACCCCTTCTATGTCATCATCACGAAGTTCAGTCCTTCTGAGTCCGATGGGCTGGCTCCTTTTCTTCCCGTCGACCAGTTACGCTGGCATGTCTTCTAGCCGGCGTGACAACGCGTCAACTAGTACACACTAATAATCCTGGTTAAGAGCTTGATAATCGACAAAGTCCGAACTGTCTCGAGAGGCATGTAAGTGAATGGCAGTATATATAGATCTGCCAAGAGTCCACATGTAATATATCAAGACCGAAGACTTCAACCATCGGAAAGCCCGTCAATAATGAGCGAGAAATGGCCGATTGTATCCCGATAGAGCTGGTTCTATTACCCCGTACTGGGCAGGGCGTTTGCGATCAGTCGAGGTTAATTGGTATTACCCGGATAGAGAACAGAAGATACGAATCCTACGAGTGCGAATGGCTTCTTCTGGGCCAAGCCAGAAGTAGGACACTACGAGAGCTGATATCCTTGCCTGTCAGACAATACTCCCAGTGGAGGAAGTACGATCCATACTACGTAGTACCTGGGGTAGACATCGATATCGATATACCAAGCAAGGGCAACATGAAGACAGACCTACATGGCCATCCTTCAACTATCCAAGAATCTAACTAACCCAACCCTCCAAGAATAAGCACTTGCTCAGATAGATCACCAACCATCAACGCTATCCCAAGAACCGCAGTGGTCCGTTGTACGTTGGCAGTGCAATCGAATCCTCAATTCCCATATATCTGCGAAGCACTTGTGCTTGATATGCTCGTCCTTCTCCTGCACTGCCCTTCTACAATTCACAGAAGAGGATGGGACGTTGCCAGTGAGGAAGTCCGTCTTCCATTGACATGTAATCCGGTCTCTATGACATGAACACCGTCTTTCTCCGGCTTTCTCCACGCCACTCGGATATGGCTGCCCAAGTCCACTTTACGCAACAAAATGTGCCCATGCTCCACGATGAATCCTTCCCGGTCGAAGGTATCTAATCGATGACCTCGTAATACTGCTAGAACAAGATACCCCGGATGGCTGGGATACCAGCCACGGGATGGACACTCACTGATCGGACGTCGATATCTCGAGCTACTGAACAGGTGCCCATCTACTTCCAACACAGGCCGGCAAAACCAATCAGGTTACCTGGCATCTTGCCCAGTTTTGTCCCTGCAATGCTGCAGCACATTGAACGTCTCTGACCCAAGCCGAACCAGCAAAACCCTCAGCATGTCTCTTGTTGGGCAATATTACCACTCGTGGAAGTCGAATGGAAATAGCACGCCCCATCATGTGTCAAGTCTCGCAGGTGGTCAGACCACACCGCGTGCTTCTACCGTATTGTTAACAGATCCCAAACAGCTTCGCCATTGGCTATACCACACCATATCATACCATACCGGCCAGACAGATAGATCAGACCAGCCTCAAGCTTTCAACTGATCAGAATGTAGCTGCCTTGGTCCTCCCTCACCGCCTTGATAAGACGAGATCAGGGCATGGACACAACATACTCATGATACACACGTACTACTGCACGGGGTAGTTCGTGTCAGCCAGCCAGCAGTGAGTGGCGTGCGTGCATATGCCATGAGCCACACTTTCTTCGAGAATATGTAAACAAAAGGATCCCCATTACCCGCAGCTGAAAGTTCTACATACCACGTAGGGCTGAACGACCCAACGTGTTGAAACGTTCCTGCATGGGTATGGGCGGGATAGGCAACCAGCCAATACGTACTGTACCGGACTACGGAATTGGGAAATGGTAGCACATACTGTACCGGGATTGAATGTGGCGTCAACTCCGCCCTACAACTTTGTCGGTGCCTAGATCGCAAGGTTGTCTTTTTTGCGATGTCTTTCTCACTAGTGAGTGGTTTTCGATATTTTTGGTAATTCGTTCATTTCCATCCCCGCACAGCACCTGGAACGGCCCAAGCACCCTGGGAAATCGAAATACGTGATACCAACGAAGCCAAAAGTCCGATGGTGGCTGACGTCGCACCTCGGACTCTCGCTATTGTTACCTTCGAGACGTCTCATACGGAATACTCCTCTGGCACGGGTGTTGAGGATCGTTGCGAGTATATGTGATTGGCTAGAGGTAGCTTGTTATTCAATCTCTCCGCAAACGTCTGGCGGCGTGCGTTACTGACAAATCCATATTCCACAGCATCTCCGACTGTCCGGCTAGAGCAACACAAAGGCCTTGCGTTGAAGTTGGGCTTGTGCCATCACGGCTTTGCTCTACCTTCCGTGGCTTGGGCTAATTTGGGATGTGCAATGTTCATACCAAACCCAGAAAGGACTCAACCGTAGAGATTGAGTCTGGGCAGCCAACTCGAGTCAGGGACCGGGCTGTCGGAATCGTGCATCCCAATTAGGTCTCTTTATGACGACGTTCGACTCCAACCCGGAGATATCGCGGCCAAGTGCTGACGGCCCCGGCCAACAAGCCTACCAGCAGGGGCGTGGGTGTTGAAGGTCAAGTCCGCAGCATTCGCCGACGGTGAATATGCTAAGTTCTTAGTCAGGCAGTGAAACTCGGCATCGACGACGTTGGCTCGGAATGGGACCGGTCACGTCACGATTGGGCCGGGGATAAGACTCCTCCTGCGTCGCGAGGTCATGTCATGGTCCCATGTTTGGCAAATGGCCCTACAGGGCTGGTGATGTCCAGATTCGGATTTAACTTCTGACGGATGGCGAACAAAAGTGCGAACCAGAACGTCTGAGAAAGATTTTAGGGCAAGCCATCGAGAGGACCTTGCGCTCTCGCCAGACGTCGTCTCATTCGCCGAATAGACGGCGATTCTGTGCTTTGGTGATCTCCTCGTCAAAGACTCGAGTTCTGCATGTCGTCAATTGTGGCGCCTGTAGCCTATAGCTTGTCCCCGAAATGTGCACGTTCACCAGCAGCGGTGAGATCCTTCCCTCGAACAGGTGCAGGAATCGCCTCATAGGGATGCATACGGGATAGATCCGAGCAGATCCGGACGCCCGGCCCTTTGCGGAAGAACCCTTGGTTGCCGTAAGTCGTCGAATGAATTGACCTTCTATCCGAACGCCGGTATCAACCTCCTCAATGCACGTGCTTCCCCCCTCCCCGTCTACCACCAACAGGCAACGTTGATACTCGATAGCGCGCTGTATTCCGTACAGACTATAGACTCGATATGCCGTAGTATTTAGGCATGCCATTTGCTGCTAGCGTATTCTGTAGAACCTCTGCACTGCACTCCAACGTGGTGACACTCGATTGATGGGGCTCGTGCCGAACAGAAAGAAATTGCTAGCCTCCATTTTGCTGCAAGGACCCTGCAGAACTGGGGAAGTCGGTGAAGCCCTCAAGCTACGGCCTATTAAGTGGTGCTCGACAAAGTCTAGTGGAGGTAGGTCTCGACATGGTAGTATTCCGCAAAGTAATCTAGCCTAGGTATCCGTAATTCTCAGCATACGTAGGTGGTATCGGTCGAAAAGTCCAATGCGTGTCAGATGCACAAATAACAATAGCCGCATATTGAAACTGGAGTATTGCGTACGGAATATGGGTCTTTCAACTGTGTAGCGAACACGACCTGCGAGAGAAAGGCCAGGTGCCTAGGGACGGGATTGGGGTTATAGTAGGTTACAAGGCAGAGTAAATGTCGAAAACCGGCGGTGAAGAGAGATGCATCGGCGGGGAAGAGCGGTGGAAACGCGGCCGGGACATCTGGACGCAATATGCACCGCGTGCTACGGAAAATGCGCACGCTCGGTATCCCGTGTTCCGTGTTGAACTGCAGGTGGGATGGATGGCAATATCCTTGATACTGCGTAGAGAATACAGTTAGGCCTGAACATGCATCCAGCAATCTTTGGTTAGTGGTGCTCAGACCTGTGCAGTTGGTCATCTTGATCAAACCTATCAAAAAGCCCAAGACCAAGACACTTGGAAATAGACCAACGAGAACTGTTAAATTTCCGCTTGGTTAGACCAAGGTGCAAAAAGAACAAGAAACACTTTAAGAAAGCCTCTGATTCCATGCCGTTCAGCAACCACCCCCGCAGACTGTGTAGTCTCATCCCATGCTGGTCCGGGGCACGACAACTACGTGCTGCTTTGTATGCGGAGTAGTCTTTGCTGCGCCGTAGCTTGCGGAATGTGAATGAATCGAGAAGGTGAGCGAGGACCACAACGGTATCTGTCACCTCAGATTGTATTGTGCCATTCCCTCACATTGAGCCGGAGTTTATGATGCCTGTCATGGTTAAATCGTTTCGACTGAGCGTGGACGACTCACCCAACAAGGTTGAGGGCGATTCAATTGTCAGCAGCTCACCATCCAACCTGTTGCCGAGACTCATTGGCCGGGGGATCATGGCGTCCGTTGGCGGTTGCTCTGTTGAAACTGGTTAAAAGTATGAAAGATGCACCAACGGCTTGCACTCGGATATTTCCTGGGAGCTTGAGGAGCTTGAGGAGCTTGATGAGCGGTCAAAGAAGCGGGGGTGTGCAAGTGAAAATCTCACCAGCACCATCGCACATGACATTCGAGCGCTTGCAACTGCACAGCCTCGATAATTGTGGAATCTCTCTTATCTTGGCCACGAAATGGTGGAAGGAAAAGTGCTAACAAGGGTGTTTGATTGCCAAGAGTAATAAACCGAATAGAAGCGCGCTTAGCGGCTGCTGACAGCTCCTCGAAGACCTAGACGCCACCAGAGTCGGATATGTGCGTGTGGTCGAGGTGGCGTGGACGGTGGGATCAAGATGAGTGGGTGGGTGCGGCCTGTCGGGCGGCGGGGAAGTCTGGAGAGGAGGAATCCCTCCAAAGGCCGAGTTGGGAACAGGAGAATTCGATCGTAGATCGGAGCCCATGGGTCCAAAAGCAGGCCGCCTGACCCACGTATTCACTCAGACTGCACGGAGTGCTACGCAGGAGCCGATCGCTACCGGCACCGGGAAGTCGGGGACTGCTTTGCCCAATCGGAGGTTGTCGTGCGCCTCTCACCCAGTAAGCGTCGACGGCCCCCACACTTGACCTTTGACGGGACACCGGGGCCATGGATCTCGGCGAGACCTACGGATGATGGTGTGTGCTTGAAGAATCCTCACAATGCCCAAAGGGGCAATAGATGATGTCGATATCATACATTAGTATGCGGCACTCTGGCTTCCGGCCAATATTCTGTCAGCTGTTTTGTAGCGCAGGAGCTCTTGTTTTGTTGGGGTCCAAGGGGTGCAAGTGTCGGGACAAGCGCGCTTGTCTCGGACGAGTCAAGTGTGCATCGGGCTCCATGTTGAGGGTGTGCCAGTGTGGGCGTCGTGGGCGTCGTGGATCGGATCACCCTGCAGCATGGTGTGTCGTCGGCGCCTAAGGATATGTGATTCAAAGACAGTCTCTTTATGATTGGCTCCATTTGCCGCCACACTTCAATATTTCATCCTTCTTGGACAGAATCGACACACACCATCGACTGACTTGCTTGCTTTTCCCAACCAAGGTAGGGAAGAAACTCCTTTACCAGTTCTCCCACCACACTTGATCAGGTCCCATCGAGATCTACTCAGGTCCCAGCTCTCTGGCCGATGGAAAGGATTTCCCTGCATTGCCGTCCCCACGCCATCGCTTACAGAATGCAAGGTGGGAATTCCTTCCGGGAGCACAATCGCGGCGAGCACCTCCAACTAGCCCATCTTCTGGCATGGAAACACATGGCTTCCATGGGTTGGGGCTGAGATTGAGTTCTCACTTGGAACCGAATGAATGATCGTAGGCAATGAATGCTCCGTACAGTCTGCCAGCTAATTAGAAGAAGATGGGAATACAGCCCAAGCTTGCCTGGTTGGTAGAAGAACACCAGGCGGCCGCTAGCTGCTAGGTGCATGTATGAATGAGACAGCGTGGTTTAGACCCTTCCGAGGTGGTTACCGTGCTATCGGACTGTGAGGGCTACCGGTCAGATAGGAGTTGAGCAACGTATGTAGAGGGATGGATGGATGTGGTTTGGTCGTTTCGGAGGGCCAACTATTGTGCCGAGTCGGAGTGTGCTCCGGCGGCAATTAGCTTCCACTGGTCATCCCCTTGCCGCGTACGGATACAGCACATTTCCCTGCGTCTCGAAATCAGCCGCGATACACGCGCAGCCGTGGCCAACCTTCCGTCATGGTAGCTTCTGCTCTGCTGGGCCACCTCGAACATCACAACCATCGCGATGAAGGAAAAGTCTCCGTGGTGGTGGGCAACGCCGTACTGGAGCTTCATCGCCATGCGAGACTGTGTTGTCGGTCCATGGTTTCAGAAGAGTTGATGACGGAAGGCGTGCTGCGCATCCGCCCAATGACCAAACGAGACATGCGATTTTGCGGCACAGGACTGGACTCAACTGATGGCTGGCTGGCTGGGCGGACACCCGCCCGATTATGGCCTGCTTGATGAGTTCTTTTGGGCCAGGTGATGTATCGAAACGTATGGAATACAGTATTCCGTATTCCGTACGTGCCCACCCACAGAACACGCAAGGGAGTTGTTTGGCCAAGAGCCCAGCCCAATCTCAGGTGGACACAAAATCCCGTCTCGGACTTAATGTGAGGGGGCATGCGTTGTTTTGGTCGGCAAAGATGGGTAATGTTGAACTTGGGAGTTGGTGGTGAGACCCGTCGATTACGTCCATGCTGTACCTTGGCAAAGTTGGTGCCCCGCTGGTTGTTCTGGAAAAGATAAACAGCACCACCGCCGAGGACCTGGGTCTTCAGATCCTTGGCAACTTTCATGGTGGGTGTGGTGCGGCCGGGCGGCGTGCCCCACCATCCACACCCCTTTCCATACGCTGCACTTCACTCCATCCCAAACTGGTAATGGTGGCAGCCGACTCGCAAGAGTGTAAAAGCCAAAAGGATCGGTTAAGCGCCAGCGCTGCAGCAGCACCCTACATCATACACCACAAGTCGGATTATGATTCTCGAGCTATCGACTGGTCAGCTTTGGATTCCGAGTTCTGTTCAATCCACGGGATAGACACACATAATAGATAACAGGTGAAGTGTCCGTTTTCGTGCCCAATATGGATGGAACATGGAGCCGAAAGCCATGTCACCTCGGGTCAGGTTTCCAAATCGCGCTTAAGAGCGTTTTATTTATCAGTTCGGAATAGCGCATTGTATTCCGTAATAACTGGAGATTCCGTACAAGCTATGGTAGCACCCCGGTCAATACGTCAAGTCTCTCCACCAAGTACAGACTGATTTCTAGATTGGGAAGGTGAAGCGTTAGACCCTCGATGGGGTACGTATGGACTCTGTCAGTGGGTTTCTCTTGTCCTCAAACGGCGCCCGCTATTTGACACAATACGCGCACTAGTCCACTCACAATGGAACTGAAAGATGGAATTTGAAGTCGTCATTACTTCAAGAATGCCAGTACGGAGTAGTTCCAAGTAGTTCTAAGTAGTTCTTGCATCTATACGCGCATCTGAACTGACATTGATGACGACTGATCGAGGGGTCAAATTTTTTTAGTATCTTGGCAATGGATACCTTCATCATGTTACTCGTATTCTGTGTAATTGCTCTGTAATATCACCCTTATTTTGCACCAACTATTGTTGCAGTTGGGACCGTTTTGGCAGGTACGTATTCCGTATATACCTATTTTGCATTTGTCACATTGATTTTTTCACCGTTTCATCGCGCACACGTGAAAAACCGGGGCTGCTTCGAGAAAACAATTGGGATTGTTCGGCGAACGGCCCGAAAATACTCGTCCGGGTACAAGACCAACAACTCCAATCTCTCGTGCCTTGATAATAGCAGTGCAAGCCTTATGACCAGTGGCTTCTAAAGAAGTGGTCAGACAGTCAGGCTAGAGCAGTGTATTTTTGCGTTATATGTCAGGATATTCCATACTGGACGGCGTATTCCGTAGCACCAGCATTGTTTCAGTTGTTCCATCCGCCGCAGAACCTCGAAAAATGTTCCGCGGACGGGCCGGTAGGTACGGTGTAATTTTAAGCGTATCAAATACGCCCAACCTGAGAGCCTCGCGGATAGTGGCGGTCCAGTCTTACTGCGCCAACTTATTACTCCAAGCATGTGTCCAAAACAGACGACTGGCGGGACAGGCGCAGAAGCGCGGATCTTGTGCGCATGGATTACATACACCGCCGCTGTATTCCGTATTCCAGTCCGTATTCCCTTCTCCAGACGGTATGAAATACACTCATGATGCCAATGCGCATTCCGATTCGAATGGTCAGCTGTCGAGACTGGATGACATTCGCCAGGCGAGAGCTGGCAAATACTAAGGTACCTAGTTACACATTGTTAACTTGCTCTGTCTTAACGGGATTGGTGAACTCACAAACCTGCAACGGACTCATGCTGCCGCTACCGCTTGATGCGTGCCGGGTGTGCAAGGTACGTACCCCGTACGGAATACTTGGGTGGGTTTTGGCGTAAGGCATCGAATTAAACCGCCCGCGTTCGACCAGGATTTGAATCCTACGACTTGGTCCGTCTCGCGCCGGCTCGCTGTTTCTTTTCCCTCTTCTGATCTTTCCCCCCTTCTGGTCTGCCAAGCACGATCTCTTCTCATGGCACGATGCAAGCAAATGAGATCATAATTCAGATTCAGGACCGTCTCCGTCCCCGTCCCCGTCTGCCCCGTCTATCCACGTTCTCCCTTGCTGGAACGGACCCTCCTCCTTGAATACCGTGTATCTCGTCTCCCCCAGCTTCTTTCCCAGCAGCAGAGAAGCCAATAAACCCTCAAATTTCATCTTTTCCAATTCTCTCGTCGTCGAGCCTAGCGCAAACAGCCTGGGTAGACGACGGGTTGGTATCCAACACCACACTCTTGCAAATACGAATTCACCCCATCCAAGTCGACATGAACAGAATCTTCTCCGTCTTTGTAGTTCGCGATGGACCCATCTATCCCACCTGCCGCCCCTCGCCGCATCTCCGCAAGAACGGCAATCTCCACTCTTCCGTTTCCTTTGGTGGACCTATCACTCTAACCCCAGAAGAACCGCTAGTATTCACTCTTCAATGGATACTACGGCGTACCCCATCGACGCTGGAATGGTTCAAGCTCGGACTGCTCGATGTCTCCTACTGCCATCTGTTTAGCTATTCATGTTAGCCAGGCATACTTGGAGCTTGGGGGGCAGAGAAAGCGACAATCCGAACGAAACAACCCACTCGTCACAGCAGAGGTTCCGAGTCTCATCGTCGAGGCCCAATTCCAAGTAACCGGTGTCTGTGTCCTGTCCCCTGGCAGCACGGAGTACGGAATACAGCGTATTCCGTACATAACAACCTAGAAGTCAGTGTCACCAGTATCCACGTGTGCGACCCAGGACCGGCATGCCATTTCCAAATTTCATACTCGATACGGAATACTGGTACGGAACCATGCAACAGCACAGTTCAAGCCGCGTGCTGTTTGACCATGGGCATGGCACATCACCATGACTTAGTTCAAATTCAGCGCGGCACAGCGACCCAAACAGACGCCAGAGAAATGCTGCAGCCTGGGAAAACCATGGCCGTTTCGCCGCGCCACTTTGGCATCCGCGCTCTTCTTCCTTCTGCGTCCAGTCCCGAGGGGGGTCTACCTTCAAGCGGCCACAAACTATGGCAGCCAGCGTCAAAGGGGAAGGATCAGGTACAAAGTACCTTGTCACTTGATTACATGGTTGTCTGGACGTGCTTGGCATGTACTTGGGTACCTTCGACCTGCATCTGTCTATCCAACTCTCGGTAGTGTACGTAGCACGTACTGTACCAGAGTACCTCTTGCGCCGTCTGGTGTACCCACAAGACCTTTCTCTCGCTCCCCTGGCCCTGGTAAGGCCGTTGGCATGCCCTAACCTAATGTAGTCCTGTCCATCTCTCCTCCCCTTGTCGTTCTTGTATGTACCCAAGTCACTATTCTCACCCCCCCATGCCCACCCCTGCCTCTGCCTTTCCACTGACCAGATCCCCGTCCCCTGGTCCCCTGCCCTACCACCCCCCCTCCCCGGCCCTTCTTCGAGGAGGTCCTCCCCACTGACATGCATGTGTCTAGCCTGCCCTTGTCCTCGACCAGGTGCGGATCCTCGCTGTCTGTGCTAGTCAATGGACGTCTGGCCGCCCCTCGCCATGCACCTTGTACAAGAGAGTTAATGTGGGGATGTACTGCCTCTCGACAACGTTATAAGCCCCTACCTCTTCCCGGTCCTGCTCTCTAGACCCGTTGAGGCTGAGGATATCTTTCATATTCGATCTATCCAAAGATAGAGTAAAGAATACTTCTACCTGATCTTGAACGCATTGACTTGCATCGCCAGCCCAACTACACTACGGGATATCCATCTACCTGCCTATACCGTCCCTCGTCAGCTTGTATAAGTCTTGACGTCTCGAGCACCGGCAAACAGCAAACAAGACCAGACCAACGTATGTGCTGTTCAGCTTTTCTCTCTTGTCTTTCTGTCTCTTTGTCTCTCCGCCATGGATCCAAGATACCCGGGCTCCGGTTTTGAGAATGCTTACTCACACAACATTAGCAGGTCCAGAGCTAGCAGTGGGACATCTCCAACAGCGACAACAGAAGCCCTCTTCCATAGCTTGCACTTTGCCGACTCTCCGCCACATACCACGCCCTTGCCCTTCGAAACCACATCATATTCGAGCAGCAGACGGGCAGCAGACTTCTTATCCGCACCCGCTCCTCAGAACCACTCATCATACCAGTCGGTCCTGGACTCGGATTGGTTCGACACGGAGAGACGCCAACCCCAAGGGTCGCCTTTGCTTCGAGTAGAGCCAGCATCTGAGCAGCTCGAAACAGCGGCCTCCTCGCCTCCTTTAGCATCGATAGAATCTGAAACTATGAGGTGAGTTGGAAGCTTAGCTAGGGCTGCTGGACACTGGGGCGGTGTTTTGGCTAACTTTTGTTTGTTTGTTTTCCAGTACTGTCGCTCTCCACTACGACCCGGGATTCAACATGGGTTCGAGATCATCTTTCACCTGGCCAGTCCTCGAGTCCGGAACCGGTCTCCTCGGATCCGATCTCGGCCACTACGCATCCGAGACCAGCATGACGCCCCCCAGCATCTCGCGCTCCGTCACAGCAAGCCCGCCAAGGGGCTCGCTCACCCCGGAGGCTCGGGAACTAAAGAGGCAGCAAGATCACGCCCGCCGCGACTCCAAATTACACGCTCGCAACCACAGGGCCGGCAGCAATTCTTCCTCGGTATATTCACCACCAGTCACCCTGGCCGATCTGACGACAGCATCATCCAGCATGCCTATTTACACTACTGCGCCAGCCCAGATGTCCATGCTATCCGACCCCCCAACAACACAATATCTACCTTCATTTTCGCCCCCACTTCCAGACCACGGCCAAAGCAGCATGTACACAACCTATCCCCCGCCATCGTACATGACCGACTACTACCCATCATCGACTGGCTCGAGTATACCATCACATTACGGGAGGCCACTGGCAGACCCGAGTCTTTCCCTCTACCCCGTGTCGTCAATCATGGGCCAAAGCCATGGCCACAGCCACAACGACCCCGGACAAGTCAGAGTAGTACACAGCCGTCCAAAGCCCCAATGCTGGGAACACGGGTGTAATGGTCGCCAGTTCTCCACCTTCAGCAACCTCCTCCGGCATCAACGCGAGAAGTCAGGCCAAGCAACAAAAGCGTCGTGCCCCGAATGCGGCGCAGAGTTTACTCGGACGACGGCAAGAAACGGTCATCTGCTACACGGAAAGTGCAAGACGAAGCTTAACGGCGGCAGCTCAAACAGCTCAGTGAGGACAGCCGACTCTCCCGATAAGGAAAAGGACAACGAGGGACCATATGATTATGCGGATCACGAAAAGCAACAACCACCATTGGGATACGATTATTGAGCACCGGAAAACACACACGATTCACACTTCATATACATACCTAGGTTATTATACGGTTCATCACAATGGCGTTTTTGGTTGTTCTTTTTTCTTTTTTCTTTATCTTGCATACCCTCGGTAGACTGGACCACTCGAGAGTTGGGCATGTACAAAACGGCTGGAGGGGTGGAAGAGTTCAAGGGGTACAAAATATTTTTTATTATATTTTGTTGTTGTTTTTGGGAGTTAATTACACATGGTCATGAGCGAGGCGGCGCGGTACATGCCACGGTACGGTACATGGGAGGGAGCACAGCGGAGTAATGGGGGTTTGGCTTGATTTGTTTTGATTTTTTGGTTCGGCTTGCCTCTTTTTTCTTTATTGGCATATCTATCGTCTTGTATACCCTTCTTTTGATGGAAGAGTTTGATCGGGTCTCTTTTTTTCTTGTCCTTTTTCTTCGTTTCTGCAAAAAAGTGCAACGCGGGTATCTAGGTATCTGTACTACCTGCTTGCTTTTGCTTGCTTTTGCTTTTATATATTTTGAACAATATTCGATATATTACATTACCACTATAGGTATTCTTGGAATCTTTGTGTCTGTGATTTTGTTTGCTCTCTTTGCTCCTAAACCTTCAATTACCATCTACTGGGCCGGTTGGTCATAGGGCACGAGGCAAGTAGGCGGGCAAGTTGGTCTGGTTCATCCCAACTTGCAATTTGGATGTAACCACAGTATGGGGAAAGGGTAGTTTGTAGTGGGGTTCGAAAGGGGGGCGGAGGAGGAGAGGGGAAACTTTGCAGGGGGGAGGTGTTTGTGAGTGTTGGTGTTCGTTTTGGTGAACGCGAGTAGACCCGTACTGAGAGAGTTGTAGGTGAAAACTTTGGGGTCTATTCTAGACCTTGGGATACGCGGGTGATTTGCGGATTTTGTGACTTCTTCGTCTCTAGATCTTGATTCCTTTGCGTAGGTAAGTTGCCTACCTTACTTGCCTTGGGGAGTGGTTACTTTGGGGCCGACTGTACGGAATATTGTTGGTAGCCAACAGTTGGGTAGGTGGTGTTATGTTTGTTCGCCTCCGAGTAAACTAGTGACTGTTCCTGGTCGAACACATGTGATTGATGGATAGCTGAAAAGGGCCCACAATTTGCCTCCCAAAAGTTAGGTAGCTAAGGTAGGTAGGTAATCATCATCGAGGTCAAGGCCAGGCCAGCCAGGCAGGGACAGCTAGAATTGCACAGTACAGAGTGTAGATGGAAGGAACAAGGGGCAAGGCGGCCTGGATCTTTCCCCAGAACGTGCTTGATCTGGTCTGGATTGTGGTCTCTGAGTTAGGATGGACAAGTTCCCTCCGGACGAGCGGCGGGCCAATTGACCGCCTCGATCGACCGAACACCATCTTTCTTTTTTGTTCATTTTTTCTCCTTTTCTTCCGATTGTTTTGGGCACCTACGAGATCAGGTCCCACTTGGCAAGGGGTCCCAAGATGATGGATGATATGCGGACGTCTTATTGGCGAAGGATTCGACATTCCATTAGGTACATTTGGTATATCTGGTAGTCGGCGCAACACGCCAAAGAGAGATGAATACCTACTTTTCTTGGTGATATTCTCCATATATTAGATTTTGGCGCAATGTTTTGCAATGAAATCGGGTACATTTCTCTTTCTCCCTTCTCCAAGGCACAGATGACCAGCTTCTCATGCAAGGACCCTTTGTTAGCTCACCGCAAAGGGGGATCGGAAATAGCATCTGCCAAGGCATAAACGCCGATAATAATTGGAAGGTTCAGTGGAAAAACGACACGTCAGGCCAAGTGCAAGAAAGACTGCTTGATGATTCCATAAGGACACCTGTGGGCGTTACGGAATAGGTCCACCGCTGTGTAGGTTCTGGGGGTGAAGGGGCCGAAACGGGGGCAAGAAAGCCGTCAAGTTTCGGCTTTACCTGGTTTCCATATGCCCTTGCAGTGATTATGGGTTACTACGGAATAATAGCAGAGGTAGGAGAAAATCAGCATAGGCACATTATAGCAACGTCATTAGACTAGAATAACGTATGGCGCTGGTGCAGCGGCCGCGGCCTCTCTGAGCGGCGTTTTTCGTTCAAGAGGCGTTCTTCGGTGGCAGAGCACACCGGGCTTGCCAGAAAGCGTCCTTGTCAAAATGCAATTTCATTCACGCCTCCAAGTGTGCATTATCCGTAATCCTGGGCAGTCGTGATATATCCGGGGCAGACTGGATAGGGGGCCGCATTATCTCGGGCGGACGCCTCGGGGGACGGAGCT
>Ga0247781_1000309_pt1 | contig 14783 bp, 15 predicted proteins | sample UWRJL184509B5_FD_179922 | JGI IMG/M metagenome (GOLD analysis project Ga0247781, IMG submission 179922) | Plant litter microbial communities from Arlington Agricultural Research Station in Wisconsin, United States - UWRJ-L184-509B-5 | ecosystem: Environmental > Terrestrial > Plant litter >...
CCCGCGGTGCCGCCGAGCACGCCGCCGCACCGGCCCGGGTCTGCACTATCCGTGACGAGCGGTTGGACGAGATCTCGGGGATGGTCGCCACCGGTGACGGCTATGTCGTCGTCAACGACGGGTCCGACTTCGCGGATCGGCGACGGATCTTCTTCCTGAACAAGACCTGCCGGGTCACGCGGACCGTGAAGTATCCGTCCCGGCCGCGCGACACCGAGGACCTGGGACGGGCGGCCGACGGGACGCTGTGGGTGGCCGACATCGGCGACAACGGGCGCAGCCGGAGCACGGTCGCGCTGTGGAAGCTCGCGCCCGGCGCGAAGAGCCCCGTCCTCCACCGGTTGTCGTACCCGGACGGGCCGCACGACGCCGAGGCCCTCCTGGTCTCGCCGACCGGCGATCCGATCGTCGTCACCAAGAGCGGTGGAACCGCGGTCCTGTACGTGCCGGCCCGCGCCCTGCGTCGCGACGCCACCACCCCGTTGCGCCGGGCCGGCGAGGTCACGGTGCCGCTGACCGGCACGAGCAACCCGTTCTCGTTCCTGGGCCGCGCGGTCGTCACCGGCGCCGCCACCTCGCCCGACGGCCGCCACGTCGTCCTGCGGACCTATGCCGACGCCTTCGAGTACGACGTTCCCGACGGCGACCCGGTCCGGGCACTGACGTCCGGCCGACCGCACCAGATCCCGCTCCCCGACGAGCCGCAGGGCGAATCGCTCACCTACAGCAGCGACGGCAACGCCGTGCTGACCGTCTCGGAGGCCTCCGGGCAGCAGGCCGGCCTCCGCCCGGTGATCCTCCGCTACGCGCTCGCGGACCGGCCCGCCACAGCCGCATCTCCGGCATCGCCCGCCGCATCGAACTCATCGTCAGCGGCCGCCCCCGCCGGCCCCCGGCCGGTCGCCGAGTCCGGTTCGTCGTCGTTCGACTACATCGCCGTGGTCGCCGGCGCCGTCGCCCTGCTCGGCGTCTTCCTCGCGATCGTCCTCACCCGCCGCGCACGCCGGCGGTGAGGCTCAGCGCCACGGCTCAGTCGGTCGGCGGCTTTTCCGGGCTCAGGCCCTCGACGCGGGCGACCCCGCGAGCCGAGGCCGAACCGTAGACCGTGGACCGGGCGGCGGAACCATAGCCGGCTCCAGGCTGCGGGCCGGAGGAGAGCGGCCCTTCGGTACGGACGGTGGGGCTCACCGGCGTACCCGGCGCTCCGGCCGCAGCGATGGCGACGGCCGGGCCGCCCGCGCTCGGCCACAGCGACGCCGGCCGCTTGGCCGACACGTCCTCGACCCAGCCGAACACCAGCACGGCCCCCAGCACCAGCACCCCCTCGACCACGAGCATCCACACCACGTATTGGAAGGTCGCCCACGGAACGTGATAGTGCTCGAGCAGCAACGCACCCAGCGTGATCAGCGGGAAGTGCCACAGGTAGATCGTGATCGCCCGGGCGTTGATGACTCGCACCGACTCCGCGGCCCACTTGACCCGGTCGAGGATCGCCATCGTGGGACGGAAGCGGAGCACGATCATGACGAAGGCCAACGACCACAGGGTGCGGGCGACCGGGTCCTCGTTGAGGTCGTACCCGTACGAGGTCGGGTGGGTGTAAAGCCAGTAGAGGCCGATGCTGCCGACGACGGTCACCACCGTCACGTACAGGGCGATCGGCATGCGATGGAGGCGGCCGTCCCGGTGCGCGAAGCCGACCATCCAGCAGGCGGCATACGTGACGAAGTCCCACATGATCCCGTCGATCGGGTCGGGCAGGCGGAAACCGGTCAGCATCAGCACGGTGAGGGCGACCAGCGGCAGCGCCACCATCGCCCAACCGAGCCGCTTGTAGAGGAAATACAGGATCGGCGAGACCAGGACGAAGATCAGGTACGCCCGGAGGTACCAGAGGACCTCCCAGAACGGCTCGCCCCAGGAGCTGCCGGGCGGGTCCTCCAGCGGGAAGAGCCAGAAGATCAGGTTCAGCTTGTGCAGCGGGTGGTCGGGGTCGCTCGTCGACCAGCCGTGCCAGAACATCAGGGGCAGCGCCACCGCGGCGAACGTCCACAGCGCGGGCAGCAGGCGCCGGATGCGCGACCACACGGCCTTGCGGGTGCCGGCCTTCGCGAGCGACGCGGCCATCAGCGAGCCGGCGATCGCGAACATGACGCCCATCGCGGGCAGCACGTAGGTGAGCCAGGCCCAGCCGAACGCGTGGTAGACCACGACCCGCAGGATCGCCAGGGCCCGGAGCGTGTCGATGTACCGGTTGCGCGACGGCTTGGCCGCCACCGGTGCGGCGACAGCCGTCGGCACGGCCGCAGCGGTACTTGCAGTCATGGGAGAGCCTCCGCGACGGGTCGTGTTCACACAGCCTCGCTACCGGACCACGGATCGACCCTGCCCGTAAACCACCGCTTGCGCCTGGACACCCGTCCGTCCGGTCAAGATCGACCAGCCGACCGGCGCGCTATTTCCAGAAACCTCGATGCACCTCGGCGGCGCTGGTCAGCGCGGCGGGCCCGTCGACGACGATCGGCCGGCCGCCCCGGGCGAAGACCTCCCGGGACGAGAGCCGCAGCGGGGGCACGCCCTCCTCCTCGTCGACCAGCGCGGCGAGTTCCTCGGCCGAGAAGGCGAAGACCATCCGCCCGATGCCCGACCAGTAGATCGCCCCGGCGCACATGGCGCACGGCTCGGTGCTCGTGTAAAGCGTGCTCAACCGCAGCACCTCCGCCGGCCACGCACCGACGATCCGGACGAGATTGGTCTCGGCGTGCCCGGTCGGGTCGGCCTGGGTCACGGTGGAGTTGAGCGCCTCGGCGACGCTCTCACCGGGCCCGATCAGCAGAGCGCCGAAGGGGTGGTCGCCGCGTTTGCGCGCGTCCCAGGCCAGCGCGACGGCCCGTTCGAGGTACGTCCTGTCCGCCTCGCTGATGTCACTCGACGTCACAAAGGTCATCCGGCACTGTATCGAGCGGGCCTGGGAACGGAAAAGATTTGCCGCCGGCGGGACCGCGCGGAAAGCTCTCGGCATGGAACTCCCAGAAATGATCAATGCCGGGGATCTGGTGCTCAAGCGCTGGGAACCCGAGTGGGCCGACGAGGCCCTGGCCGCCGTCACGGAGTCGATGCCGGAGCTGCGGCCGTTCCTGCCGTGGGCCACCGACGACTACGGTCCGGAGTCTTCGCGGGACTACATCGCGCGATCAGGGGAGGCCTGGACGGAGGGCACGCAGTTCAATTACGCGATCTTCACGACGATCGGGGAGCTCATCGGCTCGATCGGGCTGATGACGCGGATGGGGCCGGACGTGCTCGAGATCGGCTATTGGACGCGCTCGCCCTTCGCCGGGCGCGGCTACATGACGGCGGCGGTCGAGGCGATCACCCGGGTGGCTCTCGCGCTGCCCGGCATCAAGCGGGTGGCTATCAAGTACGACCAGGCGAACGTGGCCTCGGGGCGGGTGGCCGCCAAGGCCGGGTTCGCCGAGGTCGGACGGGAGCATCGCGAGCCCGAGGCACCCGGCGAGACATCGACCACGATCATCCGCGAACGCCGCCGCTGAGCGATCGACGGACTCCGACCGGTCAGCCCTCGTCCAGGGCCCGGCGCAGCGTGGCGGCGAAGTTGTCCGGGTCGCCGCGCCGGCCGTACTCGCCGCCGAGGAAGCCGCCGTGATGACTCGGGAAGAAGGTCGGCTCGACGCCGAGGCCGGCGGCGACACCCAGTCCGCCACGGTGGGCCAGCTCGTCCTTCGACTCCTCGCCGACACCGACCACGACGCGCGTCGGGGCGGCGCGCAGAGCCTCGAAGTCGGGCTCGTAATGCGTGCAGGAGATGAAGTGCTCACCGAGCATCGGGTTGGTGCGGTCACCGTCGTCGTCGGTGGGCAGGCCGAAATCGGCGGGGCTGGGCGCGGGCTCGTCGATCCAGCCGGCCGGGATCTCTCCCTTATGGCTGCCGATCATGATGAACCGGACCATCGCCGGGCCGAAACCCGCGCGCTGGTAGAGGTCGGCGACGGCCTTCGTCGCGGCGGACGCGGTCTCGCTGTCGGGCAGCACGCCGACGAGGGGCGGCTCGTGCGCGATCAGCGTGCGCACCTGCTCGGGGTGGGCGGCGACCAGGGCGAGCGCGTTGACGGCGCCGCCGCTGGAGGCGAAGATGTCGACCGGGCCGCCGCCGACGGCGTCGATGATGCGGCTCAGGTCATCGGCGTGCTGCTCGGGGGAAGCCCCGGTGCCGCCGTCGGTGAACTTGCTGCGGCTGACCCCGCGCGGGTCGTAGGTGACGACCGTGCGGTCCTCGAAGTGGCCGGCCAGCGTCACGAAGCCGTTCGCGTCCATCGGCGAGCCGATCAGCAGCAGGACGGGGCCGGCGGACTTACGGACGTCATACGTGATCTCGGCGCCGGGCGTGGTCAGGGTGTGCGTCTCAGCATTCACTTCAGGGTTCACTTCAGGGCCTTTCCTCGGATGTCGTGCCGGTAAGACCTGCGCCGCCGCCCGAACTCATCGGCGCCGCCGGGACAATTCTCGGCCACGTGCTGCCCCGGCGGGAGCGACTTCGGTGCCGGCCGCACCCCGGACTTGAGTGCCGGCTCCGCGGCGGCGACGGGCAGCGCGAGCAACATCGGCCGAAAGTCGCAGACCGGCCGGCGCAATTGGGGCCGGGAGCCGATGTGCCCACCCCACCCGATCGGGGATTGTCGGTCACCGGAACCGACACGGGAGGTCACGATGACTATCGAGGACGACAACCGGCCGGCACGGCAGCGGGTCGCCCTGACCGGCATCAGCTCGCGGGCCTGGGAGCACCCCGCCGACCGCGGAGCGCTCACCGCCCTGCGGGAACTGCGCGGGTTCGACGACGTGGTGCGCGGCTTGTTCGGCATGTGGAACGAGCGGGGGTTCCGCCTGTCGTACCTGGCCGGCGCCATCCGCGCCGACCATCGCCAGTACCCGCGCGTGCACGGCCTCTTCGCCGAGGCCGCCGACATCCTCGACGTGGGGGTGCGCCCCGAGCTGTACGTCAGCCAGGCGCCGATCATCAGCGGCAAGGCGATCGGCATGGACCGCCCGTTCGTGGTGATCAGCACCGCGGCGGTCGAGAAACTGGACGACGACGAGCTGCGTACGCTGCTCGGCCGCGAGCTGGGCCACATCCGCAGCGGCCACGCCGTCTACCAGACGATCATGACGATTCTGACCCGCTGGGTGACGAACGTGAGTTGGCTGCCGGTCGGCGCGATCGCGCTGCGGGCGATCATCGCGGCGATGTACGAGTGGTGGCGCAAGGCCGAGCTGTCGGCCGACCGGGCGGGCCTGCTGGCCGAGCAGGACCCGGCGGCGTCGCTGCGCCTGTTCATGAAGATGGCCGGCGGCGGCGACCTGTCGCAGATCGACACCGCGGCCTTTTTGGAGCAGGCGGCCGAGTACGAGGGCGGCGGCGACCTGCGCGACAGCATCCACAAGATCGGCATGACCGCGTTCAGCGGCGAGCCGGTCCCGGTCGCGCGCGCCGCCGAGCTGCGGAAGTGGGTCGACTCCGGGGAGTACGCCCGGATCCTCGCCGGCGATTACCCGCGCCGCGACGAGGACGGGGACGCGTCGGTGACCGCGGACGTCAAGGCGGCGGCCGCGAGCTACCGTGACTCGTTCCGCGACTCCTCCGACCCGCTCGTCACCTTCGCGCGCAAGGCGGCGGGCGGCGCGGCCGACCTGGTCGGCTCGGCCGCCCGCGGCACCCGCAACTGGGCGAACGGCCGCAGCTCAGCGGAGTCCTGATCCGCCGTCGGCGGTGCGGTTGTCGAGGGCCGCACCGCCGGCGGAAAGCCGATCGGACGAGGCCGTCACGTCGCACTACGCTCGTGATCGGCGGATATCCTTGATCGTCTCGCGGAGGATGAAGGAGATAGCGCCGAAACACCGCGCGGCGAGCACCCCGAGCAGCACTGTTACCGCGGTGATCCAGCCGCGGGCCGGGGCCTCGGGCCGGGAATAGCTGACGGCGCCGCGGGTGCCCTGGTTCTGGCCGATCTCGATCTTGTCGCCGGGTTTCTCGCCCTGGAAAAAGCCGGGATCGTCGATCAGGACCCGGGGGCCGGCGCCGTCGTCCCAGGTGATGTCGACCGTGCAGGCGCTGTAGTAGCCGAAGCCGTTCCAGGTGATCGGGCCGTGCCGATCGCATCGCTCGACGGTTGCCGTGCCGTGCCGGGCGGCGTCGTCGTAGTCGGCGCCGGTGAACCGCCCGACGGTCAGGCAGAGCATCAGGAAGACGCCGCCCACGGCCAGCAGGATCACCACGAGCAGCGTGCCGCCCCAGAAGCCGCTGCGGCTTTGGTCGACCACCGGGGCCGGCTTGTTCCGCTCGGCCCGGGTCCGCGCGACGTCGGTCTCGGCCTCGGCGAGCAACTCGTCCATGCGTCGGCGTCGGTAGGCCCGGCGCTCGTCGTCGTCCTTCATCGGTCAGCCCCGTTCACCGCGGTAGCTCGATCGACGGTTTCGGTGGCTTGTCATTGTGGACCTGTCCGGCGGTGGTGCTGCCGTTCTGGATGCCGTTCAGCTTCACGCCCTCGTGCAGGGCGTCGGCGGCGATCTGCGCCTTGGTGCCGTAGACGATCGCGTCCCCGTGCCCCAGCGTCGTGTACGCGCTCTTGAAGCCGTTCCAGGCGCCCTCGCTGTCCGAGACGTAACTGTCCGCGGCGTGCAGCGGCGAAGCCATCCTTCATGCCCATCGCGGCCTCGAGGATGCCGGCGCCCTCATAGCCCTTGGTCGGGGACTCGCCGGCGATCAAGCTCGGCCGGGTGAACGCCGCGTCGCTCATCGCGTCGCCCGCAACCGGACCGCCGCGTCGTTGTCGCTGCGCTCAACATCGGCGGCCATCCCGCGAACCTGATCGGCCAACCCGATCAGGCCGTCTACCGCCTTGACGAAGGCGGCGATCGCGTCGTCACCGTGCGGGTTGATGTAGTGGTCGGCGATCAACGCGCCGACGAATCGACCGTAGGCGCTGCTGTTGATCCGGATGTGCGACGCCGCGGCGCGCGCCTCGTCGAGCATCCGAGCTGCCTTGTCCACATCACGGGCGTGCTCACGGACTTCGGCCGGAGGGATCTGGATGCCCATCAGCGCGTCTCCGAGTCCTCGTCTGGTGGCGGGTACTTGCTGGCATACGCCGCACTGACGAAGGCGGCGGTGTCGGAGCCGGCGCCGTACATGCTCGCCGTCAGCTCACCGACCCGCTCGGCGAGCTTCGCCTGAGCACGGCGCGAGGTGGTCAGCACGAGGCGGGCAAGATCGTCGCGGGACAGTCCGTCGGACTCCGGATGGAACCGCAGATCGGCGAGGCCGCCGGCCGAGTTGACGCGGACCGTCATCTCTCCGCCGGGTGATCGCACCGTGACCTCGGCCGCTTCGAGTTCGGCGCGCAATTGCAACGTGCGTTGCACCTGCGCCTCGGCGCGCAGCTCGAAGGACCGCAAGTCGTCTTCCGGGTTCAGTGCCATGAGCCGCCTCCTCCCGCGATCCCGCGCTCGCGGCAAGGGCCTCGTAAAGATCCAAAAAGGTCGATGACTGTAGTGCCAGGCTAGCCGATAGCCGCCACGTGGTCAGTCCGCGTGTGTGGCGAACCAAGGGCAGACCGCAGATTTACTCAGTCACTTGATCGATGATTTGTTGCCACGGAGCGATCTCCGCGTCCGTCCACAACAGCCGCTGACTCGTCGTCGTTGATCGTCCTGGCAGGCCCGACGGTCAGCGGCGAGCGACCACGCGGAGCGAGGGTGGCTGCGGGGGTCTGCGGGCTTCGTACACTTCCTCGACGACGTGGCGTGCCCAGCGCATGCGCGGGGCGGCCGTCTCGGGATGGTCGCCGTACTCCCCGGCGACGTCGACGGCACACCCCCGGACTCCGTGGTGGGCGCGCACGGCGACACGGATCGCGTCTTCCACGGTGTCGTAGGACGGACGGCTGCCCGTGTCGAGCCGACTGGTGAACAACGCCTCAGCGCGAGCAACGGTCAAAATGGTGGCGGTGGCGATCATTCGAATCTCCTCCTTCGTCTGACCAACTCAATGGCTGGGCCGTCGAGAATGGCTGGACCATCGGGAACGGCTGGATCGTCGAGAATGGCTGGACCATCGGGAACGGCTGAATCGTCGGGAACGGCTGGACCATCGGGAACGGCTGGACCGTCGGCCGTTCGGAATTCACCGCCAAGCTATCCGTGACGCACGACGATTTTCTGCTTCGCGCCTGCGGGCGACTCCGTGTCTTACCGTCCGCCACCGGTAACCGCGCGTGGTTCAGGCATGTCACAGGCTGTGACCCGGATGGGTTTCCCCCGCATGGCGGAAATTCGCCCAGCCTGTTCTTCCGCAGCGGGGAGAACGATCCGCATAGGCCGCTAGCTGTGGGTGACAAGCCAGTTCCATGCCGTAGTGACATGGTCGTCGTGGCGGCGGTCGGCTCGTGCGTCGGCGAGGTCAGCGGGAGAGGCCGGTGAGGCGGCTGAGAGCGGTGAAGCCTTCCTCGGTTCCGGGCCAGTGGCTACGAACGGCGTCGAGGCCGGCGCGGCGGACGGTGGAACGCAGGACGAAGGTGACGATGATCGCGTCGTCGGCATACCCGAGGACGGGAATGAAGTCGGGGATCAGGTCGAACGGCATGGCCAGGTAGGCGAGCAGGAGGCCGAGGCGGACCCGGACGCCGCGGGGAAGAGTGCGGTCGCCGGCGAGGCGGTGCAGCAGCCGGAGCAGGTCGGGCAGCAGCCGGAGGGCTTCCTTGAGCTGAGCTTGGCCGGGCTTAGCGATCACCAGGGCGATCAGCAGGGCGGCCCAGACGAGCAGGAGGGCCACGGCGACGCTGATCAAGACTTGCCACCACCAGGACATGTCCGCCCAGCCCTCTTTCTCCGATCGGCTGCTGGTGGACCTCACGACCCCGCGCAGCTGGTCGTGTCAGCCTACGAGTCGGGCCTTATCGCCCCGCGCCGCCGATGAGCGAACCGCCGGCGACAGGGCCGTCGGCACCTGGAACGCCGCCGATCGGGCGGGCGAGGTTCGTGATGATGCGGTCGATCTCGGCGAGGACGTAGGCAGCCAGTTCGCGCTGTGCCTTCTCGGCGGTGGGGTCGGTCTCCTCCAGGTCGCCGAGCACCACGATGTTCTCGTCGTTGAGGGTGGCGGCGGGCGCCGTGTAGTTGAAGCTGCCGACCACGACCAGGCGTTCGTCGATGACCATCAGTTTGTGGTGCACCTTGCGGACCCCGTTGCCGGGCGTGTTCTCGGACAGCTGGGCGCCTTTGGTTTTCAGCGGGATCGTCGCCGCCCAGGCCTGGCTGCCCTGGCCGCGATCGAGCACGCCGCGTACCGGGATCCCCGCCTTCAGCAGCCAGAACATGGTGTCGTCGATGCCCGAGGACTGGGCGAAGGTGAACATCGCGAAGTCGACCCGGTGCTCAGCCTTGAGCATCTGCTTCATGATCTCCATCTCCGGGCCCTGGTGCGGCGCGAAGATCGGCTTGACCCGGATGCCGCCGAGGCGGAACTCGCGCGGCTTGGACTCGCGCCGTTCCCGCAGCTCGCCGAAGGTGCCGCCGCGCAGGCGCTCGAACTCGCGCAGGTAGAGCCCGGCCGCCGTCTGCCCCCGGAGGATCAGCACGTGGTTCAGGTTGTTGCCCGCGTCGTTCTTCCCCGTGTCGGTGAGCGTGAAGTTCGTCGATCCGGTCAGCACCGCCGCGGTCGGCGCACCGGGGTCCCGCACGATGAACTTCTGGTGGAAGATCTTCGGGTTGAGGTCGGTCACCAGGTCGACGCCGGCCCGCAGCAGCGCCGCGTGGATCACTCGGTTGTGCTCGTTGTCCCCCACCAGACTCCACGGATCGGCGACCGGCGGGTCCTCGACCAGGTAGTCCCCTTCGAGCACGATCTGCACGCTCACCTTGCGAGACTTCGCCGCCAGGACCGCTTCGGCGACCGCCCGCGAGTCCAGCTCCTGGACCGCGATCAGCAACGTGTCCGTGGCGCCCCCGATGAACTCGCGGATCACCGCGTCGAGGTCGTCCGGCCCGCCCAGCACGGTCGGCCCCGCGTAAAACTCCACACTGCCCAGGTCAAGCCCCATGCCGTCAGTGTGGGCGCATCGGGCCTCCGGCGGTGTCAGCTGCGCGACGCGGCGCCGAATCCACCCGCCACTGTCACCCCACCGAGCGCGCTGACGCTCCCCGTCGTGGGGAACGTCAGCGCGCCGTGGGAGCCACGGATCGTTCAGGTCACCGGGGGCAGGGCCGGGCCGGTGGTGCCGAGCTGCTCGGCAGCGATGATCGGCGGCACCGGCCAGGTCACGCCCGGCGGCGGGAACGTCTGCCCGGTCTTCGTGAGGAACTCCGCGGGCGGCTCGTAGAGCGGCGGCTGCTGCCCGTCCGGGATCATGCTCGCCCATTTGAGGCCGGCCGTACGCTCCTCGAACTCCGTACGCATGCCGGCGAGCAGGGCGGGCTGCTCGATCAGGTCGACCGCCGCCGCGGCCAGGTAGCGGGCCGCCGACAGCATCGCCTGGTGACCGATGTTCGTCGCCGCGGTCGCGGTGAAGGCCCAGTTGTGGTTCGGCAGCCCAGGCGGGAAGGCCGCCGCGAGCAGCACCGCGGTCGGGGCCTTCCAGCTGATGTCGGCGGTGTCGGTGGAGAGCCCGCCGGTGTAGGCGGCCGCCGGGGGTGCCAGCGGGGTGAGCGTCGTGGGCATGCCGCTCTCGGGCTTGCCGAGCGCCTTCTGCAGGTTCTTGGCCAGGGTCTGGTCGGCCGCGGTGAAGGCGGGGGCGCCGATCTGGTTCATGTTGTCGTTGAGCAGTTCCGAGCCCGACTTGCTGGCCAGCAGGTTCCACGTGCCCGAGTGGAAGCGGTGCACGAGTCTGGTCTGGCTGGCACGGGCGGCGGCCTCGGCACAGTCGACGATCTTCTGGTAGAGCACGCGGGCCCGGTCGGGGCTGCCCTCCCGGACGAAGAACCAGATCGAACACATGTCCGGGGTCACGTTGGGAGCGCCGCCGCCGTTGATGATCGCGTAGTGGAACCGGCCGGAGGGCGCGACGTTCTTCTCCCGCAGGTACTCCGACATGGTCGCCATCAACAGCGCGCCGTCCAGCCCGCTCTTGTTGCCCAGCGGGGTGCCGCCGTGCCCGGAGGCGCCGAGGAACGTGAAGGTCGCCGAGACCAGGGCGCTGGTCGTGTTCCAGAACGGCACGGTCGCGTTGAACGGATGCCAGTCGAGGAAGGCGTCCAGTCCGTCGTAAACGCCGGCCTTCACGGCGTACGCCTTGCCGACCAGGTGCTCCTCGCCGGTCGACCCGAACAGCTTGACCGTGGCCCGGAGCCCGTTGGCCCGGATGGCCTGCGCGGTGGCGATCGCGGCCGCGGTGCCGCCCACCCCGAGCAGGTTGTGCCCGTCGCCGTGCCCCGGACCGTAGGCCGGCCCGTACGCGTCGTAGTTGTAGAGCAGCGGATCGTGCTGCGCCACGCCGGCTTTCTGCGAGAGGCCGGGCAGGGCGTCGTACTCGGCGTTGAAGCCGAGCACGGGGCCGCCGGAGCCGTAGGTGGCGACGAACGCGGCCGGGAAGCCGGCCGAGCCCCACTCGATCCGAAAACCGTTCGCCTTCAGCAGATCGGCGTGCGCCCGCGACGAATTCCACTCCCGCAGAGAAAGCTCGGCGTGCTTCCAGATGCTGTCGCTGAGCTCGGTGAGCTGGCTCTTGTTCGTGTCGATCCAGGAGAGCGCGGTGCTCTTGGCCGCGGTCTTGCGGGCCAGTCCGGCGGGCGCGCGGTAGGTGGCCGGGTCGACCCCGCGCGCCTCGTCGTAGCCGAGCGTGGCGGCCAGGACCGGGTCGGCGGCGAGGACCGCCGCGGTGGTCGCGCCGGCGCCGAGGCCGAACATCTTCAGCAGACGGCGCCGCCCGACCTGGTACTGCTGTTCGTGCTCATATCGGTTGATGTCCACACCCCACAGACGTACACGGGCCACGAAGGTTCGACGCCTTCCCCCGTATCGTTCGCTGGTGACTTTCAAGATCCACCTAGCTCGCGCCCTGACCGAGGCGTTCGCGCCCGGACTGCTCGTCGCCGTGCTCCTGCTGGTCGTCGGCTTCCACGCGGGCAGCCAGCCGGGCGTCTCCCGGTGGTGGGGAGCGCCGGCCGCGTTGTTCGCCGCCGGCATCCCGATGGCGTACGTCGTGCGGGGTGTCCGCCGGGGCCGGCTGACCAGTCATCACATCCCCGAGCGGGAGCACCGCCGTGGCCCGCTGCTCTTCGGCATGGTGTCGGTCGCGATCGGCACCGCCGCGCTGGTGCTGCTCGGCGCACCGCGGGAACTGCTCGCCCTGCTCGCGGCGGGCAGCACCGGACTGGTCGTCTTCGGGCTCGTCACGGCGTACTGGAAGATGTCGATCCACGCCGGGGTGGCCGCCGGGACCGTGGCCGTGCTGGTCGCCGTCTTCGGCCCGATCGCCCTGCTCGGGGTCCCGCTCATCCCGCTGATCGGCTGGTCCCGCGTGGTGCTGAAGGCGCACACCCGCGCCCAGGTCGTGGCCGGCTCGATCGTGGGCGCGCTCATCGCCGGAACGGTCTTCCCCGTCCTGCGCTGAACGCGCCCACCCCTGATCAGTCGCCCTTGACGTTCACGAGCTGGCGCAGCGTGTGCCGCACCTCGACCAGACTGTCCGCGTCGTTCATCACCACGTCGATCGGCTTGTAGGCGCCCGGGATCTCGTCCAGGAACGCGTCCGTGTCGCGGTACTCGATCCCCTTCATCGCCTCGCGGAGCTGGTCACGGGTGAAGGTGCGGCGTGCCTTCGAGCGCGAGAACTGCCGCCCCGCGCCGTGCGGCGACGAGTTCAGCGCCACCGGATTCCCCTTGCCGACCACGACGTACGAGGCGTCCCCCATCGACCCCGGGATGAGCCCCGGCCGGCCCTTCTCGGCGTTGATCGCCCCCTTGCGGGAGAGCCACACCTTCTTGCCGAAGTGCGTCTCCTGCTCGGTGTAGTTGTGGTGGCACTGGACGCGCTCGAGTTCCCGCACCGGGCCGCCCACGAACTCGGCGAAGCAGTCCACGACACGGTCCATCATCTCGTCGCGGTTGGCCAGCGCGAAGTCCTGCGCCCAGCGGAGCTGCCGGAGGTACGTCCAGAACTCGTCGGTGCCCTCGGCCAGGTACGCCAGGTCAGGGTCGGGCAGGTCGATCCACCAGCGCTTCATCGCCGCCCGCGCCACCTTGATGTGATGCGTGGCGATCTTGTTGCCCACGCCGCGCGAGCCCGAGTGCAGGAAGAGCCAGACCTGCCCCTTCTCGTCGGCCGTGACCTCGATGAAGTGGTTGCCCGACCCGAGCGTGCCGAGCTGCAGCTCCCAGTTGCCCGCGAACCGCCCCGGCTCGAACCCGGCCCGCTCGGCCTTCGCGGTGAGCTGGCCGAGCCGCTTGTGCGCGGTGTCGGTCACGCTCGTGTTGTAGACGCCCGCGCTGAGCGGGACGGCGTTCTCGATCGCGGTACGCAGGTCGGCCAGGCGCGGCTTGAGCTCGTCACGGTGGTACTGCGTGCGGACGGCCGCCATGCCGCAGCCGATGTCGACCCCGACGGCGGCCGGGATGATCGCCCCGAGCGTCGGAATCACCGACCCGACCGTGGCCCCCTTGCCGAGGTGCGCGTCGGGCATGAGCGCGATGTGCGGGAAGATGAAGGGCAGGCGGGACGCTTTCTCGGCCTGATCCCGGGTCGCGCTTTCCAGCAGACTGGCCCAGTTCACCAGACGCTCGTTGATCTTCTCCAGCATGGTTCACTCCTCCCGGATCGGCGCTCACGTTATCCGGGCAAGATCGTTCCCGCCTTCGATTTAGGGGAGGCGCAGGATCCGGTCGTCGCCGTTGTGGAAGCCCGCCTCGTCCGGGCGGCCCCGAGCCACGGATCAGGTTCCCGTTCGTTGATCAAGGCATGACCCGGGTACGAGCCTCCGCCCTCACCGTCGCCGCGGCGCTCACTCTCGCGGCCCTCCCGGCTCTGGCCCAGCCCGCTCTGGCCCTCCCAGCTCTGGCCCTCCCAGCTCTGGCCCTCCCGGCTCTGGCCCAGCCCGCACTGGCCCAGGCCGCCACCCGGCTCGACTTTGCGACTCCGACCGGGCTCGGGCGAGCGGCGGCCGTGCGGGAGCCGGCCGCGATCGGGACGGCGATCGACGACGTCCTGGCGGATCCGGTGCTCGCGGGTGCGCAGGTCGGGGTCGTGGTGGCCGACGCGCGGACGGGGGCGACGCTCGTGGACCGCGGCGGCGCGCACCGCCTGCTGCCCGCGTCGAACGCCAAGCTCTTCACCTCGGCCGCCGCCCTGTCGATCCTCGGGCCGGAACACCGCTTCGGGACCGAGGCCAAGGCTTCCGGTATGCGCCGTAAAGGTTCGCTGACCGGCGACCTGTACCTGCGGGGCGAGGGCGATCCGGCGCTGACCCCCGAGGGGCTCGACGCGCTCGCCCGGGACGTGGCCGCGACCGGGTTGCGGGACGTCACCGGGAATCTGGTCGCCGACGACACCGCCTTCGACTCGCGGCGGCTCGGGCTCGAGTGGGCGTGGGACGACGAGGCTTTCTCCGGGGCGGCTCCTGTCTCAGCGCTGACGGTGGCACCTGATCAGGAGTATCTGGCGGGGACAGTGCGCGTCAAGGTGTCTCCGTCGCCGGTGGACAACGGGCCGGCCCGGGTCTCGGTGAGCCCGTTCGGCGCCCGGATGACCGTCATCAACCAGGCCGTCACGGCG
>Ga0247781_1000310_pt1 | contig 14783 bp, 21 predicted proteins | sample UWRJL184509B5_FD_179922 | JGI IMG/M metagenome (GOLD analysis project Ga0247781, IMG submission 179922) | Plant litter microbial communities from Arlington Agricultural Research Station in Wisconsin, United States - UWRJ-L184-509B-5 | ecosystem: Environmental > Terrestrial > Plant litter >...
TTATATTCAAATTCCCTTCCCCCCTTGCCTGCCTGCCACCTAGATCTTGGATTTCTGAATATTTGACCCAAGCTCGACCTTGGTGGCCTTGTACTGCTTCATCAGCTGCTCCGTCTTTGCCTTTTGCCCATTGATCTTGACCGCGACAGCATTGCCACGCTTATTCTCATTCCGGCCCATTTGCTGCAGGTGAACCTCATCCGGTCCATCAGCTAGTCTCAGGGTCCTGATCTGAGCCCACATGTTGGCCAGCGGCGTGTCCTGGCTGACTCCGGCGCCGCCAAACGACTGCACCGCACGGTCAATGACGGTCAAAGCCATCGCAGGAACAAGGACCTTGGCCTGGGCAATCTCCTTCAGGGCGCCCTTAGCACCTTGCTCGTCGATCTTAATAGCGGCATTGAGCACGATGAGGCGAGCAGCGTCGATTTCGACCCGAGACTTGGCAACCCACTCGAGGATGACACCGTGCTCACGCAGTTGCTTGCCGAATGGCGTCTTCTTGGGGTCGTTGATACGCATAAGCATCCATTCCAAGGCTCTCTCAGCTGTGCCGACCGTGCGCATGGCGTGGTGAATGCGCCCAGGACCGAGACGTCCTTGGATAATCTCAAAGCCACGGCCCTCACCGAGCACCATGTTGGCAGCCGGTACGCGAACGTTGTGGAAGGTGATCTGTCCGTGACCGTGGGGAGCATCGTCGTATCCGTACACAGACAACATACGGTGGATGGTGATACCCTTGGTACCCGCTGGCACGAGGATGACGGACTGTTGCTTGTAGGGATCCTTGTTGCCGGCGTCGTTCTTGCCCATGACGATATACACCTTGCAGCGGGGGTCGCCAGCACCACTCGACCACCATTTCTACAAGTCATAGTTAGCACGGAGTTGCAATATCAACATAGGAATTTTCTCTTACCTGGCCGTTGAGAACGTAGTGGTCACCATCCCTCTCAATCTTCATTTCGATATTCCGGGCGTCCGATGAGGCAACCTGGGGCTCGGTCATGAGGAAAGCGGAGCGAATGACACCGTCCATCAAAGGCTTCAGCCATTGCGCCTTTTGCGCATCATTTCCGTACTTGGCGAGCACTTCCATGTTGCCCGTGTCGGGAGCAGCGCAGTTGACAGCCTCGGAAGCGAGTCTCGACTTGCCAAGCCATTCGGCCATCAGGCCATACTCGAGATTCGTGAATCCAGGAGACTCCTTGTAATGGCCCTTGGGGAGGAACATGTTCCAGAGTCCCAGGGATTTGGCCTTGGTCTTGAGGTCCTCAAGAATCTGGGGGTGGCGCTCCCATCGTTGGTCGCCGACACCGATCAGGGCCTCGAAGACAGCATCGGATCTGGTGAGAGACAGACGGTATTAGAGTCGTTCATGGGACGTAGCGATGTGTGGATAGGCGGCTCTTACGGGATACAGTCCTCCTCGACAAACTTGGCGACGACGTCCAGCGTCTTCTTCGCTTTTTCGCTTACGCGGTCGCGGACCTGCTAGTTTTAGTATGGCGGCAATCATAAGGTTTCGCGGGGAAGCGCAGGCTTACAGCGATGGGAATCTGGGCTGACATTGTGGATGATTTACAACAAAAGTGAAGGTAAAGGGATACTGTGATTGGGAAACGACGACAAACGTTGGATGCGAATAATATACAGAACAAAGGTTTCAATGCGGCCTGCTGAGATGGTCTAATAGCAAATACAAGTCGGCACGCTTCATGGATGTCGTTCGATATTGAAGGTGGGTGAGCTTGTCCGGGGATATTCCATCTCGGATACTTAAACCCAGCCGAGGTAAGATGATATGTTGGGGTACATGGATGCGGGGCGGCCTTGGAAGCGGAGATGGTTGGAATAAGCATCAATCACCGCTGTGGCTCAACCCGGGGGTGGCTTGATCTTCACCTTTTAGCGCATGTGTCAAGCATCTTGGGCCTGTCGTCCTCCGGCAGGCGCTAAATCCCGGAAGACGTCGTCCGTCCGACTACCTAACAAAACACCAGCCACATACCACGGCTCCAGACTTCTTCAATCTCAACCTCATGCTCCCTTTGCTATTCCATATTTTCTCCATGAAGTTGACGTTATATTAAGCTCACATAATTCCCAGTTGGGATAATGTGAAGTTCGTATTTTGTTGACGACCGTGTGCCGTCACTTGCCGAGGCCATCCGGATGTGCCGAATAGGAGGATCGGTACGACCTTGCCAGCCAGATGAGCAACACCTCAATACTTCCATGGTGATCTATCAATCAGACTCTGTTGCGTATTTCTGGCATATACAACGTCTCTCAGGCTCAACAGCCCAATGCCACCTTATCGACATGTGTTTTAATATCTGTAGCTGGAGTGAAGGATCAAGCGCCACTTTGTTTAAGACGGACTTGTCTTGTTGAATGAGTCTAAAAATATGTATCGCTTGTCGTCATGCATCGTGGTATACTTGTCGAAGACTTGTTCATTTCATGACACCAGGTCGCTGCTGGCCGCCTCTGACATAGAAGGCGTTCAACTTTTGGTCGAGTTACTATCTCCCCTATTCTATCCAGTACTCAATACCAAGTTCATATTTTTGGCAAAGTCTCCCAGACATTGCGATATGGCTAAGAGACATACATCCAAGTACAAGTCTAGTACGGAATGTCAACCTTTTATATCGTATATCGCTGAAGGCACACTGTCCCCTCTTCCATACTGATATTCTTCGGATGAGAATACTTAAAGCCAAATGCCTTCGATCCTACCTGAAGTATGGATAGAAATTCTTCCCAAGCGATCCTCTGCTGACAAGCCTGGGGGAGTTCCAAGCCAAGCCTTTCAATCCTACCGCGAGCGATTCCTAATCGCATTGTGATATTCTCATGGCGCGGACCATCCAGGTGGCATTGCTTGCATTTCACTCTGTTCTTCACGACTCAAAATACAACACCAAATTCAAATTTGACCGGACTCGAGAACAACATCCATAGCGACCAGCAGCTAAATTCCCAAATCGACATCGTAAAATACTTGTCCCCAAGACATACTCTCACCTGTACGAGAATATCTTCATCGGGCCTCGTCACTTACTTTGCCAAGGGCGATCGATTCCATATCGTTGGTAAGTGCCTAAATAAGTAAGCTTTTATAGCTGCTTGTCCGAGCTGTATCAGTCTCAGTGGCGTGCCCTCCTGTAGGCAGCGGACCGAATGGCTTGATCGCTAGCAGATTCGTAAGGCTCTGACGCAAGCTAACGTACGTGCGTGTCTATGTAGAGTGTCGCCGCTATCGATTTGGGACGGATGACGAAGTATCATCAGACGAACGGTACGGTCTGAGCATAGGAGGAAAGATAGACAAATAGACACGGGATTGATGCAAGATTTCGGCCCTAGTCACTCCTTCCTCTCCAGGCTTAGGCATGTTGATCGGATCGAATGACACTGGAATTATAAGCCTGAGAAGAGATGGGATGACAGGTACTGTATATGACACTTCACTTACAAATCAACTTACAGTTACAACAAACTTACATTTCCGCCCGAGTCCGTCTTGACAAAAGTAAGGGTCTTTCGGTTGTGAAATTCAGACCTGAAAATACCAGGCAGTTGGTCGCCGCTCCTGGTTTCAGGGCCTGGAAAAGTTAAAAATGATGAAACGGCCGCTGCCAGGTCCCTTCTGTTGCTGAACATACACGCCGTAAAGTACTTGTTACGTCGTATGGAACATCTAAACACAGTGGCGATTTGATTTTTACATAACAGATGATCGACATGGGTTGATCCGCTGATTGGCGCAGGGTGTGGATTCCCGGGTACCGATGGAGCGCGCAGAATCGCTACCAGACCCATAATGCATCCAGATGGAAAATGTTGTACGGAATACAATGCTGTTGTCGATCTGAACACCCCTATTTGACACACTTGACACTCACGTAATGGGGTGGAGAGACGGGACGCTGTCCTAACTCCTAACATGTGTGGACCCCTCCATTTGTAGTTGGCTGGTTGGCTGAGACCCCTTGGGCAGTGGCCCAGACCCCTGGGCCCAAACCTGCCTTCCTCCACTTCGAGCCCCTCCTGTCATTCAACATCCCACCTTGCTATGAACCCCATCACTAACTTCAACCTTGACGGTTGACGTCGCCCTCGCGCAATTAGCCAGAATAATATGCGCTGCACCTAAATCCTCTTCCTCCAACCTTCAGGCTTCCATTTTGGGCAACTTGAACCCTTCTGCGTTCCTTCGATTCTCTACCTCGCCAAGACCTAGCCTGTCCCTTCCCTTCCCCGTCGGAGCCCGACCCAACTTCCCCCTCTCCTCACGAGCTATTTATCACCCTCACCGACCAAAAATACTTACTTTGCGGGATTCTTCTTGCACATTCGCCTTCTTTCTCTAACGATTCGACCCAAAACGATCTCCCAATATCCAGACTCGTTATTCTCGGCTCCGCTCGATCAACCTGCCAACCCCACTACATCACACTCTTCTATCCTCTCGACGATGCGGGGGAAACGATTTCGATACCAATTGTCATAACTTTTCAAAGACCACCTCTGGTCTTTTGCTTCGCCATTGCGCATGATAGAACCGATTCTCAAAATGGACAAGATGAAAGTAACGACTTTCCCAAAGAGGTTCCGCAGCATGCGCGACAAGACCACCAGCCATCTTCGCAACAAATCATCCGAACCTGGGGCAAGGGTGCGACTTTTAGTTCCAAACCAGCAAGTTCGAATAGTGCTGACAAAATTTAGGTTCGCCCTCTTACCAACGAGACATGGCTGTCGTTCTTCAAGCCTGACTCCGCGAAGCAAGCACTCCGGGAGGAGGAGGAGAAGGAGAAAGAGGCGGCAAATGTGTGTTCTCTTTCAAGCGAGCGTCCAAAGACGGCGATGCTAACCATACATGATGTGGCCCTAGGTCGAAATTATATCAAAGCGGCTGGAAGAGCTGAAATACAACGACGTGTCAGAAGAACTCGTTCGATATGCGCTCAACTCCAAGTTCGCCGGAGGCGATGTCGACAAGGCAGTCGAAATCCTACAACTCCAGCAAAAGTCCTTTGGTGGAATCATAGAGCCATACAACCCGAATGTACACATGGTTGGCGCTGAAAATAGGGGAAATGTCACCTGCTACCTTGATGCCCTGCTTTTCGCCATGTTCGCCAAGATCAACGCGTTCGAGTGTATGTTGAAGAATGACCAAACCGATGAATCCCAGAGGAAGCTGGCAGCTCTCATAAGGTTATGGGTCAATATGCTGAGGACTGGGAAGCTGATCCACACGGATATGGTACGGCACCACTAGCCTCCTTCCCCTCTTAGAGCCTGATATGCTAACCTAAACAATCAGACCCAGCGCATTCAGGACTCACTGGCTGCCTGCGGGTGGAAAGAGGCTCAGCTTCTTGAACAGCAAGATACGTCCGAAGCGTTTGGTTTCATCACCGAAACTTTACAACTACCTCTACTAGCCTTGCAGGTTGACCTTTTTCATCAAGGAAAGAAGGACGCAGACGATCACAAGGTTGTCCACGAGAGACTGCTGAACCTGGCTGTCCCACCGGACCCCGAAGGAAAAGGAATCAAGCTAGAAGATTGTCTAGAGGAATATTTCAACAACAAAGTCGATGTCCTCCGAGATAGTCTGGAAGAAAAGGCATTGGGGAAAACAGAGTCCGCCCCGGGAGGCGCAAAAAGCACGATACGAGTCATAACCGAGGAGGGAGAAGCCTCAACGAGCGAACCTCTCGAATCCCCACAGATAGAGCGAAGGTGGAGCATAGACGGCTCGATACACGCATCCCCAGTGTCAATGACAGGACCGAGTTCAGCTAAGAGTTTCGAGTCGCGCCCAGCTGGTCGGCATAGGTCAACAAGCATCATACAGCGCATTATTGTGGGCGAGGAGGATGCTCCCGAAGATGACGACCGTGCAAGCATGGCCAAGAGGGCGAAGCGCGCAGGGTCAACGATGGTGAAAGCCGTCACGATCCCGGCTTGGCAATTCTTTAAATTAATTCGTAAGTTGAAAATGGTTGTCTTTGGAAATGCCGGTAGCTAACCCTTCACCAGCGTGGCATACACCTGCCCAGCCTAAGAGCGATGTTGAGGTTGCTCGCCATCTCAATCAGCGTCCGGTTGTTGGTATTTGTTTGAAGAGATACACCATGACAGAGCAGGGAGTCCCGAAGCGACAGAATACCCACATCGATATTCCCGACAGCCTCCGCCTCCCACACTTCATGGCGCTTGACGATGCTGCTGAGCAAGAGACGGATGGGTTGAGTGAAGAATACAAACTGGTACTTCAGTCTGTGGTATGTCACCGAGGCGACTCACTTCACAGTGGACACTACATCGCGTTCGCTCGAGTTGCCCCCAAGCTTCTCACAGATAACCGGAGGCACGACCACGATCCGCCCCCAGACTACGAGGAAGCGCAGTGGGTTAGGTTTGACGATCTGGCGACGGATGATCGGGTTTCTCCCGTCGACGACATTAACCAGTCTCTTCGCGAGGAGATGCCCTATTTACTGTTCTATCAGATTGTCCCAATGGTGGATGTGACAACAACATCAACCGACGGATCGGTGACGGAACCGCCTTCATATAACGACTCTGCCGTCAACGTCCCTGACCGAGTCGGAACGCCACCCGCTGAGGTCAAGACAGATCGTCCAGAGGGAATATCGGTGTCGACAAGCGATTATTTTGACTCTTCCACGACGCTCGTCCACACGGGTCCAACCATCCGGTTCAGCTCCGAGATCGAGCGCCCTGTTCGCTTGAGTCTCGACGATGATCCAACCTCGGTTCATCTCCAAGTTGACAATTCAAGACGCGGAAGCGTTGCATTCTCCGAATCCACCGCGGTGACGCCATCGGTTAATTCGGAAGCGCCCTCGCCAGTTGTCACACCTCAAGACGAAAGCACAGCGAACAGACTGTCTCGAGCCGCGGCCAAATTCACCAAGACTGGAAGCAAGTCTCGGCCCACTAGTCAGGCGGGCGAGGGTAGAATGAGTCTTACCATGTCTAGATTGGGGGGTTTAATGGTGCGGTCGAGCAAGGATCCGCTGAGTGGCGTCAGCGGGACGGAGGGACTCGACGAGCATGCGGTTGCTACGGAAGATACTGAGGGCAAGGAGAAGGAGCATCATCACTTGCATCATCATCATCATAAGAAGGACCGTACTAAGTCGAAGAGCCGCGAGAAGGACAAGGGGAAGCAGAGTGGGGTTCCGGATCGTGAGTGTGCGGTGATGTGAGGGTGTTTGGTTGGAGGGTTCGCTACCTACCGTATGGGTACGTGGGGAGAATTGACGAGCATGGTTGATTATTAATGTGCATTTTTTGGTAGGTTATGGAAGCGAGTTTGTTTTGTTATTTCAGTTGTTTTGTTCTTGGGTCGGTTCGGTCTACAGCACGGCGTTTTGGTAAATTGCATATGTGGATATTGTATTGTGAAGGGACGGAGTTGTTTAATTATAACAGATTTTGGCCTGAGGAAAACGAAGCAAAATTTGGAATGTGGTGGTGAAAATGGGAAACCGGGGGGAGGGGGGGTTGAGAAAAACCAAGTTTGATATTCATGCATTGGGATGGATACGTGCGTGGGGTGATTTGGCTTGGGATAAGTTACAAAGGAGTTGAGTACCCTCACCCGATGGAGCGAGGACATTGTTTAGTCTTGTTTGTTGTTTTGTTTTGCCTTGCTTTTTATTCTGTTAATGATACCACCAGCTCGGGTCGTGGGATGAGGAAGAGAAAGGAAAGAGATTGGAGGCGTATGATGGGGGTCGGTCTCCTTGCAGACAGAAGTATCCCCGACAAATAATACATTATGAGGGAGCCGTCAGTTCTCAGCTTTATGTGGTTGAGATATAGACTAATCCATGTTCTGCTCACTCACATTCATTCACACCTGATCTCTTGATCTTTTGTCGGAATGTTCACATTCACCACCTGTTGTATCTGTCCGTGTATACATACTACAGTAGTTTACAATTCATGAATGAACACCTTGTTATACCACACTATATTTACAAGTCTTTTCCTTTTCTGTTCCTCCCCTCTCTTCTCCCACTTGCATCTTCCAAAACCCTACGTACATAATCCGGGGTGGGTGGATTGCTCGCCTATGCCAAAAGCATCACAGACAAGACTTCCTTATATGTCTGTGTTGCTTGAAAGATATAAAAAGAAGTTTGAGAAAAGAAAAAGAAGAAAAAAAAACATCCCCGCCAGGTTAGGGTTTCCCAGAAACGTATCTGGAAGAACAAAAACCTCTGTCTCTGCCTAGATGAACAAGTCTATAGTACAAGGGGAAAATGAAACCTAGCCTGTCGCCTCGTTATGTCGAGACCGAGGCTAGGTGTGAAAATTGGGGGTTTTATTGTCTATCGTTCGTTTAGTGGTTGTAAGACCCTGGCTGACGCGAGAATCGTAGCATCATTTCTCTGACCGCGGTGGTCGATCGTACTAGGACAACGGAGACGAGAGAAGAGACCAACGGAACATGGCGATGATGGCGAGGAAATTTTCCTCTTATTTGCTAACGGGCGCGATCGGGGTGGTGTTATTAGATTATGCGGTTCGACATGCTGGACGGGTTTAGAGTGGAGCTAGTAGTGCCGATTCAACGACCCGGGTTTCTTCTACTCGTGATCGGGAATTATCCTTAGAAAGGGATGTTGACAGCGGGCATGTCCTGCTGGTCTTGGAGATGCTCCATTGGCGCCTCGATGGACATGCCGACACCGATCTTGGATGTTTGCTAGAGGGGGGTTAGTAGAGCTCTAGAATTGAGCATGAGGGGGTACTCACAGTAAAGTGGTCAACATCCGCGGCGAATGTCATGGTCATAACAGGGGCAACGCGCTTCTCAAGCACGCAGCTCAGCTTGCCCTTAGAGTCAACTTGTGCCCTGAGGGTGGCCATTCTGAAATCGTATTTTGCGCCGACGGTGGTGGTGCCCTCCTTTTGGAGGGGGCCACCCATCATGCCGCCTTGGGCGGGCATCATGGTGAGCGTCATGTCGACACCGGCCTGGATCTTCTCCGAGATGCGTCTCCAGTAGGTGGCGTTCAGAGCGCCATGGCCCTGGAGCTGAGCGGTTGCTACCCAGTCGTCCGACTTGTACCGGGCAACGTAGGAGAGGCCGGAGTCGGGGCCCTGGCTCAGACTACCGCGCTGCCAGACGGCCTCGAGACCAAGCGCAAGCTTGGGGGTGACCGACTGGAGGTAATGGCCGATGTAAATACCGGTAAGACCGCCTTCGAGGAAGGAAGGGTTGAGGGCCTTTACCGAGGCGCTAAAGTCGGAACCAGTGTACTCGTGCTCGAACTGCGCCATGTCTTGACCTGTGCCAGCCGGTGCGATTTGGAACGATGATTTGGTAACCGCCTTTTCGCTCCATCTCCAGTTGAATCGGGACGAAAGGGCGCCGTCATTGCCCATGCTCGCTTGGGCAAACACCTATTGTGATGTGCGTTAGAATATTGGAGACGAACAAGATGGCGCGCAAGTAATTGACGGGTTAGGAAGACGTACATTGTTGGTTCCATACAAACAGGCAAAGGTATATGGGTCCAGGCGCTCACCCATCGCAAACTGGTGGGAGACTTGGAATCTTGAGCTCTGTTAGCAATGGGCCATGGGCGAACGGCTGCCGTGTCCCAGAAGCACGTACAGGGGAGAGAGGCTGAAGGCCTTGGTGATGTCGGCTTTGAGCCCGGTGAAGAGATAGTTGGAAAGTAATGTCTCCCGTTGGACCTCTGCATTCACATTGGTTTAGTGTCAACCTTTAGATAGATAGCATTTCATGTTTGTTCGAGTTTCGACGCACCTCTCGCAACCGTTTCCACAGTGCCGGGGTTGGAGAGCCCCAGCTTTGCTCTCCTGTCCTGGAAAGAATTGTATACATCTGAGAGGCCGGAGAAGAGAGGGTTCTTGCTCAGAAAGCCCATAGGGGTATCGGTGCTGGACGCCATCGTCCCAGCGGTTTTCGCGGCGGTCGCGAGGTTGTTTGGAGGAGCGAAAGGTCGAGGATGAACGGGCGCAAGGCAAGATGATTAATTGGAGATGCCGATTGAATCGGATTTCGCGATGGTCCCGGTGCGTCCACTCGTTGAGGATCGCGATGTGTTTGGAGGATTCGTGGTCGGGAAAAGATGGGGGTGGGTTTGACGAGCGTCTTGACAAAGGATAACGAGCTGGACCAAAAATTTCAGGCAAGGAAGGTCTAATCAACCAAGGCTGGCGGATGGTCCATGCGTTAATTACCCCCTGGTCGGCTGGCCCACCAAAACCCGATTGAGAGCTGTCGGAGCTGGCAGTGACGGCAGCGGCCCGGAGTGGGAAAACTCGACCGCCGAACAACGGCTATCCTCGGACGGGTCACCAAGGCTTTGTTGCACAAGGATTGTTGGGCAATTGGGAAAGAGAGAAAGCAAATAGTTTAAAATTTGTATGGAATAGTTTAGATGCAATTGAACGCAATATGATCTGATGGATCACAAGTGCACGCAAAAGAGACGTTCAAACTCAAAGTGTCATCATCGGTCCTAGAGTTGAGAGACAGAGCAGGTTCCCGATTCCCTCTTGATAACGTTGCACGAATCGGGCGCACTGGCCATTTGCCAACCCCGGTTTCTTCCATCGACCCGATTTGGGGGGGTCTTCAATTCGGCTAACACAGACGCATCCGATCTTGGAATCCTTAACTCGCCGCACCAAGTTCGCATGGGATATCAGTCACTTTGAACATAAAAGTCACTAATCAAATTAAAAGCGCTTCTGACACAGAGCCGCCTCCATCTCAATCCATCCCAAAGACACCTTAACCTGTCAGCCGCAGAACCAATCAGTGGGTCCTCAGAGACCCCATCAACGGCCAGCGAAGTGGCAGGGTCAGCCCCGCGAAGTCAGAACAAGTGCCCGAGACATTGGATTCTGGAATTCAAACCCCTACGAGCCTCGTCACATTCATTCTCACCACTCTTGATTTCGTTTCTCTTCTTTTTAGCCTTACTCAACCTCCTGGGACGCTATACGTATTCCCTCAGCAATATTTGACCTCTTGACCTCGCCTCCCCTGGCTGTAGCACCTTTTGCTCGCCATATTCCATCCCTTACCAGCGGGGATTCATCTGTCTTGTTTGATCTCGTTCTTGGCACCTTCTCGACCCCTCGTCACCCATCTTGGGTTTCTGCAACCTTGAAGACGCCCGCATTTATCTCTCACCGCCGTTTGGGTCAACTTACTGTGGTTTATCTTAGCAGCAACTGGGGTTCTTCCAGACAGGAAGCAACCAGGAAACCACCCCTTTGTTTGCCCCACATCGACGACAGACCGCGTGTCTAACATCCAAGTCATGGACACTCTTCTGTAAGGAGCATTTTCTTAGATAACCCCCGAGTCCTTTTGCTAACCGTCCCAGCACCGCCGAGATTGCGGCCAACGCGCCTCGCTATCGACGCAAGAGCTCTACCTTTATCGATGGCATCCACGATGTTAGCAACGATGAGGGGAATATGGCTCCAGCCCAGCTCTATAGCACCATGTCCGGCAGACTGTTCCACTCTGGCCGTATAGCCATCGTTATGGTCGGACTGCCAGCGCGGGGAAAGACGTAAGCACCCATCTGCCGCTACAAGATGAGTTCTTATACTGACGCTGCTTTCTAGTCACATTTGTGTTTCCATGGCCCGTTACTTACAATGGTGAGTCCATCCCATCATCTCCCCTTCAGGACTTGGACTAACTCCCTCATAGGCTCGGAGTCAAAACACGGATATTTCACCTGGGTGACTACCGTCGGGCCACGGTCGGGGATGGAGGGCATGTGCCGCAAGACTATTTCTATCCCAACGCTTCTCCCTCGTCGGTTATGCTGCGCCAAAAGATTCTAAAGAAGTGCAGAGAAGATATTTATGCCTGGCTCAATCACGAGAATGGCCAGGTCGCCATCTATGATGCGGTAAATCCCACAGCAGCGGGCCGTCGATCCCTCGCAAAGGAGTTTGCGAAGCATGATGTGCAGGTAGGTTTCTTCAACACACCTCAACACGGCAGCTTTCATTTCTAACCCCAAGCTTCATAGACTCTGTTTCTCGAGTCTTATGTCGATGATGACGAAATTCTAAAGGAAAATGCCAGAAACGTCAAGATATCATCGCCAGACGTGAGTGTCACCATTCCTCTTCCTATATATTCCGCCCAGATATACTGACCTTTACAGTTTCACGGTATGGAGCCAAATGAGGCGGCTGAGCGCTACCTAAAGCGTATTCAGACCAAGATCCCTGTGTTCGAAACCATGCAAGAGGAGGAGCTGAACTATGTCAAGATGATTAATGCCGGCCAGGCCTTCTTCTACAACAACGTCAGCTTCAACTACCTGTCGCACCGAATCGTCTTCTATTTGACAAATCTACATGTCAAATTCCGGACCACCTTCTTCGTCCGCGCTGGTCCTGCAACCGAGGAAGACTCGTACAAGGCCGATGCCCCGCTGTCGGAAGAGGGTCTAGCATATGCGGAGAAGATGACCGAGACACTACTCAGACACCGGGAACAGGAACGAAAGGCGGTTTCGGATCGGGCTGGCCAGGATGTCCCTTCGCGGCCCTTGACTGTTTGGACGTCTACCCGGCTGCGCACCATCCAGACGGGCGATCCGCTAAGGGAACAGGGATACAAGGTCCGTCAGCGATCTCAGATGAGCCAGATAAATCCTGGTGTCTGCGAAAAGCTCTCGGAGCGTGCCATCCGCAGTCTGTACCCCGAAGAGGTAGAGAGGCATGAACTGGATCCATACCACCACCGCTATCCCCGAGCCGAGGTAAGTCTATCCCTGAATATGTTTGTCGAGTGTATTTTCTAACATGATGACAGTCTTACCATGATCTGGCCGTCCGGCTCGAGCCCATAATTCTCGAGCTAGAACGCGAGCAGAATGATCTCCTGATCATCGCCCACGAAAGCGTCCTCCGGGTCCTCTACGCATACCTGATGCACTGCAGCACAATGGACATCCCCAAGCTGAAGTTTCCGCGCGATGAAATCATCGAGATCATCCCCGCGGCGTATCAGAACGAGGCCAAGCGGATCCATATTCCTGGGCTTGATCCGCAGATGGTGCCCAGCTCTCCAGAGGATATCCGTATTCTGGTTCCGGGTTCGCCGCCCGGTGGCACGCTATCTCCTATTCCGGGATTGAGTAGCCCAACAGAACCAACTGAGCCTGTTGTGGTGCGGCCGCCGGAGAAGGTGGTGAATAAGGCGAAGGAGATGGTCGCTGACAAGGTAGCTGATGAGGATTAGCGGTGCGGTTTTATGAGTATGGGTTATGAATTTCTTTATTTTAGGGGTTTTACACAGTAATAGATTTTGTGTTTCTATCGTGAGTGGCAGGCAGATCATGTGTTCCTTGTGTGTTGGTGAGGTTGGATAACTCTGAGTGTATTCTGTATCGACCGAATGACAAGTTGGAACATAGAGGGCGATAATCATGTTTCTAGTTCAAGGTAGGTACGAACATCCATCACATACAAAACTATATCGCCGATGAAGATAATTGGCTCTGACCCATCTTTCTCAACCACACCAAACCAGCAAATTCTATCTCGACCCATCAGCAAAAAGGCACGCGGCCGCACCAACCCTCCGTAAGATGGCAGCAGAACCAGGCACCCCCGTTCAGAGTGCAGTCACGCCAGTAGTCGACCCTGCCGTCCGAGTGCGTGCAAGTCCATATCATGTCGGGGCCGCGATGGCAGCGGCAGGCGCGAGCAACTAGTAGCCCTTTGTTCTCCTCGTTCACTTCGGCAGCTCGAGCAAGACGGAGGAGTTGAGTAGGAGGCTGAGGATGGGAGGGCGCATTTTCGTTGTTGCTTTTGAAGGGTATTATCAAATGAGGGAGTTAGACTGGAGACTTAAGAGCGCTGCAGATAGAGATTTGACTTACTGGTAGAGAGAGATGAGGATATGGACACTCTGGCGAGGATGCTTATAGGTATAAGTGATTATGTGGGAATTCGATGGCAATCGACGATCCGTCGGTTGAAGAAAGATGGCTTAAACAACGAACAGTTGGAAAGAATGAAGGTTGCTAGCCTGCTACTCAACATGGAATACCGGAGGGGAGACCAAGGTTTTTATGTGAAGATTGCTGCATAATGACCGAGCAGGAGGACTCGTCTTCCGTCTTTACAATCAAGCAAGTAAATCCCCCCATGATTACATCTCGTGAACAAAAAACTACTCACACCCCATGCACAGGGACTAATAATACCTATTCACAACGGGCGGCCGCCCACTACCATATCTCACAAGATTCTGGGGGCCACGATGGACACGGGTCGGCCGCTCATCAAGATATCTGATAACATTTTAGGGATCACGATGGACACCTACCAAGTGCAGAGGGGTCAGTGTTTACAAAATACAGAGCATCGGTTCGCACGCTTAGACTTTATGCTAACAGCTTGCAAAGTTTTAGGCAAGGGTTTACAACAGAAAATGCAATGTACATGTGTTGCTCACGCTTTCGAATGTGGTAACTAGGTTTGGTAGGCGTGTATATTGGTATCTAGACCATGGTTGCCCACCCCCCCCCCTTAAGGACGTAATCATCGGCTAGAAGAGATAGAGAACAGTGGGATAGAGGGTTCCCGATATCGAGCTAGCCGATATACAGCATAGTGGAAGAGCACATATTAAATGCATGATTGAACCAATAGGCAATGTTGAGCATTCATTTTCTGACCTAAGACTTCATACAAAC
>Ga0247781_1000311_pt1 | contig 14782 bp, 8 predicted proteins | sample UWRJL184509B5_FD_179922 | JGI IMG/M metagenome (GOLD analysis project Ga0247781, IMG submission 179922) | Plant litter microbial communities from Arlington Agricultural Research Station in Wisconsin, United States - UWRJ-L184-509B-5 | ecosystem: Environmental > Terrestrial > Plant litter >...
TGACATTAAACCCCCTATCTAAAAGTGCTAACTTAATAAGCTGTCTTCAGAACACCCTTTACTTATTAACGTCTTATTATACGTTCTGTCTTAACCTGCACTAATCCTCTTAAAGCCTGTGTTAAGTGTAGGTTATAATACAATATTAGCGTTGTAAGTTTTAAACGCTATTTATTAAATTCCCAGACATCACCTCCCTCCTACTACTAATATATTAACCTCTGGAAAAGGTAAGGAGCTTAAGGAAGCGTAAGCTTAACTTTAGCTCCTTACTATTAATAAGTTAGCCGTATACCTTAAAAAGTTAAACTTTAACTAATAAGGACTAGTTAAAGAACTTAATAAAGCTTTCCCCAAAGATATTAAAAGCTATATTAGCCTTATTAAGAAACTTTAAACCTGACTTAACGTTATTAAGTTAGAAAATAACAACTTAAGGGGCTTACAGAAAAAGTAAGTAAAGCTCCCCTTACTGCTGCGCTTTAAAGGAGACTTTATGTAGTTAAAGTCCTAGATAGCTTAACTTTAAAGTTATATCACTTATTATAATAAGCAGTTCTTCGAAGAAGAAGGGAAGGTTAAGTTTGTAAGAGCGTTACTAAATAGAGTAACTGCTTACTAGTATAAACCTTATGTAAAGATAATTAATAACCTCTCTGTAAACAGAGTGTAAAAGGAAGCCCTTAAGACTTAAGCCCTTTTTGATAACTTTAACGTTTTCGTTAACTAACTTCAGACTAAGTTTAAAGAACTAAACACCCTAAGACAGGTTAAGTAATACCTTATAACCTTAAGGTAAACGTTTTTAATCCTTAAGTTCTTTATACGTTTTAAGTTAAAAGTAGTAAAGACTAAGCTTAATTAAGAAACCTTAATAATGCTGTTTTAAAGTGGTTTAAAGGAGCACGTTACTAGAGACCTTTACTAAGAAGACTAACTAAACTGTTTTTAAGAGTTAGTTAAGATAGCTATTAAGGCTGATAATTAGTATTATAATCACTATTATTAAAAGAACTTTTAAAAGGAATAAGCTCCTTATTAGCTAAGTAAACTTAAGAAGGGGAATTAGTTAACTGTAACAGATTACTACCCTAAGCTAATAGACATTAATATAATAAACTATTAGAATTAACCTAACTGTAATAAACCTTAACGATAATAACAGTAAAAGTAACTTAAGGACTTATTATAAGTCTAGTATTTTAACTGTGATAAGAAAAGGTATATAGCCTAACAGTACCTATTGTTAAAGTAAGTTAGTTAGAAACCAGTCTTAAATAAAAGAAAATACGTTAAGTTTAACTTAAGAGACATTTATATTAAGATAATAAGTAACGAAGAAGATTACATTTAAATAAATAAGTGTAATTTAGGAGATAAGGAAGAAGAAGAGGAACTTTAAGACGTAATGTACTTAGTCCTTAAGGGTGTTCTGGAAAAGTTAGTTATAGAGGTGTAGGTTATAGCAGACCGACTTTAAGGTGGAAACTTGGAACTGTTAAAGGTGCAGGTTATAGAAGACTAACTTTAGAAAAAGATATTCTAGTTAGCTATTATAGGCCTTAAAAACCTTACCTTATAAGCTTAAAAATTAAGGAAATCTAGGAAAGACCCTGACTTAAACCTTACTAAGATAGTTAAAAGAGTTAAAGAACTAGCCCTTTAAGCTACTTAAGCAGTAAAGTAAGCCTTAGAAGGTGAAAAAGAGTAAGTAGAAAGAATTAAGTTAGAAAAGTGGAAGTTTTTCTTAACTGTACCTTTTAAGACTCTTAAGCACTTTAAGCACACTAAGTAGATCAGTATCCTTACCTCCTTAGAAGAAGGATAGCTTAAATAACTACCCTGTATTAAAGTTAGCGTACCTTAGATTAGAACCTTAAAGGTCCTTTAAGAAGGCATTAAACAAGCATATTAATAAAGAGTCTAAAAGCTAAAGGAAAAACACTAAGAGTTAATAAATAAAGTGGAGGACCTGTAAGTTAAAGGCTTTACTGTGACGTTTAAAGATAAAGTAGTAGAAATTAAATTATAATTTTATAACAGAGTTTGCTTTACTAATTAGCTTAAATATTAACTTGTTAAGGAGGGTTACTTTGTGGAAGAATAAGTTAGGCTGCTGTTACCTGAGTTTTAGGAAAAGGTTTAAGAGAAATAACGAACTTAGAGGTAAGTAAAAGAAGAAGAAAAATAAAGCGCTACTCCTCCTATTCTATACTCCATAACTGTAGTACTTACAGTTAACATTAACTACCCTAGTTATAAAGATATACTGTAGATTAATTACATATACGATAACTATACTCTTAATTAGCATTATAGACCTAAGGCCCTTTATAACTACTTCCCTAGTGTGTAAAGATAAGATTACACTGTAATAAGGGTAGAGTTAGAACTAACTTATTACTAAGTTTCCTACTTCCTAATAAAAAAGTCTACTAATAAACGAAAGGTTACTGTAATTAATTAAGCTTCCGTTACGTACTAGTAAAAGGGGGTACTTAATAATTACCTAGTTGTAACGTGTTCGCTACACCTTAAAGGAAAAGCTAAGGAATAGTAGAAGAGAGAGGACTGTTAACGGATCTAGGAATAAAAGGACATTACTGTAATCCAGTCTTACAGAACGTATTATTAACTTATTAAGGACTTTAGAAACATTAAACTGTTTAAAGTCGACTGGATGTTAAGACGTGAAAACCTAGGAAGGGTTAATCGCTAGGTTTACTAAAGCTGCTTATTTTTTTAAAAGGAGTTAAGAAAAGGCTGTAAGCCCTTTAGAAAGGCTAAAGACTAGTAATCTACTAATTAGTAAAAACCTTAAGAAAAAGGAGAGGTACTTAAAGGTTAAGTTAGATAAGACTTTAAAGATAAATAATTACTATAACTTAAATGTTAAAGGAGTATAAGTATTATTCTATTAGCGTTAATCTGATAGACGGAAAAAGGAGGCTGTTTAGGGTAAAAGTAGTAATTAATAGCGAAAGTGTTTTTAACCTAATATACCCCTTGTTAATTAACTAAAGGAAACTCCTTAATTAAGAGTATAAAAAGGCCATCCCCATTTGAAATGGAGAAGGAGGCTTATATTAGTATAATAATAGTAAAGTTACCCATTACTTACTACTCCTAATTAAAGTGGACGGAGATAAATAATAAGTAGACTTTAACGTTACATTAGTCACAGGGTATAACATAATCCTAAGTCTACTTTAGTTAGAAAAGTATAACCCTGTAATTAACTGGAGGAGTGGTTACCTTATTTTCAGTAAGTCCCCTAACAGTAATTAACGTTTAAAGAAAGCTAAAAAGGTATTAAACCGCTTTAAAGATATATAAAGTATTTAGAAGTGTACTAAACCCTTAGAATTAAGTACAGTTTAAATTAGGTTTATTAAGACAGTTAAAGGACTAAAGTGTCTATTACATTACTTAAGTAACGACTTAAAAGGTAGAAAGAAGTAAGAAGCTAATCTACAGATAAGTAAAGAAGTTAACTTATCTAAAATACTTACGGAATATAGGAAGTTTACCCTATTCTGAAAAAAGATATTATAATTACTAGATTACGGATTATAAGACCACGAAATTAAACTAAAGCTAGGAGTAAAGCTTTACAACTTCTAGCCCTATTACTTAAACCCCTAACAGGTTAAGGCCTTAAAGGAATATGTTGATAAAAACTTAAAGAACGGATTTATTGTGGAGTCTTAGTCTCTAGTAGGGTACTTAATACTATTTGTTTTAAAGAAGGGAGATAGTAAGCTATATATAGTTATAGATTATTAAATGTTAAACGAAGATATAATTAAGAATTATTACTTATTACCACTTATTATAGAAATATAAGAACGGATTATTAAAGTAAATTATTTCTTTAACTTTGATTTCCTTATAAGGTTTAACTATATTAGAGTAAAGGAGGAGGATAAGTATAAAACGGCTTTCTAGACTTGTAATAAGTATTACTAGTACTGTATTATACTAATAGGATTAATAAACGCCCCTGCGACCTTCTAAGGCCTTATCAATAGTATTCTTTACCCCTTCCTTAATAAGTTTATCTTTATATATTTAAATAACATTTTAGTTTATTTTAAAACTTTAAAAGAATATTAAAAGTATATGTAACAGGTCTTAATAGCTCTTAAAAAAGTGAAGCTGACAGTGAACTTAAAAAAGAGCTATTTCCACATTTAGGAATTAAACTATTTAGGGTTTAAAGTAACCTTTAAAAAGCTTAAAATGTAAAAGGAAAAGATAAAGGTAGTTAGGGACTAGCTTACTCCGAAGAATTAAACAGAGTTATAAGCTTTTATTAGCTTTATAAACTTTTATTAATACTTTATTAAGTACTTTATAAAGATCGTAAAACTATTATATAAGTTTATAAAAATAGGTAAACCGTTTAAGTAGACTGATAGGTAGTAAAAGGCGTTTAAGGACTTTAAACGTGCCTTTATTAAAGTATTAGTCCTAACTCTCCCTAATTTCTTAAAACCATTCTAAGTTAAAATAGATTCCTTGAAGTTTGTAATTAGTAAAGAACTTAATTAAGTCCAAGACGACGGAAAACGCTACCTAGTTACCTTTTTATCGAAAGGGATCTATAACCCAGCCTTATAATACCTAATCTATAATAAGGAATTAATAGTAATTATTTAGTACTTTACTAAGTAAGCATTATATCTAAACGGTATAGAAGAACCGGTCTAGGTCTTTTCAGATTATAATAATCTTTAATATTTCTTAATAAAGGAACTTAATCCACAGTAAGCATAATAAGTAGAGTTAATAGCCCTGTTTTATTTCTAGATCTATTACGTTAAGGGAAAAGATAATAGATCAGCTAATACCCTCAGTTAGAGACAGGACTATAAAGATGCTAATCTAATCTTAATCCCTATCACTATGTTTAATAAAGTAAAGAACAGCATATTAGAATATACGTTATAAATGTTAGATAACTAAATGCTAGAATAAACTATTAATATCTGTATAAACTTATAAATAAAGTATAACATCCATTAGTAATAACAGGACTTTTAAGTAAGAAGGTTAATAGAAAGCACTTATAGGTATAAATATCCTTTAGGAGACTTCTTAAAGCACATATAAGACTGTAGAAAGGAGTGCCTAATGTATCTAAATTATAACGAAACTAGTTATTAATTAGAACAGTTATTAAAAGGTGTAAATAGCACACCTAAACTAGGAGTAAGGCTTTAATATTAAGAGAAACTGTACGTTTATAACTTAAATAAACGGAAAAAGTATATTTAATAAGTTTATAAATCTTAATTTAAAGGACATATAAGCTAAGCTAAGACCCTTACATAAGCTTAGTAAACGTACGCCTTCCTAAGAATAAAGAAGTTAGTTAAGGAGGTAGTTAATAACTGTAATGTCTATTACCGTAAGTAGAACCGACACTATAAGCCCTATAGACTTCTTAAACCACTTCCTATACCCTAAGCACTATAGAGTTCCATCTCCCTTAATTTCGTCACTAGGATTCCAGAGTCTAGGGACCTTATTATAGGAGTTACTTATAACTAGATCCTCGTGGTAATTAACAGATTAATAAAGTAAGCCTACTTTCTACTAACCTTAAAGGACATAACCGTGGAATAACTCGCTTATATCTTTAAGAAAGAGGTAATTTTATAACATTTCTAGCTATATAATATTATCACGGATTAAGATAAGCTAATCATGTTAAAGTTTTAGTAAAGATTAATGTAAAGAATAGGTGTAAAAAGTAAGCTTTTAACAGCCTTCCACCTATAGACAGACAGCTAAACGGAGTAAGTTAATCAAATACTTATAACGTATCTTTAAGCTTACGTTAACTTTAAATAAAATAACTGGCTCAAGTTATTACTAACAGCACAGATAGCTTATAATATAATGTTAGTTAAGTTAATAGGTATATTACTATTCTTTACTAACTACAGTAAGGAGCCTAAGCTCTATTAAGGCCTGCCTACTAATACCCCTAAGCTACAGTCTGTATAAACTGGATATAAAAGCTACATAACCACTTATAAGCTAAACTTAAGTTTATATGTGAACGAATAAAGAAGTTTACTGATAAATACCAAACTGAGTAACTAACGTTTAAGAAAGGACTTTATTATAATAGTGAATAAGTTAAGGGATTAACTCTTTAGGAGGGGGACTACGTCTACCTTTTTTCATAAAACTTACATTCGAAACAGCCTAATAAAAAGCTTAACTTTAAAAGGTATAGACTATTCCAGATTAAGAAAAAGGTCGCTACCTTTAATTACAAACTAGACCTACCTGCCAGTATAAAGGTGCAGATTAAGGTCTTTTACATCTCACTTTTAAAACTTACCTTAAAGGGAGTTCCCTTAGAAAAGAAGATCGAGATCGACACTAATAAAGATAAATATAACATTAAAGAAGTTATAAATTCATAGAAAGGGAAGAACATATTTAAATACTTTATTAAGTAATTAGATTATAACTTTAAAAATAACTTATAAAAGCTTATTAAAAACCTTAAATGCTTAGACCTAATTACAGAGTTCTACTAAAAGAATCTAAACTGACTAAAATAAAGAAAAAGCGGGAGGCGAAAGTTAAACTAATTAATATAGCCTTAAGGAGGTAAATTAACCAGTTTATTCTAGAAATAAGAAAATAAGATAAGATCTGACATTTAAATTACTAAACTAAAAAGTAAGATTACTATACCATTAGTCTTAGTAACACGGTCTTACCCTCTCAATCCGGCGGCATCTGCCGCCGGATTAGGTAGCTTTAACCGCTTACATTTCCCACCCCTTTCTCTCACTTTACGGTAGTGGTGTGAATATAACATATGTAATTCTCCGCTGATCGTCGCACTTTCACCCGTTTGAGTTACTGAAAACCTTGGAATACAAGTACCGTTCTGCTACTTACAGTGCCCACCCTCGTCAACCCACGTTACAGCATGTCATAAAGCATGTCATCAAAGTGGAGCATATTATTAAAGTGGGGCATACTATCGAAGTAGAGCATATTAGGCTGTATTGTAATTATATTATAAAAAATAACTACTAACCAGAATTTAACAAGTTGGGAATTTCACGTCACAAATCAGAGGCATCTTCCGCCGTGTCACGTAGTTGTTTAATCTAATGGCTGATGAACTCTATTCACTAGGTTTGAAGATCCTAAGTTGAAGAGAAGAAGAAAAAGGAAAGGAAAACCTTTGCGCCAGCCTGTAATATGTGGTGGTGCGGGGTGGTGGCCGATAAGAGATAAGATAAGATAAGTCACCAAACCGCCACACGCCGAGGTAAGCTTGCAGAAACCCCCATACGTTTTCTTCCTGTTGTGGTATTAGCTCTGGATGATTGCGGGTGCGACGCTGTCCCAGCCCCGCAGGCGAGTCTGGAATTGGCCCTTTGTTATGGTTTCCGATCGCTGCTAGTTCCTCCCTGACCCCCTAATAACGCTCTTATCGCCAAGTCATCCTGCCCAATGTCCAACGCCAAGTCAACCTTGGTAACAAATGTGGGAATACTCTCCTTCTTCCTCTCAATAATTGCCGGTAATGTGTTCTGATTAAGATCGCCCCGGTTGTACGACCTTTGGGCTGCCTTGTCGATCACGATCGCGACTGAATCGTCCTTCACCCCAGGGCCGTAATTGATAAGCGAGACAGATGCACAGGCGGTCACTTGAGCCGGCAGTCTGGTTAACGTCTCGGATTTCAACTGCCCGTCGGTCCCCAGCGTGTTAAGCACTATGGCGCCCTTGTTCTCGAGGTGCTTTAGCTGAGATATATGCGCGACGCCTTTGCCGTCTTTGTCAAAGGACAAAACGTTGGATCTCTGGACTGGTGGCTTTGGACCTGCAGCTAGCTCCATGGTTACCTCCCTTATGCTGTAGAGCTGCTGGAACGGATTGGTTTGGATTGAAGACACCATTATCTCCTTGCCCTTGCCTTCATCTCGAGTTTTTGAGTTCAGATACGACGAGTGGGCCCTGACGCGCTCGTCCGGGACCTTGATGATGATTGGTTTGCCGAATCTGTGTATATTTTCGGGTGAAATGTCGCCGCTGCCGAACTTGAAGGGCGTGTCGGTGCCGTAGAGGAACTCGCCGTTGAGGGCGGAGAAGGTGGGGTTGATGATGGGCGGGTCGTGAACGGGAAACGGGTTGAGCGGCTTATTGACGGTTGCGTCAGTAGGCAGAGTAATGGGTTCCTTAAAATCCCAGATATAGGTCTGGGGCAGCCCGTTGACTACCTGCGGGAAAGCGAGACGTGGGGTATGAGGATGAAAGGCGACACCCCGGATTGGAGATAAGAGGCTGACTTTGGGAACAGAAAAAAGTCTGGTGGCTGTAACTGGCATGTAATTTGGCCGACAATCTACCGCACCCTCTGCTGAGCGACCTAGACCTTTGTCCGCCAGGATTTGCAGGTGCTAAAGTATGGGATACCCTACGCTGTGTTTTTCTGCCTCCCACGAGGACCTATGTATGACAGCTATGTACTTGCCAGACGGACTGAGAATAATGTGGTAAAGATCATCGAAGCTTTTAAAATCCTGGGAGAAGAGGATAATCTTATGAAGCCGAATCGACTCTATAGTTTTCGTGCTTAGGTTGAGGACTTGGAAGAAACAGGTTGGTCTCTCGTCTCTGACGTTCGGTCTAACTACGACAGCGTTGTTTAGAATGACCAGACGGCGAAGGTCTTTGCTGATGTCGAGCGGCAAAGATATACTTGCACTGGGCGGGGCGCTCTCTCTCTTCTTTTCATCCCGATTCAACTTGTCCTTGTCGAGATGACTCCCGAGTGGGCTGCTTTTGACTTGGTCTTGGGCTTCGGGCCGGCCTGTTGGCTGTTTTCTAGGTGCAGATGGGAGCTCGATTCCGAGTTGCAGTTTGACGGAAAAAATGATGGCATCCGATTGGAGAGACTAAATATCGTATCTCGCCCTCTAAGGGTTATTATCGTCCTCGCCAGGCTAAAGCTGTTTACGAAACTGTCGGTCGGGCTTATCCCCTTCACTTACCCACTTCCTGTGGTGCTATGTTAGAACTTGAAGTTTAGGTCCCTACTTGATAGGTATTTCTCCAAACATGACTATCCGCTAAAACCAAACAGGTAACTTACCATGGCGGAAACAGCTTGACAACGCCCATTTCGGTCCCGCATTGAGATAACTGCGAGCGTGTAATGATAAAATCCTTCTCCGTTGTTGAGGAGACGCCTGGTGAATTTAAGAGTCCACGACTTCGCGCCTTGGTAGTAGAGAGCCAGAATTGTGACTTTGTAAAGGCTGGTATGCTGGGCTCCCAGATCTCGTTTGGCTTATGTATAAGGATATAAGACCACGACTGGTGCAGCACTGTTAAGTCTCGGTCGAACTCTTGCAGATCTTTAATTGACCCCTGAAATAACTTGAGGGCTGTCCGTTCTGTTTCGAGGAGAGGTCTGATAACCGACTTAAAATCTGGTAAATTGGGAACAGTTGGCTTCACACCGTAAAGGAAGCACGCCTTAATCCATAGAGTCGTAGCTCCCACAGCCCTAAGAAATTGCCGAAGGAGCGCAGCCAGCGCTTCCCAGGAGACATCGCCAGCCGCCTGGGATTCCTGTCTTCTAGGTATATGCTTAAAGGTTCTGGGAAGGTAACATCCCCAGGACTCCACTGTATACTTGAGAAGGGGATATATCGTGCTGACTATAACAGCGCTTGGTACGGTCTGCGATGAGCCCCCAAGTGGTCGATGCGGGACGGTATGGCAGAGATAAGACAGATAAGTTGCAGCGATGTTGCGATGGGCGAGGCCTTTGCTGGTTAATAGTCTGCAGTAGTTGGTCTGCTGTTCCCGCGACTTCTCGATGAAGTATTCTTGGGCCGATAGGTGGATAAACCGCACTGTTCCGTCGTTGAGTATCTTGAGCAGCGATCCTGACAGAGAACTGAGGGATTTTGTAAAACGGGGGACGATATCGCTTTTCGTCTGCGCCTGATTTAAGGGAACGGAAATGGTGTGATGTAGCTCTGCTATCTCGAGTGTACGATGCGAGTATGCGATAAACTGGAAGAGCCTGGACACTGTGGCTAGCGACGCCCCTGGGAACTGGCCTTTGAGCGCCTTAAAGATTGCCGTGTACATTGAATCCAACCCTTCTAGCCGAGCGAGGCTTTTGATAGCGTTCACTTGGTCCTGTGCCGTTAATGACGGGAGTCTGAGGTACTTGGCCAGTAGTCTGGCCTATAGGAATATTCCGTTGGCGCGGGCTGTTATCTTTTCGATGGTCTTATTAAGGTCTAGCTCTTTGGGAAATAGGTCTTCCTTGACGAGCTCGTTCAGCTGTGGCCTGAGAGCTTTCTTTATGTTATTGATATGTGGCGGATTACCCTTCTTGAGGTTGATAGTAAAACACACCCTGGCTATCTGTGCTGGCAGTTGAACAGTCGGACGTCTGAGAAACAGGACGGCCGATGTCACTGACCGTATAGCAACGGCTTCCAAAGTTCTGAAGAGCTCACTTGGAGCTGAACACTCGTTTAAGCCATTGAAGATAAGGTAAGTGAACTGTAGCTGGTTAAGGAGTACCTTAAGAATCGCCAGCACTTCGTTATTTGTGGCTCTGGTCTCTCCAGTGGCGCTCCGCTTGAAGATAACCGAAGTAATATTAACCACCTGCTCGTTCAGGCGGTGGAGATGTAAGAGTTGTGCGAGTATGGCTCTTAAGGCGTCAGTTGGTGTGTTCGCGTCCTTATGCTGTTGATCGAAGTGATAGAAGATAACCGAGTGTCCTGTATGGCTTGCGATATAATCTGAGTCGATGGCGTACGTCCTAAGGCCTTTGATGATCGTTGAACTGAGAACAGTCTTGCTGTATCCAGGTTTTCCTATAACGTAAATATAAGTGCAGTTAGAACCCAGAATTCTCTCGTCTGACTGATTGGGAGAATGAAATGAACTCTACCTTGGATAGTCAAGGTCCTCGAACTTAACGATGTTCCTGGTGCTGTATTGATTCTTCGCTAACGGTTATAAGTCTCATCCGAGAGAATCCAAGTGCTGGTGCCTTTCTCCCTAAGGCGCCGCGCTTGCTTAAAGTGTACCGTTTACGATGGCGTATCCACCTATTCTTTCAGGATCTTGACCCGCCTCTTTAAATGCCAGGTTCTGTTTAGCTTCCATTATAGACTTTGAGTTTTTCATCACGCCATGTGCGCTCACCTCTCCTATCGGCCTCTTTGTCCTTCTCTTTTTTTTCTTGTCTTGGGTCTTGCTCTCTGTTTGGTAGAAGGCTCCTTTCCGCACTTTTGACGTTGTCTTCGAGGAGGTTAAGTAATCTAGCAGCCTCCACTGTCGAAATTAGTGACACCTCGAGCTTGAATATCTTGTTGTGTTGTACCAGCCTTGACAGTAATGAGTCGTACTGTGCATTAAAAGGCTTCTATAGTAACCTGCCAACCAGATTGAGCTTGACCTTGATGCCTGTTTCAACGTGTTAGTAAATGCTTAGGTTGATGGAGATAATAATATACTTCGTTCTTTGTTACTGAATAACATATAAGCGTTATGATAAAAGTGGAGAATATCGAGATAGACGAGGGTAAGAGCCTTGGAAAGTCTGGGATACGATGTGTTCCGCGTAGCAGCTCTCGCCTGAAAGAGGGTGACGAATTCTTCGTACGCTGGAAGTTGGGCGGCGATATCGGCGAACACTTGCGCCATTCTTTCGAGGAAGCTGATGTAATTTGTACTAAGCTAGTTGCCCGTCAGACTAATACGATAAAGAAGGATATAAGAGAGGAATCTTAGGTATCTACCTTGAAAATCAACTTTAGAGAGCCCTATATTAGAGCCATGTATTTAGGCTTGACTTAGACAAAGATCTCGACAATGTTAAAGTAGGGCTTGAAATGGTCCATGAAGATCTGGAACTTGCGGCAGGCTGCCGTTATCTGACTGCTGTTGATAGGGTGTGTTTTGGCGATCGATTTGATTGACGACATTATGGTCTCTGTATCGGTATATTGTGTAAACTCCCCTCTGTCGGCTAGTGGCAGACTCGCTAAAAAGGAGCCGATTGCCTCGTTGAATATCCCGCTCACTGTGTCGGAGGAGAATACTGTATCGCAGGGGATTACTGCGTCGGGAGGGGACACCATGTCGGAGGGGATTAGTGTATTAGAGGGGATTACCGCGTTGGAGGGGATTACTGTATCGCAGGGGGTTACTGCGTCGGGAGGGGACACCACGTCGGAGGGGACTAATGTATCAGAGGGGATTACCGCGTCGGGAGGGGACACCACGTCGGAGGGGACTAGTGTATCAGAGGGGATTACGGCGTCGGGAGGGGACACCACGTTGGAGGGGGCTACCGTATCGCAGGGGATTACGGCGTCGGGAGGGGACACCACGTTGGAGGGTGGTGCTGCGTCAGAGACTGCTGGCGGGCTATTCTGTCCAGCCTGAGATCCAGTATCGGCCTCCTTGGCAGCGCGGGCTCGGCGTTTTCGAAATCGGCGGAGGAGCCAGAACATGGTTGGTGACCTCCTGGTGACTTGGGTTTGGCGAGGGAAGGTGGAGTTGGGGGCACTAGAAAAGTGAGAGTTCGAAGTGGGGCGGGCCTTGAGCATTTGGCCTTTTTATCTCGTGGATGGCTGGGCCTGACGAATGCAGGCGGGCTGTGTGCGGATATGTTCGTTGACAATAGGTCGGGAGTTGGGCTGTGCAAACCCGTTGGGCGCGCCTGCAGGGTGGGAAGTTTTCAGTGGTATCCTCACCCCAGCTTGTCACATGACCATGGCAAAAAGCAATTCCGATGCCGATTTAGCTGCAAGTCTTGCACCTTGTGGATTGGCCTAGGCTCGGGGTGTATCCGGGGTTCTCTGAGCCTGTTGGTTTTTACAATGGTTACCTACGGACAATCAGTGGGTCTTAACTCGAGGTTCTAATCGAGAGTACACACAACCCGACCTACTCCAGGGGTATAAGCGAGCCTTGGCAAACCTCACCCGACCTATATAATATAACTCACCCGACCTACTCCATACACCTCATGTAGAGAACGTGATTAAATCAAGACTGTTTTATAATTTATAACTGCCATAGTGGCTAGTCTGGGCTTATTAATTATAACTTATCAGAGCATATTAATGTATAAGGCTTTTAAAATCCTGTAAAGTTATAATTAAATCCAGACTTATTCCTGACTTAAACTAAGATCTCCTCCTCCTTATCACACTCCTTCTCCAGGTTAATAACAGCCTCCGGGGACGTGACAGGGGCCTTTAAGGAAGTGCCAGTGGGCGGCTTACGGAAGGTACTTTTACGGGGGTGGATTGTAAACTTCTTCTAAAGATTATAAGTAACATTACGATTCTTTAGGTAGGTTACTATATGTAAGTTAAGATCTATTCAGGATTTATTCTAAGAAAGAAAAGTTATAATATACTTATAACGCTTTAAGATAAAGTAGTTATTACACTTACCTTTAAACTTAACTATATGTTTTATCTTAATTAAATTAAGCTGTTATAAATAAGTTAGATTATAAATAAGTTAAGAATAAGTTATAAACTTATATAAGGGCTATTTCCCTTACTTTTAGACTTAGTATACGGAATAATAAGTAAAGAAAGGGTAGTAGGGGCAGGCTTAATACGTTAAGCTTAAACTAGAATAATAAGGGTAGTTAGAAGGTGAACAGTTAAGGTAATTAGGACGTTATTAACAGGTAAATTACACTTATAATAAACTTTAAACTTTATATAGTAATTTAATTAAATCACAGTTAAGTTAAGGTATAGTTAAAGTTAAATTAAGGTGAACTAACTAATTATATCGTTATTTTTATTATTAGTTAGGCCTTTAAGACAGTTAGTAATAATAGTGATATATATACTGTCGCGATTATAATGCTTCTTAATATAATAATGGAGATTTAAGGTATTATCCTTCTTTAACTGTTATAAATAAGTTAAATTATAAATAAATTAGGAATAAGTTATAAATATATAATGTCTTTATAAATATACTGTATATTAATGTTAAGATTAATTAAGTTATTACTTTAATAGTAAAATATAGTATTAATAGGGATGTAAATGTTACCGTCAGCTTAAGGCTCCTAGGGAGGCAGGGCTTTAAGGTATATAATATAGCTAATATACCACTTATACCCGTTTTAAATTAAGTTAAGATAAAGTTAATAAGTAATTAGTAACTTATTAAGGATTACTTACACTTTACTTATAAGAAACTATTATTATAAAGTTAACAGTTATAAGATGTAAAATCTAATTAAATCTGTAAATTAAAGTTTAAGTAAGGTATAACTTATTCTAATTACATTAGTAATTAAAAAGGTTTTACTAAATGGATTCTTTAAAGTGTTTAGTGTTAAAAATAACGAATAGTTTGTAATTAAATCATAATTAAGTTAGATGAAAAAAAAACATATAAAATTATAATTATTATTATTATTAAAGCCTTATAATTTAATTTAAGCTCTTATAGTAATTATATAAGCCTTTATAATAATAATATATTATTAAAATTTATAATGTAATTTAAACTTATTTTAATAATAATTATAAGCTTTTTACTAATACTTTTTCTATTACTAACAGCTTATACCTTAATCCACTATAGCTTTTAAAATAGCTAGTACTGTTATTAACGGTTTATAACTAAATCTAAACCCTTTTATACAATCCCTATTAACGATTACACTTACAGTAGTTAGTAGAATAAGCTACAGCACCACTTACCACTTTATTAA
>Ga0247781_1000312_pt1 | contig 14744 bp, 11 predicted proteins | sample UWRJL184509B5_FD_179922 | JGI IMG/M metagenome (GOLD analysis project Ga0247781, IMG submission 179922) | Plant litter microbial communities from Arlington Agricultural Research Station in Wisconsin, United States - UWRJ-L184-509B-5 | ecosystem: Environmental > Terrestrial > Plant litter >...
AATTTCAGAGACATGTCGCCCAGTGACTCTTCAGCCGCTGTATCCTCAACGGTGTGCCTGGGGGCGTATATAAATTCATTTGACTAAGCATAAGCAATCAATGGTCTCAGTGCGTGCGAGCCACGCTTCGGTGACCAAGCATATTGGGGTTTTCGGTGACATGCACGGTCGTTGTCCGGGACCTTCGGGGCTGTGGAGTTGAATTTTGCTGAGCCCTTTCGGATGTAACCATCATTATATTGCTATACAGAGGTAACGGCTGTGCCATTGAGACAATTTGAAAGCAGGCTGTGGCCGAGAAAGAGAATTGTAAACCTACAGATGGGAAAGCATGGCGGGGGTGGTCTTGACGTTGGCACAGAGCATCCACGTGGGATTTATTGTCGATAAACACGACTGCGTAAGCCACTGGCGATATATTGGTGGTGGTGAATGGATGAAAACCCTTTGGGTTGGCGAGATTTGGCTTCAACAGTATACCCGCACGCTGCATGAACACTACAACAACAGCCCTTTAACCGGCGGGCTTCGGAGTTACGCCGCTGAGGCCAGTGACCTGCTTGAAAGATGAAATACTGACGATAACTGGTAATTTACCAACTTAATGTGCATTATATTTCTGGTGTGCTATCGATCAAATAACTCGATATTTACTGACTAGTCGTTGACTTGGTGTCCTCTGGCAAGTCTGAGAGACATTCCATACCGGCCATTCCTGTAACCGTGTGATAGATATCCCAATTCATGCAGCTGTTGACTCTTCCCATCTTGTACCACCTAGCTGGCGTCGTCGCCATCTCAGCCCCTCTTGAAGCAATATCAGGGCAGACTACCCCCTGAATCGCGCTTCGCACCGCCGCATGAACAGAGGAGTTGCATGATGCCTTGCCGGTGGAAGAGTGTGAACTTGATGGCTGCAGGTGTGGTAGGTGTGCGATGGGGATTGTGCGACCAGCAAGGAGATTGGGGAATGTTGACTGGATGTGCAAGGTTGACTTGATGAGCTCTGTCGGCACCTGGCGGATGTTCGGCACATGTGCGGCATCCGGGCCTTTAATTTGACGAGTCTGGTGACGAGTTCCGTATACTCGAAATAGGATTGCGTGGCGGCCTTATTGGCCTTTGGAACTGGAACTCTTTAGGGGTGACTGGACCGGCGCTGGGATTTGTTGGCAACGGTAGAGTTTTGCCAGAGCAGGAAGGAGTTGAAGGCGAACTAAATCAAATACCCAGCTTGGTGCGAGAGAGGATGCGAAGGGGTCATTCTCGTGATCTCCGAGTGCGTAACCGGGGACCTGGTGGCAGAGCCAACCCTGTCTTGCCTCGGTGAAAGGGATAGAGTCCCGCGACATCGAGAGGGCTCGGGCCTTGGTGCGAAGAACTGATCCTGTATGGCACCGCGTTAGTATTACTTGGTTATCTCGGTCTGTGGATAGACATACCGTGACCTGGAATGATGCGAGACACCAATCGCTTGGGATATCTTTGTAGGCAGTCCCTTGCCCGAGAGTGGTTGACTGGACACCCCTGTCCTTGTCGGCAAGTTGTGGCACATGTCGGGGAGAAGCTAGTCCGGGGGGATATCTTCGTTATTCTTCGTACTTGGCCCATTCGGAAGGTCGCTCTGCGTAACTGGGACGTGAGCGGACCCGGTGTGGTTGACGCTTGGATCCAGTCGACGATATATTGCCAATGACACGGCCCCGAATGTGATGTTTTGTTCGATCGGTTGGCAGAATTATGGGAGATTGGAACGGAAAGGTCGGGGTGAAGACGGCGAGGACGAGAATTCGACTTGGAGAGAGTCGAGAGCCGAGAGGGTTTCAAATGAGGGTGAAGGAGTTTGACGTTCCATTCTTCCGAGTCTCGATCTCAGGTCCTCCCGTACCCTTCTGAGGCAACGCTCTAACTTTTTGTGTCGAGCGTTACCTCCCGAGCCAACGATTGAATCCTCTCGTTGAGGGTCAGCTCGGTGAAGGGTACAGGAGTGGTGTCATTGATCTGGTTCTCAACCTCCAGGACCAACCCTGGGGGCTTGTTCAAGTTCATGTTAGCACGGTAGCCACGTAGATGTTGGAAAGCAAAGACTCACATGGGTCGGTCCCGGAGGTTGAAAAAAAAGGCAAAAAGCAGGGCCCGAACCGGCGGCCACCAGGCCTCAAGACGAGGACCTGGCGGCTGAGCCAACCCGGTGTGGTTGTCGCTAGGATGAATTGCATCAGCCATATTCACTTTGATATGTGCGAGAACGAGGCAAGGCACAAAGTGTTGGTCTGGAGACCAGACTCTGCTGTGCTGGTCTTTGAAAAATCACTCTCTGTCAAGTCAAGGAGGAGACTTGGGAGTAGAGGTTCCTGGTGTCTGGGAGGGATGGGAGGATGAATAGGACTTACGGTAGCGGTGTTGGGTTGTGGAAATTCATTTTTCTCCGTATGTCGAGAAGTTGGAAAAGAAGAGGGAAAAAGGTAGGATGGTCGGGCAGAAACGGTGTTGGCAAATTTGCGGATCAGCTGGTGGGGACGGCGGTTCTAAAAGCAGAATATGGCAGGAGCGGCTATATCCCTGCGAGCTCATGGAAGCGAGGCATTGGGTATTCAACACGTAAAGTCGGAAGTTTCACTTTGAAATACTGGCTACAGTTGCACGCCATCACCTTCTATCAACTTGGTGAGGAGTCTAGGGCAGGTACTACGTAGATCAATCACACCGTTTGCAGATGCGAGCACTTGAGTTCTTGATGTTGGAGACTACCTGGGTCGGTAGGTAGGTAACTTCCAGGAAGGATAGATTGAGATGTTGGCGGCGTCCACTGATCGGGATAAGTCCATACCTCACGCGACACCAGTAGGCAGATCAACCAGAAGGAACAGAGGTCTCAGCTGTGATCTGTCACTAATTTGCTGAGCAAAGACAAAGAAAGTGGAACCCTTGAGCAGGCGACGCGAGCGATAAGAGACGGAGCCCGTGATGGCAGGGATCTGATCTGGCGGCGGCCATGGGAGTCGAGGATGAGAAGCCATGGCAGGACGGTGTCGAGCTATACTACGAGGGAAATTGAAGACTGGTGCGGCAAGAGTCGCGCCCGTCCAGGCAAGCCCTTGGTCGCGGTGCTGTCTCTGACTGGCCACTGTAGACCTGTCCAACCCCAAGCGCAGAACGAGCACCCACTGGGCAGGGATCCACGCGGCATATAGGTCCAGTCCCCAGGCTACCTTTTCGCAGTCCTCACGAACTAACCAATGAAAGGGTTGGTTAGTTTGGGGGGATGGTGCTTTCTTTTTTCTTGCCCCAGGTTCGAACCTTGGCCCAAGGATATTTACTTTTTTTGTCCTTGATCTGTTTTTACCAAGATATTACTGCAACATGTTCTGAGAAGTTTTCTGCATGTCCTTTTATCTGCCATATCCTATGTCAAGTTCCTTGATGATTCAAAACCATTTTAGTTTTCCTATTCCTGCTGCATCAGTCTCTGGGATTCTGCGCACAGACTCGTCCTCTATGCGTTACAACAACATATCCTCCTCCACGGCAGCCCGGCACACGGTGCTCCGGGGATTTCTCCTCCCTCCGGCTATTGGCTGAATGCGATACGCGTAACAACACCCGGCATCCTCGGCGGAGATTCTGCACCAAGACGGCATCTAACGGAATCAGTTGGTCCCTTTCGCGGCCGACCTAGATTGATCGTTGTGCGGAGAAGCTGGGGAAGGTGGCAGCGAGACGCTGGCTAAAAGGGACTGCGCCGCATTCGAATTTATACCAAAAGCTACAGACAACTTCCGTTTCTTGAATATATTGTATGGTTTAATCAACGTTGCTGACGTTCTTTGGTCTCGATGTTACAGGGGGTACTAGTATTTATACTCGCACGCCGCCAGGATTGCAAGATGGCAGTCCGAAACGACTCAACGACTACACACCTTGCGATACCTCCAAGCCCACGATACGGCCAATACCCCGTCGAGCAATCAATATTAGCCCTCAAACATCGATCAAAACCATGCCCAACTGGAAGCAATGGCTGACCGGAGCGGGCGGTCTCCTCCTCACGCCAGCCGCCTCCCAGTTAACCATCACCCAAGGCCTCAAAATGTCCTGCTCGCAGCTCGTAGTCGACCGCATCGACCCGATCCAAAGCCCCGGCGTCAAAGGCTCCAACCACCTCCACCAAATCGTCGGAGGAAACAGCTTCAACGCAACCATGAACCCAACCGACGACCCGGCCGAGCTCTCCTCATGCACGACCTGCACCCTAACGTAAGCGACTGTTGGCTAGAATATCATCCTCTTCCCTTGTCGTAGGGCTCCTCAGCATATAAAAAACCTTCTTCTTTCCTCTATCCCACAGAATAGTTCTTTCTCCTTCAACCAAGCAACTAACTCTTCATTCATTTCACCAGCGACGACTCCTCCAACTACTGGACAGCCTCCATGTTCTACCGCTCCCCCAACAACACCTACCGCCGAATCCGCCAGCTCGGCGCCCTCTGGCACGAGTCGGCCCGCGAAGGCGGCATGACAATCTACTACTTTCCCCCTAAAGACACCACCAACATCGTCGCCTTCAAACGCGGCTTCCGCATGCGCACCGGCGACCCGAACAACCGCTCCCCCGGCAAATACGAAGGAATCCAATACACCTGCCTCGAACGCGACGACACCCGCTACACGAACCTATCCGACAACTTTCCCCTCCGTGCCTGCCCCTCCGGCATCCTCACAACCATCTTCTTCCCCCCCTGCTGGGACGGCAAACAGCTCGACACCCCCGACCACACTAGCCACGTCTCCTGGCCAGCAACAGGGCGCAGGGGCTTCGAAAAAGGCGACCCCTGTCCGGCCAGCCACCCCGTCAAGATCCCGCAGGTCGTCCTCGAGACAAGGTGGGATACGCGGTTATATAGCGATTCGCGCGGTTTCGACAACGGGAAGCAGCCGTTTGTTTGGAGCTTTGGGGATAGTACGGGGTATGGGCATCACGGGGATTATCTGTTTGGGTGGAAGGGGGATTCATTGCAGAGGGCGTTTAGCGATTGTAGTACCCCGAATTGTCAGTTGCCGAGGCAGGAGATTTACGAGGCGAATCGGTGTGTGTTGGAGCCTTCTGTTAGGGAGGAGGTTGATGCTTATGTGGGGAGGTTGCCTGGGGGGATTGTGGTTGATGATTGAGGTTGGTTGTGGACTGGGAGTTGATGGGAGGTAGACAAGGAAAATATCGTGGACTGATTTTCTACCTGCGATAGGGACTACTTTCCAAATAAAATCCCACTTACACGTATATACCTGATGTGCGACGTCGCTTCCTGTCCCTTGAACAGCACACGGAATATTCCGTAGGCCTGGATTCCAATCCAATCCCAGGGGTCAATCAGGGGCACCAAAACAAACCCATCCACCAATCCAATCCAACCCCAAGCGCCACGTCCTACTACCATTCGCCCGGACACCAACTCAACAGTTCGGTCCCGAACGGTTCCCGCTGAGCCACAGCACAGACTGGATCACCATGGCACGTCAGACCCAGACGCGCAAGCTTTATGACTAAGATCGGCCAACGGTGATAGTTCACGCCGTTGCATTCTCCCTCGCCGCTGAGCCGTTACGATTAGTGGGCGGCGGCGCGTCCCCAATGCTGGGTAGTCCGAGGTGAAACTGCGCGGGCGTGCAATCTAAATCTCAATACGAATCCGCGGACGCATGCATGATATCATTGCCGTTGGACTATGCACCTCAGACTCAGTCAGTGGCCATTGGGGGGATGTCTCAGATGATACATATGGGGGGTGGGTGTCCTGCTCGCCTGCCATTTCTTTTTCTTTTCATGTTTTTCTCGTTCCTGGGTTAGTTAGTTCCAGTGTCTTTCTTTATTCCTGACTAGATACTGGAAGGTAGATATTAGGTATGGATTCGAAACGGGTGATAGCTCTTTTGCTTGGTGAGTTTGCCCATCATGTCGAGGTGGTTGGATTTAAACTGACGAAGACATAGTATCCGCTAGCCAAGCACAAGCACAGTTCGGAGGCTTCGGAGGAGGGTCCGGAAACCCCTTTGACAGCTCCGGTTCCGGATCCGGGTCATCGGGCTTAGGATCCCCAGGCGACTTCAGCAACTTTCAAAATGGCGCGGGATTCGACATCGACGCGGCCATGAGGGCCCGAGCCATACACGGGATACTCGCGGCGCTGGCCATGGTGGTTCTGTTCCCTGCCGGGTCGATTTTCATGCGTGTCATACCCGGCCGGTTTGCCATCTGGATACACGGGCTGGCGCAGCTCGTTGCGTATGTGGTTTATATAGCGGCTGTTGGGCTGGGGCTGTATCTGGTGAGGGAGGTGCAGATTCCTTTTGGGGATGGGAATTTGGTGAGTGATTCGGGGGGTGTGGTGAGGGTATTTGGGATGTTGCTGACTGACGGTCTCAGATGACGAACCCAAGTACAAGCTATCATCCTATTATTGGGATTGTGGTGCTTGTTTTCTTGTTCTTTCAGCCGATTCTGGGGATTATCCACCATGCCAAGTTTAAGAAGCACCAACGGCGGCAGATATGGTCGTATCTTCATATCTTTAACGGGCGGATTTTTATTACACTTGGTATTGCGAACGGCGCTTTGGGGTTGTACATGGCGAGGGAGTCGAAGAAGCTCAAGATTGCGTATATCGTGGTCGCGGCTGTGATGTGGGGGTTGTGGATGTTGTCGGCTTTCTTTGGGGAGTGGAAGAGGTGGAGGGCGAGTAAGAATGTGGCTGGGAATCAGGGGGTGTTGGCACCGAGTAGGAAGGTTAGTGATGGGGGGATGGTTGCTTAGGTGGTTGTATTTATGGCTCAGGGGTATTTTGGGAGTTCGGCACACTGATTTAATACTTCTTCTGGGGCATGGGCATGTCAGGCAGAGTTTGAAGATTCACTGAGATGCGAGGTTGCAATAGATAATGATAAACATGTATTTCGTGATTGATACACATCAACAGAGCCACCAAGCTGTGTCTCCATTCCTCCGGACCCAACGTCATTCCATCACCGCCTTAATACCGTGGCCCGGCCTCCAGCTTGCTATCCTGAGGAAGGATGCTCGCCTCACTCGCAGCGGGAGAGAATTGTGTCTTTTGCGCCTCAATTCGGCTCCTGTTCCCAACCGCGGATACATTATTCATGCGATACCCCTGGGATCTCGTCCCACTTCCTGTGTTGATGTAGCCGCCATTGGTAGTGGACCGCTTGCTAAGCACTCCGAGACGCCTCAAGACACTCTCCATCGGGCCCTTGAGGGTCGGCACACACATGGCAATGATTCCAATCTGCGCCTCGACAATCGACCAGGTCGCCAAAGTAACAATATCCCACAGCGGATCCGTGGTATCCCCAAAATTGCCAATAACCGTCATCTTGACAATCACCGCCGACGCCGTAAACACACCAAGACCCATCAGGAACCCTAACACAAGCTTTTCCCGCATCGGACGTTGAAGTTCTTTCAGAAAGCTAATCGGGATAAGGGACAGAACGACATCGCTAAAAACCGACAGCGATCCCTGGACATAAACGCCCTTTTGCGCAAACTTAGGATCCCAACATTGGGCACCGGGGATGGTCGGGTCCCAGTTTGCTGCAATGGGCTTGCACTGCGCCAACTGGACGATATTGGCGATGACGGCGAGGATGACTTGGAGGGCAATCATGAGGTACAAGAAGACACGCCAGCTGGTGCTTTTCTTGAAGCGGAGGAGCAGGAGGGCGATGCTGATCTTGGCGCACGACACGGCCCAGCCCCATGGGAACTGGCTGATGAAGATGAGCTTGGCGGCCATGAGCCCGTTGGCTGGGGGGACGTAGAACATGTGGCGGCCGAGCCCGTGGGGTATGGCTGCGAAGAGGAAGGCTATTTGCAGGAGTGATGAGACCTGTTGGGGAGGAAAAGTCAGTAATTTGTCTCTGGGTGCTCATCGGATCTTAGGGAGACTGACCGCTGCCAGCACCGCCGCTGCATCGTCCAACCCGAGATTGACAACCGGCCGAAGTCGCGAGTAGACTCGGATGAACATGAGCGAGGTCGAGATGATGAGGAGTGTGATGACGGGGGCAAGCATCGTGCCTATCCTCGACTCGTCGGGGCCCGGAGCCACTGGAAGCGGCATTCCCGCTGGTGGTTCGGCCATGGCGGGTGGATGGCGATCGACGGCGATGTGAAGGAGGTGGAGTGATCTGATCAGCGCCGATCGATCGATCGATCTATCGAGAATGGCAGACGGACAGGCGTGGATTTGACGATCAACAAAAGCGACAAGAACATGGACTGCCCGGCAGGCGATGGAGAAGGATATGGAGTCTTTTCAAGGCTTCAGTTTTGTCTATCCCACCGATCCATCTTTTCCTATCTTTGATCCTGCCATTGGGCCGATGCAATGCAACATAGACACCTGGTAAAAGTACCGACGGGACAAGAAAGAAAACAGTGGCTTGCAGACAATTGTCAGGAACCTGCATAACCGACTATGTGATAGAGAATATTGCGATCCTTCCCCCGTCTTTGGAGATTAATTCTTCGCAATTGATGCATGTTTATCCTAGCTCCTCGAGCGGGGGAGACGTCGCAATGCCCCTAGCGTAAACGGGAGCTGCTAGTGAGGACGGGCGGGATGACAAAAGAAAAGAGAGCCTTTACCGAATGGCAATAGTAAACAGGAAGGCGCATTGCCGGTGAGCGAACGTGCAGGGGGCAGGCCGCCTCTAGTTCGAGCTGGGCAAAGGGCCCCCGGCTTCTAGGATCCGGGCTCTGCGATGGAGGCTTGGATCAGTTTCTTGGGGTTAGTTTTGCGCAATCGATGCTTATCCGTGCTAGCTCGTGTATCGGGGAAGTATCGTGATGTCCCTAGCTCCACAGCTGAGGAAACAGTCGTGAGGTTCCCGGCGTCATAGCGTCGAGAGAAGACGTCGGTGCCGATTCGATGCGGCTTGGAATCTCAGATTTTCAGCTGCGCGGGACCAACCACGACTCGACCACCGCCTGATTGGATGGTACCAGCCGCATGTCCACCTTACATCGGCACAGAATTAGTGTGAGGGGCGACTTGTTTCAACAGGGCGTCGTACACCTTGTAATTGTGTGACCTTCTCAAAATCATCTTTGCAGTTGTAAAACTGTGCAAAGAAATAGGGTACAGAAAAGTGTTTCCTTGACACATGAAAGTCACGAATGAGACCGCTTGGACTCTTGGAGTCTCGTCCAGCCGCTGTTCGTGGTGGAAACCTGTATGCATCGAGGAGGGTTTTATGTCACCATGCTAGGCGTTACTGGCACTGAACAATTCAGCCGACGAGCTATATACAGGGGGGGCCCAGTCCGATCGACAGGATTTGTGAGGGCTACTAAACAAATCGGGCCTAGATTAGCACCGTCTTTGATGCGTACCTATCGATAACATGTTGACACTCTAGGGCAAGGGGGGGAAGGACCGGCCTCTCCTGGCCATAATTCACGCGGAAAACCAACGACCACTTAAACTACACCCAGCGCCCATCTCGAGATCGAAGAGATTGGGAATAGAAGCAAAGCCAGCACAGGTTGGGGAGCTCTGGATGGCAGATGGACAAAGCGTCAAGAATATTCTCCCCGTGTAGTGGTCCGGAATGTTGCAACTTCCCGCTTTCCGTGCGCTAACGAATTATACAGCCCTCCCCCATATAAATGCAACCAGGATGGAGGCAAGCTAGTTTCTGCGAAAGATAGGGGAGAGAAATAAGGAACGAAATAAGGAACGAAAGATCGGGATGTGGTGTTTCGCTATGACCTCGAAAACACTAGTGTAGTGGCAAAACAAGCTCCAAATATAATTCAGCAGTCCACCAATGTCTCAGTACCCGGGGAACGTTGCAGAAGACTCGGTTCGAGGGATACCGTCGTCTTATCGTGCCTCAATCCGTAGTACGAATAGTCCTCCCTTTTGAACTACATGATGGTTGGTCCTCAGAACCTCTTTCAGGAACGAACTCAGGCCTAGACGAAGATCCCAAATTCACTACCCGAACCACGGACAATTCCACAAGGTATCATTAAAAACCCGAGCACGGATATCACGCTTGAGTCTTGGCCCTGTTAGTGCCGACCTAGCCTTGCTCTTCTCCATGGTTTCGAATCCTGCCATTTTAAATCTCAGATTCTATGGAGCTCACTACGCCAGATCTGTTTTGCCCCGTATCAGTAAGGATTAGACCATATCGATTGCGACATCGCTAGTATCCATTGACCCCTCGAAAGGATCGACCCCCACAAATATACGGGGTGGCTCCTTTGTTTGCCTCCCATGCTCAAGCACATGTCTGTCGGTTCGGTCTCAGTCCCCGAGAATGTCACCACACTGCCACACTGCTGGAAAACTGGATGCCGGCAGTCCCTTTGCCGGCCCTTTTCTGTTGTCTGGCATTGCCTTCTTTCCGCCCCAAGTATGCAGCAGGTTGCAGAGTGCAGAATGAGGTACATACACTAGATCTCGTCTGTTTCCCCAAGGATAAAGGGGGCTTTTCAACCCCTCCGAGGATCCACCCTCCCGAGCCCAGATTCCACCAAGCTTGCTCTTCAGTTTCCATAACCTCAACTCAAGCTTCCTGTTCGACACCCTGTCCCTGGTTTGTGCATTATCTTGTCGAACCAACGAAACGTATTTCCTTTGAACCCGGCTAGCGGCGTATATGGCCTGCACTATAGTATATCTTATCGCATCAGCCCCGAGTTATCCGCACTATTTCTATCGATAATCCAGCATTCGAGCTACACTACACCTCTCCAGTGTTCAACGTTCCTGCCAAAGTGGATTCGAACGAGGGGGCATTCGCATCTCATATCCCACCAGCGTTTTTCCAAACCCAATCCGTCCACACCCACATGGCACAATTTCAAAAAATGACATGTTTTCCGCTACTAGATTCGCCTCATACCATAACTCCTTTGTGACCATGCCTATTTGCCTCTAAACACCCCTATTCCCCTCGTGGTTTTCGCGTGTTTGAACCCCCTTTTGGAGGGGTTATGATGTTATGATCCCAGTCACCTCGTGGGATGGCGGGGATTGTCGACCCAATCCAATCCCTCTGGGATCTAAACGGGTAAGATGCGGGGACGAGGTCCATATCGCTGGGTGTGATTCCTGCTAATATATCTTCGGCACATTCTCCGCGCATTGTCCCTCTGTCTTTCTTCTGCATCTCTCCGTCCTGCAGTCACCCACACCCGTGTGACAGTCCTTCGTTTAACCTGCAGCCATGATCCTTCCCAAGTCGATAATTTGCCTGGCGGCGGCCATCTCGGGAGCCAGTGCCGCGGCCGACCTTCCCAAATGGGCCCAGCCGGCCGTCGATTCCGGACTGGCACTCGGCGGTCTGAACGGCCTCGCCCTCCTCAGGTCCTTGGGGGAGACCGAGGGAAGCTGCAACATCTTCAACATCAAGTACAGACAGGAGTGGTATGTACCAACCGGACTCGAGATCATGTGCCTGATGGCTGACTCTAGACGTGTTCTCAAGGCGAACCCTCTCTGCGTCCACTAGAAAGAGCTTCATCGCCGCGGCCAAGTGCGTCCAGAATAAGCCCAGTCTCCTCCCAGCTGGTCTAGTCCCTGGCGCTAAAACACAGTGGGATGACTTTGTGTTTGTGCACATGAGGCAGACCCCCACCATTCACTTGACGGGCAACTTCCTCACATGGCACCGCTATTATGTGCACACATTCGAGAAGAAGCTCAAGGAATGTGGCTACAGCGGTAACCTCCCGTACTGGGAGTGGGGACTTGATGTGAATTCTCTCGACACCTCGCCGCTCTTTGACGGCTCCGACACCTCCCTCGGCAGCAACGGCAAGGCTATCCCCCACGCGGGCATGCAGATCATGATGCCGTTCAACGACCAGCCCCTTACGTTTCAGCCCGGAACAGGCGGCGGCTGTGTCGAGAGGGGTCCCTTCTCCAACCTCACCATCCGTCTCGGGCCCGTTGCCCGGCCCGCCTATGGCTCGCCGGAACCCGTTGGACAGGCCGACCCTACACAGGATAACTCGCGCTGCCTGTCCCGTGATCTGAGCTCCAACACCGGCAAGCGCTTCTCCAGCTTCCGGAATACCACCGAGCTGATCATCAACTCGCCAAACGTCGAGATCTTCCAGGGGCTCATGTCAGGCGACCCGCGCTATGTTACCGGCCAGGTTGGCGTCCATGGAGGTGGCCATGATATGGTCGGCGGCGAGGTGTCCGACCCCTTCACCGCGCCCAACGACCCGGCCTTCTTCCTTCACCACGCCCAGGTTGACCGCGTCTTCTGGATCTGGCAGATGCAGGACTTCAGGAACCGCCAGGGGGTCTTTGGTACCCAGACCCTCCTGGACATGCCCCCCAGCCCGAATACAACTGTTGAGGACTTTCTCGACGTCGCGCCTCTGAATGGCGACGTCAAGATCAAGGATATGATGAATACCGTTGGTGGGCCGCTGTGCTATGTGTATATATAAGTCAGGTGTCCACAGTTTGGTTATGGTTGTTACTTTTACTCTCCTTATTCCACCTTTTCATTTTTTTCGTGTATCATAGTCGTGAGCCCGAATGCTTGATGGATTTGAGAGACTCTAAACTGAATAATATTTAATTCATCCACAAGTAATTTTTATTCTCGATCTCATGGTCATCGTGCAACCAAACACAAGATTCGAGTCCACCAAGTCTAGGACCCACTTTTGCGAGCGCCACAGAGTCAGCCACACAGATTTCTCACCGAGACTCGCCCGACGACATCCGAGACCCGAATCAGCAAATTGTGGACATGGAAAAACAACATCTCAACACAACCCCTCATTCGCTCTATCGCCGCAACCCACCCAGGCTCGTCTGAATGGACTTGCTGGCGGGATTACCCTCCTTGCGCAACTTTCTCTCGGCGACATGTGCCCTCATGCAGTCTCTGTGACCCCTCCCTTGCCGTCGATCAGCCAGACTCAGACTGGGATGCATCATGACCTCGTCACTCTCATTTTCACGACTTCGCCAACACCGTCAGCCCCGTCCACCGAGCTCTTGACGTCCGTGATCCATTCATTCCGCAAGCACTGTCCCTCGCTCACCGCCTGTCGAGTGATTCTGGTCCTCGATACCTACGATCGCATCTCGACACAGGCTCGCTTAAAAAAGGGGACAGTCACCCCCGACGGCGCAGCCCAGTTCGGTGAATACAAGGAGAACGCCAAGAACCTCATCCTCCAGGAGTACTCACGACGACTTCACCCCGATGAGGAGAGCAATGAGCTGGTCATAACGCGGGCGGACGCCGAGTATGGCTCCGACGTCTACGCCCAACAAACCAACGCTGTCCCCTTGACAATCACCAAGACAAGAAATGGCCTTGTCACGTTTATCGAGCCAGCCCAGCGCTTGGGTTTCGGTCTGGCTGTCCGCTCAGCATTGAGGCTGACCGAAACCCCGTATGTCTGGGTTCAGCAGCACGACTGGTCGCTCGTGTCCGACATCCCCCTCTCGCCGTTGTTGGATCTCATGCAAGAGTCCGACAGTGCCTCGAAGGCAGACCAAGACTTCAGACAGACTCTCTCGGTCCCAGTCAAATACGTCTGCTTCCCATCCGTCCGAATGCTGTCGTACGCCACATCCGACCACGTGATGCAGTTTTCTGCTCTCAGGGCTCTCACCAATATCTATAAACAAAACTTCTCGATTCACTGCCCAGGAACCGGGACCTCGGCCAAGATACCGCTCACCCCAATGTTCTTTTGGTTTGATAAACCGCATATCGCATCGACCGAGCACTACCTCAAACATGTCTTCCCGAACAGATTATCGATGCTGCGGGGTGCATTCATCGAGGATACGGTCGGCCATCGCGCGAGAACTGAGATGAAGGGCGGAGAGTGGAAGAAATGGGCCAGTTGGTTGTATTATCCCGACGAAGGGAAACAGCTGGTGCTCAGGCATTTGAAGGGTCGAACATGGAGAGGGACCGACGGCGAGGAGGAGCAAGTCATGGAGTGGAAGAGACTGAATGCGCTTGCTGCCGAATGAAGATGGAAGCCATTTGTCAGTATTATGGATCATCACAACAGAAATCAGGAAGTTTTCAATTTCAATTATTTTTCTTTCTTTGTGGTCGGTCTGCATCAATGTCAGATATTTGTGTCACCCAATCATGTCCCGTCATTTGTCACATTTCTTGTTTGGTTTGGCCTGGCCCCCAACCATATCACCGAACCGAGCGCCGCACTGAAACAACGCCGAACAGCAGATTTGTCAGCTTCCAACAATTCCTTCGGCCTTGGCTGAATATCAACATCACCAAGCACCGACCATTATAACAACCCCAGCATCTAGCCCCAATCCACCAGTCACGGCCAAATCGTCATGTCAGCCCCACATCCAACAGCAGGAGGAATCAAGTATCGCTCCTCATGCGATCGATGTCAAGACAACAAGGTCAAATGCGGCCAGGAAAAGCCCGAATGCGACCGCTGTGCCAAGAAGCACCTACCATGCGTCTACAGTCCCATCCGGACCATGGGCCGTCCGAGAAAGTCGCAGCCCAGTGCCGCCAACTCTACTACCACTCCCGCCACAACCCAGAGGCCTCTCCCCTCGGAGATTCTCTCAACCCATGAGGTCCCATCATCGACAACCCTCCCCCCTCCTCAGGATCCGACCCCAACCAACCGCAGCGCCATCCCCCAACCATCAAACCACCCCAGCCCCTTGGATACTCTCGAC
>Ga0247781_1000313_pt1 | contig 14731 bp, 2 predicted proteins | sample UWRJL184509B5_FD_179922 | JGI IMG/M metagenome (GOLD analysis project Ga0247781, IMG submission 179922) | Plant litter microbial communities from Arlington Agricultural Research Station in Wisconsin, United States - UWRJ-L184-509B-5 | ecosystem: Environmental > Terrestrial > Plant litter >...
TCATTTGTGTCCTACTGTTCAGACTCACCTCTGTGCATTATAGTGACAGCGACCTACAGTGACATTGAACCCCCGTCTAGGAGTGTTAGCTCAACAAGCCGTCTTCGGAACGCCTCTTACCTGTTGGCGTCCTGCCATACGTTCTGTCTTAACCCGCACCAGTCCTCTCGAGGCCTATGTCGGGTGCAGGTTGTAATATGGGGACAATTCACATATGTGACATTGCAGCAATTTATAAAGGTTGCCATTTATACCTTTGTTCTCACTATTCACTACAGCTATTAGCATATAGTCTTTGGATCGGAGCCCTTAGCTTCCTTTCCTTTTCTTCACATTACTGTAATACAAAGTTAGCCCTACTTACTGGAAGCTACCTTCTAGCCCTTAGGCTTTGCCATGACACCTGGTATGTTTTAATACAAGATAATCGATTTCCTATATAATAGTTTTGGCGTTGATATATCCCTAACTACCATTTCTCGAACGATGCAGACTGAGGGTGGACTAAAAAGACTAACAGGCGTATAGCGAAGCAGTGGAACCATAACTTACGCAAACTATACCTTTATAAACTCTTTAATTATCACTTATATTAACTAGTCTTTATTAATAAGTCTGGTTATAATAAGTAAAGTGGTTACCGACGTTAGGGTTAGGTGCTAAGCGGGGCAATGCCTGTGTAGGTTGATAAATTTAACCATAAATGACAGTTTTAGATTCTTATTACATATATATAGGGTAGTGTTAAACTAGCATATATTTACCCTAGATCTACCAATGCCGTTATATTTAAAGACTTTATTAAATAACTGTTACACCATTATAAGAAATAACTAAAACTAAATTCCATCCTTATAATAGATAATACCTTTATCTATCACTTAAAAAGACTTAAGTAAATATACGTTAACGCTAAAGTGAGACTATTTAAGCTAACGCTTTATTTACTAGACATATACCTAATTAAGGAGTTCTTTATTAAGATTAAGATATACATTAAACAGCAGCGGTATAACTTTACAGACCTTTTTAAAAAGGATTTTAAAACATTTTAGAGGATATGTCTCGATATTATAAGGTCTTAGGCTACAAGTGCTAAAGGTTACTTTTGTCACTCCAGTATTTCCAATAAGTACCTATTTAAGTATTCTTCTAAATAGTAGTTATTATAATACCTGTAGTATAGTACATAACCGTTAACGTAAAGACTTAAAAAGTAACTTCGAGTGTAGTATTTTGTTTTTTTTATTTATATATTAACTGTTTAAATTTAGCACCTTCTGTAAGAAAATATTATAAACCTGTTTATTTACTTTTTATCACAAAACTTTATAATAAAATCTTAATTTAATATGTAAATTATTTTAGAGTTAAAACTGTTACTTATCACAGGAAGAGTATCTGACATTAATAAAGTAAGAATATATAATAAGTTAGAATATACGTATTATATATTTTAGTATTAAAAACTTCGCTGGAACCTTAATAATACCCCCTAACGCCGAGGTTAACCCTAAAACTCGGTCGGACAACGGAACCGGATTTGGCGCACTTGACTGCACTGCGTAGTGATAGCGTACCGATCGCGCACCGAAGGCGCGGCTAGCGATGGTGCTGAACCCTCTTTTAAAGGTGAAAACGTCTATCCGAACCGATACAGAAATTTTCAGCAGAAAAGTGGGTTAAGCGAGCTGCAGCGCTTGTAGCACATTTACAGACCGATCTTGAAGGGGAAGCAGAAGAATAAATAGGAGGAAAATCTTTATAAAAACTTCTAAGACGTTATAACAAGCAGGGGAGCTGAAGAGTGTACGTTCGAAATGATCCTCGAAGCTATAAGGGCTTATTTTAAAACTGTCTTTAGGATAGAGCAGATATATAAACCCGTTATTAAGGTCCTGAAGATAGCTGTTAATCTAACTATTATTACTAACAGCATTACTGACGTAAGTATTTAAAAGATCCTTAAAAAAGTAACGAAAATCGAAGAAATAGTTAATTAGAAGACTAGACCTAATAAAGCCTATACTTATATAAAGTCGTTCTAATTAGGAAATATAATTACCTTAACTCTAAACGCGACTTACACGCATTACGTACTTAAGAAGGCCTTTAAAGAGCTTATAATTATAAATATAAACTTAGAGAATAATACCTTTACAGAGATTATATAAAGGGTTAACTAAAATATTAAAAAGATGGATATAATAACGGTAAAGCTCCTTTAACAGTTTAGTAACGTAATGATTATGTTCGAAAACGAGAAATAGAAATAGTATAATAACTTTAATAATAAAGGTTAAATATATTAAACTTTAAGAGAGGGAGCAGTCCTTAAGTAACGTATTTACGTAATGTTAGTGAAAGAATTACATAAAATTGCTGGCGTCGCTTCGTTCGTCATTACGCTACGAGGCGCTCCATTCCTCACTTTCGCTCCTGGTAATTTTGGTGTGGGGTATTAAGCTTATTTTATTACGTATTATTATAATTAATGTAGGAAAGGAAGCGAATAAAGCAACAGTAACCTGTCTGGAGGACAATCAGATCTCTAGCTGCAGGGTACATGGCTATGACTACAGGGTATACAGCTATAGGGTATACTGTTACAAGGTATATAACTACAGGATATATTCTTATATAATATATATTATATATACAGAACTATATAATATAATTATAAGGTATATTACTACTTTACAGGCTTAAACTATAAGGGATATAATTATATTATACGCTTTTATCCTCCTTATTATTACTATAATCTTCTACCTCTTCTAATACCTCCCCACTCCACCTTTTAAGGTCTTCTACCCACAACCTTATACTACCTATTAGATTCTCCTTAAACACCTTAACCCTATTAAATAGAGCGTTAAACATCATCCCCATTAATAACTTAACCCAAGATACTGTAACGTAACTTAAGCCTAAGGTGAAATTAAGTGTTGAAAGATCATAAACAGCCCTTACTAAAGTAATACCTTATAATTTATACACTGTAATAACATAAGAGACCACTAATAGAAACTGCTCCTTAAAGTAATCACTACCTTATATTTAAAAGTTATACTTAATAAGTAAGATCAGCACTACTAACTTCCCTCCTCTCTATAATACATTACCATTAGGTATTATAAATAGTAAGCTAGTATAATAGTTAAAAACCACTATAATAACCTTAGGTAAAGTAACATAAGGATTAGTAACCCCATTTACCCACGATATATCAAACACTATGCCCTAGGCGCCATTCACAAGCCCCTTCTCTAATTATAAGTTCCTTATAAGTATTACTTTGTAACTAATCTACAGCTTTGAAATTAGTATAAGGTTATTAGTAATAATATCCTTAGTATCTTTTACCTTAATACCCTTATAAATAGCCTTTAAGATAATTACAGCTTTTTCAATCTGTAAGAGATACTTATTATTATAACTAAACACTTACTTATTTTAGGGATAAAGGTAAACTGCGTTATAAAGCTTTAAACCTCCTGTAGGTTTAAGTTTACAGTATACCTTAACGTAAGGACCTCCTAAGAATGTATTAAAACGTTTATAAACTGTAATTCTAATAAAGCAGTTCGGAACTTAGCTTAACCCTCTCCTTACTACTGCTAAATAGTAATAAGTAAGATCGATTTGCTTAAAGTACAATAAATATTATACCTAGGATATTCGTTAAACTTAAAATTCTAAAAGTCTTATAAGATTAACAGCTTTACTCTTATAAGTAGGAGTTAAAAGAAATCCCCTATCAGTATAACACTAATACCACCCTAATACTAGTTAGACTTAAAAGGAAATATCTCCCTTAAGCGCTAGTTAATCTAGCTAAGGTAATAAAGCCTAAACATACTCTTCTTATCTAATACTAAGTAATAAATACTCCAGAACATGCTTTATAATGTTTATAAGTTTCCTAAGTTATTTATTAAAGGCTTAAACTTACCCCAGTTAATAAGGAGCTAAAACAGTAAATGTATCATTTAACTTTAAATCTAATTACTTATAATACTTGTAAGTGCGGCCCTAATAATAAGGGAAAGTTTACCACTCCTAGCTGAAAGCACCTGGAGTCTAGAGGAGATAACCTTTAGTATATAAGACTTGTTAGTACCACTATTATTATTAACTTAAATTTGTAATAGCTAAGGGTTACCTCCTTAATATAGTTTATAGTAATGCTGTAGGACTATATCATACAGTAGTCGTTACTGTTAATTTAATGTGTTTTAAGCGTTATAAAATAGGATATCTATATTATAATCTGCTAAAGTTTCACTTCGGAGCTACTTCTAATAATCCTTAATGTTAAATAATAAGTATATATACTTAGAAATATAACTAAGCTAGTTATACTGTAGGTTTACAGTTTACATGTTAAAAATGCAAAAGCAGTCAAGGCATTGGAAAACAGTGTGTGTTGAAGGTGATTGAATTATTTCTATCTTCGAGAGCGGAAGCCGTGTTATTATAGCCGTAAGGGTAGCCAGTGCACGAAGTGCATTAGCCATACTCGCTTCTGTGAAGCGAGGTTGGCTGGCTGAATACGAGGTTGGCAGTAGAGTCTGGCGTTCTTAGCTCTGCAGATCCACGGAGCCAGCCGCAGAGCGGCTGCGTGGATCTAGCCACACTGTTCCAGCCACACTAGCCGGGTTAGGGTTGTGAAAACCCAACACTATCTAAAGCAATAGGCTTAACGATAACAGCATAATTAGTAAGCTGCTTTTTACAATCTACCTAATCCTTAAATGTAAGGCGTAACAGAGGAAAGTAAACTTAGAAGCTGTAAGTATCATTATAAATATCTACCGATAGTATTATTTAATTTATAATATATTAAACCTTATAGAGCTTATTAAGGGTAATAGAAGTTTTACTTATTTCAGAGTTATAGAACTAGCAGTCTTAAATATTATCTTTGCTATCTAATATTTACTTTATTTCTTACTTAATCTACCTAAGTATAATGCCTTCCTCCCTTATCAGATCCTTAATCTTTTAATAAAGTAGGTATATTAAGTTTAATAAGATCTTACATGGTCTTATAAGTAAGAAGCTGATAATAATAAGCTTATTTAAGGTTTTTAAGTCTTTAGAAATTTTAATGGAGCTTAATGATTAACTGTAGAAAGGATAGTAAGTAAGGAGTTAAGATAATAGAAGAGAAGGGGGGATAAGAATTAATTACGTTATAAAGCGTTTAAGTGTTAAGCCTTTATTTTAATCTTAGGTATTATTAACAACGTAAGGTCTTTTAGTGGGAGAGAGAGATTAAGACTTAGACATTTTAAAGGACTATAATATTAGAACTTAGTCTTATATCGTTAATGTTTCTAAATCGATAATTTCTTTAATACGTTTTCACTTTCGTGTTAATAACGTAGCCGTTAGCTTGCCTACTGGGATGGCTGCGAGCCATTCTAGGATGCGCTCCATATAAGAGCAGTATTTAGAGGATAGTGTTGACTTAGTGTAACCGCGTTTCAGCATAAAATTAAGTACTTAAGACATATATTATTACATAACCTGTAACTAAACTTTACCCTACCTTAGGTTCTTAAACTACCTTATACTTTAATACTCTCACTTATGTAAGTTAGTATAGTTAACCCTTTTAATCAGTCAAACTGAGAAGTATATATTTATTAAAGATTTAAACTTTATTCCTAATCTTACTTAATTTTACTTTAATTTTCCTTAACACTTATCGTACGTTCTATACTATTATCTGAGAACTCAAAACTAATAATATTAATGTAAAAGTTACAAACCTAACCTAAATTAACTATTTTAAGTTACGGTAGTAAAGTTATGGTAAGAATGTTGATCTTAGACAGAACTACTCTTTATATTAATAATAATTCACATCTTTACACTCATATATCTATTACTTAGGATCTATGTAAGGGTAGTTCTAATTAAGTTATTAAGGAAAGATAATATATATATTATATTATTTATAGTATATATAATAGTATTAAAAGCGTGTACTTATTACAACCTGTACCCGACACAGGCCTCGAGAGGACTGGCGCAGGTTAAGACAGAACGTATAGCAGGACACCAATAGGTAAGAAGCGTTCTAAAGACAGCTTGTTAAGCTAACACTCTTAGACAGGGGTTTAATGTCACTATAAGTCGCTGTCACTATAGTGCATAGAGGTGAATCTGAACAGTAAGACACAAATGAATTATTAAATACTAGCGTAAGGAATCAAAGTTCCTTACAGTAGTTGTAGGCATAACTATAGCTATCTATACTAACTAATTAAGAGGTACTTCGTACCTTTACTCCATCTACTCCCTAGCTTAGTGGCAGAGCAGACAGAGCAACTTACTCTATCTGCTCTCCTGCTCTATAGCAAAGCAGCTAGAGTAACAGAGCACCTTCTAATTAGTCGTAGGGGCTTCGGGTCTTTACACCCCTAGCCCAATGCACAGTATCGTACGTACAGTTTCCCTACACTGTTCAGTCTGCAAGGAATTCGTTAAGCTGTGCCAGCCCAGGTGACGGCCTGTAAGGTCGTCACACGATTCCCCTCTTTTAACGTTCTTTTCCTATAAAGAACTTTTTTCTATAAGCTACTTTTTCTTTTTATAATTATACCTGTTAACAAAATCTGGAAGCAGTAACTTAAACCTTGCCTTTTTTTTATTAACCACTGTTAAGAAAACACGCTTTTCATCTTAACTTTAGGATTATAATGCTAATTAACTACTTTTACTGTAAGCTCTTTAAGTTTAACTAATCTTATAAAGTTATAAGCTAGAGTAAGTTATATAATTACTATATTAAAGTAAATAACCCTAATTGTAACGTTTATAATAACAACCCCTCCTTACTCTATAAAGTACTTAATAAGAAAAGACGTCTTAACGTTAAGAAGAAGGACACCTTATCAAAGCTCCTTTGTTTAAAAGCGTAATCTTAAATATTAAAGGCCTATACGGCAAAGTTATTTAAGTATAAGATTAATATTATATAAAAGGAGGAATATTTAAAACAGTTAACTATCAAGCCTATTCCTTCTTTTAACTAGGGGGGTTTCTTAACAGGAGTATCTACCAGTCCTTTCTGTATTAAGTTGCTTTAATTAACCGTAACTTCTTAACCTAGTTTATAACTCCTTTCTTTTAATAAATAAAATAGCTCTTTAACATAATAGTAACGCACTTACTTCCTTTAACAAGAAGTTATAAGTTTAAGTTCTATAAAAGTCCTTATAATACAGGTTATAGTCTAAAGACCGTAACGCGTATTATAACTTTTTTTATAGTTTTTTCATATTAACTTCCTTTCTCAATAGCGCTTATTCTTATAAACACACTTTTCTACCACATACCACTATATAACTGGTTTAAGAGACTTTAAAGTATATTAAATCGCTTTTTACCTTTTAACTCCTTCCTTAAACTTATAGTAAAACGTAAGTCCTTTAATTATAAAAGGTAAGTTATCTTATAGGCTACCAGTTTACGACTTCTTAATTTTCCATACTACTATATATATAATTCGTGTAAAGCTTACTAACTTAAAAGCCTAGCCTCTTTATTAAGTTTAAAGTCCTTATAACCTTAACTAAAGGTTTTAATAAACGTCTTCCTATACTTATTAAAAAGTTTCTTACTATTTCTTAAACTTTAAGTCTTGTAGTAATTTTACTCTTTAATGTAGTAATTTAAATATTAGATCTTATCTTATTTTTAATTCTTATTATTAGTTTTAATTAATTTAAATTCTTCTAATAGAACTTTATAATTAAGTTTAAGCATTTAAAGTTTTTAATAAGCTCTTATAAGTTACTTTTAAGACTGTAATCTAACTACTTAATAAGATACTTAAACATGTTCTTTCCCTTCTGTAAATCTATAACTTCCTTAACGTTACACTTATCCTTATTAACGTTAATTTTAACTTTCTTTTTTAAAGGAACTCCCTTTAAGGTAGGTTTTAGAAGTAAGATGTGAAAAACCTTAATCTGTACCTTTACGTTAACAGGTAAGTTTAGTTTATAATTAAAGGTAGTAACCTTTTTCTTAACTTAAAATGGTCTGTATCTTTTAAAGTTAAGTTTCTTATTAAGTCGTTTCGAATGTAAGTTTTGTAAAAAAAGATAGACGTAATCCCCCTCCTGAAAAGTCAGTCCTTTAACTTGTTTACTATTATAATAAAGTTTTTTTTTAAGTATTAGTTATTTAATTTAATATTTATTAACGAATTTCTTTATTTATTTACATATAAACTTAAGTTCAGCTTACAGATAGTTATGTAACTTTTATATCTAATCTGCACAGACTGTAACTTAAAGGGCACCAGTTAGCAGGCTTTAATAAAGTTTAAATTCCTTACTGTAATTTGCGAAGAATAGTAATATACCTATCGATTTAATCAACATTATATTATAAGCTATTTATACTATTAGTAATAACTTAAGTTAATTATCTTACTTAAAGTTAACGTAAGTTTAAAGATACGTTATAAGTATTTAGTTAACTTATTCTATTAAGTTATTTATCTATAAGTAAAAAACCGTTAAAAGCTTACTTTTCACACTTATTCTTTATATTAACCTTTATTAAAACTTTAATATAATTAGTTTATCTTAATTTGTAATAATATTATCTAGCTAAAAGATTTATAAGATTACCTCTTTCTTAAAGATATAAGTGAGTTACTTTACTATTATACCTTTGAAGGGGAGTAAAAAGTAAGCCTATTTCGTTAACCTGGTAACTATTATAAAGATTTAATTATAAGTAACTCTTATAATAAAGTCCTTAAACTTTAAAATCCCAGTAATAAAGTTAAGTAAGATAAAGCTCTATAGTACCTGTAATACAGGGAGTGGTTTAAAAAACCTGTAAGGTTTATAACATTAATTCTACTTTCAGTAATAAACGTTACAGTTATTAACCACTTCCTTAACTAGTTTCTTTATCCTAAGGAAAGTATACATTTATTAAACTTATATAAAAGTCTTAACCTAACTTATATATCTTCTAAGATAAGACTTATAAACTTATTAGACGTACTCCTTCTGTTTATCTAGGTTATAAACGTACAGTTTCTCTTAATACTAAAACTTTACTCCTAATTCAGGTACATTATTTACACTTTCTAATAGCTATTCTAACTAACAACCTATTTCGTCGTAGTTTAGATATATTAAGCACTCCTTATTATAGTCTTACACGTGCCTTAAAAAGTCTTTTAAAAGGTACTTATATTTATAAGAACCTTCCGTTTACCTTCTTACTTAAAAGTCTTATTATTATTAATAAATATTATACTTTATCTATAAGTTTATACAGACGTTAATAATTTATTCTGACGTTTAGTTATCTAATACCTAAAACATATATTTTAACGTCCTATTCTTAACTTTATTAAATATAATAATAGGAATTAAGACTGGATTAACGTCCTTATAATCCTATCTCTAACTCAAAGCGTTAACTCGCTTATTATCTTTTCCTTTAACATAATAGATTTAAAAGTGGAACAGGGTTATTAACTTTACTTACTGTGTTTATTAAAGGTTAAGTTCCTTTATTAGGAAATATTAAAGGTTATTATAGTTTGAAAAGACCTAAACCGGTTCCTTTATACTATTTAAATACAGTACCTACTTAGTAAAGTATTAAATAATTACTATTAGTTCTTTATTATAGATAAGGTATTATAAGGCTAGGCTGTAGATCTCTTTTGATAAAAAGGTAACTGGGTAGCGTTTTCTGTTATCCTAGACTTAGTTAAGTTCTCTACTAATTATGAATTCTAAAGAGTCTGTTTCGACTTAGAAAGGTTTTAAGAAATTAGGAAAGGTTAAAACTAACACTGTAATAAAGGTATATTTAAAGTCTTTAAATACCTTTTACTATTTATTAGTCTACTTAAATATCTTTCCTTCACCTATAAGTTTATAAAGTAATCTTATAATCTTTGTAAAGTACTTAATAAAATATCAATAAAAGTTTATAAAGTTAATAAAAGCCTATAACTCTTTCTAATTCTTTAAAGTAAGCTAATCCTTAATTACTTTTATCTTCTCCAGCTACATTTTAAGCTTTTTAAATGTTATTTTAAACCCTAAATAGTTTAATTCTTAAACGTAAAAGTAACTTTTCTTTACGTTTACTATCAGCTTCACTTTCTTAAAAGCTATTAAACCCTATCACACGTATCTTCGATATTCTTTTAAAATTTCAGGATAGATTAAAACGTTATTTAAATATATAAAGATAAACTTATTAAGAAAAGGACAGAAAACACTGTTAATAAGACCTTAAAAAGTCACAGGGGTGTTTATTAATCTTATTAGTATAACACAGTACTAATAATACCTAATATAAGTCTGAAAGGCCGTTTTATACTTATCCTCTTCTTTTACTCCAATATAGTTAAATCCTATAAGAAAATCGAGACTAAAGAACTAATTTACCTTAATAATCCACTCTCTTATCTTTATAATAAGTAATAATAAGTAGCGATTCTTAATTATATCTTTATTTAAAATTTAGTAATTAATAACTATATATAACTTACCGTCTCCCTTTCTCAGGACAAACAGCATTAAGTACCTTACTGGAGATTAAGACTCCACAATAAATCCGTTCTTTAGATTTTCATTAACGTACTCCCTTAAAGCTTCAGCTTATTAAGAGTTTAAATAGTAAAGCTAAAAGCTGTAAAGCTTTACTTTTAGTTTTAACTTAATTTTATAATCTTATAATCTATAATCTAGTAATCACAGTATCTTTTTTCAAAACAGGGTAAACTTCTTATATTCCATAAGTACCTTAAATAAGTCAACTTCTTTACTTATTTATAAATTAACTTCTTACTTCTTTTTACCTTCTAAATTATCATTTAAGTAATATAGTAAACTCTCTAATCCTTAAACTATCTTAATAAATCTAACTTAAACTGTACTTAATTCTAAAGGTTTAATACATTTCTAAGTGCTTCGTGCATCTCTAAAGTAATTTAATACCTTTTTAACTTTCTCTAAACAGTAATTACTATTAAGGGACTTACTAAAAGTAAAGTAATTACTCCTTTAGTTAATTATAAGGTTATACTTTTCTAACTAAGGTAAACTTAAGATTATATTATATCCTACCACTAATGTAACGTTAAAATCCACTTCTTCTTTATCCCTACCTACTTTAATTAAAAGTAATAAGTAATAAGTAACTTTATCATTATTATATTAATATAAACTTCTTTTTCTATTTCAAATAGGAATTACCTTTTTATACTCTTCATTAGGGAGTTTCTTTCAGTTAACTAACAAGGAGTATATTAAGTTAAAAGCACTTCTATTATCAATTACTACTTTTACCTTAAACGGCCTCCCTCTTATATCTGTTAAGTTAACACTAACGGAATAATACTTATACTTTTTTTATATTTAAGTTATAGTAATTATCTATCCTTAAGGTATTATTTAACTTAACCTTTAAATACCTCTCCTTCGTCTTAGGGTTTTTACTAATTAATAAACTATTAGTTTCCAGCCCTTTTAAAAGGCCTACAACCTTTTCTTAATTCCTTCTAGAAAATAAGTAACTCTAGTAAACCTAACAATTAATCTTTTTTAAATTCTTACACCTTAACGTCTAATCGACTTTAAATAGTTTAATATTTTAAAAATCTTTAATAAATCGATAATACGCTTTATAAATGTTAGGTTTTCACAACCCTAACCCAGCCAATGTGGCTGGAACAGTGTGGCTAGATCCACGCAGCCGCTCTGCGGCTGGCTCCGTGGATCCGCGCACCCACGAAGCCACTAGCTTCGTGGATCTGCACAGCCAAGAACGCCAGACTCCACTGCCAACCTCGTATTCAGCCAGCCAACCTCGCTTCACAGAAGCGAGTGTGGCCAATGCACTTCGTGCACTGGCCACCCTCACAGCTATAATAACACGGCTTCCGCTCTTGAAGATAGAAATAATTAATCACCTTGAACACACACTGCTTTCTAATGCCTTGACCCCTTTTGCATTTTAACAGTATCCTTATCGTTAGGTATAACGTTCTTTTTTCTTCTGGACTCGATTTCACAATTAATATTGTTAATTGTAATAGTGTATAATGCTATGTTATCTTTTTACATGCTGTAAAGAAATAAAGTAGCGTTTAACACTAATGTTCAGAAGTCTCTTCTTATACCAGCTTATAATATCCCTTTTTAGGTGATAAGGTCCATAATTATCCTAATCGGGATATAAAATTAGTATAGGGACTTTCTCGTCCTTTAGCTTCTTTAGGGGTTATAATGGTGGAGGAGCCTCGCGCTTAAGGTCCTCTTACATAAAATATATATAGTAAACGGTAAGATTATAGTTATATTATCGGGGAGCTTAATAACCTAATTCCTTAAAGTCTGGTCGTTTAAGGATTAACCTAAGTAAATTTTAAGACATCTTTTTCTTCCCAGGTTTAAGCGTTTTTTACTTTATCCCTTCCTTAACCTTATAGACTTAAGCTATTACGGCTTTATATAGCTCTTGCTTATTACGTTACTAATAATCCTCCTAATTTATAAGCTTATTATAACGTTAGGCGTTAATTTAATATTCCAGTAGTATTAGGCTCCTTAACTGGACTTCTATATTGTTACTAATTAGGGGGTCCGGTAACCACTTAATAGGGAATAATAACCGTTATTTCTAGCAATTTGGAAATACATTATAATGTGTGAGCTAGTTAAAGCTAACTATAATATTATAAACGGAATTATTAAATATAAGGAACTATTTATTTCTTAAGGTCCTGCCCTAAATACGGAAATAAGCTTAAAATACCTTTTTAATATATTAACTAACTGCGCTGTTAAATATATTAACAGGCGCCGGCACCTAATCCCGCCAAATCTTTCGTTAAAATGTTTATATAATACAACTAGTAAGTTTTTTACTTATAAGTAAATATACTATTACTCCTGTATTATATAAGCTGTTAAATGTGGAAACTAATACTTTGTTAAACGCTATAAAACAATTTAAAGTAAAAGTCTTTCCACTAAGGTGTTTCCGTAACAACGCCTCTTTTTTTACAATTAGTAAATTTCGTTCCCTGGGAATAAAGTCGATTTTACTTATAGTAATTAATTTTTTACATGATTGTCCTTAGTTTCCTTTAAATTATTTAAAATTACATCTTAATCGGACTTACTATTACTAACTTAATTAAAGTTATCCATAGTATTATATCCTTATTAGCAGAGGCATTTGCTAGTTAGGGCCTAAATATATGCCTTATAATTAGGGCACTCTCTCTTAATATAATCAAACTTTCCACATTTAAAGCACTTACCATTAAGCTGCATTTTAGCACATTCCTCTGCCTTTTTAATAATAATCTTAATAAAAAGAGGCGTTACTCCTAGTATTATAGGTATTATAATCGTCGGCTTTAATACTTAAAATGTTCTTTTAAAAGGAGTAAATTAGCCACTAACCTTAAGTTTAGTGCTGCTTATAAAAGTAAAAAGAATTTAGTAGACTTATCTTTTTTATTAGTAATGTCTTAATTAGTAAAGATATTATTCGCAAGGTTAGCGTATCCTTAAAAGGTAATTATCGGGTTAGAGACAATAAGTACTAATAATATTTATAAACTGGTATAAAGTTTACACTTAAACTTACACTTTTACTAATTCTTTAAAAGTTAACGTTCTTTAATTAACCAGATAAAGGCATTACGGAACCTCTTATAATTATCTCCTCACCTAAGGTCTAACTTTTTAAATTCCTTAATTACGTTCTCCTTAACACAGCGGTTAGCATACTCACCATCTAAGTGGTTAAGGAGTTCCTTTACTATAATAATACAGCCTAAGTGTTTATTATAGAAATAGGGCTTTAAGTTATCAGCTGCTTTATTACTAATATAACTCTTAACATATAGGCGTATATCCTTATTAAAACGAAAGTGGTCGGAGTTAACCTTTAACTTATTCTTAAAATTACAGAATTAAGGTTTAAACTTTATCTTCTCTTCCACATTATTATTAAAGATTAGGGGATTAATATATTTCACAAAGTGGGTGTTACCGCTAATTATTCCAGCTACTATTAAGAGTTTAAGGGATAAAATAAAGGAATAATTCGACGCGGCCTCTAGTATACCTCCACGCTGGAAACGAGATAAGCCTTTATTTATATTAAATTAATAAGTATTAGTAAAAGTGCTATTACCTTAAAAAGGCATAAGATTAACTACAGGCGCACCCTGCTTTATAATAGCATTTTTATATATATCTTACAGGAGTTTTTCACAGGCCTTTAATATTATAACTTTAAACTTATATCGATTAGTTTCGTCTTTAAAGGCGATAAGCTACGTTAGGGCGTTATCTCGTTTAATAATTAGTTTGTTAACTTCGTTATAATAATAACGGTGCTTAGTCCGGATATTGTTAAGGTCGACCTAAAGGTTTACCATTTAAGTAACGTATAGGTTCACGTCTTTATTTAGGCTTATAAGTGCCTTATATCGTTACAATAAGCAAATATAATTATTTATAATTACTTCTGCTCACTTATAGCTTTATTAAAGGTTATAGCATAAGTTGTTTAAAATAACTGCAATCTGTATGGCCTAATTACCATATGTTATTATCCTGTCCGGAGGACAATTTGTTGTAAGGGTGGTCCAAAAAAAAAAAATTACTATGGGAAATTCAGTTAAAAATGATAAGGAAATTCAACT
>Ga0247781_1000316_pt1 | contig 14639 bp, 7 predicted proteins | sample UWRJL184509B5_FD_179922 | JGI IMG/M metagenome (GOLD analysis project Ga0247781, IMG submission 179922) | Plant litter microbial communities from Arlington Agricultural Research Station in Wisconsin, United States - UWRJ-L184-509B-5 | ecosystem: Environmental > Terrestrial > Plant litter >...
CCATCGACTGGGACGGCGGCGGCGACGAGCACAACACCCTCACCCAGCCCGTGGTGGGCTGTCTCCTCGAGGCGACGCCGCAGTTTGTCATGAGTAGCATCCAGAGCGCCCAGGTCCTTCTCGGGCTGACCCCGACTATCCTCGCCATCCTCGGCGCCAGCAGCGACGAGAGCGCGACCCTCGCAGTCGTCGGCACACGTCCGCTGCTCTCCTTCATCCTCGCATGCGGCTCGCCGTCCGTCTATCTCAGTCGGGCCTTCGAGTTCAAGGACCCTGTGGAGATCCTCAGCAAGCATCGGCCGCAACGCTACCGCCAGGGCGATAAGCCGCGCACCCCTGTCTTTCACGCCCTGCTGCTTGTTCTCGAGTACGCACTCGCCCTGGCGGCTACGGCCAACATCGCCATGTTGAATTACGATCTTGGCGTCCAGGCTATTTGCGGCTTCGCGACTGAGTGGCTGTTCATGCCGCTGCTTTGGAGCACTTCTGTCATTGCCATTTATTTTCTAGGAGTTGTGTGGCACCGGCTGCGCGTGAAGCGGGTAGTAGTACCTCTACTGCAAGATGGCGGCAGCGGCAGTGGGAGTAGCAGCCCTGCGTTGTCGTGGGTCCAGATTGTTAAGCGGCGTGTGCAGGGCGAGTTCCGGCTGTCGTTAAATAACGGCGAGGTAAAGGTCGTGACGGCAGAGGAGGGGAAGAGACACATTTTCATCGGCTGGGTTTTGTCGGTGTTCTCGATCCTGCATATTATATTTGGCACGCTGACCTTGTCGTCGCTGCTCTTCATCGGGCCGCGCGACGCTCTCAAGCTCATTGCCAGGTTCGTGGCCTCGGGTTTGTCGTGTCGGATTATAACCATGTATGAGCTTGCGGGGTTGCGAGAGAATTATGTGTCTAATACATGTGGGAATGTTGTTGTTGTTGAAGAGGAAGCGTTATCCGTTGGTCGGGAGTCAGATATCAAGAAGAACGAGATGATAGGAACGGAGAGCAAGATGACAGACACTGCCACCGTTACCTCGACATGTCTAATGGATGGAGGAGGAGGGGTTGATATTGTGACTGGCAAGAAAACAGGGGTTCAGCGATCTAAGACGAGTTTTGTCTAAGCTACAAGATTTCTTTTACAACATTACATAACGGCTACTCCTCTAAGAGTTTGGAATTCGAACAAGAGAGTAGATAATGAACTCGATACGATAGACATAACAATAAACATAACCGCAGGCTAATTCGTATTTACAATACTTTTTCTCACAGCCACCCCGTGGAAGCATTTCATCTCTACCTGGGTTACACCAGTCCAAGTCCAACAATCCATCATACATGTCGGTGCCGAGGAATCCCAAGCTCAGCGCCGCTCCCAGCAGTTCCTGTCAACCGACTTACAAACGGCCCAAGCCCATACAGCAAGAGTCCATCAGAGACCATTGCTTTGGATGATTCCATCAATAGCTAAGGTAACCTCGACTCAGAATCTACATTACCCCAGCACCGTACCTGGGCCGAACAAACCCCAGCATTACATCAAACTGACAGTCCCCAAGAACCAAATACACCACAATCCCAACACCCTCTAGCGCACCCCATAGCGAACAAATGCCTAATGAATCAACCTTCCGGCATCACCAATTCGGCTGACCTTCCCGACAACATGCTCAAGTCAAATGCATGGAATGCCCAATACCAACCAGCACACGGAACATCGCCGCCAAAGACAGCCTTGTTAGACGTACATGGGACCACTCCAGATTGCAAAGGTTGACGCATCATGTGCAGTGTACAACAAACATCATAACCATCATCACCATCATCATCACATTAGTGTGATCTAGCTCCTACTACCATCATCAACGCCACCACCCGCAACGGTCACTCGACTCACTACACAACGATCACCTTGCCCGGGTCGTCCCTCTCACAAAAATGATACGTACCCGCATCTCACCCACAGAGGTTACTGTACGATGACCACTACATCCACCTAGCGTTGAAGAAAAGGAGAAATATATCCGATCCCAAAGATACCGTGAAAGCATGTCCTAAAAAGCCAAGAGAAAACACGCTACAAAGTTGCTAAACGTCCACCCAATATATCAAACTGAAAATACAACAACTACCCCCCTCAAAAGAAGCTGAATAGGCCCCGTCAACCCTCTCCCAACCCCTTTTCAACCTCTCTTCACCCTTCGTAACAACCCATTCACCCCCCAGCCCTGCTAAAAAGCTTTTTAAACTTCTTCTTCCTCTTCCGAAGATACTCCCTCACCCTCTCCTTCCACCGGGCAACTCGATCCTTACTACTAATCTTCACAGGGCTATTCTCGCTCTGTCCCTGTCCCTGCGTCGCATTGACCCTCTCCAGATCATGTCCAATGCTGTCCTGCGCTGGGCTAATCCCGTCGCCACTGGCTGGGGACGGCGGGGGGAACTGCCATTCCTTTGGTTGGGGGAGGAGTTCTGGATTGGGTGACAAGATGAACTGGACTTGGGGAGGTGGTGCTTCGTGGGGATTGTCGACGGGGCCGGGGAGGGTTTGGTCGGGGGCCTGGTTGTCTGTAATGTTTAGAGCGTTCTTTGGCAGCTCCGCATATATGGTACAGCGACATCGTGGTCTTTTTCTCGCTGTCATGTGAGGTGGGAGGTAATGGAAATGGTACAGTGGATCATCGTCCGGATGGGTGACCGTGTTTGTTTGGGGAGGGTGTGCCCCCTGCATGATCTCGTTCAGTGTCTTTCTAGTCAGGTATTGTCGACTGCCAAGGTTGTCAGCGTTGTTGGCGGCGGTAGTATTGGCTCCTTGGTTCCCAGTGTTCTTCCTGGAACCGCTCGTCGGCTTGGGTGTGGTAGAAACTGTTGCGACGGGCTTTCTGGTGTGGTAGACCCAGGCTTGTCCTGTAGCTGCTTGAAGACTCGCTGGATGCTCGCCGCCGATGAACGGGTATGCCGCTCTCGCCGGTTGTCGAAGACGGGTGCTCGAGAGCTCGATCTCTCTATGAAGGCGTTGCTTCTTTTAGGGAGCACTCGGCGTTCTCTGTCTGTCCGCTGTTTGCGACTCAGATATTCTTACTGGGGGTGGTGGAAATTCGAGCTGGGACGAGGGGTTAGATCTAGGGATGATCAAGTGGTGGCCGACAACACAACGCGCTCCCCCGTTTATCGAAAATACCAGTAAGGCTCTGGTGCATGATAGCGTAGGGTGGGCCAAGAATGCCAAAAAGGGGGGTGATAGAAGGGTCAATATCGCCGAGTTTGGGGCAGGGGATACAACTGGACGGATCGGTATGGGCCGATCTCGTCTTTCGCTTGGGGTGAGCGTTGAGAACTGACTGGCTTTTCAGAATTTTGAGCAAGGACAGGACAGGCTGGCCTTTTAAATTCCCTTTCGAACCCAAAATTCTGGATCATTCTCCAAAGCCTAACATCGCCCGGCCAATGCATGACACGGCGGTTCGTTGTTTATTCCACTCAAATCCATCATGAAGCGTCGGGGGAGTGTGGCTAGGAATCTAGGTTCGTTTTTCATGTCCTGCAAACCTCTCAGTAAGGCGATCGATAGCCAGTACAAGCAGGTGTGGGATGGAGTCGGCGCAATGTGCAGCGAAGAATCAAACGCCAAATTCCCGGAATCACAAATAGGGGGAACAGAAATACATACCGAACAGTGGTAACAGAGAATAGCATCCCTCTTCCAGGCCCATAACGAAACCCCTCGGTCCTCGCAAAACACAGGACGTGAGAATGTATGATCAATTGCTCGTAAGTGCAACTGCCCGGCCCGAAAAAGACCAGCAGGAGAACGTTCTCGAAGTGTTCTCAACTACACCTTCCACTTTACAAAATGCCAAAATAAGTAGATAACAGACTGGAAGATCAGCGATCAGCAGGAGAACATTCTCCAACTGTGGTCAACCGCACCCTACACTTCCAAAATCCAGAAGGAGGTGGATAACAGACCTAAAGATCAGCAGGCGCTCATTCTCTCGGTGCGTTCAACTCGCAGGAGCAGGCATGTGTGGGCATCTGGGACATCTGTCAAAGAAAAACACAAACAGCAAAGTTCACCCCCTGCAGGTGCATCTCATCTTGCGTGGCCCGTGGGCATGTCGGCCTCTCATATAAAGCTCCATTTTTGAACGTCTGATCGTCTTTTCCGCGAACGGAAATTATAGATCGGAAGTATTAATTATCATGAAGTTCTTCAATCATGACCCCTTGCGAAGGCCAGCACCCCTTCTTTATATCCCTACAAATGAGAAGGTACATGACTCAACAGTTCAGCGCCCTAATCATGAACAGATGTCATATGATCACTTGATCATACTATCGTCATCTCCAAACTCTCTGGCAGCGACGATGGGTGGATTCGATGATCTGTGGGATTGTTCTTCATCACCAGACTGGTCTTCGTCCATGATGGCGGACGCCACAAGGCAAGAGCATATCAGCTGTGTCAGGGATGCCATCCTTTACCTTGTGGAACGTTCCACCCTGTAACTCAAAAGTGTACCTAGATGCTGCATCAACAAGATACTTACCTTCTGAACAGGCTTACCGGGCAAAGACTGCCAACGTGGAGAATATTCACATGTTGCAAAGTGTCAGTTCACACCATGTACTCCGAACTTAATCATCCACATGCCAATACGTTATTATCCTTTCAGCGTTACCGGGAGAGTTCAAACACCCTTGAGAGCATGTTGCTCCCACAAGGTTCGTCAGTCACATGCAAGCATCTTCCCACCCAAAGATGGGAACGACACCACCTCGAGTCACATTCACTACTTATTTCCATTTGTTTCTATCTTTAGATAGTACACAATAATAACATTAGCCATCTGCCGCTATCACGACATAACCGGCCACCCAAGGCCCTTATTACAAGATGAGGCGTAGCCTGAAAGCCTCCCCACCCACCCACACGTAGATGCCGATGTACTTCAAACAAGTCCCTCCTTTCGCTCTTTTCTAAAATCCACGCTCCATATCAATGAGCAAGCACTTTCGCCTGCCCAGCTAGGCATAAAAAAATTATATGCCACTGGGTCCCTCGTTTCCGTCTCCACATATCCGTGGCATTACCGTCCTTCAATGTCTTCGCTGGTACTGTAATAGTTGAATACACTTTCTCTGTTCTCTCGCTGTGTGCGTCGGTCTACGATCTAGTTTTGACCGGAACGTTTCCCTCGTCTACCATAACCGAGTCCACGTCAAGCGTGGGAGTCTTGTCGCTGATAGGCCCCAATATCGAGGGCCTGGATTAGGCAAAGTAGCTCTTCCAGAGGACACCCTCAAGATCCTCCAGTTGCTCGCTCGTGAAATACTAATTACATGTTAGCAAGGCAACTCTATAGGTGAAAAACTTTGCATCATACCTTTTGATCAACACCCCAGCTATCCTGTCTAGTCTTTTTGAACTCGCTCAGAACACTCTTGGTCGCCTTGCCCACAATACCAGGATCACTTGCAGCGCGAGTGGCAAGATGTGCCAACACCTCGGGCATCCATCTGGGCGGTGGTGTGGCATAAGGGAACGCTTCAATCAGAGCGCCCAGTCCCAAGACAGCTGCATGCCGGCGGACGATCTGCTTATGCACGTCAACCGGCGTGTCAGTGCCTGGAATCTTTTTCTTGGGCATGGGGTTCAGCTTCAGCTGCAGCTCGAACCGATCCTTCAGTTGGTGGATAACCGGGTTGCGGATGGTAGCAGGCGAGCAGCGAATCATGCCAGCCAGTGTTGCACTGGCGCAGTCTCGAACTTCGAGCTGTGGGTCCGACAGCATGTCGCCGACGGCATCAAACAACATTTGGCGCTGTTTAGGCTGAGTCAAAAACAGGCGGCGGAAGTAGATGACCTGCATGTTCACCAGGGCGCGCAGACGCTGATGCCACGAGCTGGCTGTCTTGCCGATGCGAATAAGAGCTGCGATAAAGGCCTCGTCCTCGCCAGACCGGAAGGGAATATTAGGCAAGTGACGATAGACATGATATGCCAGCTTCATAAGCTCGGGGTCCTCCTTGACATCCATCATGTGCAGAAGCTGGTTGATAAATGGCTCTGGGAAGAAGGGGACGAGCTGGATACACTCCTGGGAGGAGAGCATGCCATCGAGCCAGACCAAAACAGTCTTGGACCCCGACGTGTAGCTCGACGGTGTCTGTTGGCCCGGCGCGCGTTCATGGCGCCACTTTTCGAGTCGATCAAAGACCTCGTGAATGGTGGCCGCGAACTCGTCAGAGGCTTTGTATGCACGGATGCCGATGGACGAGGCGGCCTTGTTTTGTTCAAGGAGGGTTGACACATTTGTGAATGATTCGTGGTACCGGGTGCGATAGATGGTGGCAATCACACGCCCAATCGCCTCCCGGACCGTCTTGTAGGGATGATCAATATGCTTGATGAAATCCTCGAGAATTGGCTTCTCGTGGCGGAAGTGCCAGCCGGCGTCATTAATGATAAACTCAAGTAGCTGAACCTTACTGGACTCCTTAAATGCGGCATTTGAGTTCATGTCAAGCCGGAATGCGGAAAGGGCCTCGATAAGCTCACGGGATCGTCGCGGGTCTTTTGCGTCGACGGTCAGGTGGAGACATGTCATCCAGTACTGAAGCGTATCGGGTGTCAAGTCGTCGGCAATGATCTTGAGCATCAGGGGAGCGGCAAAGCCCCACACACGTTCCCGGAACTCTCGAGGGTCATCTGTGCTTCCAGACAGCATGGCGCCGAGAATCTCAGCGGTTGCGCGATGTTGGTGCTTGTCGCTGCCATCGCCGTATACGTCCTTCACCAGGTCAACGAGGTCCTCGAACTTGGCCTCGGTGACGCCATAGTTCATGAGGTCAAAGACTTGCATCAATGGCACCACGTTTTGCATCCTGAACCGGTCCGCCGATGCGTCTCTGGGCTCTTGCTTGAGATACTCAAAACACTTCTTGAGCCATGCTTTTGTTACGATCTTGCCGATCTGCTGACGTGCAGCTGTCTCGACTTGATCGTAGGCCAGGAAGGGCTTTGGATTTGCGGTAGAGACGGTGAACTTGTCGCCCCACACCAGCCAACCCGGGAAGTCGTTGTCGATGAAGTACTCGACCCCATCATACCGTTCAAACTGACCGAGGAACTTCTCCGTCATGTCCGGGTCACCTTTTGGAACCGCGACTTGGAATTTGCTGTCTTGGACTTCTTTCTCCTCGAGGTAGTTTCGGAAGTCGTGCTCGTAGACAGCACGCATGTCGATGGCTGTGCAGATGGCCGAGAAGGCTGATGAGAAGTTTGCCCGCAGACCAGGGTGGGGATCGATGGCCCCGTTGGCGACAAGGTCAATGAACTCGGGGGGAGCAATCGTATCAAATCGAAGACAAAGATTGAGGGCAAAGATGGAGCATCGGTTGGCAATCTTCCAATGCGAGACCTTGGCCTTGTTGGTCAGCTCAAGTCCCATCTCGGACTTCTTGCTCTCCACCTTGTGGCGTCGTTCCTTGATGTAGTCGTGTCGCTTGGTAATGGCAGCCGAACAATCATCACTGGGCCGAATTGTCTCGACAATGGATCGGTCGAAGAGAATCATACGCTCAAACGGTTTTCCGAAATCCAAAAGAGGATACAATGCGGTAGACCCCAGGTTCTGAATCGACTGCTTGTCCACGCCAGCCGTCTCAATGTACAGCCGAATGAGCGTAGGAGCATATCGCCAGTCGCGCATCAGCGTCTTGAGGAGTGTCGAGAACAAGAGCGTATACATGGCACCCTTGATCCTGTCGTGGTCGCTGGCGTCAAGGGCCGAGCGGAAGGCAGCCATGATGACTGGGATGACAAGTGACCTTCCCCGGATCAGCACCTTGAGTGACGAGTCCAGTGCACCTTGGGCGACTCTGCGAACGTCGGCATAGAGGGAAGTGCACGACTCGGCCAGGTCGAGAAGTAGCCGTTTATCGAGATCACTCTTCTTGCGGTAGGCGGCGTTGTACTTGACTCGTTGCAGCTGGTATGCATCGGCACGCTTGACCAGCAGTGGGCGGGGGTAGACTTTCCTCAACCCGCTGATCTTGAACGGGGAGATGTCAGCCTTGTACAGCCGCAGAAGACGCTCCAGTGGGTGAGCAGATCGCTCAATGCCAACGTCGGTGATCCATGTTCGGTACGTCGCATACAACGCAGTAAAGCAGGCAACATCGTCCTGCTGGTGCGAGTTGAGGTACGAGTGGGTGCGGGATAGCAGATGCCCGACGTCTTCCCTGATTTGATGGATCTTTTGGTAGACGGCGTCACCGGGAGTGAGAGGATACCCGGCAGGATAGTGAAACTGCCGCTTAAGCTCGTCATCATCGGCAACTTCAGCGAGCGGATCGTCATCGTCCTCCATCGTGACATCGCCGTCACTGTCGGCAACGCCATTGCTCTCGCCCGAGGCCCGGTTCGGGTCGAAAAGAGTAGCAACGCCAGATATTATTAGACGCAGGGCGGTCAAGCTCCTCGACAACTCATCAGACCACTCCTTGTTTTTCCCCGTCGACTTCACCGGTGGCTCGTCGCCCATGAGGGTGTTCAGCTTCTCCGAGGCCACATTCACCTCGCTCTCAAAGACCTCGGCGGCAAAGAGTATCTCAGCCTGCGACGGGCGATGCCACTTAATCGTCAGCTCGGGCGGCTCCGTCGTGCGGCCCCAGTCATCCACATCCAGGCCACGCTCGATGAGCTCGGGCTCAAAGAGAGCATTGTCCAAGGGGTAGGTGTGGGTCAAGTTGAGGAGGAGATGATGGATGTAGTTGGAGATGTGGATGGTAGGGAGACCACGGCATTTGGTCTGCATGTACTGTGCAATATCGTAAAGTTCCTTCTTGTACCTCAACACCTCGCTGCCGACATGAACAACGCACATTGAGAGGATACTAACATGCCAGACAAGTGCGCGATCTCTAGGCAGTACCTCACTGCCACTGCTCCGGTCCGAAGCTGCCCCATTGTAGTCGATCTCGTTGCGAATGTTGACAATGAGCATGGGAATAAACACCTTGAGTGTCCTGGCTGGGTTGACCTTGCACAAGGCGTTGCAAATCCAAGCCATGGCGTCTCTTGCTTGGTGCACGACATGACTCGACACAAAAGCGGCCAGCTTCTCGAGAGCCATGTCGAACAACCCGGGGGATAGCGAGGCAAACAATGGCGTCAGTGCAGCAGGCAGGGTATTGATCACATTGTCCTCTGGCGAGCCTGTTCGCAGGTGACTGGCGTCGGGCAGATTCTCCAGCAAGGCGAACACCTTGCCCAGCAGAGCAAGAACGAACTCGCCAAACCCTGCGGTAGACGACCGAAGAATGTTGACCTCATCCTCGTCTGTCAATTCTTCCGTGTAGTTGATCTTGACGTCCTGTCCCTCGCGCTCCATTCTCTCCATTTCGCCCTGAACCCAGTTCATGGCAAGGTTGGTGTCGTGGACGCGATCGCTGTCCTTGACCAGAGACTCGAAAGGGATGCTGTAAGCCACAGTCTGGATGAAGTTGAGCGTGTACTGCGTCTTGCCCAGATCATTTGCATCTATGCCCGGCAATGCCAGCGCGAGCAACGCTGTGATATGGCATCGGTAACCCTTTTGCTTCGACATGATGTTGGCGATCATTTGCAGTCCACATAGACTGGATGTCGTCCGATGCACCTCCACCAGCCCCTGCAAACTAGGGTAGAAACGCTGGAGAGCGCCGGGCAAGATCAGGTCCGGCTCAAGGTATGCCAGGCTTTGAAGGGTTGAATAGTAATAGTTGACAACCTTTGAACTCTTGGCAAAAAGGCCCATGAATGTCACCTCTCTCAACGACAAAACAAAGCGTTTCTTGAGCTCGGGGTTGATGCGCCGCTCCTGGGGGATGTCCAGCTCCCCGCTCTGCTCCCTGTTCCAGCGAGAGACAAAGATGTCGGCCAAGAAAAACGTCAACTGGGCCAAGAAGCTGGTCCAGTTTCCTTGGTTGGAGGGATGGAAAAAGGTGTCGATGGATTCCATCAATCCCTCCAGATTGGACAGCACCGAGTTCTCGGCGTCCAGGCACAAGGGGGAGAGGGAATGGGCGATCCATCTCGCAATCATGTACGGAACAGGATACTTTTTCTTGTCCTTGTCAAGATAGGCACCCAGACCAGACGAATAGTCCAGAGAGGAGTAGGGCGAATTGGCTTGACCAACAGGGATCTCGGTCAAGCGCAGGATTGCGGTGAAAATGAGGTCCGACTGATCGCGGGTGAATATGCCGTGTTCAGAGAAAGGCACATGGGTGCAGTTGAGGTAGTCTCTGGCCATGCGTGAGAAGATGTCGATGAAGCAGACATCAAATGACTTGGAACGCGTCATGAGCGACCACAGGTGGAAGAAGGTAGGCACAAAGTCCGAAGGCTGGGACTCGGGCTCCGTGGGAGGTGCGGGACCAGTGGGTATGAAGGTGTTGATGGCGCCAACCACAATATAGGCATTGGACATGTCGGAAGTGCTGAAGAATGGGAGGAACTCATCCAGCATTGCTCGTCGCTCACGCGGATCGAAGTAGGAGTTCGCGTGAAGGCACAACTTCAGGAGGTGTTTCTGCGCCCGTCGTCTACTGCCCTGGTGTGATGCTGTCTCGGATGGGAAGACAAGGCCCTTCATCTCTTTCCAGAGCGGTCTCCAGTCCAAAGTCAAGTCCTCACGGGGCTTCAGGTAGTGCTTTTTTCTGCTCTGTGTCAGCACTTGAACCGCCCCGTTTTCTGTTCGGGCATCTTGGTCACTAACCTGGTAAGCGTCATCACCATCTTGGAAAAGCGGTCAGCAGTATTGCTGTCCAGGCCCGGGGAAAGGGCCAGGTGGTAGTAGAGACGAGTCAACCGAGCACGGAGGTCTCTAGTCATCTCGAACTTGAGATTCAACCACCCCTGAAGCTCACGTGTCCAGTGTAATGCGCCGGGCGAGAAGTCTTCGGCCATGATGGATATGTAGAGATTCTTCAGAATGCCATCCAGCGCGGCATCGCGATGTTCGTCCCCCTCCACCTCGAAGGGAAGGAGGCGGAAGTAGCTGAATGTGCGCGGCCGATAGCGCTTCATGTCGTCTTCGTCAATATCATCGGCGCATGGGAGACCGGGGGAGGTAGCCCGCGAGATAGTATCGGCCGACGAGAGAAGGCCGGAAAGGAAGGCAGGCGGCGCTCCCCCTCCTGTCGCAGCGAAGGCGACGTCGGCGCCGTGATGCGCCTCTAGGGACTCGTCCATGTTTCGGGATCGGTGGATGTGCCTACTCGTAGGACACCAAATCCAGGTTTATCGGGAATCAAGCACGCATAGAAAGGAAGCGCTGGCAGGATGCAGGGTCGAGCGGGGATGGGTGGACAAAGGATCGAGGTCGGTGTCTGTCTCTGGGAGCCACTGCAGGGTAATCAGGACGCGGTCAGCTCTTGCGCTACAGGCGAGATAAATGAGAGAATGGCAGAGGATGTGGACGGTAGTTGGATTGTGATAGATGCGCCAGACGGCGAGCCAAGTTGGAGTTGATGTTGGTGATGCGCGGTCAGAGCCGGGCAAGCAACAAGCAACAACAAGAGGCAAGTCCAGGCAACCCAACGAGTGACGCGGGCGGCAATCCAAGAGCTAACAGAACCAGGACCAACCCGGAACTGCAGCAAGACGGTTGGGAGAATTGGCATTGATGGATGGGCACATGATGATTCACATACCTGAAAGAATGAATTGGCTTCGCGACAACCAACATGCAGCTTGCACGGAATCGACGCCAGAAGGTATCAAGAGGTCGGGCTTCAAATGTCGTCGTGCACCAGGGTCTTCTGGAAGCTGGGACTGTTGCGAAGCTCGGATCTTGTGGCACCTGGGCTGGGAGCGGACTGGATCCGTACGGTGCTGGTGCCGCGACAGGGTTGCTTGGATGTGGCCTGTGGGCCTGGCTGCGTCGGCAAGCGGCGGATTCTTGAAGGCAAGCCCCCGTCTAATGCAAGCTTACCTCATCACCCTTTATTCCCTATTTCCACACACTTTGCTAGAGCACGCGCCACAAACGGGATCCAGCTGCTAGTTTGGCGGTGGCAGGGGGTCAGGGAGGCGACCGCGGGGCAAAATTGGCCCCGTCCAACGTCGTCTGCCGAGTCGGAGGTGACGCCTTCCTCCGTTGCCTATTGTGCTGCCCAATTGTCAGCAACGCAAGAGATACTACAGTGCTTGTGATATTGCTCTGGTTTTCCCGGCCGTGGGATTCATATATTAGGTAATCAGGCCACGCCAAGCACAGATCCGTGTCCTCGACCTGTCATGATCTCAAATGTCGGCGCCAATAGCATCTGTTTCAGGCTTTCAGCTGAGAATGGTGGGAATTAGTGTAACAGCAACCACCGCAACGACAATGACGAACGGCCCGAGAGTGACTCGACCAATTTTCCAACGACTGCGATGAATACATGGCTAGAATTTATTGTGTGAGTGTTCGATTTTCCACCCCTTGCTTAAATCCAGTCCGAAATAGAAGTCCTTGTTCACATCTCTTCGGTCAGCCAGTTTTGAAGACGCTGCGGAAAAGGCATCCCCATCCCACACATAACGCATCCATCTAATTTCCCCATCAAATTGTTTGCAGAGTATTCCAGGTTAAGGTTTGCCAGCAAGACCCAGGACTGAAACCCCGGTCTCCGTATCCGTATTATCTCCCTCCTCACGAATATCGAGATTTAGAACAAGCCAATAGCACAAGTTATTTCTCGCAACACCCTTTCGACATCCTGACAATCAGGTCGAATAGCAAGGAAAGGGGCTACGCTGGTGACTCTGGCGTCAGGGGTAGTGCCTAAGGTACTTAGGCTTGATATACATATATATAGATTGACCTTCCAGATGCGCATATCGTCCAGTATTTTCATCCTATATTTAGTGGTAATTTCGGTCGAGAAGATTAGCCAGTATAATGCCGACAACTTATAAAACATGACGATAGTATATTGCTCCCCATGGTCACCATCTTACGGCTGGGATATTGGAATTATATGTTCGAAGGAACCTGCTGTTGAAATTGGCTTTAGTCAGGATCATGTTTCCCGAGTCCTGACCAACACTGGAAGTCATACGAGTGCTAATTACTAGGTATTAGATGCCAACACGGACGCGAATGGCAAGCATATCAGGAGTCTGCCATTTGGCCAGAATTTCACCTTCCCATATACATTTATTGATTGTTATTTACCAGGGCCCGCAAGTTATCCCCCAAAAATACTACAACGACAGTTGAACTCAGGAGTACACCTGGAAAATGTCCATATACCTAGGTACACAGGAAAACGTCCCTCTTTTATCATGTCCCTGATAATACGCACCAACCTGATTAGGAGAAACATGCGCGGTAGAACAACACCCCGCACAGTCCAGCAGCCAGTTCATATCCTGTAATTAATGCTTATCGGGGCGCTGCTGGCTGTTGGGTATCCGATCTCAAAGGCTTCGGACCATGTGAGATAGGTCGTTGTGTTGGCACTGTACGGCCAACCAACAAAATGCCAAGGTCCCTGATCTTCCATCTGCATAGTACCGGGGGGGGTATGGAAGGTGCAGTTCATCTTATTTTGGCCTCACGAGCAGGTAACGCTCATTTCCAGTCTCCAACAGACAATCCGAGGCCAACTCGTTAATCGCTCTTTCTTTATCCAAACCCCTCTATTTGTCCTCGGGCAACTAGCTCAGTTCCGAGAATACCTCCGATCCGGCATTACACGTGTACAAGGTCTCGGACAACATAGCGTCAACCAACCCATGGCATTTCCCCCCTTGGCACCTGCCCCTTGCCATTGTCGTCTCCTTCCTACACTTGCGGTCTTGCCTATCAGGGCATGCAAATTTATCGAGCGCTGACGAACCCACCCGGCCATCCGCGGACATATCGGTCCGCGGATAGATGATGCAGCGACCCCGCATCAACCAGTGTAGTACAGTACCAGTACATGCACTGGTACAAAAGCTACAAGAGACCGTGGCAGCCATCATCCGCCACATCCAGATTTCAAATCCATATCTTGCAAGAATTGGCACCCGTCACCCTTCACCATTTACACCCTTCTCGAGAAGCATCGTCAATACGGCCCCGAATATGTTCAGGTCAAAGCGGGTACCTCTCCCGCGTGTCCCAACCGATGAAGTGATTGTTGCCCATCCCATGGACAACAACCCGTCGGTGCGCGGCATAATTATGGGCTGTGGCTATCGCTTCAACGAGGTTCTTGACTGCGACAAGATCCACGAATCTCTGGCTGGACTGCTGGAGATTGGCCACTGGCGGAAGCTTGGCGGCCGCCTTCGACTGAATGTAAATCCCAGCCCACCCTCTGCCGTACTGTACCAAATTACTGATCCATACAATTCAAAACCATAGGGCAAGGGGCAGCTGGAAATTCACATTCCCAAGAAATTCACCGCTGCCCGCCCAGCGGTGCGGTACTCGCACACCAGCTTCTCCGATGTCAACATTGACGAGCATCCCCTGGCTTCTCACCTCCCTCATCCCACCAACGGTCCATCAGTACAATCCGGGTATAACGTGTACCTTGACCTTCTCGAGCCCGATCAAGCTATCCACGGCTTCGACGACTTCATCTACAGCGACCACCCGCAGATCTCATTGCACGCAGTTTCG
>Ga0247781_1000317_pt1 | contig 14633 bp, 19 predicted proteins | sample UWRJL184509B5_FD_179922 | JGI IMG/M metagenome (GOLD analysis project Ga0247781, IMG submission 179922) | Plant litter microbial communities from Arlington Agricultural Research Station in Wisconsin, United States - UWRJ-L184-509B-5 | ecosystem: Environmental > Terrestrial > Plant litter >...
CAAAGTCCTCTCGAGGTCAAGTGGCCAGCCCGGAGATATAATTGGCCGCCAAGTATGCAGCCTCCGGTAGTCGAGAGGCACGGCCAATTAGCCAGCCATTCCCCAGCGGCAAGCTTCATCGTAAACCGATATCATTTTTTGCGTTTACGTGGGCATCATCACTTGATGTGAGAAACTGATATTGGCGTTCGTCTGAAACTGCCCGTTTTCCTTTACTCGAATGTCACCGCTTGATGGTATTTGATCCATGAATCAATTAGTATTATGTAATTAGTATTCTAGGCCATGTCATCATGACATCACACTACTCGGGAAAGCAATAGGGGTCCAGGGTGCTAGCAGGTTGTCGCAAGTTTGATTTTTGATATCTAACTGCCGCCAGAGGTCATCAGAAGAAAACGATCGTATGTGACATCATCATATATTAAAGCTGTTTCTTTTTTCGAAATAGAATTCCCCAGCACCAAGACTTAACGCCAACGGAGCCGTATATGCACCGACTTGTAACCGCCCACAGAACGCCAGTAATCAAAGAGTATAGTAGAAATCGGGGTGTTTGTCCCCAAGAAGATGGATCTCAGAGGCCGACTTGCCCTCGATCAGATGATCCCGCTTGCCGGCCTTGCGCGCAGCATTCTCCCTACTAAGGAGAAAGTGGAACAGAGCACTACCGCCAAAGAGGCAGATTCCGAGGTAGGCAATCACCGTAGCATGACCCGATACGAAGCGGGGCGCGTCCGACCACATGTTGCTCGAGACAATACCGTTGAGGTTACCCCAGCCAATCATCAACCCCATGACGACACCGCGCTTGTATACACCTTCGATGTTGTTTGCGATCCACGCAATAGTAACTGGAATTGACGCATATATGCCAATCACACCGAGGAATGTTCCTGCATACTGCACAACGGGGTTGGTCGAGGCGATGAGCATGACGAAGCCAGCAATGCCAATTGGGGCTAGGAGCAGATTGTAAAGGCCTCGCTTCTTGTGCTTATCGCTGATAAAGCCGACAGCGACGGTGACAACGGTGGCCCCGGCGTAAGGTGGGACGCTCAGCAGCTGGTTGCGGATGATTTGCGACTTGTCCGTAAAGCTCAGATTCGAGATGATAGTGGGCAAGAAGAGACTGATGCTGTACAGCGGCATGAGGGGCCCCATGTAGATCAACATGCTGACGTAGGTCTTCCAGTCCTTGAATGCCTCGTAGACATATGCCATCTTGAAGTCTTCATGTTCCGCACTACTCTGTTTATCCAACTTGAGGCGGCGCAAGACGCGGTTACGATCGGGCTCGGAGAGGAACTTGGCCTCATCGGGGAAATCGTGGACCATCCAGAAGGAAGCGATGGCGATAACAATGGTAAGGATGCCTTCGAGAATGAATATCCAACGCCACCCAGCGTAGCCGCCAATACCATCCATCTTTTGAATCGCAGCGGCAAGGAGACCGCCAAACGAGCCCGAGAGAGCAGCCGCCGAGAAGAAGATTGCCTGTGGAACAAACAAGAGTCAGACAATCATGGCTACACAGACTCAAGCATGTCTGAGATCGGGCCACTGGATAGCAATGAAAAGGTCACTCACAGCGCGGATGGCGACCTCATCGCGGCGGTACCAGCACGAGATGTAGTAGTTGACACCGGGAAACAAGCCGGCTTCCGTCACACCGAGGAAGAAGCGCGCAGCCATCAAACCACTCCAGTTGTGGACAAAACCCATGCCAAACATGCAGAAGCCCCAAAGCACCCTAGAGAAGAACAGAGTCAGCTGATCAGCCACTCGGACTTTGACGATTTCCTTTTTGGGATAGCCAAGCAATCAATATTGACAACAATAATTCGGGTACTCACATGGTGATCGGCAAGAAGACCGACGGTCGAAAACGCTTCATCAGGACATTGGCAATGACCTCAAATGCAGAGTACGAGATGAAGAAGATGGTAAGCGTCAGGTTGTACTGCGACGTGGACATGGGCACGTCGGTCGTGAGGTGCGCAATTTTGGCATTTCCGATGTTGGTACGGTCCAGGAAAGCGATCAGATAGAGCAGGCAAAGCCATGGGATCAAGAGAATGTCCAGTCGCCAGACTAGCTTGCGGTCCTATGTCGAAGAAGAAAATTGGTATTAGGTACCGATCCAATGTGAAAAGCGATGAAGAAGTCAAATGGAAGAAAGGCAGAGAGAGGGATGTAGATTGGCCGCTTTTCGAACTGCACAGGGTCGTACATACAATCTCAGCTTTCTCAGCCTCCGAGAGGTGGGCATCGGGATCGGCGGGAAGGTTGGCGATGTTGAACTCGGACTTGAGGGGAGGACTGTTCTCGCCCGAGTCGTCACCGACACTATTGGTACGGCTCATTTTGGCTGGTGGACAGTTATGAATACCGGGGGTTTGGGACCGATTGCGTTCTAGATGGATGCCCAAGATCAGCACAGGAAGGTGGCGGGGAGTTTGTTGTCACAGTTTTAGTGGTGATATTAATAGAGGATGGCAACCCGAAATTAGAGTTTTCAGAACGGGTATGCAATACCTTTAGTTCCTGGCAGGTAACTTGAAAGTGATTTGGGGTGCTCGGTGTACTGAACTCGACGATATGGAAGGTGGGGTGGAAGACCGGGTCTGACTTTCGTCAAGAAAGTGCAGGCGACACGGTGGTTCTTGAGAGGCAGGTACGATGGTACCCGGGAAAGGGGGGGTGAGGAGGGATACACCCTTCAAGGGGACCCGCTTGGCAAGACAAGTGCAAAAAGAAGCCCTTGGCAAGTTGAATGACAGACACGACGAGATAAAATGTTCAACGGTGGGGCGGACAAAAGGTCTTATTTAAAAGTGAGTATTTAGACCCCAAACAAAACTCGAGACCCTTGGAACTCGTCTTGCCCTTGTTCAAACTATCATTGATGGAAATCCATAACCGCTCACGATGTAAGTGTAGCTGTAATTACTTCGGGATCAAGGTCATCCGGAGCAGGGCAGCTTGGACGATGCACCCCAGAGAATGCCCGGTGGGTTATGAAATGGATTACATATCGATCTTTTCGCACGTTGTGGGTGCATCCATCGGTGTATGGGTTCAAAGTAGGCAAATTGTGCGCTCCCTTCCCCCGTAGCTTTTCCATGAAGCAGCCCAAATGGCAATCTTACCTGCAGTGATGTATCCCCCACCAAGATATCCTACCAATGTACTAGTACTATCTCGGGTTGCTTCCGCGTACGGGTTCAACGTGTCAGGCGCATGACAGAGTTCCATTGACGATGCATTTCTCCGTGCGGATTGGATAGGGAAAGGGGAGCATCGCAAGGGACGATGCATCAACTGTTGGACTCACCCAAAGCACTTGGTGTGCCAGTGCGGTTGTACACGCACGAAACCTGCTACCAACGCCACAATCTTGCAGATGGGTATTTTGAGCCCAGTCAAATATGGCATCCTGGAGCCGGCCATTCCCTGCACGTTTGCAACCCCCATTTTATCCGACCAACATGGACTGGAAGACAGAACATGGAACTTGGAAGCCAGAGCGAGCCTGACAAAAAAATCATTTTGTTGCTCTCCTCTCAGCTGGACCGCCCATATCCAGCCCTCGGATTTCATCATGAGCGCACGAGATGAAAAGACTTTGAAATGGAAAAAGATACGGAATACACTAGAGACCAATCATCGGGACTTTCTTCAACCATAAATATCTATAAATTCCACAGGCAAACTCCATTGACGACCCCTGCACCCACGCCGTCACTTTCACCGATAGCCGCCAATAAATGCAGTCATTTTTAACTCGCGGGTCCAAACTAGGCAGGTACCCATGCCCATGTGGGTGCCACAACGGTCTAGACCTCGGAGCAAACAATAGTCAAGATGACAGGAGTGAGCGGCAGAAGGGGGGGAAAGCATTGGCATTTCGAAGCAAACATCCATGAACACGGGGCACGACATACACAACGCTAAAACAAAAAGAAAAGAACCTGGCGGCTCTTGCTTCAACACCACAGACCCGACACATCAAGAACCCCCTTGATGAAAATTAGCGAGGTGATGAACCATCGCCCATCAATTGCCTGATCGTAAGGCTGGCACAAAGTGATCAAGCAGAGAGAGAAACCCAACCATCTATCATAACATCCTCATAACACCCAGTGCAATGGCAAATCCCCTCCAAAACGGCATCTCGACGATCGCCAACCCCTGTCAGCACGGCAGGTGTGAAATCACCAGAATCGTCAATTGGATCCGACGAAGATCAAACCGGCAACTTCCAGCTCTCGATCTTGTCCATCGCCAATGATCTTCAACGTCTGCCAAGATATCATGGGACAAACAACCCTATTTGACACTCAGTCGTCAATCCTCAGATCCTGTACGGATCTTTATTGTCGAAGCGTAGTGTATCATCCGAGTCACAACATCCCACGGAGTCGAAATACAGTATGGAGTACGCGTATTCGTACATCGAAGTTGGATTTTGCTCTTTCGCCTCAAGCCACCATGCAATGGCCAAGTGCGCTAAATGAAGGAGGTCGTTCTCGAAGTTTTCTTCCGCAGCTTGGCTAACCACTGCGAGCCACCAACCCCCTTGGCGCGCATCCTTTTGCTCTGCCGCCAAGACGGCCGACTTTCCTGTGGCTGCTTACCCTCAAAGAGACGGGAGCATTCCGGAATAATTAGCATGCTGCTGTAGCAATCCCACAACGTGTTTGCTCAACTGCCTTGGACAAGTCAAGCATGTTGGCGGGGGGTACTAAGTTCATCAGCCAACCAGCCGCTTCAACCCCTCACCCTCATCCATAACGCAAGATTGGTAGTCAATGACAATTCTTCCCCCCCCACACCTAGTGAACTCTGTTCCAATCACTGACACGTGTGCTATGCAAGCAAGAACCTGTTAGGGCCGATCCCCGAGAGTATTCTGGGTTGGTAACCTCTTTTGGATGGAGAACACAAGCGGACTATCCCGGCCGGTGTCTCTTTTCCCCAAGCTCTTGACTGGACGAACAGATGGCGTGTGCAAGCCTACCTATCAACACATGGGGGGAGTGCCAGACCCCACTTATCCTTGTCCTAGAACACTTGATCGCGTTGCAAACGAGGTCACGAGCAGACATGATTTGGAATACCGGTAGACTAGTGAATCCCCTCTTCTAGCGGTCGGCACGTTGCACATGCGCCAACTCAAATACTCAATCTACCAAGGACGTCTCGCATCTTCGCCCACGTACGGAATACACGGAGGTTGGTTTGTCGTTCACTTATCCTCACCGCCAAGTCCCGCTTGGGCAGCCTCAATTCTTGGACCGCCAAGTATCCGCAAACGCTATCCGTGCCGTAGCAACTAGCGCGGGCAATTCCAAGGTGCTGCCAACTTCCATTGGTTGTCGATAAGCCACAGTCGATTATCTCACCCGCCCCGACATCCCACTGCCGAGACACCAAGAGCCGCAACCAGGAACTGATCGTGACGTGGAAGCATGTGTTATTGTCGTAAAAGAATAACAACTGTCTGTGAATAAAGCAAAAGACGGAATGATTGACAAACTACAAAGCCCAGGTACTCCTGCCCACGACGAACAATTCCCGATTCGGAGCAGTCCCAGCGCCGGGGCCGGTGTCCGGAGTAATTTTAACGGGGTCTTGGCGTCTTCCGGTCCCACAACCCGGGCCCCGGGCCCCGGGCCCGTAGTCCGGATCCCCAACCCCGGCTTGCAACTACCTACCATCAGGACCAGCCACAACCAAGAGCCATAGAAGGCTTTGATAGAATTCGATCCTAATATACCAATATTCCACGGTTTCAAGTCGTATATCACAACTTGATTCGTCTACAAACAAACCACCAAGCCATATACGTAGAAACCTTAGCAAAGTTAAATTTCCCCCTTCCGAAATGGACATCTGGTATCGGTTCCATCCCCTGAGCCCACTCCCATGCTGCAGAACAGAGTATCTCATCGGGCAACAACCGGCGCCTAGCCTGTGATGGCCGGCATGGAGTGGAGTGCTTCATGTAGTAATTCGCCATCGTGCTTGCAGAAGGCCCAAGACGGGATGGATCCGAAATTCCATCATTTCCGGGTCAACTGGTGGGGTGCTAATTATCTAGAATGAAGCCTAAAGTCTTGTTCTTTTCCCCCGCATGCCAATCCGAATATGATAAGTTCTTGTTCGTCAAGTTGATGCCGGTGATGTTGATGAGCGGCGGGTTAAACCGGTTGACTTTAATAATAGTATGAAATTAGTACCTATATAGACCGGCGGAAGGGGGGTTCAGAGTGATGCATGCTTTATACGTGTTGTCGATTATAAACACACCGATCAACAACATACCAAACGCAGTGTTCAGTCTTATCCCGCTCCAACAAATCGGATATATCCATGATTGCAGGGGATGATGTTGTGCTATCGGAGCCGCTGGCTGGGTATGGGGTGGATTCGCTGGTGGCGGTTGAGTTGGGCAGTATGTTGGCGCTCAGGGCGGGTGCTGAGCTGTCGATTTTTGATATCATGCAAAGTTGGTCTATTTCTGATGTGCTGAGAGGGTGGTGGGAAGGAGTAGGTTTGTTGGTGAGTCTGTTTTGGAGAGGAGGTGAGGAGGTTGGAGGTGAATTGAGGAGGGGGAGATGGCGTTTAGTTCATTGGCTTTGGCATTGGCGTTGACGGTGGACTTTGGGTCTGGGGGTGGGGTTCTCGGGTGTGTTTTGTTATCGGTTTTGTATTTAACGTGTTGTAATTACTATATCAACCTAGTAATTTGCAGCAAGTATTCCATGGCTACCCTACCACCCGCCTCAGCCTCAGCCCCTTGCCCTTTTCAAACCCACCAACCCACCCGTCCACCTACACACTTGCACCCATCACCGCAGCGCCCTGCTCAATGAGCAAACCGAAAATCCAACCGCCGACTCCCCCTCAACTTGGTGGTGCGCAAATACTCGTCCTTCTCCTCCTTGGTCAAGGCATTCCACACCCTCTCCTTCTGCTTGTTTCTCCACACGTAGTACGTCTTGGTGAGCAGAAACACGCCAATCGAACAAATGTTGATGATGACGAGCTTGGTGTTGCCGTGGGGGTAGTACGGCTTGTCGTAGTCTTGGTAGACGTAGTTGGAGCCTACGCCGCCTATTTGGACCGACATCTGTTGGTAATTATTGGTTAGATGTTTCAGGTTTCCCTTGTGGGCGAGTTTAGGTAGGGAGGTTGGGTACGTACATTGTACAAGGCCGCTGAGACGGTTCTGGAGCCGACATTGTTTGCGTTTTTGGAGGTCCAGCCTACTAGGATTGCGTCTGTTTGGGGGTGCATGTCAGTGATTTGGCCTGAGCAGAGGCATGTTGAATAGGAGTAGATGTTTGGGTACAACATACGACAGTAGGGGTAGGACAGAAGCACAGTCACAAGCGCGTAGGTGCCCCATCGATCGTCGATTAGACCGGGCCAAAACTTGAGCGCAAAGACGGGGCCTATGGTCCAGAGCGGCTGGAGCATGGAGATGAATGTGCGTTCGTTGAAGTGCTCGGATAGCTGGGTTACTCCTAGAAGGGTGATAATATGGGCAGCAGCCTATTTTGGTGGTGGTGTTGTTAGTTGTTTTCCTCTTTACACTTAGAGAGACGAAGAAGGTCACTTACCGCCGGAATGGTCAAGAGATTCGTCGTCAACGGACTAAATCCCAGTCTTCTCAACGTGAGAGTAAGGTAGCTTCCTGGGGGATTTTGCGGGATATATGCAATCAATCCAATGGCGTACAGTGGCCAGAGATCATAATCCTTCATAGCGGCCCAGAGTCTCTTGGGCGTGATGGCTTGGCGATTGTGCATGTCGCCCTTGGAGGGGTCGTCACGGAGCACGCGGTTGACCACGATGGCGGTCTCGCGGTCGGTGAACCACCCATTGGGACGGAACCATTTCTTGGTCTGCACGGCTGATGCGGGCATGAGGAAGAAGGAGGCGAATCCGATGGCTAACGTGATCAGGCCTTCCACGAGGAAGAGCCACCGCCAACCACCCCAGCCGGCGACACCTCGGAGACGGAGGAGGGCGAAGGCTAGGAGAGAGGTTATGATGCTTGTTACCGAGAGGGCGGTCCAGAAGAAGCTGATGATGGTGATTTGTCAGTTACTGAAGGCACGAGCATGTGTGGGAGACAATGGGCCAAATATACCTGAGACGAATGGGCAGCTCCCGAGAGGTGTAGAAATAAGACAACCAGAGGACAATATCGGGGATGAAGCCACCCTCAAGCAATCCCAGCAAGGCCCTCGTAGCTAGAAAGTTGGCTCTGTTTGTCAAGGCGCATTGGGAGATGGCCACGATTGACCACAGCACGATTTGGATGGGAATCCATCTGTCTGGGCCGATCTTCTTGGATACCAACTGGGAGGGGAGCTCAGCGAGGAGGAACGAGATGAGGAAGACGACGTGGCCATGGTTGTAGTCTGTTTGGTCAGGGTTAGTTTGGTGTCTGTTATTGACTCTCGTGGGGTCATATGGGAGGACTAGCCATTGGTATTCAAATTCAAATCATCCAACATGTTGTCCGACACGGCCTGTGAGAGGTTGCCTCGGTCGACTTGGAGGGCAAAGAACATTACACACTGCGGTGGTGTCCGTGTCAGCAAGACTCGAGAAAAGGACAATCAAACGGGGGAGAAACTTGCAGCCCACAGACAAACTCTCAGATCGAGCTTCCTAACAATCTTCTTTTCCTCCTCCTCGGACCATGTCAGAGTCGGGTCAAAGACATGGCGACACTCGTACTGGGCGTCTTCGTAGACCTGTTTCCACCGTTCTGCGGCCACGGGGTCTAGGAAGGGGTTCTTGGCCAGGGCATCCTCATCCGAGTCTTCAGAGTCGGACCCAGAGGACCGATCGCTGACGCCGACGACGGTAAAGTCTTTGGTGTCACCTGGCGGTGCTTCGTAGGAGGGTTTGCTGTCTCCATGTTTGACGTCGATAGCCCCCGACTGGCCCAAGCCAGGAGGAGGTGATGACGACATGATGGTTGCACTCGTGTTATATGACAAACACCAGACGGAACAATATCTCTGGTAGCGAGTCCAGTGCCTTGCTTGATCTAATAAGGGAGGTCAGTCTTTCTTGTGACACGAACCGGGAAATGGGGTCCATATATACCACTCTCTCAAATTGCCGACATCAATGATCCAACTTGCCGTCTCGCCGACATCGCCACCGATAACACCCATGGGGCATGCATATCCCTAAGATTGAACATATACGACACGCATGGCGTGATGAGCGGCGACTTCCCCAAGATGGGTCGACGGCTGAAGTGAAGCACAATATAGCACGTGCATGTGTTGGTATACCTGTACCGTGACCCGCCCCCAGTCGACAAGAGGAAGAAGTGTTGGCCTCCAGATGAACGAACGAGAGTGTCGAAATTCGCCCCTGCGATGGCGGCTATCGCTAGTGCTGCAAGCCACTGGAGACTGCCAGCACATTAACCGGAGTTAAGATACAGCCGTTGCATTTTCTCCCTTATTGTGTTTGATATCAGGGAGAAAGTCTGGGCGTGGGGGGAAGGAAGGCAGGCTCGGGATATATTTGGTGAAGAAACGGGTCAGGGTCTAGACCTGGGCCGGCTCGGACGGCCAAATCCAGGCGCCATTATCGATGTTGTGATTCATGCTGGTATGTATGTGACTTTTATTGCTTGGTAACCTCGTTTTTGTGTCTTCGTATTCGTTGCATCTCTTGCCGAGGTAGGCTCCGTTCCGCATACACACCGATTCGGGTTTGTTGACGGACCGCGACGCGAATAGGGGCCGGCTCCGGTCTGGCCTGAGGCAAAGAAAGCCACCTTTTTCCAAGAAACGACCAGTGTCTCGAAATAAATGAGCAATACCAAGAGTTCTTAGCAGCAGCGATTGGCAACCGTCTTGTTCTGTTGATGGGTATGGGGTTTTCCCAGACTCCTCACCTGCCCGAGATGGCGACATATTTGGAGTCGTCAGCGACCCGCGATATCACACCATTCCACCCCGCTACGACCTCACCAACCCGAGTCAATTGACGGCGAGAACAATTCAGATTGGGTAGCAGGGCCACTAGAAATTATTTAATACCTTGAAATAATATAGTTGTATTGCCAGGGGTTGGTTCGCCAAGCTATTTAGTTGAAAAGTTGCAAATCCTTGCCGCTGTCCGGCGTGGAAAGGAAGCGCATTCTGATATCTCTCGCTCAATAACATCATGATGTGAAGTGAAGCATCCACTTCGAAATGCTGCACCTAGTTTGCCACAATAAGAATCGAAACCGCGGGATACTAGATAATCCTATTGAATTTATTTGCCTCATGGATAAGTGATCTACGCTGGACCTAGATATTGCTCCGAGGCTGGCGAGTTCTGTGATGTCATGGCTGTTAATAGGGGCATTTGTACTCTTTTCTCCGATCTCTTTTCAAACACTTACTTCGACTCTTCGGCATTTTCATCTGAAGTACGAGACCAACCATCCGAACTTGTATAATGCTTCTGCCCATTTAATAGTCTCAAGGAGCTATCGAAGCCGTACGAGGAACTCGGCTACTCACAGCCGAAACCATTGCTCATGTACACTGTCAGCGTCAATGCAAGAGCAACAGCCTTGAATCCGTTGAATTCAGCACGGAACAGAGCCAATGAAGTTCGTTACAAATACATGACTGACCAGGTTGGCCAAGGAAACCTGGATCTTCGGCATATCGCCGGTAGACAACAGACAACAGGAATCAAGATCGACATTGCAGTGGGCAGTATCGCAAGACGTGAGCATGGCTACACAGGGAGGTATTGTATAGCACCTGGTCCTTCCTTATGTAGGAAGCCCCATCCTAAGCGGAGGACGGATCCAAGGTACAGGTTGGATCTAACAGGGTGCTAGTTACGAAGCTACACGTGGAAATTGTCAAGTGCTGACACAATTCAAGAATCATGGTTGCCTTTTCTCAGTCTACCCCTTCTTACTATAATTATTAGAGCTCGTAATAAGGTTTAATAGATGCAATTGTATAGAATCGGCCTTTGATTCACCACAGTGGGGTTTATACTGGCCGAGTACTTCGTAACGATCAAAGTTTATTGTAAAAACAGACCAAGGAATTAAGACGAGTGGAGAATCTGTAATAGGGAGGAGATGGAATTATGCATTTCCGCTCTTCTGGTCTTGGGGCATCCCCCCTTTTCTTACATCAGATGGCCGGCGGCGGCGGCGGCGGTCTAGACTTTCGGGGTTAGGGTTAGAGATCGAGGCCGTTACATTAAAGTTAGCGGGGTGAAAGATTAGATAACGGGCTCAGTGGGGCGGGATGGTCGCGCACCCGAAGATCATTGACCGCGCAGGGAGGAAGCTTCTGAGCGCCGAAACTTTCGAGACGAAGCTTTGTCACAAGACCTCAAACAACCATAAACCAACCAAACACCCACAATCCCTTGCAATACCCAAACCCCAGTACGAACCTACAAGAACCGCCATACCGCATCGATTCAACCCCCACCTCCAAAAAGGCCTTCAGGAAGAATGTCAGGCCCTTCCCAATCCCCAAGCGCAAGCTCAGCACCCCGACCTCCAAAGAGCATCCTCAAACGCCCCTCAGCCCGCAGTAACAATGCAAAAACCAAAGACATGGTAACCAAGCTCGCAGCCGAGCAAGAGCCCCACGAACAAACCCTCCTCGAGAAAGCAGTCAAACAAGCCGAGATCCTCCAACGCCTCAAAGAAAGCGGCGACATCCGCGAGCCCGTCCCCCTCGAAGTCTTCGAGCGCCTCAGCCAGCTCCCCACCACCCGCTCCTCCGACTTCAGCGCCGCCAACCCCTCCACGGAAGACGCGCGAGAATTCATCTCCGCCGTCGAGACCTTCATCCCCAGCGAGTACGACAACCTGATCGAGGAGCGCAACATCCTAGGAAGCTGCGGGTATGCGCTGTGCCCGCGGCCGCGCAGGAACTACGTCGGCGAGTGGAAGATCCGCCCCACGGGAATCGCGCGGACGGCCGACCTGAACAAGTGGTGTTCGGAGAAGTGCGCGCTGCGGGCGCTGCATATCAGGGTGCAGCTCGACAACCCGACTTATATACGGCGGCGGGACTTGCACGGAGATGGAAAGGTGGTGACGGTGACCAAGATTGAGTTGAGGGAAGAGGACAGGCCAAAGCAACAACAGCAGGAGCAAATAACAGAGGCAGTTTCTGGTTCTGCTCCCGCGTCTACCCCGGCGCAAAACAATGCCTCGTCTCCTGTACAGGCACAACAAAACGGTCTCGATGATCAAATCGATTCGCAACTCCCACAAGGTGTACAAAAGATCCACATCAAAAAGGAAGAAGAACAACCAGTCGACGACTCCAAATCCCGCCTCGCCTCCTCCCGAAACACCGCCCTAGCAGCCGAGCGCATAGGAGGCCGCCCCGGCTCCGGTCCCGACAGACACTCAGCAGCAGCCGAGGCGACAGCAAACCTGACCCTCAGCCTGCCAATCCATACCAGACAACAAAAGCCCATCGAGGTCACCATTCGCGAAAAGGAGACCAGCTCGGCGGCGCAGCCACCAGACCGACGAAAGGCAAACAGCGGAGACAAGATCGAGGGCCACAGGGTCGGGTCCAAGTTCAGTCTGGATAGGAAGAAAGACAAGGAAAGCAAGGGTGGCAAGACTGAGCCAAACCAAAATGGTGCGCAAGATGTCGAGGATAGTGACAACTACGATGACGATGACGACGATGACGATCTCTTCCCGACAATGAGGTTTTGAGATTGCATGTCCATCTGACCAGTGAAACTGTCGTAAACTGTCGTCTGTAATAAAAATGTTACGCCTGTTGGAGAAACGTCTGTTCGAGATTTACAAGGGCAGGCAACTACGTTCTCGACCATGTTTGACAGGTGCACCCGTTTACAATACCAAACCAAGGTTCCGGTCTGGTCTGGCTAGAACAGGCGATTTGCCAGCCTGGGAGCTTTCTCACCTTTAGATAGTTGGTCACAAAAATAACCAAAACAATAGCCTCATACCTTCTTTGTTGTCCTATCGGGAACATGTGCGAACAAGTGATAGTGAAACCACCAAGAGTCCCGGACCCCCGGCCAAGCCAGTCACTCGTATCAACAATCACACAACTCCATCCACCAAAAAAGGGGCAGCACCACTCCTCTGGGGGACAAGAGTCCATCACAAAAGACGGAACATCAAGAGGGAAAGGGACTTGGCAATCAAGCGTCATCTCCTCCCAAAAGCGGGAAGAGAATCAGCGACACCTGTTGTGGGCAAACCAGAATCCGCATTTGGCTGTGGAATCTATGATGCTCTCACTAGAAAAAAAGAACTTGTACCCATCCAGATCTGAGAAGAGTGAAGACGCCGTCGCCGCCGTAGAAGCCGAGAATTGTCGTTGTGTGTCGTCGTCCATGCCATTAGAAAGCCAAAAATGCCCCATAACATCCAGTCCCTCTTTTCAAGTATCCCATAAACCACCATCAGCCATGACAACGCGGGAACTTCTTGGTCCTGCCCGTTGTTATTTATTTTGTTGTTGTTGGTGGTGTCGGTTTTCACCCACACCGCCCGGGTATTCGTATCGCTACAGCAGCGCAAATGGTCTCGTCGAGAGAGACATTTAGTCGCGGCGGGGAGGGCGGTCGCCACCGAAGCGACGGCCACCACGCTCGACGGACTGGACCTGGGTAACGGGGATGACGTTGACGGGGATGGAGTCGAACTGTTTTGGGGGTTGTCAGTATTTTTCTCCATGTATAAACTTGCCGAGCACCGTTGTGCAAAACTTACGCCAAGGTGCTTGAGGAGGTCCTTGGTCTCGGTGTCGACGTCGAGCTGACCGCTCTCGGACTGGGTGAAGTCGAGGGCGGAGATCTCAGGAACGTATTGATCCTTGCGCTCACGCTCCTCCTCCTGGAGCTTGAAGGAGATACCACGGACGGGTCCACGCGAAATGCGCTTCATCAAGTGGGTGGTGTAACCGGCAATCTGTTTGAATCGCACACCAGTCAGAATTTCGACTCCAACTGATCCTGATTACATTCGGTTTCAACAAACCTTGTTGCGGAGACGCTTGGAGGCAATGATGGCGATCTCATCGCAGATGCGCTTGTTGGTCTCGAAGTCGAGAGTCAACTTGGGGTAGTACCGCTCAATGATGACCTTGGCGGACTTCTTGACAGTCTTGGTACGAACGCGACCCATTTTGACGGTTTGATGTGCGGTGAGGCGGTTGAGGCTGGATGGTTAGTTGGGAGGGTCCGAAGGTCAAGAAGTCGTCGTCGGGAAGTCGAAGTCGTGGGAGCTCAAGACACGAACTTTTTTTTGCACCGATTCGGTGGTGTGTGGGGTTGATTTTAGTTAGGGCACGCCAGAGGTTGGGGTAGTGGCTGGGGCCGTGGCTTGACCCAGTGGCTGTGGCTGATATTTTGGCTTGGCAGAAGACAGAATCACGTGACAGCTACGCCCCAACCCTCAACCTTGTCGCCGATTCATTGCCATCAGTTCATCCAATGGAGCAATTTGTTGAGGGCTGATCCCAAGGCATATGGTCTAAATGTATATGCTACAATTATATGCTACAAATGAATTATTGGTACAAAAAGATCTGCCACAGAAGCACACTGGTGCTATG
>Ga0247781_1000318_pt1 | contig 14632 bp, 11 predicted proteins | sample UWRJL184509B5_FD_179922 | JGI IMG/M metagenome (GOLD analysis project Ga0247781, IMG submission 179922) | Plant litter microbial communities from Arlington Agricultural Research Station in Wisconsin, United States - UWRJ-L184-509B-5 | ecosystem: Environmental > Terrestrial > Plant litter >...
CCGAGATCACGGCCCTCATCCATCCTCTAGGTCTATCGGTTGTGCGGACCGCCAAGATACAAAAGTACGCTCGGTTGTGGCTTGAGAACCCTCCTTGCAAGGACAAGCGGTATGTGGTTAAGAATTACCCAGGACCTGGGGATGGAGGCCACCACCCTGCAGGACAGGAATTTGGGCCCGAGCCGGACACTCAAGGCAATGAAGTAGATGCCGTGACGGCGTCGGGAGAGTCGGCGCTTGGATGTGCATGGGAGATTGGACATCTCACCCAAGGACGCTATGCGCTCGACTCATGGCGCATCTTTTGCAGAGACGTGCTTCTTGGACGAGCGGAAGACTGGAAAGGCAAAGGGAGACATTCTGAATTCCAGCCCGAGTGGATGCGGGTTTTGCCTGAAGATAAAGAGCTACGGGCTTGTCTGCGTTGGATGTGGATGCGGGAGGGATGGGAGTGGGATCACATGACTGGAGAACGTGAGCCCCTGCGTGAAGAAATGCGTAGGGCAGTAGACGAGGGGCGTGTTGGCTACGACGATCACGGAAGCTTGGTGATTTTGGATTAGATATAGGGGAGTACCGTGGTGTAACGAAAGCTTGTGCCCCCATCTCGCTCCGAATTCATAACGTTATTGTCTCGGGGCGATTCAGGGACGAGGAGAACCCGGGCCTGTGCGAGGCAATTCAACCTCATGACGTTCAGCCTCCCAGTAGTTGTCTGTTTGGTATATAGTGTCTAATGAGACCAAAATTCCATATACGTCAAAAGTGCTGTAATACCCGAACGAATCTCCAACGATCCCAGGTTAAGATGCTGCAGGGCTGGCAGCTGGCGTGTGGCGTGTGCAGTGGTTAGAAAGTTTGCCTAAGAAATAAAAGGGGTCCACGATGAGGGGCCGGGAAGTCGTGCTTACTGTATCTCCGGTATTCAGAGAATCAACGCTGTGGTTTTTGGGTGTGCCTTCCATACTAGGTAGTGAAACGAGTGGACTGGGAAGGTGCGATTGTTCTCTCGGTCCCCTGCCGAGCCTGCCTCCGTTTGCTCTTTCCCTCTCAGGCGACTTCCATCTCAACTTTTGCTCGCAGATTCCCCACAACGGTGAATGAAATTTGAGAGGGGGGGTAAATGCAAGAGCTCCCACCCACCTGACTGTTCTTTCCTTTCTCACACTCATTTATACCTTTCTTCACCTGTTACCGAACTGCAGGAACCAAATCTGCAACGTTCGCGATATCTCAGCACCAAGCGCCTTCCTTAGAGTATACTTACCTTCCCTCACTCAAGATGGCTCGCTTCTCAAAGGGCATCAACCTGTTCGCCACTGCCGTCATGGCCGCTATGCTCCTCGGCGGAAAGGCGTTTGGATTCAAGAGCCCCTTTTCCCCGGACGGTAACATCGTTGAGTCGTGCGCCTACACCACAGCCAACCTGACAAACATCACGGCGGGTGCGGTACCCAACTTTCTTGGGGCTTGGTGCTTGAACGATGTCGATATCCCGGCGTTCAGCTATTCTTATGCTTGGTATGACTGTCCCTCCCCTACACCTCCTTCAGTGTCCCCTTTCATGACGCTCCTCCCCGCGCCCACCGAAGGCAGGAACACATGGAGGTCACTTTTCCCCACGGATGAAAGAACTAGAAGCTAATGACATCCACAGGATCAATCTCGACTACTGTGTGGCCAACGCTGCGGGAGAGATTACCGCCAACCCGGTGTAAGTCATGCCCTGAGACCACCTGCCAAGTTGATCCTTTATCTCTGCTCACTCGAGAGGAGAAAACAAGCTAACACATCATTCCTCGTAGTGGAAACTACACGGAGACCTGCACCCAGTGCTCTCTCAACACCACACTAACGGGCTCCATTTCCATGACGTGTACCTGCCACGACATGTTTGACGGTCTAAAGACCGCCACGGTTGATCTCGGTAAGTGTCAGATGCAGGTCACGGAGATCTGCTTCGGTGTCCCCAGGACATTTATATATAATCGGTTGCATCTGGTTCAAAAGGGCTATACACTAACTACGAGTATTCACTTCTACCATAGTGCCCCTCATCAATACCAAGAATGGCACCTTCACCTGCTTCGATCATTCCGGCACAACTGTTTTCAACGACACCATACCCATTGATCCCACCTGGGGTTAGTTGGAGAGCCCGGTGGGATCTCTAACCTGGGAAACCTCGTGGGGGTTGTTGCTTGCGGCAGCGGAATGTTGGGTGGTGGCACATGGGTTGCTCTGATGGATATGGAACGTTAATTTGAGACGGACTTGATCTCTTGGTGAGAGGAGGCATAGCTCCATTTCGAATCTCTGTATCTCATTCACATATCGCGTTGGAGGATTTGAAAATGTTCTGGTTGGCCGGTTTGGTTCTTGATATAAGCTGGGAAGTTTCCTTCGCTCGGTGGAGACCTGAATATCAAACCACAGGCAATTCAATAAAGACACACGCTTATTATGGGCATATACATCAGTGTTGTTTTAGGATGATATACCCGACGTAGACCAACACACAAACATCATCTAGTACGTATGTGCTGATAACCCCTGGCTAACAGGTCCGTTGATAGTAACCACCCGATCTCCCTGAAGAGGAAAAATCCTCCCCGTACCCGCCGGCATATTCGATCTCCCAATCTCCCCCTGCTCTCCTGTCGTCACCTCGATGCTGGTCTGAACATGAACGACCGAGGCAGGGGGGCTGAAAGCCACGCCGGCAGGACAACCCTGCGCCCGCCCGGTGTCTCTCAAGCTCCTGGTACCAATACTACAGTTTCCATGCCCCTGTCCATATCTATCCTCGTATCCATAACCCGTGTCATACCCCCTCGGCTTCATCTCGCGAGTAAAGTCGGGATCGGAATCCATCTCATAGGACCAGCCATGTAGCCTGCTGCTGTCCGCGGTTGAGAGACTGGTGGGTTGAGAGCCGGCCCTCCCTCTTCTTGGGAGTTTATGCTGCTTCGGCCAGCTAGTATCAGCACCGCGAGTATGTCGCCTAGGGTGGCCGTTGCCGTGGAAGTTGTTATTTCCTGGCCTTGCCGAGTTTCGGTATTTGGAGCGGCGCCGGCTGGGGAATGAAGTGGCCAGTGGTCGGAGCGTGGCTGCGCAACCGGCTATAATACCGAAGGAAGCCTCGAGGATGCTCCAGAGGGCGGCGTCGCTGGAAGGGCGCGATGTTAGTTTGCTGGGTGGGATGGCTGGGAGGCTATACCAGGCTTACTTTGTCTGGCCGAGGAAGTCACTTGAGGAGACGGGGGTGAATTTTATGTACGGAATACGGACGATGAGCGCGATTCCCGCGCTTGATGATGACGGATGTGTTAGTTACCATTGATAAGTCCAAGACGACGATAAAGACATACAAGAGCCCCATGCCGAGAAGAGCAGCAACGCCTGCCTTGGTCCGCTTGCTAAGCTTAACGTCCCATAATATAGCGATGGGAAGGAGTGCCAGGACAAAGTCCATCAAGGCGCCAATGACACTGTGAGCAATGGTTGCGCGGGGGACGATGGCATGGTTGATGCAGGTGCCGCTGGGTGCGGGATCGAGAACTTGTTCGTAGAAATGCTGAGGGGGGTTACATTGAAAGAGCAAGATGAAGAAGAAGGGGATTGAGAGCGCCCACACGATGATTAGGGTCCCGTAGATGGTATATCTGTGCCATTTGACCGTGGCAATGCGCAAGAGGAAGAGGGCAATGGACGAGCGGACGAGGGCCGAAAGTGGCGCGTAGAGAACCTCGCAGATAAACCAGGAGTGGAGGGCAATACTCTGTCCCTGTAGCGGGTTCGTCTGCGAGGCCTGACTTGCGTAGACAATTCCCCATACGGAGATGGTGTTATGTGCGGTGTAGATTAGCTTGTTAGAGTCTTCCATGTCAGCGCCAGTCCAGTCTGATGTTTGGTGTCTTTCTGGCAGGATGGGGAGGTAAGATGCTTACAATGGAGGCAAACATGAGTATATCGTCAAGTGACACGGTCCTAATTAGGACGATGGTGACCAGCGCCCTGAGTGAGAAGAATAGCCATGTTAGGACAAGGAAGATAATATCAACAATAAACAGTTGGATCCCGCGGGGGTCTATCATGACGTCTGTGGTTCGTGAAAGGTTGCCGCGGCCAGGAAAGCAATGGCGGCTCCCATTAGAAGGAGAGAATATTAGATACACAATATGGCCACAGGAAATGAATGTAGAGAGAAGCAAGACAAATCCCGATATGGTGAAGTCAATGATACGGATGAGAAAGTAGAGAAATACAATAGTCCCGTTGAAAATGATGGGCCCATCCCAGTGGTTGACGTTGGGGCGCCGTGCCCGATATATCTCAATACTCTAGAAGCCGATCAACACGCAGGATGGCGTCCTTGGGTGACTGCCAACTCCCGTCCGTCGGCAATTCACTATAGCAGAGCAACGAAGGTCTTGTTCCAAGTGAATATCGCGACAATATGACAGGACTGACCACGGGAAAAGTATGGACACCGGAGTCATTAACATGGTTGTGTGTTTGACGCTTAACACGCTACCGCCTCGACGGTCTAATATGCCACGAGTAAACAACGAGGTAAACGCATAGCACAGGAGTTTAGCTGGCCGGTGTGGCTTTTGTTGATATCAACGGCGCAAACCTTGACCGGGTTTAGCTCTGGGAGGATGATTATTGTGATTTACCCTAATGGGTTCCGAAAATGGAGGATAGCTCTCTAGAAGTATTCATTGCCAGAAAAGACATATAACTAGGTACGCTCAGATTTTCCAAATAGAGGCAGATGATAGGCACAAATGGGATTGCTTGTTCGGACTTCGAAATATTATGCTAGAGGTCCTCAATAGAATTCAGTGGTATGCAACATACGTGTATCACTAATACTCAGTCACACTAAAATCATCGGCTTCAGAAACACGTTATACCATGTTATAAATACGAGGAATTTTCCGAATAAGATCAAGTGAAGAAGAAAGATTTATACACAAACAAGAGGATATCTAACCCATGTCTACCATGAAAATACCCATTTACCATCAAAGTATACGCCATCGCCGTTGACATCTATCCAAGGCCGCGAATATTAAACAGCCGGCTAGCGATAGATCTGGGCCGAAATGGAAAAGGAAGAGAGACACCAAGAAAGAAGCGACCGAGTAACTCAAGCAATAAAAGGTAGCCCCCTTGCCATCTTACCTGCTACATTCCTCTGACTCTCCCTCTTATTCGGCGAGTCACTCCCAGTGCTGGCGTTATAATTGCCATCCTCCGCCTTGTATACCTTGATCGAGTTGATAAGCCAGTAGGCGTGCTCGAACTTCTCGGGATGAGCAGCAACGTAGTCATCGCAGGAAGGGCCCAATGCTGCGCATGTCGGATTCTGTCCCCACTCCTTGCCGGCCCACTCACCGCAAAAGTCTGTGTTGATGATGATGCTCTGATCCTTGAAGTTGTCAGAAATGGAACACTGGTTGCCGCCCACAAAATTTGCTACCGGCGTGCCGAAGGAGGATGTGTCTAACTGGGTTGAGGCTGCTTTGGTGTTTCCGGTGGAGGAAGAGGAAGTGGAGGAGGAGAGGGAGGCAGCCTGGTGAGAGTCACGGCTAAAGAACCAGGCCGAGATTGCTTCGTCGGTCCATTCCACCACGTAGATACCACCCCCTGCGGCGTTGAAGCCCGCGCCGTAGTTGTTTTTGCCGTTAGTTTCCTGTCGGCAGCCGATCTTTCCATTGCAACTGTCGTTGAAAAGGCTCGTGGTCGGGGCGGAGCCGTTGTTGGATATGATGCATTCCTTGCCCGTGTGCAGAGTTATGGCGCTTGATGATTGTGTGTTGATACCCTCGAGGATATCAATCTCGCCATCCCCTGGCCACTCCGGGCCAACCGTCCAGAATGCGGGCCAAAGGCCGCACGCATCATCGTCGGTCTTGCCGGCCGGCATGTGGGCGATATCGGCGATGAATAGGCCCTTGGTGTATGCCTTTTGGGAAGTGACGCGGACCGAGGGACGTTTTGTTGTGGTGTTCAAAACGGTGGTATGGTCGACGCCAAGATAGACGCTGTCACGGTAGTAGCCGGCCAGACTATCGCGGTTGGCGGTTACGGCGTCCACGTAACGGACAGCCCCGTTGGTGGGGTCCGTGTCAGTGAAGAATTGGAATTCGTTGAAGAAGTTGGTTGAGTCGAAGTTGTCGACGAGAGTATATTTTAAGGAAGCAGCTTGTGCCAGGCCAGCTGCAAGCGCTGCCCCTGCAAGACAAAATACTGTAGTGAAATTAACCATCTTGCTTTCGTTGTTTGCTGAAAATTATTATCGGTGGGTGCTTGGGTTGTGAATAAAAGAGCGGCTTCGCAGTACCAGACTGGGTGAAGGGAGGTGAATTATTAAGTATGTGGGCTGGGAATAACGTCTTCGACAGCCAGAGGCAGTGACGAGATGGGTTGTGGTCAGGATCCGTGGTCTTGCTGAAAGGGCATGTTCTGCTCAGTGTCTGGCTTTGATTGACCACTAACACCTATGTTGGTCAGAATCCGAATTGGGACAGAATATGAGGCCGTATTCAGGATTCTTGTGCTCCACAGCAAGGGTTGATTGCTGATTGTGAACAATAGCGACAATAGGGTTTGAAGTGACAATAGTAGTAAGTCATATGCTTCACTCCACCACGGTGTGAGAAGGGAGATGGCACAGCCGAAGAGAGAAGACGTCAGACAAAATAGAATGAGATGAAACAATATATGGAAGAGTTCCGAATGAGGATATACAGAAAAGTTTGGTGCAGTGAAGTTGAGTCTGTGGGTGTAGGAGTTTGATGCAAATGCACTCGAGATATAATTGGAATACTTTCACTACCAGTAGCTACAGCTGACTTTCTGCAACACCATCCATGGCTAGTGCCAACTTGGACACAAATCATAAGAACAAACAACTGGCTCACAAGGTAGTTGGATGAGTCAAGGCATGTGAGGTGGTGAACTCTAGTTGTAAGCATCTTGGCATGGATCGAGCGAGCAGTGATGATTGCGCTTCGAGACGCTGCATCGCATCTCGGCCGGAGAGGTGCCCAGTCTGTGGCCATAGAATATATGGAATGAGAGATAGATGGCAACAACAGAGCCAGTCTGGTCCCACGAGTCCCACGCAGCTTCGGAGTGAGTCCTCGTGGCTGGGTTGATAGGACGTCGAGACCAGTGTGCGTGCAATCGAACCCTTGCAAACAATCCAAGAAGGAGAGACGAGCTCCAACAAACTCTAGGGCCAATTTTCTCAATGAGAAGGACAGCAGAGCCATGGTTCTGGTTGAGAGCCCGACGCGCGGCTGTGAGCCACTCGAAGCAAGTGGAAAGGAATAAATACATGAACAGAAGTGGACATAGTTTGGCTTCGGCAAGTACCAACACAGACGATTTGTTAGAAAGCATTGGAAAGAAAGCCGCTGGTGATACGGTCGTCGTTCGTTCAAGCGTCTGGTGCTGAGCCGTCCAATGCAGGTACGTACCCTCTACCCGTGCAGAAAAAGGAACGCAAAAGACCACCCAATCAATCGATCGACTCACAAGGAGTCTGAAACGTAGCGGCTACCAACCTAGCCTAGCCACTGCAGCTTGTGGCTTTGTGGGGCCCCCCTAATCCTTCCCGCATCTCCACGCGGAGACATCCCTCGGCATTATCCCAAAAACGCATGTTTCGAAACATCGGAATTCTGGGGACGAGGGGAAATGGGAAATGGGATATGGATCATGGAATATACTGGTATTTGTCGGCCGCAAAAAAAAAGAACGATTCATCGCAATCGCATGCCTACCTTGTCTCAGGGTCCGAGTCATACCTGTGAAATGTAACATTTCGTGAGTGTCTGTCTGGGTCAGGGTATTCGTCGGATCTTTCGCGGATGGTTGGGACGATTATAAATGTTTTGACGGGACATCTCAACATGCATCTATGTTCGTAATATCCGTATGCCTGTATCATTGACCCATGTCAATCGGTATCTGCACAGGTGTCGCACTCCATACCGAACGAGAAGGAAAATGATTACAAAATAGGTCATATCTTTCCCAACACCAAATCAGGCAGCCAACCAAATGTCCACCAAGAAATCCCAGAATCTACCCATACCCCTGAATGGAGCGGGCGCAGAGGAGGGAGGCTGAGCCCTGTCCAGCTGTTGTACCACCAATATTTGAAGGAGAAAAAAGACATGGCCTCTCATCAGAGATATATAAGCAGAACAGGAACCCCCGGTTTCCATTCAATCATCTTATTCTTTTTTACTCGGCTTTATTTCATTTTGTATGCACTCACTTGCCGGACCCCTTTCCAGACCCCTTTCCCTTGTTGGAAGATGGGGAACTGTCTCTTGTTCAGCTTCCATTGTCCAAGATATGTAACGCGAACAAAACAGATCCCAGGAACGAGCAACATCCTCCCTACTTAGACCCCCCGGTTCTAGGGTTTTCGTCCTGGCGTTGACGTCGATGGACAACTCGGCACGACCTGCACCAACTCAGCCCGACCACCAACTACCGCCGTGGTCTGATTTCAAGGGCGACAATTTGAACGGCCAAGAGCAACGAATGCGGGAAGGAATACTTTACTCCTCAACACGGGCGTCCGGAAACCCACTACCCGTCTACCAGCCGTCTATCCGCCTAGAAATGGCTTAAACATCCGGACAAATGCAAGCTCCAAAGATATACTGGCCAACTTCTTTCTGTACTTGCCGGACGAGCAGTATGGTGGCGTGCCACTAATAGGTAGGTAGGTAACTTGATTCGTACATCTAATAAGCATGAGAATAAATACTCCGTACAGAATGCATATATAGGACACCTCGTGTCCATATTTCTAGTGGTGAGTGAAAAGAAATCCAACACCTCTTACTCCCACCCGCGCGCTCCTGGCCCGCGCGAGCATGATGACCGAATGATGCAACGGAAGCAAGATGACAAAAATCACATGGAACCAAGCGAGCATCAAAGTATAAACACCGGCCCGGTCCCCATATCCTATCCCCGCCCCATCAGCGCACCAAGCCGGGCTAAAAGCTTTCCACGGTGGACTCCGGTTCCTACACGCAGGCTCTACCCAGGCCGCGGAAGAAAAGAAGGCGGCACCGATACCTGATCGGGTGGAATCATCGTCGTTGGCAAACGGCCCTGTGGCTGATATCACAGAGCCGATGTGGCGAAGGAAAAGTGCCTCTTCGTGGGAAGTATGTACAAGAAGGGCGAGAGTGGAACAAAAATGTACAAGAAATGGAACGTGTATGTACCGGGCAAACCAGAATGTTCGTTATCCAGACTGCGTCTCATCGTATTATCATGGGGTATGTTGGGGGTCAATTAATCGTATTCTGAGATCAAGCAGGCAGGCCGACCAAAACATGGCGAGGAAGACGAGGCGAACGATGTCAGAGCTTGACCTTCTGGCCAGTCAACTTGAACCAGATGACCGCCACCAGGTCTTCCTTGAAGCGCTCCCACAACGACCGGTTGAGGTAATAGCTCAACTCACGGAAGTTGTACATCTCGCCCCAGCAGTCGCGGCCCCATTCACATCCTGCCATGTTGACGACAAAGTCTCGGTCATTCTGGTTGTAGTGGAACCGCGGGTCGGTCCCGTGGTCGGAACAGGCTCCAGGAGGGAAGCTGTTGATCTTTCGCTGTGGGAGGAATGCGGTATGCTTCCTGATCCAGGGCTGGGCGATGTACAGCTGCTCCAGCGCGTCTTGTTCTTTGTGCTCCCACTCCATGTGCTTCTGCTCGTAAGCTACTGGATCCCACCAGACGTCGAGGAGGCGATCCGTCCAGTCTGACCGTCGAATAAAAAAGGACCCCAGGTTGAAGCCGGAGCAGTCTTGGGACAACATCAGGTTGATCGAGTTGGGGTTCCCGTCGCCAACCGGACTTTTTGATTCGTCGTCGAGGTAGCTGTCGGTCATGGGGTGCGTAATATTGAGCGGGTTATATTGGTTGATGTCGCGGTAGGCATCTTTCTCGAGGTGGTTGAAGAGGTGGTCTTGGAGCGAGTAGGACGGCTCCATGACAAATGTGTTGAGATCAAGCCACCAAATCCTGCGAGAAGGTCGGGTCAGCAACGAAGCCAGGGCCAGTGCTTTGCAGTCATAACTTACCATTCCGACTTGGGGTACTTTCTAAAGGTCGAACGCACAAAGTCGACCTTCTCCCAGCTCTCCCGCCACTCGTGAGCATATCGTTTCTTGGTGCTCATGTCGATGATTTCGAGATCGTACCCCCACCGAGCAGCATACTTCTTCTTGTTCCGCACCGAGTCTCGCTCGATCGCCCACTCGCGAGCTCCCTTCCATTCCATAACACCCCCGCCAACGTTGGCCGCCAGTATTATGACAAACTTTTCCCCTCCACCGATCAAAGAGCTTCTCCTGGAATGATATAACAGAGCTGTGGCAAATGTTAGGCAAGCTCAGGGTTTGAGATAAATGCAAGCAACGACTTACGGGAGTTATAGAAGATCAGGAGGAAAAGGAAGAAAAGAAAGGCCAATAACAGCCGTATCTTCATCTTTCTGCCCATGCGCGCCGCGATCCCCCGTAACCTCCCAAGTAATGGCACGTTCTGCGCGGACCACCGACCGTGCACTACCTTTTCCTTCTCGACATATTGGTTTGCGTTGAAGCGGGGCAGACTGCTCGATATTTTGCGCATGTGTCGGGTCAAGAAGCCTTGGCCTTGGTTTTGGGTTGTTGAAAAGGACGGATATCCGTGGCCGCTGGCAGCAGTGGTTTTTAATCTCGCCGATTCCCACATGACAGGCGTTCCATTTGATCCTGCGTGACCTTTGGACGGGCTCGATCGACCGCTCGAGGGGAAGGTCAGACCTGGACTTGACCAGCCGCCGCCGAGGACGGGCGACGGGCTGCGAGACAAAGACATTGCGGAATTGGGGGTGTCTGAAAACAGAACAAAAAACCGAGCCGGGGCCGCATGTTAGCGTTGCCGTCCTTTAACACACGCGCACGTTACATACGACATTGTCGTCGGGAACACGAGGCTTCTGATGGAGGACACGTACCCGGAATAGGCGAGAGGCTGGATGGCCGATGGGGCTGGACCCCCAGATGTGCCGAAGAAACCGACCTGCGATTATCCAATCGGGCTTCGGAAACGGTTGCGGATGATCGTCTTCGATGATGCGAGCGGACCGGTCGGTCGCTGTAGGACGACGACTTGGAGCCGTTAGCCGTAAGGAAAGCCAGCTTGTGGATTGTGCTGTGGAGAGGACCAGAAGGGCACTTTTGAGCCCACTGGTTCCTTTCTCACAAAGTACTGGACCAGTTAAGGTATCCTCTGTTTGGCCGGCTGAAGGTTAAAAGAAACACGGCACACCAGCGAGAGGGCCGAGTCGAGGTGGTGGTGGTGGCGCACACTATCCGGTTGGGGAACCGGGGGATATCTGCAGGTGATTGAGGCAGGTAATACCGTGTAAAAAATAGCCGGAGGTTGACCCGGCCGATAACCAAATGCTTGAAGATAGCTTGCGTTGCACACCAAAAATCTTTTGACACAATAAAACCTTTTGGCGCCTGTCGTAACCCGTACCACGTCGCAAAAAAATGCAGTTTTTTGCAAGATGTCAATCTAAATCGAGTCTCGAGTTACTTTTTTTTGTATCGGCGCAATCTCGCAGGGTCGCAGGATCGCTCCTTTGCCACAATCATTGACCAACCAGCGAAAGTCAAATGTTGAGTGTCCGTGGCGGGGCGGGATGCTGCAGTTGATTTATGGCGTGGGGCCTTGTGCCGTTGAGGTGCTGCATGTATGTACGGATCAAGTGTGGAAAACGATCTGATATCGAGTACGGAAGTACGGGGGCCTTTGCTGCTGGATAAGGTGCCGGATCGAAGAATAGATGTGGTGGACTGGTGGTACGGAAAACCGACCGAAGGTATTGAGGTTCAATTCAAGTTGGACGGAAGAATCAAAAGGTGCGTTTCCACCGGGCACGGAGTAGGTGGGAGTGTGAACAGACAGTTCAAAATTCAGGAGGGGCCCCTGATATTTCGATTCTCACCTAGTTTCTAAAACCTCGTCCATTTATTCGCTTGATTTCCCCTTTTTCTTGGTTGAAATTTCTGGTAAATTCACCTTGCAAATCCCTTTTAGACAGCGCCTACGCCCAGACCCAGACGCCCAACTGATCGAACCCTCCCATTCGACATCATCTATTGTTTGCCAAGCGGGCATCCGAAGCGCCTGCCCACTCTGGTCGTTCCCAGTTCCAACTTTCCAGGGCCACAATAAACTTCCATGTTGAGACAACTTGCCCTCCGTGTGGAACCTTGAAGACCACCAGATGCAACTTCAAATCTCCTGAAGTGCAAAGCTCATCCTTGCAGTATCCATCCATGTTCCCAAACTTGCCATGCCACACAGCCACTGACTGATAACACCGTGCCGGGCTCACATCTCTGCGTCAACAACCGACCGACTGTCTGCGAAAAAGGGGCAACGTTTTGATAGACAGCTCACGACATTTTTTTTCTCACGAGCAGTAATTCCATGCGCATTGCATACACGGCTGCTCCGGAGTCTACTGCTGATACGTGGACCTCGCCTAGTGAGGTTACAACCACGCTTGTTGTTCCTCAACCGTCCGGCAGTGAGCTTAGTCCTAGGCAGGGGTTGCATAAAGACAGATCTGCTCGTTGCCGATTATTGCACATCCTGGATTCCGATTCATATCCTATCCATGAACAGCGGAGTTTACAAGACCCCATGCCCGCTGAGCAATTGTTGCTTGATAAGGCAGGCAGCCTACATGTCATCGGGTGCATCTCAACTCAGGAGCAGCGAGTTGAAAGCCCTCATTTGTCTGTTTATTTTACACGACTTAAGGGGCTCATTACATTTCCTGGAGATCTTGCCCAATCTAGCAACTCACCTCCTGTGCAGGGTGGCAGGAGTCGTGGCAGGGGTTCATCTTGGCATCTATCTTGGCGTCTTGGAAGTCGATTAGGCGATTCCACTGTCAGGACCTGGTTACCTAACAACTCTTGTGTTCTTCGTCTGAGCACTTGAAGAGACGAGCACAAATGAACAAGAGGACAAGACAACACATGTCTTCGCAAGGACGTTTGTAAAGTGGTGATTCTGATGCCTTGCATGAGCGCAGGCCCTTCAGGATCAAGAACAAGAACTTTGAGTCGGTTTATCATGATGAATGGCGCTCAATCTGAGAGAGATTCGTCGTAGCCTCAATTTCCATGGACGTTATGGGCGATACTACCATACGACAGGGGTAAAGGCCTGGAACGTCTCCCGTCATCTTCGAGAACCACATAAAACACAGGCCTGACCCACGTGCCTCAAACAACAAAACAACTGTTTTGGTGGTTGATACAGCGTGTCGACGGAACATGGGAGGCACTGGCACGAACCGTCGATCTTTAGGAAGTCAAAAGTCGAATCATCAGTTCCTGTGGTCGAAATTCTGAGTCAGCTACCGAGGGGGGACTGAATGGTACGGATGCGGGACAATGTGGCACTGAAAGTAGGGACCATGCAGTCCAGCGAGCTTTCTTCATCGAAAACGCAAATCGGATCGCTTGACGGATACTAGCGTGCCACTTTCAACAACTGCATTGTGGTAGTATCAAGTAACATTGACCTCTGCCAGATACTACTATCAGTTTTCATCATATATTATTCATATATACCCCGTACGCCAAATCCCGAAACAGACGACCTGGTGCTGAGTGATCTATCGCTCTTGGCATGCCGGTTCTTTTCTTCTGCTTCTCTATCGTACCGCCACGGACTCGGTCTTCCAATGTCATTCCCGTGTCGGTGATTCGAGTCGTGTTGTTCTTGACCCAACCGTAGCTCTACGTCATAGTCCGACGCGGTTATTGCTGAAATCTAAGAACATTCCCGACAAGCTGGCCGACCGACTTTGGGAAGTTCCTGAACGGTTGGGGGTATTTTCTCGCTCTTATTTGTGGCAACCAGTCCGTGGTGGCAAACGCTGAGTGATATCTCTTTCTTAATCCCAAATTCGGACTCTTTATATTGAAGAAAGGTTCAAAGCAAGGCTTGGATAAATATGGTATTATTGGAAGAGAGCTGTATATCAAGCACCGAAGGATCTTACTTTGAGTCATCCATATGCGTATGACCGTGGCTACTCAGGTAAGGTCACTCGAAATTGGTGTTGCTCGGGAATTCCCAGTCATTTCCAAATTCATGGGGTTTAGGCGATGACCGAGTGCCATGCAGCGTCCACGCGATCCTGCCCTATGGCACATGAGCGTCTGGCCGGAAGTAAAGCATGGTATTGGACCATGACGACAAAAGGGAACCCCAGAATTACAACCACCAACGCAATTCGGCCGTTTTAAGGATGCTACTCGGAGCCAGTCGGGTTTTCGTCTGCCCAGTCAGCCAAACATGGTGACAACGTACTGCATGTTCCTTCTACTGAGGAAGGGGCTACAGAGGCAACCGACGGGAATTATTCACTCACCCGTCTGTCGCGGGGATATACCAATATGGAAACTGGGGAGGCATGTACCATACCGAGTGCCCAGGGAAAAAGCCTACCCCCAGTAGTCCAACACCAACCACCAGAGTGCTTGCCTCGGGTTCCTTGAGG
>Ga0247781_1000319_pt1 | contig 14603 bp, 11 predicted proteins | sample UWRJL184509B5_FD_179922 | JGI IMG/M metagenome (GOLD analysis project Ga0247781, IMG submission 179922) | Plant litter microbial communities from Arlington Agricultural Research Station in Wisconsin, United States - UWRJ-L184-509B-5 | ecosystem: Environmental > Terrestrial > Plant litter >...
TCGGTGGCAGCCAGGACAAGGAGCACCAGGCCGAAGCCGAGCCCAGCAAGTAGTGCACCGCCCAGGATCTGCTGGGGTGTCCAGCGGCGCAGCAGCCGCACGTTCAACTGGGTGGCGCCGATCAGTCCGACCGCACCGCCGGCGAAGACGTACGCGAACTGCTGCTCGCTCAGTCCGAAACCGTCCTGCAGAACGTACGAGGAGCCGCTGACGTACGCGAACAGGGCCGCCATCGCCAGCCCGGCGACCAGGATCAGGCCCACGTACACCCGGTCGGTGAAGAGCCGGCCGTAGTCGCGGATCGTGCCGGCGATTCCGCCGCTGCGACGGCGTTCGGCGGGCAGGGTCTCGGGGAGCACGATCGCGGTTGCCGCCAGGATCGCGGCGGCGGCAACGGTGAGGACGACGAAGACGCCGCGCCATGAGGTGAACTGCAGGGTCTGCCCGCCGATGGTCGGGGCCAGGATCGGCGCGACGCCGACCACCAGCATGAGCCGGGAGAACAGCTTCGCCGCGGCGAACCCGCTGAACAGGTCACGGACGATTGCCATCGCTACCACCGCTGCCGCGGCCGCGCCGAGGCCCTGCAACACCCGCAGGCCGCCGAGGATCGCAAGGTTAGGTGCGACCACGCACAGGACCGAGGCGATCAGGTGCACGCCGACACCGGCGAGCAGGGGCACCCGGCGCCCGACCGCGTCGGAGAGCGGGCCGATCAGCAGTTGGCCGAGGGCCAGGCCGACCAACGTGCCGGTCAGCGTGAGTTGCACAGCCGCGGCGGTGACACCGAAGTCGTCGGTGATGGTCGGCAGTGCGGGCAGGTACGTGTCGATGGTGAGCGGCCCGAGGGCGGTGAGGAAGCCGAGCACGAGAATAATCCGCAGGCGGCGGCCCGGCGGGAGCAGTTCTCCCGGGGAGCGGTCGTTTGCGGGCGGGGTCTGGGTGCGAGTTTCGGCCACGGCAGCGACAAGTAGTCCAGCGCTCTGTTTCTTCCGCCCGAACCCCCTGGGTAATAACGGTCACAAGTTTCGGATACCCGCCTTCCGGGTCCGTCCCTGGCCGGGCACCGCGCGCTACGCCGCGCCGCGCTTAGCGGCGTCGAGCAGGAACCGGGCGACCCGGTCCGGGCGGGTGATCATCGAGAGGTGACCCGTCGCCACCTCGCTCGTCCGTGCCCTCATCCGCTCGGCGACGAAACGTTGCAACTCTGGGGCCGTCGTCCGGTCGTCAGAAGTGATCAAGTAGGAGGTCGGCCGGCTCCGCCAGGCGGCGACGGTGGTCCGGGAGGCGAACAGTGTGTCCGCGACCCGACCCTGGACAGCGAACATCGCGCGGGCCCGGCTCCGCTCGACACCATTGGCGAAATCGCGGAGGAAGGTCTCCTCACCCAGCCAGGCAAATCCTCCCTGATGGACGATGCCCGCGCTTGCCGGCGGAGTGGGAAACCGCCCCGCGAGCGCTCCGTAGTCCTCTCCCGCATCCGGACCGCGCGCCGAGACGTAGGCCAGCGCGGCGACGTTGGCGTGCAGACCCGCCTCGCTGATCACGGTGCCGCCCCAGGAGTGGGCCACCAGCAGGGTCGGCCCGGTCTGCAGGTCGAGGATGCGCCGGACCGCGGCGACATCGTCGGCCAGCGAGGTGAGCGGATTCTGCACCGAGGTCACTGAAAGGCCGTGCGCCTGGAGCCGGACGATCACGTCGCCCCAGCTCGAGCCGTCAGCGTACGCACCATGCACCAATACGATGTTGCGCAGCGGCGGGACTCCCGCGTACGCGGGAGTCCCGCCGGCGGCGACGGCCGCACCGGTCATGACTACTGCCTTGGCGAAGCTCCGTCGTTTCATCAGGTCTGATCTCTCTGCCGGCGAATATTCTGGCCCAAAGCGAATGTTCTACCCTAATTTTGGGCGTACCGGAAGTCCGGATCATTCACCACTAGGTCGACGCCCGCCGATGTCGCGCTCTGGCTCGGCGTGCGCCCCGCGCACGCCGACCGAGACCGGAGAGCGCACGCCGACCGAGACCGGAGAGCCAGTGATGGTCGTCGCACACTGAGCGACGCGCGTCGCATTTTCGTGAGCCGATCTCGTCGGCCGGGTAGGACCGCAGCATGCGCGATCACACCCGCCGGTGGGCCTGGCTCGGCGTCCTCCTCATCGGACTCGGTCTCTACGTCATCGTTTTGCTGACCCTAGTCAACACGGACAACCCCAACTTCGTGCCGGCCCTGATCCTGCTCGGCGCGACCGTCGTCCCCCTTTCCTTCCTGACGTTCGCCCAGGCCCGCACCGGGCAGTGGCAGGTGCCGACCTCGGCGCTGGTGATCTCCGCGTTCTTCGGCGGTGTCATCGGCATCGTGGTGGCCGGCACCCTGGAGTACGACACGCTGCGCGACCTGGGCGTGCTGCCGATGGTGCTGGTCGCGATCATCGAGGAGTCGGCCAAGCTCATCGTGCCGGTGATCCTGCTCTTCACGATCCTGTCCCGGCACGAGCGCCGGCTGCCGTCCGACGGCCTGGTCATCGGGGTCGCGTCGGGCCTGGGCTTCGCGGCGCTCGAGACGATGGGGTACGCGTTCACGGCACTGCTCGCCTCGGGCGGCAACATCGGCAGCGTGGAGGAGACCCTGTTCATCCGCGGCCTGACGTCGCCGGCCGGGCACACGGCGTGGACGGGGCTGACCGCGGGTGCGCTGTGGGCCGTGATCGCGGCGCCTTCCCTGCGGCGCGTGCTCGCCTTCATCGGGACCTTCGCCGGGGCGGTCGTCCTACACACAGCGTGGGACACGTTCGCCTCGCCGGTCGCGTACGTCATCCTGGCGATCATCAGCCTGGGCTGGCTGTTCCTGGCCCTGCGCCACTACCGCACCTTCGCCGAGCGGGTTCCCGCCACCGTCGCGATGCGCCCCCTGACGATCTGACGTACGGCGGCCTCGATCGCCTACCCTCACAAAATGCCCGACACGCCAGCCCACCCGAACGCCGAGATCGTCCCCGACGGTCTCGGCGTCGGCGTTTCCTGGGTAACCCCGGCCGACTTCGACGCCGTGGCCGCGCTCTTCGACGAATACCGGGTTCACTACGGCGAGCCGGCCGCGCCCGCCGAGACGCACGCGTGGCTGGCCGAGCAGATCACCACAGGCCGCTTGTCGGTCGCCGCCGCGAACGGTCTCGGCTTCGTCACCACGACGATTCTGCCGGCGTCCCTCACCCTCGGCACGGCCTGGATGATCCGCGACCTGTTCGTCCTCCCGCGCGGACGGCGCCGAGGCGTGGCCCGAGCCCTGGTGACCCACGTGATCGACGCCGCCCGCGCGGCGGGTGCACGCCGGGTGTCGCTGCAGACCGAAGCCGACAACGACCCGGCGCTCACCCTCTACGCGGCGGCCGGCTTCCGCCCGGTGCCCGGCCTGGCAATGCTCCACCTGACGCTCGCCTGAGCAGAGCCGTCTCGGCCGAGGCCGGGAACGGGGCGTGGTGCCGCCCCCTCCGAGCCCAGCTGTCAACCAGGTGATCGTTGACAACGTCCTCGGGGGTGGGGTGCAGTGACGATGAAAGGCAGCGCAACCGCGGACTCTAGGATGGGGATCATGACTAGTGACGCCAGCGCTGACAAACTTCGCCAGGAACTGAAGGACATCGACAAGGAGATCGCGGAGCTGCGCCGCGTCGGCCGGGATGCCGCTTCTCGTCGCGGGGAGGACAGCGACACCTCCGAGGGGTATCGGGAGCCGGAGGAGCTTGCCACCGAGCTGACCGGGATCGCCGAGAACGAGGCCGTCATCGACATCCTGCACGAGCGGCGCGAACGCGTCGAGGAGCAGCTCAAGGCACTGGGCTGACGCAAACTCGCACGCCCGGGGACGCGGGCCAGGACCAGCCCCGGGCTACCAGACCAGCCGCCTTCGACCAGGGCTCGGGACAGGTTTACCCGGTGCGGACGGCCAGGGCCAGGAAGCGGTCGTCCGGGTCCTCATAACGGGTCAAGGTCCAGCCCGTGCGACGCAGCAGCGGGGCCAGGTTGTCCTCGTTCAGCGGCTCGTCCGGGCTCAGTGCGCGGCCGTGGCGGGCGGCCAGGGCGGCCCGGCCGGACGGGTGGAAGAGGACCAGGCGGCCGCCCGCGCGCGTGACGCGGGCCAGCTCGACCAGCCCGGCCTCGGGGTCGGGCAGATGGTGCACCAGGCCGGCGGCGAAGACCACGCCGGCGGTCGCGTCGGCCAGCGGGAGGTGGCGGGCGTCTGCCTGGATCAGCTCGGCCGACCGGTCGCGGGCCTGTGTGCGGGCCTCGGCCAGCATGTCGGGCGTGCAGTCCAGGCCGATCACGCGGCCGGCCGGGCCGACGGCGGCGGCCAGCGCGGGTAACGCCCGGCCGGTGCCGCAACCGACGTCCAGGGCCACGTCACCGGGGGTCGGCTCGGCCGCCTCGACAGCCACGGCGTACGCGGGAAGGTCGTCGCCGAATCTTTGGTCCCAGCCCGCGGCCCGGGGGGCGAAGAAGGCCTGGCTCTCCGCGAGGTGCCAACGGTCGGGGTCGGCCAGCCGCGGATGGACCTGGCGGATCACCGGCCACTGCGGGTCGCGATGGTCGATCACCACGTGGGCGCGCTGTTCGCCGGTGGAGGAACGGGCAGCCCGGCCACTCGTCCGCAGATAGACGATCACCCGGTCGGCGGCCGGCTCGAGCACGTTCAGCGCCGAGTCGAGAACGCCGCCGGACGGGCCGGTCAGGCCCAGCACCGCGTCGACGTTCCAGGCTCTGGCCGAGGGCGGGAACGCCGCCGCCAGGCGGGCCGCGAACCGTGCGGCGGCGCCCTGGTCGCCGCCGTCGATGATGACGGTGAGCGGGGCGCGGGGCGTGAGGACCTCGGCCAGGAAAGCCGTGACCTGGGTGATGCGTGGGGACACGCCACCAGCATGCCGTCGGCGGTGTGCGGACCGCAACGTTTCCGCAGCTGCTAGGGGCGTCCGCTTCCCTGCCTCGCAGATGCGGCCCAACGGGGACGACTGGGCACGGGCCGATCGCGCCTGACCCTCGGTGCCATCAGCGTCACCGGGTGCGGGGCGGCCCGAGCGCCCTAGCCTGAGGAGATGCAGGCACTTGAGCTGACCGACTATCGCGCCCACGTCGCGCGGATGTATCTGGCCGACACGAGCCTCGAGGAGTTCCGCCTCGAACGGGACAAGCTCTTCGGCACGCATCCGCAGTCGGCCATCCCCGAGCCGGAGCGGGCCTCCTTCACCGGCCTGGGCTACTTCCCGCCCAATCCCGATGTGCTCGTCGAGGCCGAGGTGCGCCCGGCCGCGGGCGAGATCGACATCGACACAGGTGGGCCCGACGGTGTCGTGCACTACCACCGGGCCGGCATCATCGAGACCCCGTTCGGCGAGCTGTCGCTGTGGTGGATCGCCGCCTACGGGGGCGGTCTCTTCCTCCCGGTGCGCGACGCCACCTGCGGTCATGGCTCCTACGGCGGCGGGCGTTACCTCACCGACACCGTCAAGGGCACACACGGCCGGGGCTTGCAGACTCTAAGCAGTACGCGGGTACGCCTCGACTTCAACTACCTTTACAACCCGTCCTGCGCGTACGACGACGCGTGGCTCTGCCCGTTGCCGCCGCCCGAGAACAGGGTGACCGCGGCGATCGAGGCGGGCGAGCTCAGCTACCACTGACCCGATCGGACCAGGACTGGGTGCCCGCGAGGTGGACCGCCGGCCGGGTGGGTGAGCTCAGGCTCCCCGGGACCACTCGGGCGCGAGGATCGACCACACCTCGGTGTCGTGGCGTGCCCCCTGCCACCGATAGTTGTCGCGCAGCGTGCCCTCGTGCGTCAGGCCGAGCCGTCGCGCCACGTTGGAGCTGGCCACGTTGTCGGTGCGGCAGTGCCACTCCACCCGGTGGATCCCGCGTTCGGTGATCAGCCAGTCGATCAGCAGTCCGGCGGCCCGGGTGATGAGCCCGCGTCCGGTGCCGGCCGGTTCGAGCCAGCAGCCGACCTCGCAGATCCCGGACCCCCCGTCGAAGTTGAACGCCATCACGCCGCCGACCAGCACCCCGCCGAGCCAGATGCCGAGGATCCGGCCCTCGCCCCGGGCCTGCAGGTCGGCGTACTTCCGCAGGGTCGCCGTGGCGGACTCGAGATCGGTGCTGCGGCTCGCCCACGAGATCCACGGGTCGACGAATTTCCGCGCCCGGTCCATGTGGAGGAGGAATTCCTCAGCCTGCCACGGCTCCAGCGGCCGGAGTTCCGCACCCATACCCAGATCGACCTTGAACACCCGGCGAGCCTATCCACCGTACGCGAGAGATTTTTTCTTCCAGGGATCCGCGGCACGCCGCGTTCAGTGCGGCTCACCTTGCGGGCTGTACGCGGTGAGGAACTTGTCGCGGAACTCGTTCATCGGCCAGAGCGGGGCGCCGGGGGCCGGCGTCAGCCCGTTCGTCCAGCCCCAGCTCGCGATGCGGTCGAGCACCCGCGGATCCTTGGCCACGATCGAGATCGGCACGTCCTTGCTCGCGTTGGTGCCGACCACGACGGAGGCGGGCTGGTGGTCGCCGAGGAGCACGAGCACCAGGTTGTCGTCGCCGTACTCCTGGACGTACGAGATGAGGCTGTCCACGGAGTAGGCGATCGATCCGGCGTACGCCTGCTTGACCTTGTCGCCGTCCGCGAAGAGCTTCTGCGGGCTCTCGGACTCGGAGATCATCGGGCGGTAGCCGGAGCCGTCACCGATCTTGTCCCAGGGCAGCATCGACGGCACCGGGGTCCAGGGCGTGTGGCTGGAGGTCAGCGTCACCTCGGCCAGCAGCGGGCCGCGCTTGGCCTTTCCGAGCTCGAAGTCGTGGACCTTCTGCATGACGTACTGGTCGGGCATCGTCGACCAGCTCAGCATCGGTCCGTTGTAGCCGAGCGTGTGCGAGTCGTAAACCTGCTGGTAGCCGTAGAAGTCGCCTTCGGGCCAGGCGTACGTCACGCCGGGCTCGAATCCCACCGTACGGAAGCCGGCCTTTTTGAACGCCGAGGTCAGGGTGAGCCGGTCGGTCGAGACGAGACTGCGGTACCGGTTCTGATTGTCGATCCACAGGCCGGACAGGAACGTCGAGTGGGCCAGCCAACTCCCGCCGCCGAAGGTGGGCGAGGTGAGGTAGCCGCTGCGCGCGCCGAAGCCCTTGGCCTGGAGTTTCCGCTGGCCGGCCCGCAACTGGTCGAGCACCGGCTGGTTGAAACCGGGGTTCTCGACGGCATCGCGGCCGTAGCTCTCCACGAAGCCGACGATCACGTCCTTGCCGCGCAGCGCGCTCAGCAACTGGTCCTGCGGCAGGTTCTTGAACGCGTCGTCCTGCACCTCGCGGGCGAAGTTCTTGCGGTCCTGGATGTCCTGCGGCACCGCAAGCACGGTGTCCCGGGCCAGGTCGGCGGCGCTCTGGCTGGCGACCGGGATGCCGCCGACGAGCTGGAAGCTCATGACCGCGAGGGTGACCCAGGCGGCCGAAAGGGTCGCGACCGTGCCGCGGACGGGCCAGGGGTGCGCGCCGATCACCCGGCTGAGCCGGCGCACCGAGAAGGTCAGCGCGGTCAGAGTGCCCACGGCGAGCAGGACGGCCAGGGCGCCGACGCCGAGCGCGCCGGCCTTACCGACGGAGTCGTCGAGAAAGTTGAAGCCGTCGCGGAAGAGCGCCCAGTCGAGGACGGGGTCGAACTCGCGGGCCAGCACGGCGTAGAAGCCGATGTCGATGATCTTCAGAACGGTCAGCCCGCCGAGGACCGCACCCAGCAGGGTGGCGGTGATCCGGCGGCCCCGCTCGGGCAGAACCAGCAGCACGGCCACCGCGAGCAGCGCCTCGATGGGGATGCGGACCAGGGCCGTCAGCCAGAAGTTGCCCGGCGGGAGCCGGGTGATCTGGTCGGGGAGCACCAGCGCGAGAAAGACGAGAAGAGCGGCGAGCGTGGTGACCGCGCCGCCGCTGACCCGGCGCACCTGCTTCTTGACCGACACGGAGAATCCTTACCGCTGAGACGACTTACCCATTGCTACACGCTAGGTGCCGGCGAGCGGTTCAAACGGAGACCACCCCCACACCCGGCCAGAACTCATGACAAATGTCAGTGGCTGAGTGAGTGCTCGCTCATTTAGTCTCTTCGGCGTGGAGAACAAGCGAAGACGGGTGCCCGCCCTGGCCCCCGACGAGCGCCGTGAGGCGCTCATCGCGGCGACGATCCCGCTGCTGCACGAGCACGGGGTCGACGTCAGCACCCGGCAGATCGCCCAGGCGGCCGGCGTGGCCGAGGGGACGATCTTCGGCGTCTTCGAGACCAAGACGGCGCTCGTCGTCTGCTCGGTGATCAAGGCGCTCGACCCGCAGCCGACCTTCGACGCGCTGGCCGCGATCGACCCGGCCGCTCCGCTGCGCGCCCGAATGATCCGGGCAGCCGACCTCGTGCACGACCGTTTCACCGACAACGCCCAGCTCATGACCGCCGCCCGCAAGCTGGTCATCGCCGGGGCCGACCCGGACGCCGCCGCTCGGCTGTCCAGGAACCGCGAGGTGCTGCACGCGGCCCTGACCGAACTGATCCGGCCGGACGCCGATCAACTGCGCTGGCGGCCCGCGGCGGTCGCCGCGCTGCTCCTCCAGTTCTGCGGCGCCAGCGCGTACGGTCCGTACGGCGACCCTGGCAATTTCAGCGGCGAGGAGACGGTCTCCTTGCTGCTCGACGGACTGCTCATCCCACGGGGGACTCACCAGTGCTGATCCAACTGCTCCGCGGTCACTTACACCCCTACCGGCGAGACATCGGGCTCGTCGTGCTCTTCCAGTTCCTCCAGACGATCGCGACGCTCTACCTGCCCACGCTCAACGCCGACATCATCGACAACGGTGTGATCAAGGGCGACACGGGCTACGTGATGCGGATCGGCGGCTGGATGCTCGCCGTCACGCTGGCCCAGATCGCGGCGCAGATCGTCGCGGTCTATTTCGGCGCCCGCACCGCGATGGCGGTGGGCCGCGACGTCCGCTCCGCGGTTTTCGGGCGGGTGCAGGACTTCTCGGCCCGCGAGGTCGGCCAGTTCGGCGCCCCCTCGCTGATCACACGCACCACCAACGACGTGCAGCAGGTCCAGATGCTGGTGCTGCTCACCTTCACGCTGATGGTCTCGGCGCCGATCATGTGCTTCGGCGGCATCGTGCTGGCCCTGCGGCAGGACGTGCCGCTCTCCGGGCTGCTGCTGGTCATCGTCCCGATCCTGATCACCACGGTCGGCGTGATCATCGTGCGGATGCGCCCGCTGTTCCGCTCCATGCAGAAGCGCATCGACCGGGTCAACCAGGTGATGCGCGAGCAGATCAGCGGCATCCGGGTGATCCGCGCGTTCGTCCGCGACGAGCGCGAGCAGGCCCGCTACGAGGAGGCCAACACCGAACTGACCGACGTGTCGCTCAAGGTCGGCAAGCTGATGGCGCTGATGTTCCCGACCGTCATGCTGATCGTGAACCTCTCCAGCGTCGCGGTGCTCTGGTTCGGCGGCCACCGCATCGAGGACGGCGCGATGCAGATCGGGGCGCTCACCGCGTTCCTCAGCTACCTCATGCAGATCCTCATGTCGATCATGATGGCGACGTTCATGTTCGTGATGATCCCGCGGGCCGAGGTCTGCGCCGAGCGGATCGAGGAGGTGCTGAGCACCGAGTCGAGCGTCGTCCGGCCGGCGAACCCGGTCACCGAGGTCATCCAGCACGGCCGCCTCGACCTGCGCGACGTCGGCTTCCGCTACCCCGGGGCCGAGTCGCCGGTGCTCAGCGGCATCGACCTCACCGCCCGGCCGGGCGAGATCACCGCGATCATCGGCAGCACCGGCAGCGGCAAGACGACGCTGGTCAACCTGGTTCCCCGGCTCTTCGACGCGACCGACGGCCAGGTGCTGGTCGACGGCGTCGACGTGCGCGAGCTCGACCCCGACCTGCTCGCCCGGCTGGTCGGCCTCGTCCCGCAGCGGCCCTACCTCTTCTCGGGCACGGTCGGCTCCAACCTGCGATACGGGAACCTGGACGCCACCGACGAGCAACTGTGGGAGGCGCTCGAGATCGCCCAGGCGCGCGAATTCGTCGAACGCATGGAGGGCGGCCTGGACGCGCCGATCGCGCAGGGCGGCACGAACGTGTCGGGCGGTCAGCGGCAGCGGCTCGCGATCGCGCGGACGCTGGTGCACCGGCCCGAGATCTACCTGTTCGACGACTCGTTCTCGGCGCTCGACTACTCCACCGACGCGAAGCTGCGGGCGGCCCTCACCGACCACATCGGACAGGCCACCGTGGTCATCGTGGCCCAGCGGGTCAACACGATCCGCGACGCCGATCGCATCGTCGTGCTCGACGACGGCCGGGTCGTGGGCACCGGCACGCACGCCGACCTGATGGACACCAACGAGACGTACCGCGAAATCGTCCTCTCCCAGCTCACGGCTCAGGAGGCCGCGGCATGAGCGACCGCACCGGAGAGAACGAACTGGCCGGCGTGCCAGGAAAAGATGCCCAGGAGGCGCACGCGTGACCGCCCCAGTTCGTCGCCCAGGCCCGCCGATGGCCGGCCCGCCGGCCGTCCGCATGATGGCCGGTGGCGCCCCGACCGAGAAGCTGCAGGACTTCAAGGGCTCCACCAAACGCCTGCTCGGCCTGCTCAAGCCGCAGCGCGTCCTCGTCGGTTTCGTCATGCTGGCCGGCGCGGTCAGCGTGGCCCTCTCGGTGCTCGGCCCCTACCTGCTCGGCCGGGCCACCGATGTCATCTTCGCCGGCGTGCTCGGGCGCATGTTCGGCGGCAACGTCACCAAGGCCGAAGCGATCGCGGCCATCCGCGCCCGCGGCGACAACACGCAGGCCGACCTGCTCACCGCGGTCGACTTCACGCCCGGCCGAGGCATCGACTTCGACCGGCTGGGACACGTCCTCGCCTGGGTCGCCCTGGCCTACGTCTTCGCGTGGGTCTTCGGCGTGCTCCAGGGCCGCATCACCGCCCACGTCGTGCAGACCGCCGTCTTCCACCTGCGCCAGCAGGTCGAGGCCAAGCTGTCCCGGCTGCCACTGTCCTACTTCGACCAGCAGCCGCGCGGCGAGGTGCTGAGCCGGGCCACCAACGACACCGACAACATCTCGCAGACGCTGCAGCAGACGTTCGCCCAGCTCACCACGGCACTGCTGATGATCGTCGGGGTGCTCGGCGCGATGTTCTGGATCTCGCCCCTGCTGGCCCTGATCGCCCTGGTCACCGTGCCGGTCTCGTTCTTCGTGACCACCGCGATCGGCAAGCGGTCGCAGCCCAACTTCGTCGCCCAGTGGGCCACCACCGGCCGGCTCAACGGCCACATCGAGGAAATGTTCACCGGTCACTCGCTGGTCCGGGTCTTCGGCCGCCAGAACGAGGCGCGGCGGACCTTCGCGGAACACAACGATCAGCTGTACGCGTCGTCGTTCCGCGCCCAGTTCATCAGCGGCCTGATCCAGCCGGCCATGATGTTCATCAGCAACCTGAACTACGTGCTCGTGGCCGTCGTCGGTGGCCTGCGGGTAGCGTCCGGCGCGCTGTCGCTGGGCGAGGTACAGGCCTTCATCCAGTACTCGCGCCAGTTCAGTCAGCCGCTCACCCAGGTCGCCAGCATGGCCAACCTCATCCAGTCCGGCGTGGCCTCCGCCGAGCGGGTATTCGCCCTGCTCGACGCGCCCGAACAGTCGCCGGAGCCGCCGACCGCCACCCTGGACCGGGTGCGGGGACGAGTCACGTTCGAGGACGTGTCGTTCCGCTACGTGCCGGACAAGCCGCTCATCGAGCACCTGTCCCTCGACGTCGAGCCCGGCCAGACCGTGGCCATCGTCGGCCCCACCGGCGCCGGCAAGACCACGCTGGTCAACCTGTTGATGCGGTTCTACGACGTGGACTCGGGCCGGATCACGGTGGACGGGGTCGACATCGCCACGATGCCGCGCGAGCAGCTTCGCGAGGAGATCGGCATGGTCCTGCAGGACACCTGGCTGTTCGGCGGGACGATCGCCGAGAACATCGCGTACGGCGCCGACTCGTTCGACCTGGCCGAGGTGCACCGCGCCGCCGAGGCGGCCCACGTGGACCCCTTCGTCCGCATGCTGCCCGACGGCTACGACACGGTCATCGACGAGGAGGGCGGCAACGTCAGCGCCGGCCAGAAGCAGCTGCTCACGATCGCCCGGGCGTTCATGGCCGAGCCCAGCATCCTGATCCTGGACGAGGCGACGAGCTCGGTCGACACCCGCACGGAGGTGCTGATCCAGCACGCGATGACCACCCTGCGGGAGGGCCGCACGAGCTTCGTGATCGCCCACCGCCTGTCGACCATCCGCGATGCCGACATGATCCTGGTGATGGAGCACGGCCAGATCGTCGAACAGGGCACCCACGACTCCCTGATCGCCGGGGACGGCGCCTACGCCGCGCTGTACTCGGCCCAGTTCTCCCAGGCGGTGGCCGAGGTCGAGTGAGGTAACACCAAGGAGACGGGGGCGGCCGATTGGCCGCCCCCGTCTTCGGTCCTTCAGGTGGTGCTGTTCTTACCTGACGGTGATGATCTGCTGGGCGGTGAAGGCCGGCATGGTGCCCCGGTCGGCCTGACCGCCGACCCAGCCGCGCAGCACGATCTTGGAGCCGGAGGCGAACTTCGCCGAGCCCCGCCAGACGGCGTCAGCACCGGTCTTGCCACTCCAGACGGTGTTCCAGCCGGCGTTGGTCCAGCGCTGCACCGCGGCGGTCTGGCCGGCCGCCCACGGAGTACCCCGCACGCCGAGGTTGAGCTGGCCCTTGGTCGAGGTGCTGACCACGAAGAGCGGCTTCTGGACGATCCAGACCGTGGCGTCGTCCGACTTCTTGTCCTGCGACTGGACCGCGAAACGGAAGCCCCAGTTGATCGGGTGCTCGAACCAGTAGTGGCCCTCGCCGTCGCTGTCACCGTTCTTGATCCACTTCAGCGAACCGCCACCGACCGGGGCACCCCACAGCTCGACCTGCTTGTGCGCGGCGACTTCGCCCTCGATCTCGACCGTCTGCGGGCCGACGACCTTGTCCGGAGCCGAAATGGTCGGCTTCGGCGCCTCGGCGGGCTCCTCCGGCACGCCGTCACCGTCACTGGCCTCGATCACGATGACGCCATCGGTGACCGTGCCGACGCCACCGAGTCCGGTGCCGCTGCCCACGATCGACTCGGCCGGCTCGGACGTGGTGTCATTGATGAGCGGGATGTTGGCGATGGTGCGAGTGGAGCCCGAGATTCCGCCGGCCGTGATGGTCACGACCTGCGCGCCCGGGTTCGTGAAGTCGTCCGCGCTCGCGGCCTTGTTGTCATCCGCGGCCTTGCCCGCGAAGCTGACCGTCAGCGTGGTGTTGTCCTGCGAGACGCCGGTAACCGTTCCGGTCACCTTGACGGTCTCGCCTTCCTTGCCCGTGGCACTGTTGATCTCGAGGTCGGGCGCCTTGTCGTCGTTGCCCAGCGTCAGGCGACCGGTAGCGGGGCTACCCGAGGCCAGGGAGGCGGCATTGGTGGTGGCGGTGGCCGTGAGGTCGACGGCCTCGTTGGGCTCATAGATGGTGTCGCCGTTGACCAGGACGACCGCATACCCGGTCATCTGCCCGGCCGGGATCGTCATGCCGCTGACTGCGGAGTTCAGCAACGAGTAGTCACCGCTGCCGACGGTGGCGGTCAGCGTGTCCGACGTGGTGCTGATCGAAGTGGCCGTGAGGGTGAAGCTGATCGGGGTGGAACTCGCGTTGCTCAGCTTCACCGGGACCAGCTTCGCCCAGGCGTCGTTGCCCTCGAGGATGCTCTCGGCCGGGAGGGTGAGAGTCGGCTTCGCGTCGTCATCGGTGATGGTGACCGTCGTGGGACCGCTCGCGGCCAGGCTGCCGTCCGTCGAAGTGGAGCTGACGGTGAAGGTCTCGCCGGCGTCCTCGTCGATCGTGTCGCCGATGATCGAAACCGCGAACGTCTGGGTGGTGACTCCCGGCGCGAAGGTCAGCGTTCCGCTGCCGGCGACGAAGTCCAGGGCTGACGTGGCCGTGCCGTCGGTGGTGCTCCAATCCGCCTGCACCGTCTTCGCCGACGCCGCGCTCAGCGTCGCCGTGAAGGTGGCGACCTTCGTGCCGCTGTTGCCCTCGTCGACCGCTGCGGGCAGGATCGTCACGATCGTCGGTGCGCCGGTGAGGTCCGTGATCGTCGCGGTCTTCGTGCTGGGTGTGCCCAGCTCCGCGTTGGTCGGGCTCGCCAGCGCGACGGTGAAGTCCTCGTCCGGCTCGTCCATCGTGTCGGTGGTGAGCGGGATGACGATGGTGGTCGTCAGGGTGCGCGGGGTGATGCTCACGGTCCGCGTGCCGGGGTAGGTGAAGTCCACCCCCGCCGTGGCGGTGCCGTGCCCCGTGGCCGGGGTGGTGTCGACGGACGACCACTGAGCGCCGATCGGGAGTTCTGATCCGGGCGTCGCGGTGACCGTGAAGGTGGAGTTCCCGGCCTCGCTCGCGTCGCCGCCCGTGATGGTGAGCTTCGGCGTCAGTGCGGCCTGGGCGTCAGCAATGCTGACGTTCAGCGAGG
>Ga0247781_1000320_pt1 | contig 14588 bp, 8 predicted proteins | sample UWRJL184509B5_FD_179922 | JGI IMG/M metagenome (GOLD analysis project Ga0247781, IMG submission 179922) | Plant litter microbial communities from Arlington Agricultural Research Station in Wisconsin, United States - UWRJ-L184-509B-5 | ecosystem: Environmental > Terrestrial > Plant litter >...
ACCAGGCCGAAGATGTATCGTTAGATGCGCTTAATAAGGGTGGTGAGAGCGGTGGAGAGGAAGAGGAAGATAGCGGGGGAGATGCTGATGCAGGAGAAGAAGGCTGGCTAACCTTGCCGTTGCCAGCGCCTCTGAGCACGCTTAGGGTAAGGCTATTAAGCGACTCTGAACGCCGTAACTGTGATACAGACCCTGATGCTTATTACTACCGCGCGCCTACTGTTATTTAGCCAGAGCCGGTAATAATTGTTCTGCGGTGTGCGTAAAGAGGGCGAGAGTGCCAGACCGAGGCGTTACGGTTTGTTAAGGGCCTGATTAAGGCGGCGGGGATAGTTGTAGCTCTTAAGGCTGCTGGGGCTGATGATATTGCTCTGGCGATGGAGGATATTGAGTGAAGATACAGTGTAACGATTACAATTAACGACTTGTTTAATTGTTCAGAATATCTGTGTAAGAACTCTATAAAGGTGGTTGTGTATTTGATGGCTGGGCCGGTATTTAAAGCGCGGTATGTTAAGGAGTGGAAGAAAGGCCTTGGTGGGGGTTAGGGTTTTGTATGGCCTAGATTGCGTGGATTTTTAAAAACGTATTTAAAATCATGACTTTCTTTACATTTGCAGCCCTTTACGCATTGTATGGATTATTCTGATAGCCTTTTTTCCATAGATTTTACAATATTTTAAAGGTTGGCTCTGTGCCCTTATTTTTTTTACCCCGCGGCAAACAATCTACCCTACCTTCTACCAAATCCAGCCCCTCTATTATAACTATTATTATCTTCTTCTCGGCCTGTATTTACTGTATTATTGCCATAACGACCTTGCGTAACGCTAACGGATTTCCTGCGATGTTCCGACTACTTATTATTCAGCCCTTACAGCGGCACGTATTATAACCTCTTTTTCCTCTAGCTTTAGAGCTTCCTTACCGCCCTGCGCTAAGATAAAGTTATAGAGGCCGGTGACGGCGTACACGATTTGTACCTGCTTTTCCAGACTGTACTTTGGTGAGATGTCCCTGATTATACCGAACCTTCTCTTTAATTGGCTAAATACCCTCTTAACGACAGTACGAATGTGTGAGTGCCTGAGATTATACAGCTCTTTTTCCGTCTCTGGCAGGCGCTGACTATTCCTCTAGTCTTGTAAATGATACCGTATATTCGGAAACGGAAGAACCACACTGGCGCGTGTGTTAAAGCTGGTATCCCTTACATAATACCGATTTGGTGGTATGTGGAAAGAACGATTATAGGCTTATGTTAATAGAGACGAGTCGTTAATAGAGCTTTTAGTGCTGGTAAGCACGTAACTAAAAGATCGGTCTTATCGCACTGCAGCGAATACGTTTTGGGTAATCGTACCTTTACGGTTAAACCAGTGGACTTACTTTACGGCCTTGATGTGGGCCCTGATGTGAGTGCCGTTAATCGTGCCGATATAGCCGTTGAATGCTGACGTTTTAGGGTTTAACTCGACCATCAGATCAAGCCAATCGTCCTCCGGAAGCCGTACAAACGCCTTATGTAACGATATAAGTATTGGGAGTATTATCTCTATTATCCTCGAGACAGAGCTTTACGTTATACGGAACTTATGGGCGGTAGTACGCTGATCGTGGCCACGGTTAAGGAGAAACAGCACGACTATTAACTTCTGTTCGGCAGTCTGATACTGAGTACTGTGGAGGCCTTTGTTGATCCTTAGTTAACGGACTAGGGTTTTAAAGGTCGGCTTACTTATACGGAAGAGGTCTCTGAATTGCTTCTCGGAGCCGTTCTGAAGGCCTTTGGCGAATCGATACGCGTTTGGAGGCCCCTCTGGATAGATAACTTCGCAGACTGTAGGCCGTGTTTTGGGCTGGCGTTTATTCTCGGCGTTATTAGCGGTAATGGTCCCTAGGAATGTGTGAGTGGCCAGTCCAGCCGCCAGAATGAACAAGCTCCCTATAGGAGGTCAGTTAGTTGATCAGCTATCTTGTTTAGGAAGAATCTATATACAAAAAAGATAGCTGGCCAGCTTAACCACGTCCACACGCGTTCGCGTGCATTTTAATTGCTTTTTCAGGCCTCAGAAAGCCCCTGTCAGCACTGTTTTCGCTAAATGAAAACACATTTTTCAGCATTCGCGAACACACCAAAAACTGGCAGAAATCAGCACTCACAACCTAGTTTTCCGGCCTTTTACAGTTAGCCGCGGCTTGTATTAGCCTGGTATATTGGTTACAGGGGCCTTGGGACCCTGCCCGTATTCCTCTGCGAAAACAGTACCAGAAACGGGAAAGCGTCCCAAAAAAGGCGGTCTTGGCGTCCGTGGGGGGTGCTGTTTTGGCGAAAACAGCCGAAAACAGTCCGTGTTTTCGCGAGAAGATCAGGGCCTTAGGACCCGGCGCAAGAATCTTATCCACCCTCAACGACCCCTCCTCCTGCAACTCCACCGCGGCTTCACAAAACAACGGGCCCGCATCATCCCCCGGTGCATGCGACCCCAACGACGGCGCCGGCAACGCCCGCATCCTTTCCCTCTCCCGATCATCCAACGCACTCGTGGACGAAACCCTCCGGATCGGACCCGCAGGGCTGCGATTCCCCGGACCTGCGGACCCCTCTAGCATCCGCCGGTACTGATCGCGCAGCGCACGAACGGATCCCTGCCGTGCGAACTCCGAAGCGTTATCCAGCTTCGAGATATCCGGCGGCTGACCGCTGTACAAAGCCTCCTCAAGTACCTTAATTACGGTCTGCTGCAGTGTGATGATTGCGGACTGAAGCTGCAACTGAGCGGTGATATCCCCCTCGGCATATCGACTCCCCAGCTCAGCGTAGTGCCTATCGTATTCATTCTTGACGGAGGAGCCGCCGTACTGAAGGGACTGCCGGAGTCGGTCGTCATCGTTGTCGTAGCCGTGTCGGTGCTTGTGATGGCCGTTGTGGCCGTGATGCTCGTGGACGCGACGCTCAAGATCCCTAATCTTTTCGTCTTGGCCTTTGTCGAGCTTGGCTTGTTTGCGCTTTTCGACGATGCGGTCGTAGAGGTTGATTCCCGTGGTGAAGGTGCCGGCGATGGTGGAGATGAGTGTGGCTAGGATGAATCCTTGCTGTCTTGTGTGAGTTTCTTGTCTTGATGTCTTGTGGGAGTCACTGAATACGCACCTTGAGCCTCCGTTCCTCAATCATGTTGGCGTAGTTCATCTTGGCAGCTAGCTTGGCTTTTTTAGACGGTGACGGCACAGATTCCAGTGTAGATGTCTTCAAACTTCCTCACCAGCTGAAAGCATTCAGATCCTGACGCCACTGAAGTCACAATAAAGTCGCGCCGATCAACAGACCCCAACAACGAGAGGGAGGGTGTGATGAAATATCTCGAATCTTGGCATAAAGGGTAAAGTGTGACATCATCGAGCCGATCGTCGTCCCCCCCCTGATTGGCCCCTCCCGGCTCCGAGTTGGCTCCGAGCTGACTCCGCACCACAAACCGTCTGGGCGGACGGCAACACCTCGTCACCGCCATCACCGACTAAAACCCGGCATCGACGACCACTGGCACAGCTGGTTACTAGTTCGAGAAACTCAATCAAACGTGGTAACAATGCTCGACATACCGCTGGACACACCGCTTGGTCCTGCACCACCGGAGTTCCCTCCCACCGGACACATCCAAGTTGCACCGCATCTCAAATGCCCCGACATGATCCGACAGACTGTATTGATACCTATTACTACTGCAAAACCCCGTGCGAACACCTCCCGTAGGACACAACCTGAATATCCACCGGCTAACAAAGAAACAAACCTTTTGAATGTGGCGCCTGTTCATGCAATCTCTTCATAGTGGGTTGGTACCGAATCAAACGCTCTCTACCACGGGCTTGCTGTGCACCTTCTCCGCATGAGGGGCATGGGGATGCAACAGCTCTTTTTCCGCCCGTACCTTGCTCTCATAGTTGGCTTCCACCTTGTGCTTGACGGCCTCGCGAATCCTATCCTCGCTGCGGTTCAGCCAAACCGGGTAGCCTGACTGGGAAAGGGGCCAGAGCATACGGTTCTCCATCGATTGGATCCATTCAGCATTCCTGCGCTTGCGGTGGCTGGCGATAATGTCCATCTCGGCCGCCACCTGCGAGTAGTACGCCTTGAGCGGCAAATCGTTGACGTCCTTGCCGAAGGGGTTCTCGATCTCGCGTCCGATGAACAGAATGCCGAGTATAATATACGCAGCTGTAACTGTGCCGGGAATAGTAATCCAGTTAAGCGAGTTAAGCAGCTGTAAGGGAAGGAGAAGGATGTACACCTAGGTGATCTGTGCGATAGCGATGGAGTAGGTGATCGGTAGAGGCGTGTTGAGAACATGGTCGGTACTGGTGAGAATGTCGTTTATGGCGATAATCTGGTTATAGGCCATGGTCTAGTATATCGAGACCTTAAGCTGGCCGTTCGCAATAAGCTTATCGGTAAAGCCGCCAAAGTACGAGAGAATTTCGAGTGGCAAGTTGCCTAGCAGACGCCCGGCCTTCTTAAGTGCTTTGCGAGGATTACTCTCAGCGAACGAGATACTAAAGTACTCGCCAGTAGCCTTGAAAAAGTTAGGCTTCTTCAGAACATGGCGCGCCTTGTCGGGCTTGGCCTTTGTGGCCGCCCGCGCGAAGGTGTCGAGGTGGGCGGTAAGATACTCAATGTCTTTATAGCATGTGTATGGCTCGAAGCGCAGCTTGTGCTTTAATGCCACGGTAAAGGCCACGATGAGGTTGAGGGCGGTGCTGAGACAATGTTAGTTAGGCGTAGTCGGTGATACTTGAGGGATGAAGGTGACTTACAGCTTGGCAAGAACGTCTTACTTGCCTAATTCACCCTCTTGCTCTTTAGCGTAAACCCAGAAGACGCGGCCCAGGTTCTGCGACGCGAGGATGAGCTGGGCCCAGTACCTACGGCCCTCAGCATAGCGCTTGTACGCCGTAGAGCTGCGGAAAGACAGCCCTAAACCGACAACGAAACCCAGGACGGTGAGCAGCAGAGGCTGGATGCCCAGAGGTTTAATGAATTTGGAGATGCAAGTGAACATGGTTGTCTATCCACCGACGGTGAGGAGAGGCACAATCATCTTGGGCAGGATGCTGCCGTGCATCTGGAGGAAGATGGGCCATTTCGAGTGCTTCGCAATGTCTCGAGGTCCAGTGAAGTAGTCGTCCAAGTCCAGGGATGTGGCCTTGCGACTGAAGGGGTTCGGCGTGTAGGCGCGTGGGGACATGGGTGATGTGACTAGCTCGAGAGGAATGCCGTTGTTGATATGGAGATCTTTCGGCTTTCCGCCGTCACCTTGCTGGCCCTGATGGGCGTTGGCGGCAGCAGCACCGGCAGCTCCAGCGCCCTGAGCGGGAGCAGCACCAGCCTCCGCCGGGGCACCACCACCTCCATGTCCTCCACCGCCCCCTCCATCTTCGCCGCCCATTTTGTTGCTGGAAAGACGCGGCGAACTGGGAATTAGGTTTGGTGTAGAATTGAGGATTCGAGAGACGGCCAGTCCAGCTTAGGCCTTGAATTGATCGATGACATGACGAAAAACACCCAGGGAAGGAACGAGGAGAGAAGAAAACAGGTGTTGATTCTTTGAAGTCTGCCCTGCCAAAGAAGAAAAGGTTCAAAAAAGGAGCAGCCAAGAAGGAAATGTCCCCGGGCGGGCCTGGGCCTTTGAAGCTCGTACCCGGGATGCAACACTGGCAAAAGGAGACAAGGGCCCCGGTTCGCGAGATGTCAGGGGCTTGGGGTGGCGGCTGGCAGCGGGGCAGCTTTCGCCGCTGAAACGAGTTGGGCTCAAAGCACTGGACAGGGGACAGCAGGAGCGACCCGTCGTGCCAAGGCAGCTTTGGACCACCAGCCATTCCAAAGTGGGAACCTCCGCGCTTGGTGCCTGCTTGGATTTTTGGGTGGTTTGGACTTTGAGCATCGTGAGTTGAACCGTACATGGCTTGGCAATGTCGAGATGGTGGGCAGCTAGACACGTGGACGCGTGAATTCCAGTCCGTTGAAGCACCAGACTACGGCTGACAAGATAGTCTTGTTCGAAGCTCCCTTTTGGCAAGTACCAAGGACGTGAGATTTTGTACTACTTCTCGGCTTCAACATAGGTTGATACTTTTTGTCCAGGTGCTTCGGGTCCTGGTTTCGCGTCCGCTCTCCAGGTCGCCACCGTATGCCCTTTCACCTCTTTCAGGCCGCCGACGACAATCCGGACCTGGTGGCTCCCCACCATTTAAGATAGTTCGTTCATTGTCCCGACTGTGCCCCTTCTAAAGACGCGCCTGAGGTACCTCGAGGGACAAGCGCTTGGTGGTCATCTTATGGATCGACGCTTTGGTGAACGCAAGTCATCAGAGCATCGCAGTGCGTCCTTTTTCCAAAGCTGCATCAGTGTCACGTGCCCAGACTCGTTTTGTCCATCTCATCCAATAGTGGATGCGAGAGCCTGCTGGCGCGGAAAGTAGGTCAAAATTAGGTGTTATGAATGGTCAGAGCGCTGCGCCTCGAAGAGTCTGGATCCAGATCGAACAGCTCTTTGTTTCTTCCTCTGGCAGCCCAATTTTTCATTACGTTGCGCGCGTGCCAGGTTTTTTTCTCCTGTGGTTTGGGGGCGCATTGTGTCCCGGGTTGGCAATTCGTAAATCTGCAATCCTCTGCCACTGCCGCTGATCGCCAATTGAGTACCGGTCCATAGGTCGAGTCGGTAAGCAGCAGAGCAATATGCGCCGTGTTCGCAGCAAAGTGATAGCAGTGGGGAGGCAAGGGATGGCCCCGGAGCATCAGCCACCTTCTGCCCAGATAAACAAGACGGACCGCCCAAGAAACCGTGGCTCAAGAGCGGAGAAAACGACCTCCGCGCTGCCCTCCGTCCACCAAATCCGCCAACCATAGATCGATCACGACACCATCATATTAGCCATCCGGTTAGTAGAGCCCTTGCTAACTTACGCGCGGCTACATAGTGTCGACCGCGGCACTGGCCTGCGCTTCGCCCACTACAGCCGTGTTACAGAGCGAATGCCTCTCTCCACCACGCGAGTTTTGCTCCGTGTTCCTCCTCTACCGACCCCCTTGTTCTTTTTAAGCAGTACCTGGCGTCTGGCTGATCGCGTCATTACGTTAACGGGCGGTGCTAAGTGCGGCTTTTATGCCAGGCAGCTATCGTACGCTTATGACCTTGCCGGTTCCCACTGCCTGTTAAGCCAAACTTTTTAAAGATATAAAGTCCTCTGGTCAGATCTGTGTTTAAGGATGGAATGGGCGGCCGAGGAGGAGCTTATCGGGGGCCTTGCCAAGTAAGTTGTAGAGGTTACGTGTAAGTTCTCGAGAGTGAAAATAACGTTTACGATAAAAGGAGTAGGCACTATTCTTCTGCTATAACGTGTAAAGCGTTACTATCCTTAAACGTCAGAAGGCTAAGTTAAGTAATAAGAAAGGTTGGCATTAAGTAGCTACGGGTAAAAGGTAGCTGAGAAGCGTTAGTTAGGTAAACGTTGTTAGTAAGGTGTTAAGTTTGTCGTGATTTTTATACAGTAAAAGTATTTAATTCCTTTTTTACGATAACCTTTCACTACAGTTATTATTAACATATTAAAAACCTAACAGCACCTTTTTTAAACCTCCCTAGCCTCTCCTTAGCGCCTTTAAGGTATTTACACACAATATATGAAAATAATAAGCTATTATAATACAGGTAATATAAGGATAAATATAAAGACATATATTATTATAAACGTATAATATTATATTACGTAAATATTTAATGTTATTAATGTGCATTATATTATTTAATTTATGTAAACTTAATTACTAGCTTTAGATCTAATTATAACTAGTTTAATCAGTGTTGCCTAGTTCTGTTTAACGACCTTTACGATTTAGTACACTTCTTACTATATGGTAAATATCTTAAGGAGAAAGCTAAATCAGAGTATACTGAGTTATATATATTACAGTTTACTTATAAATAAGGCAGGCTACAGTTACCGCTTTACTATTAACTAATTACAAAATGTTAAACCACGTTAAAATGGATCGTGGCCGTACTGGTTTTGCTACTAAACTGGTTAAAGAATAACCACATTATAAAAGGTGGAAGGCTAGATCCGTTAAGGCCTAGGAATGTGAGAATTAATTACTAATAATATTAAAGGCTAAAGTCACCTTGGATAAGGTTATAGTAGTACGTGCCTCTTTATCGCTGAATTGTAATAAATATAAACTATTATTTAAATACCTAGCAGAGAGCTTAAGACAGGACGTTAGATAAGCGTTACCTTAGTTAAGGTGTAGGTGTGTAAAGGCTTCTCCTAAAGGTGGCTATTTACTAAGCGATAATAACGTTAACGCCTTATCTCTTAACAGGGCGCTGCTTTAAGTGGCACTCCTTATTATTACTTGTTAAGCTTAATGTCTAGACCTAGTTTTTATTCCTTAAGCTTTTCGTTTAGCTTATTTAAGCTTACTTAGCTTACTATACAGTGCCTGAAGGGGAAGAACGTGGTGGAATTACTTACGTTTAAGCAGGAGTAAGGTAAGTTTGAGGTTATAAAGCGGGGTTATTAAAGGCAGTGTAAGGCCTGGTGGATTAAAAGGTAGTGTAAAGGCCTAATAAGTAGACGTTATATATTTAGCCTGTTTTAATAAGTTTAGCTTAAGATTAGTTGTAAAGGTGGGGTGGATTAGTAATAAAGTGGTAAATTTATTTTTAAATAAGCACGTCGCTAATAAGCTTATTAAGAGCTGACTGTAAAGTTAAGGGAGAGTTTAAACTAGAGGAGACCGTTTCAGAGGGTGCTATAACCTGTTTATCAGGACTAGGTTAGTGGCGGGAAGATTCTTTATAGCCTGAAAAAGGCGTAAATGATAATATAGAGATCTATAAGATAGTTAAGTTAAATCGGAAACGTTAAGATAAAGCTGCGCTTTTTTTCTCACCTTTACGGGTAAGCTGTTCTAACGTATATTGAGAACGGGAGATGTAGGTTTTATCATAAATAAATTAACGACTGTAATTTTAGAAAACTTTACAGTAATGTATAAAATAACACACTTAACAGTATCTTACTACAGCCTTTACTTTCCTATAGGAAATATATAATGTAAGGCTTGCTTAAGCTTAACAGTAACGGCTGTTAATACGATTTCCCTAATTAGTAAAGGAAGATATATAAATAATAATTTCGTTAAATAAGTTATTAAATTAAAGTAAATAGTAGAATTTATTTTAACTATACTGTGTTATTATTACCGTTAGATATATTATTTTTATAAACTTAAAACTGCCTTATTCCGCTTTATTATCTGGTTAACCAGTTTATAGCCACTGCTTAGTATTTACGTAAGCTGTGTCAGATCGTTAACGAGTAATGGGTCAAACATCGCTTTAGCCTGCTGACCTTGACGGCGTGTAACACTACACCCATGCCCTGGTTTCGGTACGTTATGACTTATATAACGATGTTGTTTAGAATTTAAAGTACAGATTACAGGGCCGTAGCTGTAGGTTAGGGGGCTGTAAGGATATTAGATAGAATTTAGGAGAAGCTTTGTAAATTACTATTTATATGAAGCCGTTCTTAGTAATGTTAAGTTAAATACAGTTAACCTTTAGCTCTTTAAAAACTGCCAGTGTAGGTAAAGGTAGTTTTAGACTGTAGATTTTACGTACTGTTACCTGACTTCGCGTATTAAGTTGTTAAACTAGCTATTACAGGGTGTTAACAGTTTAAAAAATTAATTTTTTTTGTAGTGTAGAAAGTAAAACCTACCATATTCGATAAAATGGCACGCTAATACAGGGTAACTAAAGATAAGCGCCTTTTTATCTCTTATTATTTTACTATGTAACTTTCTCTTAGTTAACGCTATTACTTTAACATTACTGTGTTTATTAAAACCTTTTCTTACGTATCGTTTATAAGATTAAAGGCTTAACCACACACCTTTAAAAGCCTTAAGTGTGGATCTTTTCCTACTACCTGCTGATTTCCCTTTAAGATAGGCCGAGCCGACCCCTTATATAAGCTTATTAAACTTTTACATAATTACCTTTATTATAAACTGCTTGATAAGACGACTGTTTACCTTAAAGAGCGTAAGGGTGATAGGTTATCCTAACTTATTATGACTTAACGAATCTATTACGTTTAACGAATAAATACTTTTTAACTATCACGTAACGTGACAGCCGACCTGATACAGCTATTAAAGTCTCGTACAGCGCCCCTAGTGAAAGCATATGTAGTTATATGATTACTTATAATATTAGCTTAACCGTATCTTAGTTAACAGCCCCTCCTTTTACCTTATAACTGTGCTTACTTAATAAGTTAATATCCTGTATAACAGCTGTAAGGCGCTGTGATAACGTTTTATACAGCTTAAAGGCCAGCTACTAGTAATAGATAACTATTTTGGGCTTATATTACGCACTTATAGGTGAAGGGAAAGAGGGATGGTTAAGTATAGTAAGGAACTTAACGAGACTTTATTAGTGTAAATATATAACTACTTAACGTTATATAACCCTTTATAGCAGTTATTAGGCGTGTGTTATAGCTGCTTTTATATAAGGCGTGAGACAGGTAGGTTAACACCGCGTAAAATACTGAGGGGTAATAGGTGGTAAGGGGCTGGAGAGCTTGTTTTATTAGACATATTAACGTAGTGTGGGATAGAACACTGGGTGGCTGCTGTTTTAGGGTCCCTTTGTTAGGGGCGTTACGATAAGTTGTGTTAAACGTAGTAACGAATAAAATATAAAATCCACCTGCCTTACCATAACTTATTATCCCTAATAAAAGGGAACATTAGCGATATTTAAGCACGGCTTTTCCTAGTTAACCTTACTGATTAAAACTTTACTGAGATTTGGCCTTTTTGAACTTTTAATTACCTATTAGCGCTTTAAATGTAAGTTAATTAGGGTGTTAATGGCTTTTAAGATAACTTTGGTAACCTTAAGGTGTACCTATATTGCCAGGATTTGGATTTGTTTTCTCTAGACTATATAGTGTTACTATTACAACTAACACATTAGTTAAGGAGGAATAAGGTTCTACTTATATTATTAGTTTAATTATTTAAATGTTTTTTTTTAAATTTTTTTAAAGAAGTTAATAACGTATTAAAGCCTGACTAGGGATAGCAGAAACTAAACTTAATGTTTGTATTTAGAATTTCTACTTCTTTATTACTTTTATAATTACATAAATATAGCTTACCGTTTAACATAAATGATTTTTAATACGTAAGATGATCAAAAGGCAGGCGGAAGTGGCGCGTTTTAGTTTAGACTTAATATAGCTAAACATCTTATCAATTATCGTTTAAAACTCGGCTATTTCCCCTTATCCGAGATTTATAATTCCTTCTCTTAAGTCTCCCTTCTACATATACTGACGTTATCTAACCAGCATTATAAGTAGCCTTACCATTATTTATAAGCTCCTTTAAAAGCATCTTATAAATCCAGTCTATAACCCCTAATACGTTACAGGGAGTAATAAGCCCTAGGCGTAGCGTTATCTTACGATTAGTAACCTTATTATTTACATTATTATTAACGGGAATAACTGTATAAGAGTAAATTTTAACCAGGCTTTCCTCTCTTTAGATGGCGACGATATAATATTATATATAACTGTAAAAGTGAGGTAGCTAAACGAAAGGGCCTGGCGCCTGGAGTTTAAAGTAGACTGTAAACTATAGTTTTATACTAAGATCTTTAATATTATCCTTTTTGCCTGGAACTAGTTCCCACTAATAATGTAATACTTATATATTAAGTTATTATAAAAGGATAATATTACTAAGGAGGTTAACATAATATATTATGTGAAAGATAAAGGGGTGAAGATAGTTATTATAATAAGTAAGATAAAGAGGAACTTTATTAACTCTAAGCTTTAACAGATAGGTGATATAAGTTCTAGCTTATGTTAAGAAAAGCTGTTAAAGGAACTTTATAAGTAGGTAACCCTCTGATTTTAAAATAAGTAATGTCTGTAACTAACACTTTAATAAAACACCTTAAGTACATTGTTAAATATTAGTACTTATAGGTTTACTGTTTTAATAATAAGACATTTCTCCTCCTTTAGTTCCAGGCTATTAAGAAAGTAAATATCGTAAATGTAAATTTTTAAGTAAACTGTTAGGTAATCTTACGTAAAAACAGCTATATTATATTCCGTAAGGTGCTGTATAAGTTATTAGTTTAAGGCTTTAGGTAACTGCAAGGAAACTATACCTAACAGCACCTTATGTTAGGAAGCTTTACGTTACTGTTATGTTAATTTTATAACAGTCAGCTAGTTTAAAGGATAAGTAACGGTCAGCTTTTAATAAAGCCTCCTAAGGGCTATTACTGTGTAGTAGATGTTTATACTAGAGTAATAAAGTGGGTTTATAAATAGGATTTAGATTTCGTCTTATAGGAGATAGATAATAATCTTTAAGAGTATTAGGGATAATTAGTCTTATCTTTTTTTTAATATAATTAAGAGAGCCTGATAATAACTGTGGTTATGGTTTAAGGGCTCTCTTATTTGTAGAAAACGAAAAAAAAAAAAAGAATAAGTTATTTCTCTTACAGTATATTACTCTCTAACCTCGGCTTCCCGACTTATAAATCTCTAACGTGTGAAAAACATTATTAAACTACAGTATATTACTATGAGTAAATGCAGGCGTTTGTGATAGGGATGTAGGGGATAATTAGTGCGGTTAGGGAAGTGCTTTTTTTCGCTAGCAGGGTCCAGGGCCTGCGACTGTAGGTCCCCTCTTTAACCTGTACGCTAGGTTATAATTAATGTTTAAAACGTAATACAGGACACGAATCACCCTGGCAACACTGCCATTTTATCCCAGTTAAAAACTTCCATATCCTTTAAGCCTTTAAGTGGGTTAATAACAGGTCACTCCTAACTTAAGCTAAATCTCTAGTTCTTATATTTCCTAACTATTTATCCCTTTAAAATAGATAACGAATTTATTATCTTTATTAACCCTTTAATAATGTAACGACTAAGACTAACGTTTAATTACTACGTTTAGCCCTTACCTAAATCTCGCCAGCTTCCTAGGCGATTAAAGCTGGGTCTGAATTTTCCTACTATTAAGACTTTATAAGTAGAAATAATTATATATATCCTCTTTTCTTTAGGTTAGGAAAAAACATAGGAATTAATAAAAGAACGAGTAAGCGATTTCGCTTTCAGATACATATCCTTAGTACAGCTATTACTCTAGTCGATAACATATATTTAAACGTCCTTTATTTTAAATTATAAACTAGCTTACTATAGACTGTTTTATAAACGGCACTTAGTTATTTACCATACGTAATACAGATTTAATTTAAGTGGATATTTCTTAAATAAACTCTCCTTATATAATTTATTTTTAAAAAGTAAAAATAGAACTAAGAGGAGGAGTTTAAAGTAGAGAAAGCAGTTTACGTAAAAGTACACCCGTTACAGGAAATCGTCGTCTTAAAGCTCTTTAGTAAACTCTAATACAATAACATAACAGCACTTTTTATATCAGATATTAATAACGTATACTTAACTGTGCCTAAGGGGGGTATATTAGAATTAGATAAGTTTTACTGCTTAATCTACTAAGCCTTTACTAAGCTTTCTCGCTTTAAAGTATTATAAGATAATGTTAAGTTAGATAACTTCTATCTTACTAATGGTAAGGTTATAGTTATTAACTTTAAGATAATAAGTAATAAGAACTAATAAACCCTGATAGATAAGTAATTAGAGTTTAACATTAACTTTACAGTAAAATCCTTTATTAAATTTTATAAAATAAACCAGTATTGCTTTTAAGAAGACCAGATTCTCTCTGTTAGTGTCGAGTGACTTATACAGTGTGTAATAGGGAAACCAGAGGCTTAATCCCTAACATCTTATATATAATGTCAGCTAAGCCCCTTAGTTAATAAAGTGACAAGATATAAACAATATAACTGTGTTTATTATAAGTCTAAGCGTTAGACCATACTTAACGAGATATTTTATTATGTATAGTTTTAAATGGTAATTAAATACTCCGTTACGATAGTTATAATAACTGGCTTAATTACAAATATAGGTCTTAAAGGTGTTATACTGTTAAGGTTTAAGATTTATTAAACTTATAAAAGAGATTATCTTTTTAAACAGTTTATTATAGTTATATTAAGCAGAGTAACTAAAGCACGTTAAGTTAAAAGAATATATTTACCTTTTACCATAATACACCTTATACCTCCGTCTAGTCTTAGGTTAAACAGGTTTACTAACGATAACCATAACGATAAGCTTAAAGTCTGCCTTCACTATTACTGTAAAGCTCTTTATTACCTTTTAACCACGCCAATAATTGTTGAAAAGCAAAAGGGGTCGAGGCATTGGAAAGCAGTGTGTGTTGAAGGTGATTAATTCTTTCTATCTTCGAGAGTGGAAGCCGTGTTATTATAGCCGTGAGGGTGGCCAGTGCACGGAGTGCATTGGCCATACTCGCTTCTGCGAAGCGAGGTTGGCTGACTGAATACGAGGTTGGCAGTGGAGTCTGGCGTTCT
>Ga0247781_1000321_pt1 | contig 14583 bp, 13 predicted proteins | sample UWRJL184509B5_FD_179922 | JGI IMG/M metagenome (GOLD analysis project Ga0247781, IMG submission 179922) | Plant litter microbial communities from Arlington Agricultural Research Station in Wisconsin, United States - UWRJ-L184-509B-5 | ecosystem: Environmental > Terrestrial > Plant litter >...
ACTGACTCGGACGGTAGAGGTACCCCCCTTCATTCTGTGTCTTGGATGTCCTTGCACTACCGCGATGCCCACCTTGCGCGAGCGACCGTCCAGAGGCGAAATCTCGCCTGCCAAGAACTCGAAGGCTTCCCCAACTACAAGTAGATCGACTCCCCGATCCCACAGCACAAGGAGCAGCATGGCTGCCGACGCGATTGAAGTCCGCGAATCAATAGAAGCGAAAGGCGACGCAGGCGACGTTGACATGGACGACGTCGACGATAGCAACAGAGCCCGGAAGGGCCTTGAACTTGGCAACCCCATACCCGACGCGGATGCCGATGCTGACGCGGATGCCGATCTCGACGCCGACGCCGACGCCGATGCTGATGCTGATGCCGATGTCGATATGGATCTCGACGGAGACGCCGACGCCGATGCTGACGGCGATCCCGACGAGGACAGCGACGAGATGCAACAGGATGATTCTTCTCGCGACATGTTCCAGCTCATCAGAGACACGTCTGAATACCTGTGTCGATACACCATAAAAATGGACGGAGAGTGCGTTTTGGCCAGCAAAATTTTGCCAACGTGGCATCATGCTAATTAACCTCTCCTGTTGCTAGGGACCATGAGATCGCATCGGGCTTCCAGCGACTTGTCAACAAGCGCAGTCTTCCAGATTATTTCGAGGTCATCAAAGAGCCAATGGCCTTTAGCACCATTCGCGTAAGCTCAACCACAATGCCAATTGGGAGCATTGATGCTGACTATACTTCGGAATAGGCGAAGCTCGGCAAGAAAACCTATACGGGCTTCAACGAGTTCGTGCGAGATGTTATGCGCATCTGTCACAATGCGCAAGTCTACAACAGACCGTCGGCCCCAATTTTCTCCGATGCGGGCCGCTTACAGGAAGTCTTCAAGGAGAAGCTCAATGAACTGGTTAAAAGGGGCGAGATCACAGCAGAAGAGGCAGAGCTGCCCGACCTTGGACCGTTGCCCGAGTTTGAAGACTCGCCCCCGCCTGAAGATGACGAAGACGAAGAGGAAGAGGAGGAGGAAGACGAGGAGGACGACGAGGATGAAGACGACGACGATTCTGACGATGAAGGTGGCCGCCGCCGAAAGCGGAGGCGAGGACGCCAATCTCGAGGCCGGAGAGACCGGGACGACGATGGCGATGATCCACATAAAAAGCGCGGAAGGCCGCCCAAGGTCTTCACTCCGCTCGAGGCCCGGATACAGGAGCTCCTCAAGGGTCTGCGCAAGTTCAAGAATGACAGTGGTCAATTGCGCATCCTCCAATTCGAAAAACTGCCCGACAAATCCGAGGTTCCCGATTACTACGCGTCGATTCGGAACCCAGTGTCCCTTGACTTGATCAAGAGGAAGCACAAGCGCAAGAAGTACCATACAGTGGACCAGGTCCTTCAAGACCTTGAAATTATGTTTGAGAACGCCAAGGAGTACAATGAAGAAGGAAGCGAAGTCTATGAAGACGCGGTCGAGCTCCAGAAGCAGGCCCGCATTATTGCCGAAGAGGAGAAGGCAAAGCCCGACGATCAGTTCCGTGACGAAGACGGAAAGCTTCCCCTGGCGCATATCGAATACCGAGGCGAGCTCTGGAAAGTTGGTAAGTTGAGATTGCACAAGCTTGTGCATGCAAAGTCTAACGTTTTTTTCTTTCTTCAGGCGATTGGGTACACATTCGAAACCCGAACGATCTTTCCAAGCCAATTGTCGCGCAGCTGTATCGTATATGGTCAGATGCTGCCGGTCAGAGATGGGTGAACGCGTGCTGGTACTACAGACCAGAACAGACGGTGCATCGCTTCGATAAGCACTTTTACGAGAATGAGGTGGTCAAAACTGGCCAGTATCGAGACCACCGCATCGAGGAGGTTGAAGATCGCTGCTTTGTCATGTTCATCACCCGCTACCCCAAGGGTCGACCACGGGGTCTGGCTGCAGACAAGGCCGTTTACCTCTGCGAATCGAGGTACAACGAGGAGAAATTCCGGTTCAACAAGATCAAGACGTGGACCAGCTGCTTGCCGGACGAAGTACGGGAGAGAGACTACGAAATGGACCTCTTCGACATGCCTCGGAACTTGAGGAAGCATCCCAGTCCGATCAAGCACCTCCTGCAGGCTGACGCCAAAGAAACCGACCCACTGCCAAAACCAACTTGGAGGAGTCCGAATGCTCCTCCTCTGATTGGAGCTGTGCACCGGCGGCCAAGAGAAACAAATGTAAGTTGCGACCCCCCAAACCCTCCTCCAGTTGTCATTTCTTTGTCTGGTCCGAACCCGTGTTTGCACGACCCTATAGGGGGTTCAATGCGCAGACGCAGGTGGAGTTTCTTTTTGATTCCTAACCCCACATAACCTTAAACGGCCTTGCTCTCGTTTATCTGCCGTTTCCCGTCCTTGCATATCCGTCTATCATCCATCCCTTGCCTCGCGCCTGCGTGTCGCATGGAACGGTTGGATGCCTTGGTTGCGGCCCATTTTTTTCGTCGTCGTTGTCTCATTTATTCCCTTCTGATTTTTTTCCTTGTCTGTCATCCTGGATCATCCCTTCCGAGCGCCCCCAGGTACGGCACACTAGTGGTTTAGACATTGAAGCTAACAAATTCCAAGGACTCGCCTCCTCCGGAGCCTCATCCGCATCCAAGACTCTCGGTTGCTCAGGGGCCTGTTCCCGTCCCGCTTGCCTTGTCTATGGGCCCGTCGCCGCACCGTCCTCCTCTCATGAAAGGTGACGTCGGCTTTTCTGGAACGCCAACTGGATATCATCAGGGCGTGGCTCCTGCTCCGTCGCCTGTGCCTATACCGTCCCCGTCTCACTACATGCAGCAATTTGCGCCACGTCAAGCTCCACCTCCCGGTCTCCATCCACAGCATCTACAACCACATCCGCATCAGCAACAACACCAACCGCCGCCAATGCCCATGCATGTGCCGCACGCTGTGTTACAACCGCAGATGCAACCGAGCCCACACTTTACACCGCAGTCTTACGCACAGCCATACGGCGCACAACCTCAGGTGCCGCAGCCGATTCATTACCAAACACCAGCCCAGCTCGCGCCAGCTTACGATCCTCACCACCGCCCCGTCCATCCAACACCAAACATAACCCCCGCCCGCCCGCCAATGGCGCCAGCTCCCAACAACGCACCGTTGCCGCATGCTAGTAACGCTCATGCCGGCAACGTGTATAACGCACCGCGCGCCCCCGAGGTCTACACGCTAGCAGATGGAGTCGATGCCGCCATTCCAGAGGACGTGCGCGAGCATTTCCAGCGCGACGAGCAAGGACGTGTCTTGTTCTTCACGGCACCCCCGATCAACCGCCCTCACAACGGTGTCGCAGAGCAATACGCGAGTCTCGGCCACAGTGTCAATCATCTAGCCAACATCAGCAAGCTACGCGAGGAACGTCGGCGCAAGCGGAAAGAGCGCGATGAGGCGCTTGCTCTTGAACAAGAAGCCAATAAGAAGAGAGCCGCCGAGGAAGCGGCTGCTATCAAAAAGCAATCCGAGGAAGAGCAAAAGACCCAGGCCGAGCTCATCGAGAAGGCCATCCTTCAATGGTGTGCGGGCATGAATCGGGAAACCCAATTACTTGAGGAGAGCCTGGGCGACTGGAAGGCCATGGCCAACAAAGCCCGTGAGGAGAATAAAGGCAAGACGCCTAAGGAACTTCGTGTCAAGAATCTCGAGTGGTTCTACGAGGACCTGCTGAAACGCGGGGAGATCACCGAGGCACAGAAGAAAGACATGGAGGATACCTTCATTCATCGGAAGCATTTGGCTGACGTTTGATTGGGGCGTTGATGCATGTTTTGTGTGTTGGATTGGCCGATCGGGTGGACGAGTATTGTCATGAATCTGTCTTGGGAATTTCGAGTTCACCACTCTCGTGAGTGAGATGTCTGACTAGCGGGGAGTTGGGATTTCTGGACTGGGTTTTGGAGGATTTTCTTTTGGGTGTGGTCTCTGTCCGGCTTACCAGTGGCTGATTGACGAGGTGGTTGGGTGGCTAGGTATATGGTAGTTCCTTATCACGGTAGCCTTTGTACGTATTATATGATGCTGAGCGTTCTTCTTTTTTCTTCTTTTTCCAAGTAAAATGGAGAGAAAAGCAGTCATGGGGAGATGGATATACCATAATCAGCCTCGAGGCGTTTGGCAAAAGTTCGGGGCGGAGGGTTCTAGTTTGTTTTAATATCCATTTGAGATTCTTTTCCTTGAAGATTTTGTCCTGAGGACCATGTGATATACTGCTTTGATTTGAATTCCGTGACTGGTGGGTTGATTTTCTGGGGAGAGGTGGGCAGATGGAAATCAAAGATGATGCTGAGGGATGTTTTTCCCATTCAGCCAGTCTTTCCAGAGGTTATTTGAACAAAATAACCAGTGCACATTGTATCACCTAGTTATCATACATTACATGGTTGTTTACTCTGTGATGCTTAATGCGTTTTGATTTTATCACAACACTCCGGAGGCTAAAGTCTGTCTCACATAACCTGTTGGCAATTGCAACAGTGAAGACTATGAGGAGGATCAATATCGTCCGGATTATAGATTTGAGCCTTCTTCTTCGCATTCATGGTTCAGTATTTCAGAATCGACTTCAGCATTGAAGGCCTGGGCACTTGTTAAACTCAACAGCCAACCATTAGCGTCAAACGGTTGCAGTTTGTGTGCACCTTGATGGCCTGCTGGCTTACTTTCTACAGTTGCGATATCCGAGGAAGTTGGGTGGATGAGGCTTATCAAGTCCTTTGATGGCTGGGAGTTTTCATCCGATGCTTTCTACTGGCCAGGAGAATCCTCGAACCCTTTGCGGGCCCACTTGCATATCAGATTACCAAAAAGGAAGGAACCCAGAGAGCTTATGGGAGGAAGGTACCATGTGCTACAGATCGACAGTTCATCTAGAAGCAATGGAGTTGGGACTAAAAGGTGAATAATATGATGCAGACTATAATTTGGTCTTGCATATGCATCTGGAGACGATGCATCGACATTTGAAAGCCCCGCAGTTCACGAGTACCACACATGACTTCAAGTGACGGTTCGTTCTTGCCAGTTTCGAAGTAACGAGCTGCCAGAGGGGTGTGACATCAAAGCCCCTGCCCTGTACGTTGCGATTCGCCATTGGGCCACTGCAGCAGGCCAGCAAGGTTCTCATTTTGCTGAATATCAAAACCATCAAACGGCAAAGTGCGTTGTCAACCGGGCTGTTCTCCACCTTTTGGGCCTGACCAGGTTGTTGTTGGGCAATATAATATGAGGCTCTGCGGCTGGCAGTTGCGCAAACGGCAAATTCCAGACTTGGGGGATTCCCCACTGTAGACTTTAGCGCATGACGACTGGCCAACCCGGTCATTCCGGCGCCTCCCAGCCTCCAATTGCCCCACCAATTAACAGTGCGTTTGCATTGGCCGGTCGAGTCACCAACATCACCTTATCAAATCAGATCAACCTCGCCTTCAATGCCCATCTTTCGCCCAACTTCAACCACACCCACATTTTGTCATCCCAATTCTACCACTCCGCTCTAACTCATACTGTTACTCCTTTACCTTTCCAGCAAACTTCTTGTTTTTTTGGGCGGAGCACTTACCAGTAGAATGCAACCTCTTTGCGCACAACTTCTCTCTCCCCCCTCCCCAGACGTTTAACGCCAACGCACGCCCAATCCTTGAACCCGACAAGCCCATCTTTTCAATTCACCTCGTTAACCCTACCTCCACCAACTCTTTCCCTCGCGGTCCAGTATCTCTATTTTGCAGCGCCCGCCTTTCTTTTCCTTTGGATCCTCGAGCCCACGACTATCCTCCTCGACTTGGACGACCCCGCTTCGCCCTTGAGGACGAGACCGATCCCTACTCCCCGACATACGTTAGCATTGCGATTCCGATCCCTTCTCGCGACTCAATCCCTCCGATACCACTACCACCGATTACTGCACCGATTTCACCTTTCGCATCTTCATGTCAACAAGTCAAGATGTCCGTCTCGTATTTTGGTCGCTCTGAGCCCGACGGGCGCCGTTTGGGTTCCGATTTCCGGCTCTTGGGGAAGTGGGTAGACACATTCTCGACACTCACTGAACCTCCTCGAAAATACCCGCTCTCCAAGCTGTCCAATCTTGATAAGAAGACACTATTCTCGACCAAGCCGGGCGAGTTTCGGCTCAAGGATGGCCCAAATGGCTCGGTCAAGTTGGAGACCATCGAGGAGGACCTTGAGAGCGAGATGGCTCGCTGGGAATCATTCTTCAAGAGCATGGACCCGGACGTTTTTGGGATGACGCAGCATCCCAACTTCATCAAGTCGAGCCAACAAGCTCACAAAATCCTGTCGGAAGGCGGACGGAAGGGCCCAGATGCAGCCGCAAAGTTCGATAATAGCAGACAGACTGGCGTCGGTGTTGACGCCACCGCCTCCACTCTAGCCAACAAAATCGAATATCATGTCATCAATGCCGGCAAGGCACCTGTCATGCCGTGGAAGAAGGTTTCGCTCCAAGCCTCCAAGCCAAAGTCTGCACCGACTGCCTCTGCTTCTTTGCGCGCAGAGGATTCCGGCATCACAGTGGACAACATCAAATTCGACAGCCAGGCCTTCAAGATCAAAGTTACCAAGAATGTCGAGGATATCCTTGCCAAGAGCAACACAGCCAAGGTCGCGGCTGCAGAGACCCAGACCGCTTCGCAGTCACAGGCTCCTGGAAAATCCCCGTCGCCAGCTACTTTGAGCTCATATCATGGAAGCGACACCTCCTCCGCAAGCTCCCGATCCTTGGCCGTTGAGTCCCCCGTGTCAACGTGTTCGACCGCCGATTCTCCCCAGATCGCAACACCCAAAGTGGCCTATGTTGCCCAGCCTCCTTCGACACCCGGCCTTGGCACTGCTCTCTTCAACTATCTCCACAGCACCTCCCCGGGAGCACCATATGTTCCCAACAAGAACAGTCACCTGTCTGCTTCGGCTGCTCCAAATTATTTTCAAACTCCCGCCGACGTTGCCCATGTCTCCACGACACCATATGTTACCTACAACGTCATCAAGCCACCTTCATCCTTCCCTCGCGCCAAACTTCAGGTGCATCCTGAGGCCCCATGCTATGACGTGTCTTTCCGCGCTGGCCCTACTGAGATTTCTCCCTTCTACTGGACCACCAAGGCCGGAAAAGCCCGATACCTGGACCACAAACTTCAGAGTCTCAAGGACGAAGATGCAAAGCTCCGGAACACACTCGAGACAGCCCTCGGCGCCTCGGGCCCTGTCCACGTCTTCATCGATCTGTCAAACATCATCATTGGCTTCTATGATAGCATCAAGTCGAGTCACGGGTTCCCTCTGAACATGCGAGCGAAGCCATCGCCGCCTTTCTCGTTTGAGAACTTCGACGCAATCCTCACTCGTGGTCGAAAGACCGAGAAAAAGATTGTTGCCGGTTCTGTCGGCGGTCACTCTAAGCGGCCGAGCTACATGACGGAGGCTCGGCAGCTTGAGTATGAGATGAACATCATGCAACGCGTCCCAAAGCCCAGCTCGCCAGTCAAGCGAAGAGGTCGAACCAATGAATCGGCCACCTCTGACACTTCTGGCGATGACTTCTTTGTTGGCCCCATGAAACAGGGCGAACAAGGTGTGGACGAGGTTCTCCATCTAAAGCTTCTTCAGAGCGCCATGGACAAGCCAAGCGGTGGTACGATTGTACTCGCTACGGGAGATGCGGCCCACGCCGAGTACTCTGACGGTTTCAAGAAGAACATCGAACGAGTCCTCGCCTTCGGCTGGAACATTGAACTGTACGGCTGGAGCCGCAACATCTCATCAGCTTGGCGAGACCCGGTATTTGCTCAGCAGTGGGGTCGTCGGTTTAGAATCATTGAGCTCGATGACTTTTGCGAGGAGCTTTTTGGCCGCACTGTCGACGAGTTGGTGAGGTGATCCAGCCTTAGCACATCTATGTCCAGGGCATTTTCAACAACCTTCTGCATGGCTACACGGCGATTGGTTTTGTCTTTTTACAAGACGTGCTTGCTGTATCGCCATCTTTCGATTTCGTTTCTATCAACATTCGACCGCAAACTTGCAATGATCTATCCGATGCAGCTGTTTTGCTTTACGAGAGCTTCTCGTCAGCCATGAAACAGTACATCACATCATCATTGTTGCATTTGATCAAGTTCTGCAATCGCCTTTTTCTTTACATGTCATCGGCATCGACATTTTTCAATTTCCCCCCTTCATTTCGGTACCTGCCAACGCGGCGGTAATTACATTCATTTACGACACTCATTTACTTGCATGGATAATTTCGACAATACCATTTCACTCAGTTCGGGCACTTGATCCTTCGTGCAGCAGCGCGCGGCTTAACATATCAGCATATTTGCTTTGCTCCTCTCTAATTTTGTTTCGGTCCCAATTACATCAACGGGCCAAGCACGATCAATATGATCGGCAGATTTCCTTTTACGAGGGCGACGACAATAACGAATTAATCACAACCCTTTCAGTGGGCTGGCGCAAGGACGTTATCGGATTTTGCTGGGTTCGGCATCACGATAATTACGGGAGATGGATAGGCTCTTGGCTCTGGTTGCGAAGGAGCACGGATGACACGACTTTATCATTCATTTTCACAGCAGACAAGCGACTGGCTGTTTTTCTTTCCTTGTCTCTTCTCTTTCCTACGATACATATATCTGGTCCTCGCTATCGGATACGAAAATGAACTCGGGGTCAGCTTGGGCATGGGCGTGACGGCGCGCGGAATGGCATGGCATGGCGGTATGCTTTTTCTTTTGTGAGATGATACCCAGTATGCATCCTTCAAGGCTTGCATTCACTGTTTGTAATGGCTTGCAAACGAATCCTTTTTACTTGTTATCAGGGCGGCGGGCTGTCATCAACGAGGCGTTTGGTGTGGCATATTTTCCTTTTGGTTGTCGTTTAATTTGGTCAATGGATGGATGAGATAGTTACGAGGAAGCCATATGCGATTTGCGGTCATGGCCAAGAAGACCAATTCTTTTTTCTTTCTTTTCCATCTGCCTGGTTGGCAGGGATATATACACCGTCTCTTTCTCAGTTGTGGATGGTTAGGGCTGGATCGGTATAGACGATGATTGATGAAGGGGTTTTCCTCATGGGCTGGGCTAGACTGCACCGATTGTCTGCGTATATAAGCTCTTGCTTTATAGGTATGCATGGCATAGCATGGCGTGGCATTGGCGACTGGTTATTCTTTCTTCGTTTCGAACCTTTCCAGCCTGCCAATGCAGGCGTCTTTTTCTTTATTTCCTTTGGTAGTTTTAATTTTCATGGGGTTTCTCTCTTTAACATTGCTGTTGTTTCTTGTGCATTGTGTGATTGCCATCGAAGAGCATGGACTAGAGGGTATTTGATATGGTAGACAGAACATTGCCAGGTCAATATTCATGAGATGGCGTCACTTCGCCTTTGAGATGCAATATACCCTTTCCCTTGTGGGAAGTTTCCGCTACTTTGATGGTTCCCTTATTCTTTGGTCGTGTTGTGTACGCCTGATTCAGTCTCTGCTGTGTAAATACTTTGCTATCTAGATGACGAGTGAAGAATTCCAATCACAACATCTCTTGAGGGTTCCTCTTGTTGTTCATATACTGGATAAGATGCAAAGAAGTAAACAGCTCACACTTTAGAATGTAGTCAGCTTGCAAGCAGACGGCGGCTCTGTGGGTGGAAAGAAAGGATGGCCAATGGGCTAGGTACGTGAATAAAGACAAATAGATGATGGTCTAATAATTGTTGATTTATTTAAATGTTTCTAAAGTATATAATGGGATACTCTTTTGCTTTTTCAAAGACTATTATACTAAGATGACGAGTTAAGTGCTTATTATGTGTAACGTTGTGCAGAGAGAAAAGAAAGAAGCTCGGTGCAAACTTAAACCAAACCCGAATACCGCCATTACTCCTCCTCCGCCGCCGCCGCCTGACTTGACCCAGTTTCTCTTCCTATAAAGTTTGTACGTCAATTGATCAAATATTCGGGAAAGTGAAGGCATCGGGTGGCAAATATTTCATCTGTGGACAGGTAGATATTGAACCCCTTTCACCTTTCACTCTTTGAAGTTGACCGGCTACTGATGAGAAGCCAACTTAACTCTCATCAACGTCCCATCGACCGAACTCGCTATGACTCTCCTCGTCTGCAAATGAAGAAAACGAAGGGGGAAAAAGACCATCAGCAAATCACTCTTCATCACGTACGTATATTAGGAGGTGAGATTAAATAAATACGCACATTATACAGCTCCTCCCCAACCCTAAACTGTCCGTACTCATCCACCACCGGCCTTCCATCCTTCTCGTCCAAGATACTCTCCCCCAGTCCCACCTTCACAAACTCGTACCTCCTCGCCACAATAGCAATAATAACTCTGCTTTCCAAATTCGCCAGCTCCTGTCCCAGACAGTTTCTCGGTCCCCTCTCAAACGGTCGCCAGGCGGTTACCGGTATATTTCCTCTTCCTCCTCTCTCATTGTCCAAGTCCAACCACCTCTCCGGAACCCACTTGTGCGCATCCTCGCCGTAGACAGCCGGGTCACGCTGGATGATAGACTGACACGAATACATGATTAAGCCGTCGACGAGATAGTCCTTGCCGTCTGTCGGGGTGTGAAGCGTGAATCCACTGCCTGGGGCGGTCATGCGCACGGTGCTAGCTAGCGGGTGCAGGATAGCTCGTAGATGGTCCATTGGAGAGAGGAAGTGAGGCTGTCGTGGCCTGCCCAGAGGAAGGTCCGGACTTGATCGGAGGTTTCGGTGAGTTGTGAGGGGGTGAGGGTCTCGGATTCGGGGTCGGAGTCTTGGAAGGAGAGGGCAACTATGCTGCTGATCTCCTTGGGTCGGCTATTATTTGCTGTTTTGGAACTGCTGGCCTTTTGGGAGTTTGCCTCGGCGTAGTTTTGACAGACCAAGGCGCGTACCAGGGTATCGATCCGCTTGCCCAGCCGGCGGCGCTTGTAGTGCACTCGGCGATTGAGCCACCAGGGAAGGTTGTTCTTGTCGTCGCGATAGGTACGCAGGAGCTCCCGGAATAGGCGGATCACTTCGCCTTGCTGGCTGCGGTCGATGTGCTGGGGGTTTAGATCGACGTCCAAGACTGCTGCGCCAATGATGTCAAAGGCCAGATTGGAAATGAGGGTTTCTAGGGAAAAGACTTGGTTAGTGGCGGCGAAGTGGTCGAGATATTGGACGAAAGGCTTCGTCTTGTCCAGGATTAGAGGTAGGAGAGTCCAGAGATGTTGTGTGGTAAAGGCTGGATTGTAGCGCTTGCGAAGGTCCTTCCATTCGTGGCCCTGAACGGCGGATGGAATCGTCAGCGTTGGTCAGAGATAATTAAGGGGTTAGTTGTTGCTTACTTCTTTTGCTAAGATAGAGGTCATTCCGATGAGAGGGGCCATGAAAGTCCAAGTGGGAGGTTTGGTGGGGCTTAGGGGGAACAGCTTGGATGGCCTCGAGACCTGCTCTGCAATCTCGTGCGTGGCAACTAGGAGCATCGGAGGAGTGAGTGGTCGGAGGTCAACAAACATGATGGGAGGCTTGCCCTTGGCTTCCCACATCTCCTCGAATATTTTGTCTGGGGCTCCGCCGTTAGGATTATATCCTGTAATTACACCAGACGGGGGCCAATGGAGCGACTTACCGGGATGGCGGCCGTGGATTCCGCGCTTGGTGAATTCCCCTAGAGTCTTGAGATGGCCCCAAAGAATGCTGGTGGGAAGTTGTGGGATATGGCCATATTGTTTGAAGCGTAAATATCGGACTTTGGTGTAAAGGTATGAGAGTAAAAGCGTGGCGGCAGCTAGCAGAACGGGGTTCAACATCTTGCTCACCTGTTGCCAGTGCTGGGTGGTCCTGAAATGGTGTCTGGTATCCGTCACAGTTGCCGATGTGGGCGCAGTTGTGGGAAGATAGCAAGAGGAGTATGCCAATATCAGGGACAACGTCTTGGGTGTGCTCAAATAGACGGAAACGAGTTCTTCGTGTAGAGGTGCTGACCTTGTGGTGGTCTGATGATGTTTGGTGAAGGTGCTTTGTTGGCGACCCAACCGCCTGCAGTAGAGTTGTTGGCGGTTATCAGAGGGGCAGATGCCCTACGGTCCCGTCCGAGTAACCTGCCGACGGACGATATGCCAGATGACAATAACCCGATCCGCTTAATTATTGCGCCAACTACCAATTGCAGGTACGGAATACCACCTGCTTACCAACGACAACTAATGGCATATATCCAACGGTCTATTCTAATCGATATGCTATTCTATATGCTATCTGGCCCAATGCTTGACGAAAGAAATCAACCCATGCCATTCCATGTCACGGTATGCAAAACCCCCGTCCTAGATCGCAGTAATGCCCGGTGATTATATATGACCATATCCTCCACCGGCCCCCACTCCCCAAATCACAAAACTCGACCCTCACCCCCAACAGAAGAAATGGAGGAAATATCCCCATTCGCATCACGATTCCTCCCAACCCCCATCTCGGTCATAATCCACTCGTACACAGCCCATTGCACCGCATTGACGACAAACGCTCGAACGCTGCACACGCCCAGCCCGCGGAAGAAGGGCTTGATACCCCCCTGGTTGTACGTCTGTCTCGCGATCTCCCATGCTCCCAGCGGTTTCGATATGACCTTCGGGGTACTCGGGGTACTCGTTTGATTATTTGAAGAAAGCAACCCCGCCCTCTCATTCACAACCCCAGTCACAGCAGAAACCACCGGCATACCCACAACCTGCGTCTGCACCCGCGTCTTGATCACGTCAAGCGGAAATATACTCGCCCAGGTGACGATTCCCGCCAGTCCGCCACAGAGTAACACACTCGCTGCCGATGAGGAGGATGCTACTTGGGGGTCTCCCTGGCGAGTCTGAGCCATCCATCGCGAGGTGAGCTCGTAGCTCCAGAAATAGAACCCATACCCGATGCTATCCCGCAGCGCGGTGACCACTCCGCCAAAATAAAGACCTTTGATTCCCTGCGTTTGAAGAACCCGTTTGGCGACGGACCATGACGAAGGGGATGGCGAGGATGAAGAGGCCAGCTGGACGCGGCATTTGATTAGCTCGGTTGGGGTGCTGACTACCCATGTTGCTAGGCCGCCTACGGCGCCTGCTAAGAATGTTGTGTAGAGGTTTGTACCGGTTGTAGAGGCGGCGGCAGAGGTTGAAAGCGGGTTGAACGCGTGGTTGAGGGCTGCTTCTGTGCGGTTGTAGCTGACGAAGAGGAGGGCGTTGAGGGCGCCGTAGCCGAGGACGGGGGCAGCGGTGCCGGTTATCCAGGGACGGAGGTAGGAGGCTGCTGTTTTTGTTGCTGCTGGGGTGGGTTGTTGGGTAGTTGGTAAGATGTGAACTGATGGTGTCCCGGTGGGTGGAGGGATGGCCGGGGAAGCGGTGCTGCGGGGTGACGAGACGCCTGCTTGGAGCTTAACCTTGAGCACGTCGAGGGGATTTCCGATGATGATGCCGACTGCCCCGGAGATGTACCCGGCCCAAAAGTCGGCAGACATTTTTTGGATTCGTGGGTGGTTTGGTGGGTGAAGATTCAAGTTCCGGTCAGCCGAGGTTGGATAGTGACCCCTCCTTGCGTCTTCTGGTCGTCTTGAAGACTGGCTATATTAGAACCCGTGTCTCACGGCGCGCTTCACCGTTGGAATGTGGTGTACAAGGTGTCCATACGACTTGATTTCTGACGTTCTCGCTGGTTTCTGCTCATATCGTGGACATGATGGACGATATGAGTTGCGGGGTGGTGTTTGTGGAGGAAGTTGAGCGGGTTGTGGGGGCGGGCCATTTTGCTCCTTTGTTGATGGTGTAGTTGTTGCTTCTTTTTTCTACATCGTAGTATTAACGAATCAGTACCAGTCATTTGCACCCAGTCTCAGAGGCATTACTGTAAATTGTGAATTAAATCCCGCTTAGAATTGCTTCCCCCATTGAACAGCTTGAAAACGCACAGGCGCCAAGTATGTGCCGATATCGAAGCAACACTTTAGAAAGTCAGGCGGTCTGAATAAAAGATGGCACGGTTACAGTGGTAAACACCACCAAAAGAGTGACATCTTTTATTCAGACCGCCTGAAAGCGTCGTAATTACTGGCCTAACCGCTTTCGAGGGAGGGGCTAACCGCATTTAGGGGCTTGGCTTGCTCGACCCAAAAAGCCGCTATACTAAATACAGAATTCCATTGTAAATACTGTCCTCAGGAGTCAGGAGATTTCCCAAGGGCCTGGCTGACTTTTATACGCAATAAAAATATCATTCAATACTTTATTTTTTCACGGGTTTAACCCCCAAAAGACAATTATTAGAAATCACTAATAAGGTATTATACCTGTTGAAATAAGCTGCGCCGCTGCAGTATTTTCCGTGGAACGTTGTATCACCACGTGCGGGTTGGCGGTTGGTGGTCTTGGTCTTGGTATCTTGAGTGCCCTGGTTACCCGGGACAGGCACTGCACGGCCTTTGTCTGTCGGGGCGGTGTGATGGCCTGGTTGGAAGCT
>Ga0247781_1000323_pt1 | contig 14532 bp, 17 predicted proteins | sample UWRJL184509B5_FD_179922 | JGI IMG/M metagenome (GOLD analysis project Ga0247781, IMG submission 179922) | Plant litter microbial communities from Arlington Agricultural Research Station in Wisconsin, United States - UWRJ-L184-509B-5 | ecosystem: Environmental > Terrestrial > Plant litter >...
GGATTTTGGGATTGAATCCGGCAGTGGCGACAAAATCGTTGAGAGGCGACCCAATGATGACCACTGGCTTTAGTGGCACTTGAGATTTTGGCTTAAAATCAAGCTCAAGATCTATACCGCTCTTCCGGACAGCCGTCTTGGCGTTTTACTTGCTAAAAACGGCCTCGTTTCATGTCATGTTTATTATCCTTCTCCCCTCAGGTCTGGTTGGAGAGTGGGGGTTCGGGAGTAAGGATCTGTGGAGTTAGCTGTTGTACAACGTCCCGAGCTGGTCGAAAAATCCGACTAGAAGAAGGAAAGAGGAGAAAGCACACCGTCGGTCATTTGGTCATCTCTGCATATTTGCTGCTGGGGTGCCCCAAGCAAACAGAAAAAGAAAAGGGGTCACATGGACTTTGGCCGAAACAAAATAAGCCAAGACAAGAAGAAGGAAAACGACACTCTCGCCTCGTGGTTGGCTTTAGATCCTTGCAGCAGTTCTTGTACAACCTGATCTTACCTAATCTCGACTGTCGGTTGGCGGCAATACACTCACCGATACCGACTCCCACTCTCGCACGACAGGCGCACGCAACAAGAGGGAGTAACGTGAGTGGAAGCCGAAGTTGAGTGGGAGAGTTTCCAATTAACCTCTGTTGGTCTTCTCTGAGAACCTACCTGCCACGCCGACGGGTTTACCACTTGGTCGGGAGACGGAGGGTAGGATTGAAGCAACTTGGCCAACGACCGGGAAGGTAACGAAAAGAGATAGTACAAGAAGACTACCTGGTGCTCAGATGTTTCGAGATGGTCTTATTTTTCGATTTGGTCATTTTCTCGCTTTGCTTTCTTTTCTTTTCGCATTGGCAATCATGAGCGGACCAAGGGAATGGCAGTGGCGTTATTGGGAGTTTCTGTTTGTCATTGTTTGTTTGGTATCATGCTATAAATGATGTATCTCGACTTTTTGCGCTGGGTGATTTGCCCGCTAGCAAAACGAGAGTAGGAGTGGATTTTGGTGGTTTGTGGTGTGGAAGCAGGAGAGCTTTGAGTATGAAGTATGAATATGAACGAGGGAGGAAGGAGATGGAACATTCTCGGTTTTCTTTTTCTGCCCTTTTTCGTTTTTTCTCCCGCTTTCTTTTATTGATGGATCTTCATAATCATTCATGTATCTCATGACCCGTTACGGCTAGCCGATTAATGAAATATTTTGCAGAAGCAAAAGGTGGGATATGACGTCTTGCTTTTGAGTAACAATCTAGACTCCGGGGTGTTTGATAATATGTGGAAGAGAATGTTTCAAGGTGCATGGGGCGGGGGTGGTATTAAAGAGACAACGCCTTTTTACCTTGCTGAAGTGAGTAATAATAACCTAGTCTCTGCATCACTCGTGTTCAACGCCATGTAACAGGGTTTCTTTCTTTTTAGGGATGGAGCCATGCCAGTCAGAGACGAACCTGAAGTTCCAGGCGGGCAGGCAGACAAAGCCCAAGCCCAGCTCGGGCTGGAACGAGCCGTTCCAACAGCTGAGATGGATATTTAAAGCTGGGGCTGTGGTTGGGGGAACAACCGAATCAGGGACCCAAGATTACATCTGCTGGCTTGACACGAGTGACTGAGTGACTGGCTGTTGTTTCTTTCTGGCTCCCTGCGCTGCCCAAAACAGAGGATATTAGTCAATGTCGCCTACAAATTGTCAATATCATCACCCCACTTGCTCGTCTATTGACGTATCATCAGGAGATATATCCTAGGGGACAAATTGTCCTTGTAACTTTCTTTACTTTGGCGTGTTCCGTATTCTCACTCCGGTAATCGTATGGTCTAGTTTATGGAATAGTCACCCCCTATCTCACGTGCTATTAGATAGAGAGACCTAAGCAGCTCGATGTCAAGGGAAAACGAAACAGAGAAAAGATAAGAAAGAGGAAGGTAGTACTGAGAAGAGCAGTTGAAGCAGCCAACCCTCCTCGCGATGTTGATTCGCTCGTTCCGCCAAGATAAAAAAAGAAAGAGCTGGGATGAGAGAGGAATCAAACGGCACGGCACAGTACATGTATGAATGCCTACTCCCTGCGATAAGAACCTAAAAAGAAACGTGGGAACGGTGCAGGAGAGAAAGAACAAATGGTGTCTCGACGGCTTCGACGGAAAAAGGGATAAGAAACCCATACTACTTCCTACCCAACGAAAAGGATAGGTTAACGGGTTACCGATAGCTGCAATACTCGGGCTCGCCTCGTGCTTCATGCAACTGGGATTACTCTCCTCCATTACCGCTTCCCCACAAGCAGGCAGGAGCTACATCAAGACGCGTCAATATCCTGCGGGCTTTTGGTGGACGACTGGACGTTGTCCAATCACGGGGACGAGTGGCTCGCCGAAGAGGCCGTGGAACTGGGCCACGAGCGGGGACGATGAGGAGGGGAAGGAGATGTTGGAAGTGTCATGATGCCGAATCCCGTATGCTTTGACATGGGTAAGGTTCTGGACCATCCGCAATCTTTGTGATCTCGAAAGTGTCGTCTTGGATATGGGTTCGTTTTCAGCTCTTGAGACCACCCTTCCCGCGAACTGTCTAGTTTTCCCAGATAGCCGCTGTCGTGAATTCAACCTCTAGAGCTTGACGGAAGAAATCTAGTGGATGTAAGACAGCCAGCCAAGGGGACTTCTTCGAACAGGGTCGAGACCGAAAATATTGCCGCATGGCAAAAGTGACACATCACTGTCTCCTTACTCAGGCGACGGTCTGGAACATCCCAGCGTGTAGGGCGATGGTCTCTTTGTAGTACTCTCTCAAATATTGAATATGGGACGTTTCCCACTCGACCCGGCCCAGGTCTAGTTGTATGCAAGATTTCCGCTGTCTGAGCACTTCCGCGGCCGTAGATGATAGACACCAGCGTCTTGCTCTGACAGACACTTGTAGCTGACTATGCAACAGAGGAATAAGCTCTGAACAGGTCAGCTCCACAGAGCCCGATCTGCTCAGGCCATCTTTCCGCATTTGGATTCCTTCCCAGCGCTTACCAGCTCTGAAAGTCGAAGGGCACTTTTGTGAGCTGTCCGGATCCTCCTCCAGGAGATCGAGAACAGGCATAAACCAAGTGATCGGCTGCATGGATACTTCTATATCCTGCGTCTAGGCGCCATGTCGGTGCCAATCATTGTCTATCAGGCGGATCTGATCCAGGTCGGGTACGGGCCGGGCCGAGAGGCCGACGATATCATAAACTTGGGGAGGCGAAGAAACATGAAATGGTACCCTTACCGACTTTTTATGGACCGATCCTGAGTGAGTTGATGGACTCAGCCCAAACATAACATCGTCCAGCAGAGTGGATTCGAGCCGATGCGTAATTGCTCAGGCGGTTGGTCCGAATGGGGTGCGAGATTTGCAATGAAAGGGGTAATTTAGGGACAAACTCAATCCTATGTCGAGGCCGTCAGCCAGACCGACGCAAGAAAACGCTTTAACAGATCAGTGAATCTTGATGGGATTTGCAGATTTTGCCCTGTGGATCGTCACGGGATCCCAAGTACCGAGCAGCAGCGTTGGGGACTCATATCAACGGCGGCGATATCGACTCGGTACCTGGCCGCAGCCAGGGAGACTGAAATCGAAGCATCTCGAGCGCGTGCAAGGAAGGGAATCTCAAAGATCGGCCAAGAGAGATGTTGAGGATTTACATGATTTTCAAGTGCTGTCGTCAAAACAACTGACGATCTCCGCCTTGTTCAGGAGGCAAGTCCAGGGAGGGCTGAAGATAGTATGGTTGGCTGAGAGGCATTCGTCGGTGTGGCACCACGGATGTACCCCCGTAGGATCATGGCTTCTCCATCCATAATGTGGCGTCATCCGTGGTTCGAAGATTCGAGACAGACAGGCCACAGTTCCAGTTCCGTGCGAGTATTGATCTGTCAAGTCAGTGCGAGAGAGTAAAAGTGTCTGGAGGTTCGCGATTGTGGATTGCATCTGGGGCGCACGGCGAATCGAGTTTGTCTCAGTCTTGTTACGGAATACATGTGCGGGTTACCGTACAGTACGGGTAACGGGGGAGCTCCAAGGTCGGGTCTTGGCGGCCCGGGGTGCCCCACCCGACCGGTACGTATATGGTCCAAGCTCGAAGCTCCCCCTGCCGCTTGCCCCTGCCCCTGCCAGACCCTTGGTCCTGTCAGTCGTCGTGGAGTGGAGGTGCAGGGTGTGGCCGGCGGGTGGTGAGCTCCCTCGAAGCTCCCTCCCCTCACCCATCAGGCTGTGATGCTAGAGCACACTACAGTTGGCTCGGACGATTCGGGAATGGGCCATGCGGGCGTCCTGAAGTTCGGCGAGGTGCAGAATACGCCGTCAGCGTACAATATCCAATGTTTGATAAGATAGGTCGGAAGGGCCCGAAGGGACGAGTTAAGGTCTAGAATAGGAGCCGCGGAGAGCCGACACATTGGCATCTCGCTCGTGCCGGACTGTTGGTGGCCATCTAGCTGGGGCCGCTGGGTTTTACGATGAGTGATGAGAGATCAAGGTAGGGAAGGTTCCGGCTTGTTCGGATATCAACCCGATTCCCATGGCCATCTCCCGCGGCCCAGCCATCAACCGGAGAATCCTTCAACAATCTGGTATTTGCAATGTTCGCCCTGCTGTGCTCCGGGGATTTCTCCACGGTTCGGGCTTAGGGGAACCCACGCAGAGGTCAAGCAGGTTCTAGATGCTTGTTTATTCGGTGCAAGGGCCGGTTTCCTTGGAGAATGTTCACCGGGTTGCCCGTTGCGGTGAGGTGTATTCAAAGCGTCTGGGTTTCGACGATATTTCCTTGGCAGAGCTAACCAAGGATGTGGTAGAACTATCAGGGACTGTCTGGGTCTTTCTGACCACAGTGGCCAAGTAGATTATTCTGAATGTATATGAATTTGATCCTTTTCATCCGGCTTGATGTGCATGTGCATATGTGATGAGGTGGAGGGGAGGGGTGAGACCTCTCAAGCGAAGAGTGAGGGTTATTGTTCGTCGAGGAAAGCTGAGGAGAGTCAAGGAGAGTTGAGGAGAGCTTCGGCATGAAAATGGCTGCAGGTACCAGGTAGTTATCGGTGTGCAAATACTTTAGATTTTGGAAAGTTTATGGATCCTGCTTGCCCTTTTCTGCACTCGCAGCAAGCCTGGTGATTTGAGCTGGGTGGTTCTTACCTCCTGAGTTCCTTCTCCTATTTCTTACACCTTGCCTATTGCCTCCTGAGAAGCTCCTGCTGCCTACCGGCCAGCTAGAGATTTCATATTTTTGACCGTTTTCGTGACCAATACACAGCTATACCGGTGACGCCATAAGGAAACAACCCTAGCTTGCTTTATGTGCCTAGGTATCTACCTACCGAATTTGGTAGCCGAGGACAGGAAGGAAGTACACCTCTGCCAGGGTTTGTTTTCGATAACATGGGACCAGGTGCTGGGGGGGATTTTGCTGGTGACAGCCACTTACGCACAAGGAATCAAGTCACTTTTCTAGCAATTTCTATAGCAGGGTACGGGCCTCAGCTTATCGAAAACAAACCCCGGACCAGACTCTGGATACCAGGTACGTACCAGGTGCCAGCAGGTCGAGTGCTGTACTAATCAAAAATGGGACGGAAAAGGAGCTAAGGAAGGCACTCGCACCTACCTTACTTTTGGTCTGCACGGCGTATGCCGTAAAGGCGCAATAAAGGACTTTGGAAACCCCCAAAGCAAAAAGCGGCGTTGGTGGTGCCCTTCTGTCATTGGCCGTGAGGGGTTATGTCCTAGGTCCCCGTTCCCAGGGACCCAGCATCCGTTCAACCCACCGTGTCTCGCATGCGTCACGGTATTACCCCTCCACCATCCACCATCCACCTTCCACCGTCAACCTGGGACTGGGACCAAATGACCACCTTACGCACTGCATCCTCTGCCGTACTTGGTGATCTTACACGATACCTCTTTTGCGTTCTCCCCTGGCTACCAGATACCTACTTGACATATCCCTTGCAAGGCTTCAGCACGTTGGCCGTCTAGCCTCCCGAATTTGCTTCGACACCCACGATAGGTTGCGTTACAGCCTCCTGCTCCAGGGTCCTGACTCCTCGCCAACCCAGCTGCTACCCAGCAACTTTCCTGCTACCTGGTCTAGAGAATAACCATTGGACAGACATATTTCACTGCCCTCACGCCGTACAGTGCAATCCGGATCTCTGGAAGAGCGGCACAAGACTGGCGAGTCGGCCTACCAAATTCCCAAAATACCTCGGCCTCACAGACACCAAAAGGTCGTCAGTCCTGTTCTGTATCCGTTTCGAAGCTTGCTTTGGTACTTGGGCTATTTTGGGCCTTTGGGCGGGTTGCCTAAAAAGCTGGCACCCTCGACAGCAGCTCGCATCGCATTGCACCATATCACAAGAAACGTGTCGTGTCAAAAGTTGAGGTATTCCAACAAAGCATCAACGGCATAGCAGGTTGCCAAGCAAAGAGCACCGGTACGGGGTAGCCCACATCAGAATTGACCCACCCAGGCGAGGCGCGCGAGGCCCCAAACATCTGGCCAGGGCAAGGGCAGAGAGGCGAATTCCTGGTACATACTCCGTACACTACATACGGTACGGGACTACACACAGTACTGTACGGCTTGCAGAAGCAGGGAGATCTTGTTGCTCCATGCAGCCTACACTACAGCTAGACGGTTAGACTAATAAACCCTGCCTCTCTACTAACAAGCGACGAATCGAGAAGCTCCATCTGAGCTTTTCTGAACGTGCAGAATAGAGGTTGCGGGCCATCCTTATCCTGCCTGCAGCTGACCACCCCGTCTCCTCGCCATGTCAATAAAGTAAGTCCACTTGCAGTCTTTTACTTCTGCTCCTCTTCCTCCTGGCACCTTCTCTCCCTCATCTTTCACCCATGACGCCACACCAGCTTCCTGCACTGCATCTCAATCTGGCACCGCTTCCCCTGCTCGGCTGCGGATGCTACTAGTGTTGTTGATTCCAAGACACGCCCCACATCATCCTCGTGCTCCCTCTTCATCTTGTCTAGTGTTATCATCCTCGCCGTCATGTCGGATCAGTTCTTGGCCGAGCAGCACACCTGGACGCTCATCCAGAACTCACAGTCTAATGAAGAGGACAGTTGGGTTATGTTGACGCGGGATGGCGAGATCGTGCCCATCCCCGGCGAAAAGATACTCTTTACATCCAAGCCGCGGGTCAGTCTCGATGTCTCGACGCCTCGTGAGCTCCAAGTCGCCGAGCCCTTCCGCCTCAAGAGCGACGGCGGCATTGCTTACATCACCAACGAGAGGGTAAGCTTGCCACCCACCCTTTGGCCCCCAAAGTTGCCCTTCAACAATGAGAAGACGGCCCGGCTTACAACCCACCCCACTACAGGTCATATACCTCCCGGCAAGACCAACAGAGGACTTCAAGTCTTTCTTCGCCCCCGTGCTCAACTTCAGTGATACCCATGTCCAGTCGTCGTGGATCGGCCCGTGGAGCTGGGGCGGTGTCGTAAGACCAGTCCCCGGGGGAGGGATTCCGATGGACATTCCCCGGATCGACGTCAAGTTCATCTTCAGGGACGGCGGCCATAGCGACTTCCAGGCAAAGTACGAGTGGCTCAAGGAACGTCTGCACCACGCCCAGGAACTGGGCATGATACCTGGGCAAAATCTCGAGCCACCGCCACCGTACGATGCGAACGCGCCAGAAGCTTCCTCTGCCACGGTTGGTAGAGACGTGCCGTCAGGTGGGACAGCGGGACCTAGCGGGGCGACGGCTACGACTACGTCCAGTCAGCATCAGCCACCCCAGCCGGCACCTGACGAGCCTCCCCCGGATTATTTGGAGGCACAGGCGCAAGCAGTTGCAATTCAGTACGAGGAGCGGGAGAGAGGAGAGGCTGAGAGACGGTGAGAGAGGCCGTTGACAGGATGGCTCTCGTGGTGACCAGGGGGGCTGGCTGTACGGAATACCGTTCACGTCTGTTTGGTTCTTTCGTTTCTTTTTCGACCGGTTTCCGTTTTGGGTGGCAAGGGTCTTTTTTGTTGAATGACGTACGTATGCATGATACCATTGGTTTTCTTTTAGTTTACAATGCAACCATCTATCATCAAGTCCCCGTGTGCGAGTATTTTTCTCCTGGTGAAATCATCTGTTCTGTTCTGGCCGAGGAGGAGCGACTTCCAACTCCCCTACCCGACAAGATCTACACTGCGCAGCTTCTGTGCATGTTGCTGGTTGGTTTCCAGAGGTGAGAAATCCTGGTTCGCGGCTGAAGAGCTCGCGTCCGCGCAACCTTGACAGGCCTTACAAGGCTGGCAATAGTTGCCTGGGCTCACATCGTGGAGAGAAAGTCGATTTCTGCTTACAGCAGGGCACAGCCCTACCATTATTGATGATATGATGCATTCAACAAATCCAAGCAAAGGTACCGTAGTATGTGTAGTTAAGCAGCCACCTACAGTCAGCTGTTACCGCGTATGCTTACCGCATCGACATTACATGCCACGAATGCGTACAGTACATTTCGGACAGAAGCAGGCACTGCGGTAAGGATCTTATGGATTTGGAAGCTGCAGCAGAATAACCAATGGACGTCGGTCTTGTAAATATATTGTCGCTGCGCCGCTCGAATGATCCGAACTGGTTTCCTGTGTACCGATGTCCGGTGTCTTGTTTTTGTTTTGACCAGGTCCATCATTCACACATGATGCATTGGATAGATGAACGTCAGTTTTTAGAGACCTCCAGAATCAAGGTTCCTTTCTTCCCCCTGAAAGAGTCCCTAAAAGAAGGAGCTTTGAGCATTTTTTGAGCTTTGGTACGGGGTACACAAAGTAGTGTATTTCGTACCTGGTAAACACGTGATATGCGGGAACGCCCGGAGCTCTGGGGCTCCGGCCAATCAAAATCCCTCAATTGGGAAGTCAGAACGACCAACTTTCGGTTACCCGAATTTTGCGAGCTTCCAAACGTCGCGCGATTACCACTCTCATCGCCAACCCACCCGCGAGTCTTTTTTGCTTGTTGTTATTCGACCACCCGCCAGCACAACCAATCGACCACCCGCTCCTCGGCTCGATCGATTTCAAAATGGGTATCTGGGACGTTATAACCGATATTGTCGAGGCCGCATCACCATGGTCCGTTGCTGAGGCTGAGGCCGTTGCGGCTCCTGCTGCTGAGTCTGCTCAGGAAGAGGTACGCTACCCCGTCGAATTGGAGGGTGGAGCTCTGCAATTGCATGCAGGGCTTTTTGAGGGGGAGGGGCAGCTTTGAGGAGCTCTATCAAACTGTCGAGGCATGTTTGCTGATGCCAATTGATGTGTTTACAGGCTGAGGAGGAGACCAAGTCCGAGAGCTCCGAGGAGTCTACCGAATCCGAGGCTACTGAGGAGGAAGCTGAGGAAGAGGAAGACGAGGAGGAGGAGGAGGAGGAGGAAGACGAGGAGGAGATTGTCGACCCTAAGGAGACTTTTGAGGAAGGTGGGTTGCCCTTTTTTTATGCTCCTCGAACAATATCATGATCGCCAACACACCCATCCGGCATGTTCGCTTTGCGCCTCCTCCGCCCACCCGCCCAGCGCCAACTATACGCACAACCGCCAATCATCGGATTCGCTGCTCTGATGGCCGTTGACATTATCTGGGGGGTTTACTTTTCAATGCTGACAATTGATGCTTTAACTTCTTAGAGTGCCGGAATTCCAAGCAGTGCGCTCCTGCCAAGCACCACTTTGACGACTGCGTTGATCGTGTCACTGGCGCCGCCGAGGATGCTGCCAAGGAGGACTGCATTGAGGAGTGTAGGTTGCCCTCGAATTACAAACAAAGTCCCTCGCTGTCGTATCCTAACTCATCCGACTAGTCTTCCACCTTGCCCACTGCGCCACTGCCTGCGCTGCTCCTAAGCTCTGGTCTGCTCTCAAATAAATGGGCCGCCATACCATAACCTCCTCGATACCAACTCGCCTCCCTCCCAGATGGACAACAACGCGAGAGCAGCTATTACATGGAAGGAAGGCATCGAGGCGCATTTTAAAACAGGACCGGAGGGACATGGAAGGGGGAGAGGAGACAACTACCCATCGCGAGCGGGTCAAGAGAAAACGAACACCGACATGTTTGAGGCGTTGGGGGAGAGCGATCCGATCCTTGTATAATGTTTGACTTCAAAGAGGGGTGGGTGGTCAGAGGGCCGAAACAGTCCATAACTCGACCTGCCTGGCTACTCCCTTTCCCCTTTGGGTCTTGTCTTTGTTGTATCATAAACCTTTTCCGCGCAACAGATACTCGCACTTTCTCGACGACAACGGAATAGAGAATTAGATCTCATTTACATCTTTTTAAAAGGGAGGGATTGGTGTGGTGGTTTTTGTCTTGTTCGGAAATGGGGTGGTTATGTCGTGACTGACTGATCCACTGACTCGGGTATGTACAGGTATTTTGGCGCTGGATTTGGTGCCCTGAGGTAAGATCTGATTTCGTGGTTTTACAGCAACCGTAATGGCTCGCAGCATTTGATGTTTCTCTTGCACGCTCTTGGACATTTGGGGATATCATTCCGGTTCATGGCGGATATTCTTTGCCCAATATGCACCTGGATTGAACTGGCGGTTAAGCTCTCTTCTACAAACGGATAACATTCCAGCCGTATAGCCATACATGATTGATCGTTGTTCTTCTGACTTTTATAGCCATATTGTCTCTGGCAACAACCACAGGGGAGAACATGCCCAAGGCAATGCCAAGGGGACTGAATATTGGACATCTGGATCTGGACCCCGAGAGATTAGGGATTGAGCCACGAATGTGATCATGGACTACCACAAGTAAAACCACAAGGACCTAGACTACTGGTCTAATGAGAAGACCGCCTACCTACTAGACCAAGTAGTTCCTTCCATGGAGGTGGTTCTTAAGTTCTTACATGGCGGCTCCAAGGAGGCAGAGCCCGACGTTCGGACGGCGCGTCTCCCGAAGGCCACCATTAGTGCTTATGGCCAATATTCGCAGCCTCGCTAACCCAAGCCACCTACTTCGGCACATAGGTGAGTATTATTGTTTCCCTGTGATGGCTTCACTTTCCGATATCCCGCCTTCTAGGTGTTGGTGGCGTTTGGGGAAGCGGAACGGCCAGGAGGGGAATACCATTGGCTATGGCTCGCCGTGTAGAATGGCACAAAAAGTGGACTTAGGGATATATCTGGGGCGATGTGAAAGAGATATAAGAGGTATCAAGTGCACCTTGTGCTGGAGTTCTTCTCGAGATCATCCGCGCTCTCGATAGCCCAACTTCTTTCACCAATCATCACAACCATGCCCTCGTTCGTTACTGCCGTGGGCGCCGCCCTGTTGCTGCCAGGGGCTGTCCTAGGAGCAGTCAAGCCTAATTTCCCCGCGGTAGCAAACCATGCGCTCGCGCCCAACTTTGGTTGCAACATCTTTGGGGTGAATGAGTACTTTTCCGAACAATACCCCGTCCCTCCACAGTGTCAAGACTACTACTCGGTCCAGGTCACCGACTTGTGCCGTGAGTATCTTACCTTGATACGGACCGTCTACACGACGACCGTCACTCCCGTCTCGACACGGACGAGTTCCTTTACGGCGTCGACGACAACGACAACGACCGCCACATCGTGAGTTTCCAGATTGGCCACCTCACATCATTACTGGACCAGGACCTGCTCATTGACGCTTTGAGTCACATAAAAACAGAATCTCGACAGCAGTGTCTACATCCGTGTCTACATCCGTGTCCACTACCTTGACAACCACAACCAGTGTCGTCACCCAGGCTCCTCCACCCACCGGCACAGGCTCCTTCGTCCAAGCCAAACGAGTCAGGGAGATCGCGGCCGCGCCGCCCGCAGGCTGCAATGGCATCACCCGGGACAGATTCCTAAGCCACCCGGCATTCATGATCGAAATAGCATGCAAGTGTCTCCCCATCCGCTTCACGACTGTCTCCACCGCCTCGACCGCCCGAAACACCCGCACCGTAACCGTCTCATCGACAACCACCCTCACCTTCACCCGGACCTCGACAACAACCTCCACCACCTCCACCACCACCACGACGACAACCACCACCACCACCTCCACCTCCACCTCGACATTCGCCATCCCCACGCCCAACTGCGACGTCGAGTACCGATTCAATGGTAACACCGGCGTCCCGGCAGACACCGTCGTCATAGACAACCGCCCAGCCGACACAGGAAGCGAGTGCTGCGAGCGGTGCGGCGGGTTCCCGAACTGCGTGGCCGTCTTTACCTTCCAGGACGCCGCTGAAGTCCAGTGTAATTACATTGTCAATACCGAGACGCGCAATACGCCGACGTCAGATACTTGCCCGCGTGGGTTTGAGGATTACGACTTTGGAAATCCGATGCCTGGTGGGGGGCTGTTTCAGGGGCCTTGTGGATATTGATTCTGTTCTCCGTTTTCTCTTTTTCTTTGTCGTTCTTGCTGGGGAAAATCGGTATTTTTAGTGTATTTCATGATGCGATGGGATGTAGATAGGGAATGAATTAGAATATAGAATAAATAGTATATGAAAATAAGGGAGGATATATGCACCATTCTACAGTAAATAGTACACCTTTGATACTTTTCGCCCTGGCTGCCAAGGAACCAAAATACGCATATTAGGGAAGCTTATAGGTCCTTGATTGACAATTCAAGGGCATTGAGTAATGTTGATAAGACCCCTTGTTTGTACTCGCGTTGTGCAATTTACCGTGGTGAGGTCTAGGTATTCTGTATAATAATGTTCAATGTTGTCAATCAGACCCAAGAAGATATGTCATATTCGGTACCATACTTGGAGCACTTCCTCACTCATGATTGGTTCCCTTGTCAAACCGATAATAGGGGGTTGCACTTATTCAGCACTGTCCCGTACTAGTCCTCTAATACGGAGCATCGTCTCTTTTAGAACAATGCCATGCTGATAAGGTTTCTGTATATTCCGTAAAGAGCACTGTGATAAACGATTGTAGAACACATCAAGGTAGGTAGGTAATGACAATTTTGACGTCGAATTACTATAAACGATAGAAGCGTTCGTATAGCTTCGTATCCGTTTCCCCTTTTCACAAGCAAATCGAGCTTCGACCCCAAGGCGCTGCGGGGTTTGTCGTTGGTCAGTTGCTTGGTCAGTTGGGGATTTTGGGGGGAACAACCGACCCCCTGTCTGTTGCCTTGATAGGCCGATGGGGATGATTGCAAGATCTCTGATACCACCCCAAGATGTGGTCAACTGGTCATGCCCACGTTCGAATTTCCGGGGTAGGTTAGCTGGATGGAGTTGAGATGAGGTAGGAGAATGGGGAGAAATATGGGGTTGGTGAGGGGGGGAATAGGTTAGATTAGACGGTTCCTCGGATTTTGCATGTCTATTATTTCGTAGGCTTGGACGGAATCCATGCATATGTGAATCTGTAAAAGGGGGATTTTGCTTCGCCGCCGAATGATACAACCACTTGCGGGCGCTTGGTTCAGATTCTGTTTTTTGGGTTTGTTTCTGCGAACTAGATTGATCTACTTTCCGCAGGACCCGACAAGTCGGAATCCTCGTGCCTTCCCTTGTCCCTGCGGCGGCGGCGGGTTTCGAGCGGGTTGGCGGGCTGGTCACACAGGCCACACGCAGCCTTCAATAAAAGACCCTGCTGCTCCCGAGACAAAAAGAGGCACCCGCGTGTCATGGCTCCACCAGATCACAACGGTGACGACGACAGCCAGAATCGACAACAAAACCGAGTCAAGGAAATCGAACCCGTCGACGACGAAAAATCAACGTCGCGCGTCGACGGCGACGGCATCGAAGAGGAGAAAGCTGCGAGGGCGGGCGGCGGCAGCACGACGACAATGGGAGGAGCTGGGGGAGGAGGTCGACAAGAAGGATGGCGTGAACTTAAAGAAGACGGCGACGCGACGACGACGACGACGACTAAGAAACGAGCTGGCGGCCCGTCAGACGATATGGAGAATACTGGGAGCATCGAGATTGAGTTGCAGGAGACTGGGACCACGACGACACGGTCTGTGAGAACTGGAAAGACCAAATTGCTGGGATCTGGGGCTGGGGGTAAAATCCGTGGATTATTGGGCTTGCGCAACACGGGTCATACCGATCGGGCGGGCGGCGATGGTACAGCAGATTACGGGAATGTCGTGTCCGTGACGGCTTCCGGGTCGGCGGGTCCAGACGGTGTTGCTGCTGTCCAGGGTGCGGGTGAGGAGCTGTGGTCGGGCGAGTACAGGGTTTACAAACGCCGGTGGTTTGGACTGTTGCAGTTGATGCTGCTGAATATTATCGCCAGCTGGGATGTGAGTTTATATGGTTTCTTTATTTTTTTCTTCTCGTTCGGTCGATTCTCGTTTCGCGTTTCTGTTCAGCGCTGCCTACTAGGATCTTGAATTGTGCGTGTTCGAGCGTCCTGTTCAAGTGGACTTGGTGTTCTCATTCTTTCGTCGTTTCCTTGCCGCAACTCTTCCTTTAACTGCCTTTTTCTTTGAAACGAAAATTATTTTCTCTGAACGAAT
>Ga0247781_1000324_pt1 | contig 14505 bp, 5 predicted proteins | sample UWRJL184509B5_FD_179922 | JGI IMG/M metagenome (GOLD analysis project Ga0247781, IMG submission 179922) | Plant litter microbial communities from Arlington Agricultural Research Station in Wisconsin, United States - UWRJ-L184-509B-5 | ecosystem: Environmental > Terrestrial > Plant litter >...
GCCTGCTGCTTAGTAAGGAACTAAGCACTCTGTTACTAAGCACCCTCTACTTAGAGGTTTCACAAATGCTCAGTAAGTAAGCACTCCTATTAAGACTGAGCAGACACTAGTTAATTATAAGGGCTTTAGGTCTTTACACCTTTAGCCTAGTACGCAGTATAGTATGTACTGTCTTCCTACACTATTCTTTCTATAGGGGATCTGTTAGGCTGCTCCAGCCTAAGTGACGGCTTATAGGGTTGTCACATAATTCCCCCTTTTTAATATTCTTTTTCTATAAAGAATCCTAATAAGAGCGTTCCTTCTTTCTTAACGTAACTATACCTGCTAACTATATGTAAAAGTGCATTTTAAAAAACAGCACCTCTCGTCACTGTAACCTTACAGACTTTATTTTGACTTTTAAATTATAAATGTTACCCTATAGTTGTTATTCTTTAAAATCACTTTCCTGTCTTATTACTGTATAATTAAATAATTACTTTAAATACTTATTAATAAGGGCTTTGTCCTTATATGACGCGTTTAGTTACAGTAACGCTTTCCTTTAACGGCTTCTTTCTAAGAAGCACTACCTTAACGCCAAGCACGACGCTGTTACGTAAAACCTAGAGCTGAAAACTTAAGAGCTTTATAAAGCCACTACTTACCTTAACTGGATTGAAGTCTAACGCTGTAAGACGGAAAAATAAGCTTTCTTTACGTTTAGCCGGGAGGTAAAGGTCCTCCGTTTCCAGGAGTAGGAGGAGACTCGTTTGGCTGCTTCTCCCGAAGTTAGCGAGTCTTTCGATTAGGGAGGCTTTTTAGTAAGAACACTTATTAGTTCTTTCCCTAGGGGGTTACCTTATCTAATAACCTCTTCTTAACTTAGTTCGTGGGTTTAAGTCTTATAAGGGTCTTTTTATTTTTCTTTACTGACTTCTTAACAGTGCTTATTCTTATGTGGAGCTTGTTAGGAGCTTTAAAGGTTTAGCCTCCTTATTAGGTTTAAGGTCCTTTTAACCTTATTTAAAGGTTCTGATAAATGTCCTTCTATACCTATTAAGGAGTTTCCTACTGTTTTTTAAGCTTTAAGTCCTATAGTGGTCTTGCTCTTTAGTATAGTAATTTAGATATTAGATCTTATCTTGTTTCTGGTTTTTATTATTAGTTTTAACTAGTTTGGATTCTTCTAGTAAAACTCTGTAATTAGGTTTAGGTATTTAAGATTTTTAACTAGTTCTTATAAGTTACTTTTAAGGCTGTAGTTTAACTACTTAACAAGATACTTAAATGTGTTTTTTCCCTTTTATAAATTTATAACTTTTTTAACGTTATACTTATCTTTATTAGTGTCGATCTTAATCTTCTTTTCTAAAGGAATTCCCTTTAAAGTAAGTTTTAAAAGTGAGATGTGAAAAACCTTAATCTGTACCTTTATACTGGTAGGTAGGTCTAGTTTGTAATTAGAGGTAGTGACTTTTTTCTTAATTTAAAACGGTCTGTACCTTTTAAAGTTAAGCTTTTTGCTAGGTTATTTTAAATGTAAGTTTTATAAAAAAAGGTAGATGTAGTCTCCCTTTTGAAAAGTTAGTCCCTTAACTTATTTACTATTATAGTAGAGTCTTTTCTTAAGTATTAGCTGTTTAGTTTAGTGTTTATTGGTAAATTTCTTTATTTATTTATATGTGAATTTAAGTTCGGTTTACAGGTAGTTATATAGCTTTTATATCCAGTCTGTGCGGACTACGGTTTAGGGGGCGCCTGTGGGCGGGCCTTAACGGAGCTTAGGCTTTTTACCGTAATTAATAAAGAACAGTAACATACTTATTAACTTACCTAACGTTATATTATAGGTTATCTATACTGTTAGTAACAGTTTAAGTTAATTATCTTATTTAAAGTTAATGTATATTTAAAGATACGTTATAAATATCTAATTAACTTACTCTGTCTAACCGTCCGTTTATAAGTAGAAAGCTGTTAAAAGCTTACTTTTTATACTTATTCTTTACATTAACCCTTATTAAAACTTTAATACGATTAGCTTATCTTGATCTGTAACGATATTATCTAGTTAAAGGTGTTATAAAACTACCTTTTTCTTAAAGATATAAGTAAGTTACTTTATTATTATATCCTTTAAGGTTAGTAAAAAGTAAGCCCACTTTATTAACTTATTAACTATTATAAAGACCTAGTTATAAGTAACTCCTATAACAGGGTCCTTAGACTTTAAAATCTTAGTGATGAAGTTAAGTGAGATGGAGCTTTATAGTGCTTATAATACAGGAAGTGGTTTAAGAAGTCTGTAAGGTTTATAACGTTAGTTTTACTTCCTATAGCAGATATTACAGTTATTAACCACTTCCTTAACTAACTTCTTCATTTTTAGGAAAACGTACGCCTGTTAAGCTTACGTGAGAGTTTTAACTTAGCTTATATGTCCTTTAAGTTAAGACTTATAGACTTGTTAGATATATTCCTTCTGTTTATCTAGGTTATGAATGTACGGTTTCTCTTAATACTAAAGCTTTACTTTTAGTTTAAACACGTTATTTACACCTTTTAATAGTTATTTTAACTAATAATTAGTTTTGTTATAGTTTAAATGCTTTAAACACTCTTTATTACAGTCTTATAAGTACCTTAAGAAGTCTCTTAACAGGCACTTATATTCGTAGGTTCCTTCCTTTAACCTTCTTACTTATTAATAGACATTATACTTTATTTATAAGTTTATATAGACGTTAATAGTTTATTTTAACGTTTAGTTGTCTGATACTTATAGTGTGTGTTTTAAGGTACTGTTTTTTATTTTATTAAATATTATAATAGGAATTAAGATTAGATTAGTATCTTTATAATCCTGTCTTTAATTAAAAGCATTAATTTACCTATTATCCTTTCCCTTAACATAGTGAATCTAGAAGTGGAATAGGGCTATTAACTCTACTTATTATATTTACTGTGGGTTAAGTTCCTTCGTTAAGAAGTATTAAAGGTTATTATAATCTGAAAAGACCTAGACTGGTTTTTCCGTACCATTTAAGTATAGTGCTTACTTAGTAAAGTATTAGATAATTACTATTAGTTCCTTATTATAGATTAGATATTATAAGGCTAAGCTGTAGATTCCTTTTAACAGGAAGGTAATTAAGTAACGTTTCTTATTATTTTAGACTTGGCTAAGTTCTCTGCCGATTGCGAACTCTAAGGAGTCTGTTTTAACTTAAAAGGGCTTTAAGAAATTAGGGAGAGTTAGGATTAGTGTTATAATAAAGGTATATTTAAGGTTTTTAAACGCCTTCTGTTATCTATTGGTCTATTTAAACAGCTTTCCCTTACCTGTAAGTTTATAGAGTGGTTTTATAATTTTCGTAAAGTATTTAATAAAATAGTAATAAAAGTTCGTAAAGCTGATAAAGGCTTGTAATTCTTTTTAACTCTTTAAAGTGGGCTAATCCCTGATTACCTTTATCTTCTCCAGTTATATTTTAAGCTTACTAAGGGTTACTTTAAACCTTAAGTAGTTTAATTCCTAAACGTAGAAGTGGCTCTTCTTTAAGTTTACTATTAGTTTTACTTTTTTAAAAGCTGTTAAAACTTATCGTATATGCTTTTAATGTTCTTTTAAAGTTTCAGAATAAATTAAAACGTTATTTAAATACATAAAGATAAACTTATTAAGGAAGGGGCGGAGAACACTGTTAATAAGGCCTTAGAAGGTTACGGGGGTGTTTGTTAATCTTATTAGTATGATACGGTACTGGTAATACCTGTTACGAGTCTGAAAGGCTATTTTGTGTTTATCCTCTTCCTTTACTCTGATATAGTTAAATCCTATAGGGAAATTAAGGCTAGAGAACCAGTTTATTTTAATAATCTGCTCTTATATTTCCGTAATAAGTAATAATAAGTAGTGGTTCTTAATTGTATTTTTGTTTAACGTTTAGTAATTAATAACTATATGTAGCTTACTGTTTCCCTTTTTTAAAATAAATAATATTAAATACCCTATTAAGGATTAAGACTTTATAATAAACCTGTTTTTTAAGTTTTCGTTAACGTACTCCTTTAGGGCTTTAGCCTGTTGGGGGTTTAGGTAGTAGGGTTAGAAGCTGTGGAGCTTTACTCCCGGCTTTAACTTAATTTTATAGTCTTACGGTCTGTAGTCTGGTAATTACGGTATCTTTTTTTAAAATAGGGTAAACTTCCTATACTTTATAAGTACTTTAGATAAGTTGGCTTTTTTACTTATCTGTAAGTTAGTTTCTTACTTCTTTCCACTTTTTAAATTATTATTTAGGTAATATAGTAGGCTTTCTAATCCTTTAACTGTCTTAGTAAACCTAATTTAAACTGTGTTTAATTCTGAGGGTTTAGCGTACTTTTAAGTGCTTTATGTATCTTTAAAGTAGTTTAGTGCTTTTTTAACTTCCTTTAAATAGTAATTACAGTTAGGGGACTTATTAAAGGTGAGGTAACCACTCTTTTAGTTAATTATAAGGTTGTACTTTTCTAGTTAAGGTAGACTTAAGATTATATTGTAACCTGTAATTAGTATAATGTTAAAGTCTACTTATTATTCGTCCTTATTTACTTTAATTAAAAGTGGTAAGTGGTAAGTAACTTTGCTGTTATTATACTAATATAGGCCTTCTTCTCTATTTTGAATGGGAATAGCTTCTTTATACTCTTTATTAGGGAGTTTCCTTTAGTTAATTAGTAAGGGGTATATTAGGTTAGAAGTACTCCCGCTATTAATTACTGCTCTTACCTTAAACAGCTTTCCCCTTCTGTCTGTTATGTTAATATTAACAGAATAATACTTATACTCCTTTAATATTTAAGTTATAATAATTATTTGTCTTTAAGGTCTTATCTAACTTAACCTTTAAGTGCCTCTCCTTTTTTTTAAGGTTTTTATTAACTAGCGAACTATTAGTTTCTGGCCCTTTTAAAGGGCCTGCAGCCTTTTCTTAATTCTTTCTGGAAAAACAGGTAACTTTAATAAACCTGGTAATTAACTTTTCTTAAGTTCTTACGCTTTAACGTCTAGTTAACTTTAAACAGTATAATGTTTTAGAAATCTTTAATAAGTTAATAATACGTTTTATAGGATTAGATTACAGTAATGTCTTTTTACTCTTAGATCCGTTAGTAATCTTCTCGCTTTTATTATTCTTTAACTTTTCCGTTAAGATATAATAAGCACGTTATAACTAAGCAGTTATTAAGTACTCCTTTTTACTAACACGTAGTAGGAGTCTAGTTAATTACGGTGACTTTCCGCTTACTGCTAGATTCTCTTATTAGAGAGTAAAAGACTTAGTAATAAGCTGGTTTTAACTCTATTCTTATAACGGCGTAGTCCTGTCTTTATACGCTAAGGAAGTGGTTATAAAGGGCCTTAAGTCCATAATACTAGTTAAGAGTGCAGTTATTATACACACAGTTAATCTACAGTATATCCTTATAGTTAGGGTAGTTAACGTTAACTGTAAGTGTTACAGTTATAGAGTACGGGATAGGAGAAGTGGTGCTTTATTTCTTTTCTTCCTCCACTTACCTCTATATATATTATTTTTCTTAAACCTCTTCTTAAAACTCGGGTAGCAGTAGCCTGACTTATTCTTCCATAAAGTGGCCTTTTTTAACAAGTTGATATTTAAGTTAATTAGTGAAGCGAACTCTATTATAGAGTTACAGCTTAATTTCTACCACTTTATCTTTAAACGTTACAGTAAAGCTTTTAACTTACAGGTCCTCCACTTTATCTACTAACTCTTAATGTTTCTCCTTTAACTCTTAAACCCTTTACTAATATACTTATTTTATACCTTTTTAAGGGACCTTTAAGGTATTAATTTAAGGTACATTAGCTTTAATACAGGGTAGTTATCTAAACTGTCCTTCTTTTAAAAAGGTAAAGGTATTAATCCACTTAACGTGCTTAAAATATTTAAAAGTCTTAAGGGGTACTGTTAAGAAGAACTTTTGTTTTTCTAACTTAATTCTTTTAGTTTACTCTCTTTCACCTTTTAAGGCTTGCTTTACTACTTAAGTAACTTAAAGGGCTAGTCTTTTAACTTCCTTTACTATTTTAATAAAGTTTAAGTTAAGGTCCTTCTTAGACTTCCTTAGTTCTTAGGCTTATAAGGTAAGGTTTTTAAAGCCTGTAACAGCTAACTGAAACATTTCTTCTTAAAGTTAGTTTTCTGTAACCTGTACCTTTAGCGGTTTTAAGTTTCTACCTTAAAGTTAGTTTATAGCAACCTGCACTTCTATAGTTAACTTTTCCAGGACACTTTTAAAGATTAAGTACATTACGTCTTAGGGTTCTTTTTCTTCTTCCTTGTCTTTTAGGTTACACTTATCTATTTAAGTGTAGTTTTTTTCATTTCCTATTATCTTAATATAAACGTCTTTAGAGTTAAACTTAACGTGCTTTCCTCCTTTTAAAACAGGTTTCTAACTAACTTACTTAAATAACAGGTATTACTGTGTTATATGTTCTTTCTTATTACAGTTAAAGTATTAAACCTGTAATAAGTCTTTAAACTGCTTTTACTACTGTTATCGTTAAGGTTTATTACAGTTAGGTTAATTCTGATAGTTTACTATATTAATATCTATTAGTTTAGGGTAGTAACCTGTCACAGTTAACTAGTTCCCTTTTTTCGGCTTACTTAACTAGTAAGGGATCTGTTCCTTTTAAAAGTTCTTTTAATAATGGTAATTATAATATTAATTATTAACCTTAATAGTTATCTTAACTAGCTCTTAAAGGCAGTCTAGTTAATCTTCTTAGTAAAGGTCTTTAGTAACGTGTTCCTTTAAATTACTTTAAAATAACATTATTAAGGCCTTTTAACTAAGCTTAATCTTTATTACTTCTAATTTAAAGCGTGTGGAGAACTTAAAGACTAAGGACGTCTGCCTTAAGGTTATAAGCTGTTATTTAACTTACCTTAAGGCGTTTAATTCTTTAAACTTAGTTTAAAGTTAGTTAATAAATATGTTAAAGTTATTAAAAAGGGCTTAAGTCTTAAGGGCCTCCTTACATGCTTTATCCATAGAGAAGTCGTTAATTATTTTTACATGGGGTTTATACTAATAAGCAGTTACTCTGTTTAATAAAGCTTTAGTGAACCTAACCTTTCCTTCTTTTTCGAAGAACTGCTTATTATAATACGTGATATAACTTTAGAGCTAGGCTATTTAGGACTTTAACTGTATAAAGTCTCCCTTAAAGCGTAAAGGCAGGGGGAGCTTTACCCGTTTCTTTTACAATCCCTTAAGGTTATTATTCTCTAACTTAACAGTATTAAATCAGGCCTGAAGTTTTTCAATAAAACTAATACGGCTTTTAATATCTCTAAGGAAAGCTTCGTTAAGTTCCTTAACCAGTCCCTACTAGTTAAGGTTTAAGTCTTTAAGGCGTGTAACTAACTTGTTAATAGTGGGAAGCTAAGGTTAAGCTTACGCCTCTTTAATCTCTTTACCTTTTCTAGAGGTTAATATGTTAGTAAGAGAGAGGTAGTATTTAAGAGTTTAACAAACAGCGTTTAAAACTGAGACGCTAATATTATATTACGACCTATACCTAATATAGGCCTTAAGAGGACTAGTGCAGGTTAAGATAAAACGTATAGTAAGATATTAATAGGTAAAGGGCGTTTTAAAGACAGCTTGTTAAACTAACACTTCTAAATAAGGGGTTTAATGTTACTGTAAGTTACTGTCACTATAATGCATAAAGGTGAGTCTAAACAGTAAGATATAAATAAATAATTAAATATTAGCGTGAGGAATTAGAGTCCCTTACGGTAGTTATAGGTATAACTATAACTATCTATACTAGCCAGCCGGAGGTACCTCGTACCTTACTCAGTGGCCTGCTACTCAGTAAGGAACTAAGCACCCTGTTACTAAGCACCCTCTGCTTAGAGGTTTTACAGATGCTTAACAGGTGAGCACTCCTGCCAAGACTGAGCAGACGCTGGTTGGTCGTAGGGGCTTCGGGTCTTTGCACCCCTGGCCCAGTGCGCAGTACGGTGCGTACTGTCTTCCTGCACTGTTCCTTCTGCGGGGGATCCGTCGGGCCGCTCCGGCCCAAGTGACGGCCTGCAGGGTCGTCACACAAAGTGAAGGAGGTACAGTGGATCAGAGTAATAATCCAAAAGTTACATTCGTTAAACTCTAGCCCCCTCTTGTTCTCGGGGTCCAGAAGCCCACCTATTTATAGACAAGTAAACAAAGAAGCTATTCCCTTCCGTTTCCAGCCTCGTTACGCCAACATCACGCTATTATTACACCGAGATTGCATAACGAAACACAACTCCTTTATCCTACCCCACACTCCTGCTTTCGCTAATCTTTCCTCCTGCCGCATGGTCGCCCTGCTTTGTTGTTACGATCTCTCAGGGTTTCTAGTTCTCCCAGCCTTCATTGCCCTAGGCACTCCTGAACCCCTGGCTCTCGGAGCCCCGTCTCTGAAAGCTCCCCTGTAAGCACACTCCTGGCACTTAGCTTCTTAGCGCATAGCCCTTTTACGCGACACAGCGCTACAGTTACGGCTTATAATAATAATTTAAAAGTATATTAAAACGAAGAGATAGAAATAAGAATATATAAATAAAAATAGCAGGGGATTTACATAAGTTATAATAAGAAAGGGAAGTAGGAAGAAGTATTAAAGAGAGGAAACAGTATTTGGAAAAAAGAAAATATTAAAAGGAGTATGTGAAATAAAAGTATAAGTGGGGAAAATATTAAAGACGTAAAAGTATTAAAATAAGTAAAGAATTACAGATAGTGTTATAACTTATTTATAAGAATTAACGATAAGAATTAAAAAAGTAACGATTAAGAAAAAGGTAAAAGTAATAAAGCGAGAGAAATAGGTTTAGAAGAGGTAATAAGGTTAAAGGTTAAAGAGGTAGTGAGGAAAGCTATAGTTTAAAAGAAGAGAAATAAGCGTTTTTATAGCTAGAAAATAATAATTTATACGTAACTATAATCAGTAACAGCTTAAGGTAGCTAGCGTTAATTAGCTAAAAGTAGTTATGTTGGTTTCTAGCCCCAGTGGGTCTACTGGGTCGGCGCACTGCGCCGAACCCTCTGGAACCCCCTGGAGTCAGGAGGTGAAACCCCCTGAATTCCAGTTGCCACAGCGGAGCTGTGGAAGCCTCTGGAACCCAGTGAGTCATACAAGTACTTACGTGGCCTACGGCCACTATTCCAATCCTGTACAGTAGATAGAAGGCTCTGGAAGCCGACCACAGCCTACAAAAGGCCCTCTCCTCTCCTGTATCTAGCCTTCTATAAGCAAGCAATTCACACCACTCATTCAGTCATATACAGAGGTACTGCTTCTGTACCTCAGGCCTTCTTTTGCTTCCTACAGCGCCAGAAGCGCTGTAGTTGGCTTGGAACAGTACCGCTCTACTTCCTCTGAGCAACAAGCCTGTACTACAGGCCTGTGGAACCCTACTGTGCAACAAGTTAAAAGAAGTAAGGTTAAAGGTAAAAAGACTAGATAAAATTACTAATAACAGAGTGATTTTAGTAAAAGCAAGGTAATTTCGGCTATTAACGGCCAGATAAAGCTTAAAACAGTAAGGCTGTTTAGCGTTTAAAGCTACTTTATAAAAAGGAGTAAGACGAAAATGGTAAAATATAGAAATAACGTAAAATATAAGTAATTTAAAAAAAATAGTGTAATTAGGTAAATTAAGTTAGAAGGAAACTGGTATTAATTACGTAAAGAAAGTGTTAAGAAGATGTATAATATAAGTAATGGTTAAAAAAACGTATAACATAAATACTAATTACGTAAAAGAAGTGATAAAAAGACGTATAACACAAGTGATAAAGTAAAAAGATAAGGGTAAGATTAATAATATAGAAAACTTAAATAATAAAACTATAAAAAGAACAGTAAAAACGCTTTATAAACGTAAATAAAAGTTATATTATATAAGTTCTTAAAGACAGGAACCTTAAAAAAGTGAGAACTTATTAAAGATAAGGCTTTAAAAGCTAAGAGTTTAAAGGTACCTAGGGTAATAAAGGCTAGGAGAACTAGAAACCTTAAGAGATTATAGTAATAAAGTAAAGTGACTGTGTGGCAGGAGGAAAGATTAGCGGAAGCAGGAGTATAGGGTAGGATAAAGAGGTTGTGTTTTGTTATATAATCCCGGTGTAATAATGGCGTGACATTAGCGTAACGGGGCCGGAAACGGAAGGGAATAGCGTTTTTATTTACTTATCTATAAATAGGTAGGCTTTTAAACCCTGAGAGTAAAAGGGGGCTAGAGTTTAACGAATGTAACTTTTAAATTATCACTCTGATCCACTGTACCTCCTTTACTTTAATAGCTTCGCAGTGTATTTACACCCTGGCCCTCACATTATATAACGATTTATAAGTTACCTTTATAACTAGGTTAAGTTAACGTGTTTTTATAAACGTTACTGTGTAATAAATAAGTAAGTATTATAACTTATGTAAAATAATTACCTTAATTACCTTAAGATAGAGTAATTATGGTAAGTAAGCTATTCCTGTTAGCTACTTTACTTATTTAGGATTTAAAAGATTATAGTGATTATATAAAAAAGGTATAAAGGTACTAACTTGTAATAATAGTATTAATACTACCGTTATGTTTATAATAAAATAAGGGACTTTTTAGTTCCTTACACTAGTAATACATTATTCTTAAGTATCACTTAATGGGATTTATCTACCTTATACCTTTAGATCCACGATCTATTTAACAGTATACTGCCTTAAGAGTTATGCTAGCCTTTACCAGTCTTCTTGCCCCCTCCCTACCTTATAGTAATTAGCCTCGGTCTGGGACCTTGTCCGCTACTACGATCTGTCTTTACCTGACCGTTACGACGTGTCAGGAGCAGGCCGTAACAGTAAGGACATAGGGGTAAGGGAGAAAAAAGCCGTATAGTAAGCAGTAAGACAGGTCCTTTATATAGTTAGTTAAAGCAGTTATATAGTAAGTATATATAATTACTGACAAACTAGATACTTAAAACGAAGGATAAATACGTTAGCTACTAAGCTTACTTCTTAGCCTCTATCTTAAGATCGGGTTTGTTTTATTAGAGAAGAGAGATAAGGGTCCTAGGAACCTATCCAGGTACTATTTGTTAAAGACAAGGCTCAAAATCAGTTCTATGTCGCGTAAACTTTTTAATTTTTATAACAGAGTAAGTGCTAGGTAAGCAATAGTGAGCTAAAGCTAAGCCGAGGGTAAAGCAAGCCTGATTTAAGCTAACTATTTTTAAGCTCAACACACTTGTTTTTAAACTACTTAAGTATAATCACTAAGTAATCAAAAGGGCTAAGGCTAGTCTTAAGAAGTACTTGGAAGCCCTAGGTTAGGTCAGCATTACTATAACTAAGACAGTTTTTTACCTAAATAAGTGTATATTATAAGGGCATAGTCACTATCACTATGGCGTCACAGTTACATACTTATAAACTGAGGAACGAACTAAAATCTCCAGATGGTAACTTTTAGTAAAGGGCCTAAAATTGGATTCTATGGCTGTACAGGCTAGGCTTACCCATAAGTTAACCCAGTTCAGAGCAGGTTAGATTTATATACAAACATAGAAATTGCTAAGGGTAGCTTTAGTATAAAGAGATATACCTGTTATAATGTATCCTAGGTAGCGACTTTTACTTTATAGCTGTTAATACTAATAGAACAAAGTGTCTGTTGTGGCTAGCATACACCAATAGTAGGCTATTACTAGCCTCTTTGCCATCAAGTGGTGTTAGCGATACCTACGCAGGGCTTCCATGTGTGGCGCTTTCATATGATATAATATTAAGATGTTAACTGCGTTTAAAACACTTTTCGTATATAGCACGCTGCGCGTTGCCCCTTCTAGCATGGCCGTTGACCGGAGAAGCCTCTTAGGTAGATGCTATTAACAAAGGTACTAGGTTTTGAGACTGCCAGAAATGGTCTACGCGCGTCTGCTCATTTCTAGGCCACGAAGTAAGCTAAGGTAAGGCCGAGAATCGAGCCCACGGGTCATTTTTTATACTAGTATATTCTAAGTGTTAGTCCACTATCTACCATATCTACATAATATACTAATATATTGAATAACATTCCTATTTTAGTACTAGATATTACGTATTGTCTTAGGTATTAGACTAAGATGCCACGTACTATCCCATAACATGTACTAGTATATGCCAGAAATGTGAACAACGTGGAGACATCGAAAGGAAGCTTTACCAGGGGTGACTGACAACGTGTATCTAAGGCTGTGCAGCCGTAGCGTATGGGTTCATCCTAGTTCAGGGAGGATTCAGGAAAAGCTCAGGACAAATCAGCCACAGCTCACCCCAGCTCACCCCAGCTCAGGAAGACGAATAAAAAGGGAATTTCGTGTGCCCAGATTCGTCGCAGGAAACCAGGCTGTTTCAAGCAAGCCGACATCACCTTTCGGTTTTCAGCGAGGCGGAGCAAGCCTACGAATCCCCTTCTCCAAATGCATTCAAGGTCGTGAATGTGTCACGGTGTGGGGTGTTTGTCGTCGACCCCGTGCGCTGGCAGTCTTTAACCACCCAGCACTGGGAGAGGGGTGTGTCTGGGGGCGCAGCTGGTGGTGCTGTTGGTTGTCAGGGGGGGTTCACCAGTGTGAAGGGCGTGGTTACAGCGGACGAGCGAAGCAATAGTAGGTGGTGAGAAAAGACGAAAGTTGATGCCTAGCCTAGAAATCCCTCGAGGGGGGCCGAAGGCCCCCTTTATAGCGACCAGAGCCACTGTAAACCCTAACCCAGTGGCCACTACTGAAAGGTCCCTGACATTGGTGTGAAAGGATACCTGGAAAAATCAAAAGATGTTGCGGTTGTCGACGCCGCGTCTGTTACCGGGGGAGCCGTAGTCCTGCCAAGCGACATAGGGCTGCGCGTTCGCAGGGGGGCTCGGTTCACGATGGAGGAAAACCCAACAACCCTTGGCGGAGTCCCGTCTCGAGTTCAAGTTGCCGTCCTCCTTCAGAGGAACGCAGAAGACGAAGAGTTGCTCATGTCCCCGACAATCGATCTTCGGACTGGGACGTGGCAGTATGCCATGCGCAAGATACGAAGGTTTTTTGGCTGGCTTCCCGAGTCGGAGGCCACCATCCGAGCAACTTGGTTGTCAAGGGACTGCGCCCAGAAATGCTGGAAGAGTTCGACCTCGACGAACTGAGCGATGTGATATCGGCCACGGAGTTGTGCGGGATGCGTTGAAGAGGTCAATCTTTTCTGCATGGAGGTGAGAGCAGAGGCGAGGCAATGACTGACGAGGCAGTTGGGTGGGTATTCTCAGTCCGTGCCGAAGTGAACGGGTATAATTCTGTTATGGAGGATGCTGAGGACGATGGCGGAGGTCTTCTGTACAACGAGGCTGTCGTGTACAACGAATCCTGTATCTTCCCATCGGCCTTATTATCATGCACACCAGGCCTAGATAGCAACTCGGCTGACTGGAGGCCATCGGACGCGGAGAGTTGGTTATCACTGATAATCTGAACACAGATCTACTGCAGTTTATTGCGCTATTAATACGAGCACTTAACCGACCTCTTCCCGCTCATTCCCCCAAGATTGATCCCGATTATGCTCTGATTGCCCCCCGATCCTGCTTTTGTCAATACCAGATACACTTTGATCACAGATATATCCATCATCTTCCAAGCGCGGTAATTGACTCCTCCTCCTCGAAGCAGCCGCCTCGGCACTACCACTAATACCAAACATGTCATCCACCGCTACTGGATCCATCCACCCCGCCACCGCCCTCCTCAACGCCCCCCCTCGCCCCCAGCTGCCTCTCCACCTCCCTCCTCGCCAACACCCTTCGACCACCGACCTGAGCAGCACCTCACGCCAACGGCCGCCGCCACGCCTGCCAACACCATATTCGCCACCACCGCGTTCCGAATCCCGAACCTTCGTGATCGGCTTTGCGCAGTGGTGGTACAAACAATAACACAACATCTTCAGCACCGTACCCCCCCCTCGCTACCGCCCCCTCCTCCTCCATCCATTCCACATCCTCCTCCTCATCCTCATCACCATCATCATCCTCAGGCGTCCGCCCCCCACCCAGATGTAACTTGAACATGAACTTCCCCGACCGCTCATAAACAGCCCACCCAATCGACCTCGCCACACCATACACATCCCCCCCGGCATCAAAAAAGTCATCCAGCGTGCGCAGGTACGCCTTGGCGTCCAGCGGAGTCTCGGCGAACAAGGCTGTAAGAAAGATGCCGAAGGCGGTGAGGCCAAGACGGCCACTGAAGGCGTTGGCGTCGGCGCCGTGGGCGAGGAAGAGGGAGAAGAGGCCGGCGGAGAGGGCGGGGTGGAAGGCGTCTTGGCCCGAGGCTTGGTTGCTCCAGGGGGAGACGCGGTGGAGGAAGGCGAGCCCGGGGGAGCCTTCGGCGATGAGAGGGGAGGTGGCGTTGGGGTTTTGGGAGGATCCGTGT
>Ga0247781_1000325_pt1 | contig 14500 bp, 11 predicted proteins | sample UWRJL184509B5_FD_179922 | JGI IMG/M metagenome (GOLD analysis project Ga0247781, IMG submission 179922) | Plant litter microbial communities from Arlington Agricultural Research Station in Wisconsin, United States - UWRJ-L184-509B-5 | ecosystem: Environmental > Terrestrial > Plant litter >...
GTACGCCCACCAGAGCGCGACGAGCATGCCGAGCGCCGGGATCAACCCGACGATGCCGAGCAGGTCGGCGCAGACGAAGTGGGCCACGCCGAACGCGAATCGCCGTGCGGTCGAGGTGGGCTTCCCGGGCTCGGGCAGCGAGACCGCGGCGGGCCGGCACGGCGAGCCCTGGTAGGACCGCCGCGGTTCCAGCCGGCCGCCGTCGGGCAGCAGGGACTGGTCGTCCAGGCCGGCGCCGTCCCCCATCGCGACGTCCAGTCCGAAGGCGCTGTGGATGCCGACGAAGCAGCCGCTGCCGATGTCGACCCGGCCGTGCCGCAGCCAGCCGTCCTCGACCCGGTAGCCCTGCAACTGCGTGTCGGCGCCGATGCTCGTGTCCGCACCGATGGAGATGAGGTCCCAGGCCGAGACCTGCATGGTGTCGATCGTGCAGCGCGGCCCGACCTTGGCGCCCATCAGCCGGTAGTAGATCGGCAGGGCCGGGGTGCCGGCGAGCAGGCCGACGCCGCTGAGCGATTTGAGCTGGCCGCAGAGCCACCAGCGCAGGTAGTAGAAGCCCCAGAGCCGGTGCTGCCCGGGGCGGTACCGTCCGATCAGGACCCATTTCGCCGCGATCGAGATGCCCAGCAGCAGCGGCCAGGTCGCCACCAGCACCGTGGCCCAGACGGCCACGAGCCCGGCGGTGGAGAGCGTCCCGACGAGCCAGCCGCGAAGGGCGAGGAACAGGGCGCCCAGCGGCAGGGTGGGCAGCGCGGCGACCACGGGCAGGCTGACTGCCTGCAGCGCCGCGACGGTCGTCCGTTGTCCGCGCCCGACCCGGTCCGCAGCCGGGTCCGCGGCCGGGGCGACCGTCTCCACCGGGGCCGCCGACGTGATGCGGTCGGCCAGCTTCCGTACGGTGGGGTGCTCGTAGGCGTCGCGCAGGGCGACCGGCCGGCCCAGCTTGGCCCGCAGCCGGGTCACCATCTGGGCGGCGACCAGCGAGTGCCCGCCGAGGTCGGTGAAGAAGTCGTCGTCGGCCGAGACGGCGGGGACCCCGAACAGATCCTGCCACACCTCGGCGAGCTGCCGTTCCAGCTCGGTGGCGGGGGCGTTCCCCTGTCCGGCAGTGCGCACCAGCGGCGTCACCGGGGCCGGCAGCCGGCCGCGGTCGAGCTTTCCGCTGGCGGTGCGCGGCAGTTCCTCGATCACGTCGAGGTGACTGGGGATCATGTACGCCGGGACCCGGCTCTTCAGCAGCTCGAGCACGTCGTCGCGGTCCAGGTCGCGGTGGCTACCCGGCGGCTCGACACAGATGTACGCCGCGAGTTGCGGCAGGCCGTCGCGCTCGACCACCCGTACGGCCGAGGCTCGTACCCGGGGATGGTCGCGCAGCACCGACTCGATCTCGGAGAGTTCGATCCGGTAGCCTCTGATCTTGACCTGGGTGTCCAGCCGCCCGTGGAACAGCAGTTCCCCGCTGTCCGACCAGGACACCAGGTCTCCCGTGCGGTAACACCGGCCGGCTTCCGGATCAGGCACCAGGAACCGTTCGGCGGTCAGGTCGGGCCGACCGGCGTACCCCCGGGCGAGTGTGGGGCCGCCGATGAGCAGCTCGCCGGTGGCCCCGCGCGGGACCGGACGCAGGTTCTCGTCGACCACGTGCAGCTCGTAGCCGCGCAGCGGCCGCCCGATCGTGACCGGCCGACCGGGGTGGCACTCGGCCACGGTCGTGTTCACTGTGGTCTCGGTCGGCCCGTAGACGTTGAGCAGGCTGCGGCCCGGCCGGGCCCAGCGCTCGACCAGCTCGGGTGGGCAGACCTCGCCGCTGAGCACGATCGTGCGCAGTCCCGGCACGTCGTCGGGCAGGGTGGCCAGCATCGTCGGCACGGTCGACAGGTAGGTGACGGCCCGCTCGGCGAGGTAGCTTCCGAGGTCGGCGCCGAACTTCGGGACGTCCCGGGTCGGCACCACCAGGGTGGAGCCGTTGGAGAAGGCCATCCAGATCTCTTCGATCGAGCCGTCGAAGCTCAGCGAGAAGCCCTGGTAGACGCGATCGTCCGGGCCGGTGGCGCAGGCTTCGTTGAACGCCTGGACGTACTGGCTGACGTGACGGTGCTCGGCCATCACCCCCTTGGGCCGGCCGGTCGTGCCGGAGGTGTAGATGACGTACGCGAGGTCCGACGGCCGCACGCCGGACTCGGTCCGCGCGATCGGCGCGTCCGATCCGGTGGCCAGGCCGGGCGGGCAGTCCTCCAGGTCGACCGTGGGGATCGTGGCGAAGTGGCCCGCCGCAGCCCCGGCCAGCGCCGAGTCGGTCAGGCAGAGCAGCACGCCCAGCTCGTCGACGATGTGCGCGATCCGGTCGGCCGGGTACCCCGGGTCGATCGGCACGTACGCCGCCCCGGCCTTGTGGCACGCGAGGATCGCCACGATCGGCAGCTCGGAACGCTCGAAGTACAGCGCGACGAAGGTGTCCGGCCCGGCGCCGCGGTCGCGCAGCCAGCGGGCCAGCAGATTGGCGCGGCGGTCCAGCTCGGTGTAGGTCAGTTCCCGGTCGTCGCAGACGATCGCCACCGCCGACGGTGTCCGGGCCGCTTGGGCCTCGAAGACCTCGTGCAGGCACACGTCGGTCCCGGTGGCCGCCTCAAGATACCGGGTGCCGGCCTCGGTCACGGCGCTCATCAGGCGTCGCCCGTCGTGTCGTCGTGCTCGGCCCAGTACTTCTGTCCGGCGGCCGGCAGCGTGTAGATCGGGTCGTAGTACTCGTGCCGCCGGTGCAGGGTCTCGTCGTCGCGGCTCTCGGCCGAGGTGTGGTAGTTCTTGCTCCAGTACGAGATCCCGCGGTCCCGGTCGTAGGCGGTCGCCATGTGCACCCACTGCTTGCCGAGCATCGGCACGTCGCAGACGATGCGTGGGGTGGCGAACCCGGGCAGGTAACCCATGATCGAGCTCTGCAGCGCCTGCGCCTCCCAGACCGCCAGCCGCCAGTGCTCGGCGTTGGGGATCAGGTCGCAGAGGTAGAAGTAGTACGGCATGATCGCGGCGCCGTCGAGGACCGCGAAGCACAGGTCGAGCAGCTTCTCCGGGGTGTCGTTCACGCCGCGCATCAGCACACCCTGGTTGCGGATGTCACGCAGCCCGGTGTCGAGCATCGCCTGGGCGGCCTCGGCGACCAGCGGCGTGACGGACTGCGCGGCGTTGACGTGGGTGTGGATGGCGAGCTGCACCCCACGTTCGCGGGCCGTCCGGGCCAGGCGCTCCATGCCGGCCAGTACCTCGGGCGCGAGCCAGTGCTGCGGCAGGTCGGCCAGGGCCTTGCTGGCCAGCCGGATGTCGCGGATCGACTCGATCTCCAGCAGCCGGCTGACGAACGACTCGAGGTTGCGCCAGGGCACGTTGGCGACGTCGCCGCCCGAGACCACGACGTCGCGCACACCCGGCGTACGGCGCAGATAGTCGATCATGGCGTCCAGCCGGTCGACCGGCTTGATCAGGAATTTCGTCTTGATCACCTGCGGTGTCGAGGTGCCGACGAGATCCATGCGGGTGCAGTGGCCACAGTACTGCGGGCAGGTGACAAGCAGCTCGGCCAGCGCCTTGGTCGGGTACCGGTGGGTCAGCCCCTCGGCCACCCACATGTCGCGCTCGTGCAGCGAGTCCCGGCCGGCCATCGGGTGGCTCGGGCGGTCCTGGATGCGGTCCGAGGCGACCGGCAGCATGTGCAGGCGTACGGCGTCGGCGTAGAGCACGTCCGCGGTCGGCGGGCCGTCCGGCGACATCGTGTTCAGCACCTGCGGCGGCAGCAGCAACGGCATGGTCGCGAAGTCGGACTGGTCGCGCGTCAGGTCGGCGTAGAACGAGTCGGGCAGCGTGTCGCCGAGCACCGCGCGCAGCTGCCGGACGTTCTTCACGCAGTTGGCCCGCTGCCACTGCGCGGACCGCCACTCCTGCTCGGTGACGGAACGGAAGGCGGGCAGCCGGCGCCAGTCGGGTTCGACGAGAGTCCGGCGTCGATACGCGTACGGCTGACCGGCGGACCCGGCTCCGTCGTGTCCGTGCACATCGGCGGGGGGTTGAGTCACGGTGATCGAGCCGTTGGCCGGCGCGAGAGCCACCGCGTGGTTGAGATCGGGCATGACAGATCCTTGGACGAGTAAAGAATGACGCCGTACGGAGAGGCGCCGGCGCAGGCCGGGCCTCTCCATGTGGCAAGGAAGTACCGGAAACGGGCGGCCGGGCCGCGTGCCGTGGCACCGTGCGGAGGGCTGCCGATTTCGGTGCCCGAAAGCTAGCACGCAAAGCGGTATTTGTTGCATATGTCCGTAAAAGCTGCACGAGCAACCGACCCCGATCGGTGGACCGCCACACTGGACCGATCAACGAGCGCCGCGGGAAGCGGTCACCGCGGCTTCCTCGGCTCCGGCACCACGCACGGCGCGCACGAGGGAACATCTGTGTCCGACAGCACAACAGCCGGAGACGACACAGCCGGAGACGGCACGACAGACAGAGACGGCACGACAGACAGAGACGGCACGACAGACAGAGACGGCCGGCCGCCCCGGGAGATCACGCGGATGTTCGCGGATCTCAACCGTGGGCAGCCGGCCGCCACCAGGCCCGGCGTCTCCTCGCGGAGTCGCCGAGCGGTATCAACGCCGGGGGATCGTCACAGCGGACGGATGTTCGCCGCCTGCAGGCCCTTGGCGCCCTGCTCGACGTCGAACTCAACCCGCTGGTTCTCTTCCAGGCTACGGAAACCCGAGGTCGCGATCGCCGAGAAGTGCGCGAACACGTCGGAGCCGCCGTCGTCCTGGGTGATGAAGCCGAATCCCTTGTCTCCGTTGAACCACTTGACGGTGCCGGTGACCATAACTTGCTCCTTGTCGACTCCTGAGGGGACGCACCTTGCGGACCCTCGCGTCGCCGCGTCGATAACCGTTTACCGACGAACCAAAAACGCCTGACGGGCTGAGAGACCCATCAGGCGTTGAGAAACGTCCAAGGAAATCAAAACTGCAACCCCGCCAAGGTATCACGGATTCCTTTTATCTCTTTTCTGACATGTCCGACCATCGGGACAGAACCTACGGGACGTACGCCGCCGGATCGGCTCCGTCGGGTCCCGCGTCACCGGCCGACTCGATCGTGCACGGGTCCGTACGCCGCTCGCCGACACCTCCCTGAAGGGCGGGTGCCTGGTCCGGATGACCTTCCTCGCCAGCTACCGGAGGGGCCCGGAACAGCATCGCGGGTACGGCTGGGCGGAACGACAGACATGGGTGATGATCCGATGTTTTGTCGACTTCATGACTTTTCGGACGCCCGGCGTGCCCGCGGTTCGCGACCTCGGTGATCACGAACGCGACCGAGAGCCGACTCGGTACGCCGGCCCGGCACAAGATCCCGAGGTCACCAGCCCTGCGGCTGTTGATTCGCGCGGGCGGCGAACATAGATTCCGAGGCATGCCCGGGCAGGTTTTCCAGCTGGACGCGGCGGTCGCCGACGTGTACGGCGATCTGCGGCTGACCCATGTGCTGCGCCGACTGCTCCGGCACAGCGGGCGGCTCACCGGGTCGGTCTCCGGCAGCGTCTCGATCGTCGACGCGAGCCGCGGGCAATATCTGAAGGCCGCCGAGGTCGGCGCGCTGTGCCGGCTCGGGCAACGGTTCCCGCTCGACGAGGGCGCCACCGGGAAGGCGTACGACCGGCGCCGCCCGATCGTCATCCCCGACTACGGCGCCCTGCGCGCCGGGCATCTGGCCGGCACCGATCCGGCCAGCCGGGGTGCCGCGGCCGCCGTCCCGATCTGGTGGCGGGGCGACGTGATCGCCGTCAACGTCGTCTTCGCCCCGACCGCCGACGGGTTCTCCGCGGGCGCGGTGGACGAGCTCGAGGCGCTGACCCAGACCGCCGCGGCCGCGATCGTCGTGTCAGGCCGCAAGGACCCGCTGATCGCCCCGCCCGTCACCCCCTCCTTCACCCCGCGCGAGGCCGAGGTCCTGGTGCTGCTGCGCGGCGGCCTGACCGACCGTGAGATCGCCGCCCGGCTGGTGCTGTCGGCCAAGACGGTCGAGAAACACGTCGCCTCGATCCTGCGCAAGACCGGGACGACGCGACGGACGGCGGCGGTCGTGAAGGCCCTGAGCAACGGCTGGATTGGGGAATCTCCCCCATACCGATGATCGGGTCGGTCGACTTGACTGACCTCGTGCCCCTCGTCGCCATGAAAGAGATCCTCGACCGCGCGCTCGCCGAGCGGTACGGGGTGGCCGCCTTCAACATCCTCAACGACCTGACCATCGAAGCCGTCGTCGCCGCCGCTGCTGAGGAACGGGCGCCGGTCATCCTGCAGACCTCGGTCAAGACCGTCAAGCAGTACGGCCGGGACCAGCTGTACGGGATCGTGCAGGCGCTGGTCCACGACGCGTCGGTGCCGGTCACCCTGCATCTCGACCACTGCCCCGACCGGACCGTGATCGCCGACTGCCTCGACGCCGGCTGGAACTCGGTGCTCTTCGACGCGCACGAGCTGGACGTGGCCGAGAACCTGCGGCAGACCACCGAGGTGGTGGCCGAGGCGCGCAAGGTGGGCGCCCACGTCGAGGGGGAGATCGAGGGCATCCAGGGCGTCGAGGACGACATCGGCTCCGACGAGGCCTCCCGGGTGCAGAGCCTCGAGGTGGCCGTCGACTTCATCGAGCGTACGGGGGTCGACTGTTTCGCCCCGGCGATCGGCAACGCGCACGGGCAGTACAAGCGGGCGCCGGTGCTGGACGCTCAGCGGATCAGCGACCTCGTCGCCGCGACCGGCGTCCCGATGGCTTTGCACGGCGGCACCGGCCTCTCCGACGAGCAGTTCACCGACCTGATCGCCCGCGGCTGCGCCAAGGTCAACATCTCGACCGGGCTGAAGGAGACGTTCATGCGGTCCGGGCTGGACTTCCTGCGCGGCGCCGCCGAACGCGACAAGTGGGATCCGCCGTCGCTGTTCCGGCATCAGCGGGCGGCGGTCCTGCGGATGGCCCAGCGGCACATCCGGCTCTTCGGCGGATCGGGGCGGGCCTGGTGACCGCGCTGATCTTCGACTGCGACGGCGTTCTGGCCGACACCGAGAGGTACGGCCACCTGCCCGCGTTCAACGCCACGTTCGAGCGATTCGGCCTGCCGGTGCGGTGGAGCGAGCAGGAGTACGGCGAGAAGCTCACGATCGGCGGCGGCAAGGAGCGGATGGCAAGCCTGTTCGAGGATCCCGCCTTTGCCGCGGCGGCCGGGCCCGGAGACCGTACGGAAATGTTGCTGGCCTGGCACAAGGCCAAGACGGCGGCGTTCAAGGAACTGGTCGCGTCCGGCCGGCTGCCACCCCGGCCAGGCATCCCGCGCATCATCCACGACGCGCTCGCCGCCGGGTGGACGGTCGCGGTCGCGTCGACCTCGGCCGAGGAGTCGGTGCGGGCCGTGCTGGCGAACGCCGTCGGCGCCGCGGCCGCCGAGATCCCGGTCTTCGCCGGCGACGTCGTGCCGGCCAAGAAGCCCGACCCGGCGGTCTACCGGCTGACCGTGGACCGGCTCGGCCTCGACCCGGCGCGGACGCTGGTCGTCGAGGACTCGCGCAACGGGCTGCTCGCCGCGACCCGGGCCGGGCTGCGCTGCCTGGTCACCGTCAACGGCTACACCCGCGACGAGGATTTCGCCGAGTCGGTTCTGGTCGTCTCGGAACTGGGCGACCCGGACCGTCCCCCGGTCGACATCCTGGCGAACCGAGGCCGCGCCCACCCCGGGGCCTACCTGACGCTCGACGACGTGCGTGCCTGTCTGGAGGACCCCACATGACCATGCGGCAGACCGAGTTCGTCGTCCGGACCATCGCCGAGACGGCCATCGAGAACGAGAAGTACTTCGGCGACCTCGACTCCGTGGTCGGCGACGGCGACTTCGGCTACTCGCTGGCCCGTGGCTTCGAGAAGCTCCTGGAGGGCTGGGACGCCCTGGACCGCAGCGATCCCGGCACGTTCCTGAAGAAGAGCGGCATGGTGATCGCGTCCCGGATCGGCGGCACCTCCGGCCCGATCTGGGGGACCGCGTTCCTGCGGGCCGGTGCCGCCGCCGGGCCGGCCGCCGAGCTCGGCGGGGAGCAGGTGGTCGCGATGCTGCGGGCGGCGATCGAAGGCATCAAGGCGCGCGGGCAGTCGGACGTCGGGGACAAAACGCTGCTCGACGCGCTGGCCCCGCTCGCCGACCAGCTCGAAGCGTCGCTCGGTTCCGGGGCCGACGACGCCTTGCGGGCAGCGGCGGTCGCGACCCGGGAGGCGGCCGACGCGACGGCCGGTATGGTCGCCAAGCGCGGCCGTGCGGCGTACACCGGCGAACGCAGCCGCGGCTCGGTCGATGCGGGTGCCACCGCCGTGGCGGTAATCGTCGAACGGATCAGCGAAACCTGGCCGAAGCAGGGAGAGACATCGTGAAGAAGTTCGTCAACGACCCGAAGAACTACGTGGCCGAGATGCTCGAAGGCGTCGCGCTGGCCAACCCCGGCACGCTGCGGTACGTCCCCGCCTACAACCTGATCATGCGCTCGGACGCGCCGAACGAGAACAAGGTGTCGATCGTGCAGGGCTCCGGCTCCGGGCACGAACCGGCTCACGTGATGGCGGTCGGCCGGGGCATGCTCGACGCCGCCTGCCCCGGTGACGTCTTCGCCGCCCCGCCGATGGACTACGTCTACGAGACGGCCAAGCTACTCGCCTCGGCCAAGGGTGTACTGCTGCTCGTCAACAACTACACGGGCGACCGGATGGCGTTCGACATGGGCAAGGAGATGGCCGAGGCGGACGGCGTACGGGCCGAGATCTTGACGATCAACGACGACGTCGCGGTGCAGGACTCGACGTACACCGTGGGCCGGCGCGGCGTGGCGGGCAACTTCTTCGTCATCAAGGCGGTCGGCGCCGCCTCGGAACAGGGCGCCGAGCTCGACGAGGTGATCCGGATCGGCAAGAAGGTCAACGACGTCACCCGGACGATGGGGGTCGCACTGACCGCCTGCACCCCGCCCGCGAAGGGTTCACCGCTGTTCGAGCTGGGCGCCGACGAGATCGAGTTCGGCGTCGGCATCCACGGCGAGCCAGGCCGTGAACGCCGCAAGCTCGCCGACGCCGACGCGATCGTCGACGACTTGCTCGAGGCGGTCGTCCCCGACCTGCCGTACGCCGCCGGCGACCGCGTCGCCCTGATGATCAACGGCCTGGGCGGCACCCCGATCAGCGAGCTCTACATCCTGTTCCGCCGCGCCCACCAGCGGCTGGCCGAGCGCGGCATCACCGTCGGCCGCAGCTACGTCAACGAATACTGCACGTCGCTCGACATGGCCGGTGCGTCCCTGACGCTGGTCCGCCTGGACGACGAGATCGAGGCCCTCCTCCAGGCCCCGGCCGAGGCGGCCGTTCGAGTGTTCTGAAACTGAGAGCCTGACTCGGCCCTAGACTCGGCGCACGATCCTCGACGTCGCGCGCATCCGCTCCGGTCACCCCGCCCTCGTCGAGGGTTTCGCACAGTTCGACGGGGCGGGGGCGCAGCGGCCGCTACCGAACGAGTTTGACCGCGTCGGGCTTGAGTTCCGCCGACGGTTCGTTGCGCAGGTACAGGTACCAGTAGGTGGTGGCGACGAAGACGACCGCGCCGACGAGGTTGCCCAGGAACGCGAAGCCCAGGTTCCGGCCGGTGTCGGCCCAGGTCAGGTTGGGCACGTCGGCGAAGATGGCGGCCGGCAGGAAGAACATGTTGGCCACGACGTGGTCGAAGCCCATCGCGACGAACGCCGTGATGGGGAAGAGGACGCCGAGGACCTTGCTGGCGACCGAGTCGGCCGCGAGCGAGATCCAGACGGCCAGGCACACCAGCCAGTTGCAGCCGACGGCGCGCAGGAAGACCTGCCAGTCGGTCTCGCTGATCCCCTTGGCGGAGGCGATCGCGGCCAGACGTTCGTACGTGATGCCGCCCGAGCCGCCACTGCCACCGTGCCCGACGACGCCGGTCTGCACGGCCAGGAAGAAGGCGACGAACAGCGCGCCCGCCAGATTGCCGATGGCGACCAGGATGAAATTCTTGATGATGTTCGCGAATCGCACCTTGCCGTCCAGGGCGCTGATCGGCACGAGAAGCATGTTGCCGGTCAGCAGATCGGAGCCGGCGATCAGCACGAGCACCAGCCCGAGGGTGAACGTCACGCCGGTGATCAGGGTGGGCAAACCGCCCCACGTCTTCGGATCCAGCCCGGCCGAGGTGACCAGGGCGACGAGCCCGCCGAACGCGATGTAAGCCCCGGCGAGGAACGAGGCGACCAGCACCTTGTCCCAGCGTTCTCCGGCCTTCGCCGCCCCGGTCGCCACGGCGCTTTGGGCGATGTCAGCCGGTTTCAAGATAGCCATCGGGTACTCCTGTCGCCGAACTATCCACCACGGTGGAGGGATCCGCCCTACGAATGGTCGACGGCTCTGCCATCACCGCCGGACCAGCCCTGCTGAGCAGAACTGTAAATGCGTTCCTCCTGCTCAGCCCCGGGTAGCGAGGAAATGGTGGGCAGCGTTATATCCACCGGAATCGCGCTGTTGTGAGGTAGCCGACTTCCGACCCGGCCAGAAATCCCGCGATGCGACGTCTGCGGCACAGGAGTCCGGAGGGACGAGGACCGGCGCGATCGATCCGTCACCTTGATCCAAGATTGTCAGTCTTCGGGTTGGCCCGCGTCGCTGCGGCGATCGTGGCCGGCGGCATCGAGGCACTCGGCGTTCAACTACCCGCGATCGATTCTGTGCTCCGTCAGGGGATTCTTGCCGACGGTCGCGAGCGGGCAGGCGTCACGAGCGCCATCTGGTTTCTTCGTCTCGACAAGGACGTAGCCACCGCTGCATTCGACCTGGACTAAGCATGTGCTCGTTGTCGTCGACCGAGAGACCGTTTCTACCGGTGGTGGCGTGCCTGCGCCGACGACCCGCATCGACATTCCCGATCGGCCGTACCAGGGCGCGGTCTTCCGGCGCCGACGGCTTCGAGCTGGAGTACACCCAGCCCCTCTCGGCCGCGACCGTGGCGAGCTCCCAGGCCAAGCAGTGGCGGTACGTCTCGACGCCGGCACCGCGGACAAGACCAAGGTGCACATCTGGACCGCCCAGAGATCGATCTGATCGGGATGCCGTGCGGGCACGGTGACCGTCGGTGGTCAGTCCGCCAGGTGGGCGCCGATCTCGGTCTCGCTGACCCGGGTCGGCTCGAGCACCCGGTGCAGGAACTCGCGGGTGCGGTCCGCGCGCGGACTGCCGAAGACCTCGGCGGGCGGGCCCTCCTCGACGACCACGCCGGCGTCCATGAAGACGACCCGGGAGGCGACCTCGCGGGCGAACGCCATTTCGTGCGTCACCACGAGCATGGTCATGCCCTCGGCGGCCAGGCCGCGCATGACCGCGAGCACCTCCCCCACCAGTTCGGGGTCGAGCGCGCTGGTCGGCTCGTCGAAGAGCATCAGCTGCGGGTCCATCGCCAGGGCGCGGGCGATGGCGACGCGCTGCTGCTGCCCGCCGGAAAGCTGCGCCGGGTACGCGTCGGCCTTGTCGGAGAGGCCGACCCGGTCGAGGTTGTCCGCCGCGAACCGGTTCGCCTCGGCGCGGCCGCGCTTGAGGACGCGGCGCTGGGCGATGGTCACGTTCTCCCGAACGGTCAGGTGGCCGAAGAGGTTGAACTGCTGGAAGACCATGCCGATGCCGCGACGTACGGCGTCGATGTCGCAGTCCGGGTCGGTCACCTCGACGCCGGCCACCCGGATCGAGCCCGACGTCGGCTCCTCCAGCAGGTTGACGCAGCGCAGCAGGGTGGACTTGCCCGAGCCGGACGGGCCGATGACGCAGACGACCTCGCCCGGCTCGACGGACAGGTCGATGCCGCGCAGCACCTCGAGCCGGCCGAACGACTTGTGCAGGTCGCCGATCTCGATCGTGGACATCGTGGTCACCTCTCCCTCGCGGCCCGGCGTTCCAGCCCGCGGACCAACTGCGACAGCGGCAGGGTGACGACCAGGTAGAGCAGTCCGGCCACCACCAGCGGGGTCGGGTTGACCCGGGTGTTCAGTGTGTCCCCGGCGAACTTGGTCAGCTCGATCGTCGACGAGGTCACGCCGAGCACGTACACCAGGGAGGTGTCCTTGGTCAGCAGGATGATCTCGTTGGTCAGCGGCGGGATGACGATCCGGAACGCCTGCGGCAGCACGATCGAGATCATCGCGCGGGGGTGCGACATGCCGAGCGTACGGGCCGCCTCGAGCTGCCCCTTGGGGACGGCCTGGATTCCGGCGCGCAGCGTCTCGGCCATGTAGGCCGCCGCGGTCAGGCCGAGGCCGACGGTGACCGAGCCGTAGACGCCGCCGGGGATCTCCCGGTCGGGAAAGGCCAGCGGTACGCCGTACCCGACCATGAAGAGCACCAGCAGCGCGGGCAGGCCGCGGAACAGTTCGATGTACGCCGTGGCGAACCACCGGTACGGCAGGATCGTCGACAGCCGCATCAGCGCGAGGCCGAGCCCCAGTGTCAGGCCGAAGACGAAGGCCAGCAACGTGTAGAGGATCGTGTTGCGCAGCGCGACCGTGATCGCTTCGGGGAACATGCTCCCGGCGACGTCGGACCGGAAGAACGCATCGGAGAGGCGCCCCCAGTCCGCGGAGCCCACCGCGGCCAGGATCACCAGCGCGAAGAGGAAGTAGCCGGCGACGCGGACGAGGCGTCGCCGGCGGCGGGGTGTCAGGGTCATCAACTGGCCGGCTTCTCGCCGATCCACTCCGCGTAGATCTTGTCGTAGGTGCCGTCGGCCCGCGCGGCGGAGAGGGCGTCGTTGACCGCCTTCAGCAGCTCGGCGTTGCCCTTCTTGACGGCGAACCCGTACTGCTCGCCGGTGTCGAAGCCGGCCGCGACGACGACCTTGCCCGGGTTGGCCTTGATGTACTCGTTCCAGACCGGCAGGTCGTTGACCGCGCCGACGACCTGGTTGGTGACGAGTGCCTGCTGCAGCGCGGCGAGGTCCTTGTAGGAGACCACCTCGATCTTGAGGCTCTTCTCCTTGACCTGGGCCTTGATGTAGTCCTCACCGGTGGTGCCGCCCTGCACGCCGAGGCGCTTGCCCGCGAGCTCGTCGAGGGTCTTGACCTCCTTGCCGGTGAGCGTGGCGAGCGCCTGGGTGGCGTCGAAGTAGGGGTCGGAGAAGTCCAGCACCTTCTTGCGCTCATCGGTGATGGTCATGCCGGCCGCGGCCACGTCGCACTTGCCGGAGTTGAGGTCGGCGCCGGACTTGATGCCCTCGAACGGCGTGTCCACGATCGCCTGGGTCACCGCGAGCTTCGTGGCGACCAGGTCGACGAGCGCGACGTCGAAGCCGACGACCTTGCCGGCCGCGTCCTTCGACTGGAACGGCGCGTACGGGAGGTGGGTGCAGGTGGTCAGCGTCCCCGACTTGACGAGCGCCACGCCGCCCTCGGTCTTGCCGCCCTTGTCCTCTTTGGCGCAACCCGCGGCGCCGCCGATCGCCAGCGCCGCGACGGCCGTCAGAACGGCCACCTTGGTCGTCATGTTCATGTGTCTCTCCCCGAGTCCGGCCCACGCCCGCAGCGGGGCGAGGACATGCTAATCCACTCGGCTCGATAGGCTTTGAAGCAGGGCGGGCAGGTGGCCTTCGGGGGCGTCCCACCGGCGGCACAGTCTCCTGGGGCGGCACCGTCTCCTGGGGCGGCACCGTCTCCTGCCCCTGACGAGGCACCCGGGAAACGGCGAACCCGCCGGTGAGCAGCGCCCACCGGCGGGTTCGGTCGTTCCGGTGTTACGGGGTGACGGTGAAGGGCAGGTCCACCCGGGCCGCCGAGTCGGCGCCGGCCACGGTGATGCCGGTCGAACCCGGCACCGCCGCCCCCGGCACGCTCACGGTCGCGCCCGGCACGACGCCGTCGCCGTTGGCGTGCAGCGTCGTGGCGGTCAGCCCGGCACCGAAGTCGGCCGTGACGGCCTCATTCGGCGCGAACCCGGTGCCGTCGACGGTGATCGCCGTGCCGCGCGGGCCGGCGGTGACCGACAGCTTCACCTGCGGGTGGTACACCGGCTGCGCCGGCCGCCCGGCCGGCTCGACCGTGGTCGTCACGGCCGCGCCCGAGGACGCCCTGCCCACGGTCACCGTGAAGGTGGCCGTGCCGCTGGCGAGGGTGTCCCACGCGGTGACGTGCACGGTGTAGGTGCCCGGCTGCGGGTAGGTGTGCTTCCCGGCGATCGTCCCGGAGGCGTCGATCATGGCGTCCTCCGGAACCGTGCCGTCCCCCCACTGAACCCGGGCCTGGTGGCTGCCGACGCCGCCGGTCACCGCACCGAGCTGGGCATCGAGCGCCTGCCCGGCGGTGGCCGTCTGGCCGTTCGGGGCCGTCAGGGCGAGCTCGGGGTGCGGCGTGCCGTCGTCGGCGACGGCGAACACGTGCAGCCGGCCGGCCTCGCGGGG
>Ga0247781_1000328_pt1 | contig 14475 bp, 10 predicted proteins | sample UWRJL184509B5_FD_179922 | JGI IMG/M metagenome (GOLD analysis project Ga0247781, IMG submission 179922) | Plant litter microbial communities from Arlington Agricultural Research Station in Wisconsin, United States - UWRJ-L184-509B-5 | ecosystem: Environmental > Terrestrial > Plant litter >...
CGCCCTGACTGTTCGCTGCGAGCCTCGGGCGCCGCAAGGAGGCGGTTGACTTGCTCTTGTGCTGGGGCTGGTGCTCGGGAGCCAGACTTACCGTGAAACTTCCTCCTAAGAATGTTGTTGATCAAGAAAACGGTCCGCCTGTATCCTATTTCCTCCCGGCTCGCAAACTTGCACATGTCCATGTGGTTCAGGGGTACCTGCTGGTACTTGACGTTGAATCCGTCAATGGTGGCCGACCACTCCGGCACAACCTGTCCAACTTGCATTAAGTCAGGGGGCCTGCTTTTGGAACACCATGTATTTGGAACAGGATTTGTCATCAGTGACTCACTACTCGCCACCAGCTCACCTATTTCAATCGCCAACATCTCAACCAAATCTGCTTCAATCCTTTTCCTGTTTTCTTCATTTGATTGAAAATTGAACAATGAAGCGATATACCACGTCAGATTTGCACAATGCGTTGTTGGAGTACGCTGAAACTGGCTTACTCCGCAGCTCTGCTGAAAACCATGGCATACCCCCTACTACTCTCTTTAATCGGGTTTACGGTTCCGATCCAGCCTCCAGGGCCCAAATTACCAATTAAAACCTCTCTCCGGCCATGGAAGAACGTTTAATAAAGTGGATTTTATTCTAAGGATCGCTTGGTCACCCTCCAACCCACGCCTAAATTTGGAAACTGGTTGTAAGAATACTTAAAGACGACTAGAACCTTGGAAAACGCTGGACCTGCCAGTTTTTGGTTAAAAACCCCTCTATTTCAACTAAAAGGCCTTGGAGAATTTACACTAACTGTGCTGATCGAGCTTGTAAGGCCGTTATTCGGCCCTGGTTTAACTACTTAAAGCTTCCAGGCGTAAAGGCTATTCCAGCTAAGTATAGGTATAATATGGACGAAACTAACATTACTTCTAGTATTAGAGATAATGGCCTAGTTATTAGATCTAAGGAAAGAAAGAAATTCCAGAAAAAGAAGAAAGAAGACTGAATTTAGACCTTAATTATCGAGTGTATCTTTATTAACGGCCAGTATTTAAACCCAGTTATTATTTTCAAAGGTGGAAACCTTTAATAACAGTGGTATCTGTGCGATTTATGGCCATTTAAGGGCTGGAAGTGGAAAACTATTAAAAACGGCTGGTCTGATGATAATACTGCTGTTACCTGGCTCCGTAATATCTTTCTTCCAGAGACTTAGCTAGCTACCCCTCCGGAGAAGCGCCTCCTTATTTTAGATGGCTACAGTAGCTATACTACTAAAAAATTCATGTAGTTAACCTTTTTAAATAACGTACAGTTATTATTTCTACCAGCCTACACCTCCTACGTTCTCTAGCCCTTAGATTTATCTGTTTTCGGCCCCTTAAAGGCCCGGTATAGAGCTAAGCATAATAAGGTTATTTCTAGCTTCGATAAAGGCACTGTTACTGAAAAAAGGGCCTTTCTAGAATGTTACCAGTAAGTTAGGGTTTATGGAATGACTAAATCTAACATTAAAGCCAGTTAGAAAGCTATAGGCCTTTAGCCGGTCAGCCTTAAGAAGCCTTTAAATAACGGCCTCATTATTAAGAATTCTAACGGTAACGTCAGTTAGGTAACCTCCACAGTTTCTATAGGCCTTCAGGGGGACTATACACCTATTCTGGGTAAGAATTTAAAGAACTAGCCTATGTGGTTTACCCTTAAAAAGCTGAAGGATTTCCGTGTTTAGGGGTAGGTTTTTCTAGCCGGTCAGAAACGGACTGTTAGCGACTGGATTTTCATGCGTAAGGCCGCAAAAGCCTTTAATAACGTGGTTTTTCAACTGGTAACTATAATGCATCAATTAAAGGCTGCAGAAAAAAGCCTGGAACGTATAAGAGGCCGAAAGAGAAGGAAGGTCCAAGTCGACCCTAATACGCAGTTCGCTGGAATTAAGGAGGTTCGTGCCTCACAAAGAGAGGCTAGCAGGGATGACCTTAGTGATTCTGAAACAGAAGAACTAGGTAATTCTGATATTGAAGACTATATTATCGTAGCTACGTAATTGACGAAGTTGTGGGCAATTGAAGTTCGTGGTGTTGTGCGGGGTCCGACTCAGGGGCTGTTCCAAAAACAGGGTGTTCCAAAAGCAGGCCCCCTGACTTAGCAGGTAAAGCAACTTGGAAGCCAGCTTGTAGAGGGCTGTGGGGTGACTGACGATCCCAAGTGGTGTGGCAAGTTCCTCAATGACACAAGCCAAGCCCATGTCCTTGCTAATACTAGCGAATGATCGCCGTTGACGTTCCAGAATGGGAGACTCGTTCTCCAACAGAGAGATCAACCTCTCGTTTGGCTGCCGAAGAAGAAGCTTGGCCACCTTGGCCACAATGTGGCCGTATGGGGTGAGCTCACTGCCACGATGAGGCGTGCCAAGGAAAACGACTCCTTTGGTGCAGGCGTACACAGAGCCCAGATCCTCGTCTTGCTCGTTGAAGTGGTATTCGGAGGACCGGATCAAAGCCTCCTTGATCACTAGACCGCCAAGACTGTGTCCAACAAACACGAGCGGCCTCTCGACCTCGTCCTGGTCAGTTCGGGACATGCAAATGTCCTGGAGGAGACTCTCTGAATGGCCGAAGATCGTGGCTTGGCTTGCAGCTTGAGTGACGTTGGCGACGCTGGAGTCATAGCCCCAGGTGAAGATACGGCATCCCGGGGCGTCGACCTTCAGCAGGTCTCGCGGCCAGCAAACACTACCTGACAACATAATCATGAGTTAGTTTGCACCGACTGGACACCTCACGTATCATTGAACTCTCAGGCAGTACTGACCAGACGACCAAGTGTCGATCATGTTGCCTCGCAACCCGTGCACAAACCAGATACTTTGACATCGGGGTCAGCACCTAGGTATCATCGAGATAGGAGGTCGCCACAAACTATGGAGCACTCACTCTGCCTGTGGCTCATTGCCGCCATTGAAAAGGAGTTGCGAGCCCGCCATCGGTGTTCCAAGAATGTACTCGGCTGTACTGTGCCCACTTCTGGCGATTATGTGCGTCTATGCGACCAGACAATGAAGCAGCTAGGAACTTGAATGAAGTCTTCCGTTGCCGCCATCACCACCAGGCTCTGCGGGGTTTTCTCCGTTTCATGATCGGCCCCATCTCGGAGAAATTCAGCGAATCCAAATCAAGACAGCTACACCTGTCCCGATTCGGATTTGGTGGCGCTTTGGGTCGACGATGACTTGAGAACCCTGTGGTTGGAGATCCTACCAAGACAATCCAAACTTGAAACTTGGCCAATGGTCGTACATGTGGTAATAAACTCTTCTTCTTTGTTGTAAACTATAGCTGGAAGGCATTGTGGTAGATGCCCAACAACGGACAACGCCATTGTCAAGTTACAACTTCATTGTTAACATGTGTACACGCTCTCTTTGATCTTCTATCAAATGTCCCATAAAACGAACCCTCGATTGTGCATCAATGTCTCTTCCCTTCCTTTCCGACATTAGTATTCGCCATTTCTTCACCTCAGCCAACACTTGACGGTCACACTTCTCGACAGCTACTCTGGATTCCTTGTTACATTTCAAGACTTTCTGTTCCAAGCTGTTCTGGTAAGCAGCTCCATATTTCATAATATTTCACTGGTCTTGAAGTCTGGCTATCATGGCTAACTACCTCCGTGTGGAAATGACGCTTTGGCGCGACGTCAAGGCTTGCATCCTCAAAGGCAACGCGGTATCTTTCCCGAAGATTACCTGCCAGATCTGTTTGCACTCTGAGATCACCATCACTGGTCTCCACCCGCCTGACCTGATTGCGTCAATCCCAGCGGATGAGAGGAAGACACTCGCTGTTCTTCCGTGCGGACACAAAATCAAACCATTCTTCGTACACGGGGCGATGGAAGTTGGCAGAGGTTCCAGATCCAACGAGCAAAAAATCGACATGGTTGCCAGACACCTGATACCTCTCACCACTACTGAGCACCGGACTAGTGCATTTGTTCACCCTTCTGGGCGTGCAGGCGTGGCACACCAGCTCACTTGTGAGCATTGCTTCAGAGAGAATTCCACCATCACTTGCGAAGAAGAGCCCTCCCTACCACTACCCAGCAGCAGGCCGACTGCACTGGCGCAGCGAGCTATCAGGGTGGGTATGTTGTCGATGGCTGTCCGCCGTTCATAGCTATTGCCATGAACCGATGGAATACATAGGACTTTCAGTACCTCACTCAAGGCCAGTTCGTAACAAGTAAATTCATCCAGTCACCTACCCCACCTACAAGTGAGGTCGGTGTAGCGGCCAGCGATCTATAAGTCCATACGACGTATACCAATTCACAGCACATACAAGCCGGGCAACTCGATGAGTTTCTACAAGACAATCGCGGGGACTCGAAGGAAAGTTTTATTGTTTCCATCAGTGCTATATAATCCGCTTCAATCCTTTACTTTGTTTATGGGGATCTTCTCTAACTAAGACGAGTAGCTATGGTAAAGAGCGAGCCGGTGTGGATGATGACCTTAGATCAGCAAAGGTCTCTGCCAGGCGATGAATCAAAAGTCTATTATTATGTCAAGTATAAGATCTCCCAAAGCAACGCATTGCCCTCCTCCGAACCATGTGTGCAACAATATCCCTCGCGCGCGCACAAATCACCGCTCTTCACCTGGAGACAGCCCTTCCTCCCCCGCCGGTACCTAATTAGCTTTCTAGCTGCAACCCGTCGGGCGGTTCGACAAACACTGCGACAGGCAAGTTCCCCCGAGGTTCACGTTCCATTCTTGACCGGACTTGCCAGGACCACCACATGTGTTCAAGGACCGCCCCGCACTAGCAATCAGCTCGTCTTGCCTGATGCGCCGGGACGTATTCTTGCTCCAGCTGATGCAGCACTGTCCATTACCCTGGTCGAGGCACACGGCCCGGTAGCCGTCAGCGATGATGCTGGAGCCGAGCCCGTCGATGAGGGTCCGGCACGTGGGGGCGTAGTAAGCGCGACTAGTGTTGCACCGGATGTTGTTGGTGCCACAGCCTGGATCACGCGAAAGAAGGTCAAGGCCGTGATCGACGCCGCGCTTGGTGCTAGGTGGAGCGGCAAACCAGCTGAGCGTGCCGTTGCCAAACCGCTCTGTTTTGACTGGCTTGAGGGCGGGGGCGTCCACGTCCACCGCAGCGGCGTGGCCAAGGGCGAGAAGGTTGGCAACGACGACAGCTTTGATGAGGAGCATGGTGTTTTCTTGACGGCTCGTACAGCAGTTAGTTCGCACGGGCCCAAGGCGAAGTTCCAGCGTCAGGCTTACCACGTGATGAAAGAAAGTTGGTAAGTGTTTAAAGTCAGGGTATCGGCTTAATGCGCGAGCGAGCGTATTGAGATGGAAGTGAGTGTTGAGATGGTGGTGGAAGAGGCAAGCTGTCGGGGCCCTTGATATCTCTATCGCTTCTTGATAGTTATACTTTTTTCCCCTCTTCCAGTGAAGTCTCCCGTCCCTGAGTCCTCCTTCACCCTCATCGATTTGCATGACTCAAATCTCGGCCTCCCACGCGGCCAAATTTACACTAGACGACTACATTAGAAGGAAAACAAAAATATTCGTGTCTGAAAGACCAATGTGCATTCTCAAGCAGCTGGTGCATTGCCAGCGAGCTCACTTCATCTCCGAAGGTTTCACGAGCCGATCAGCCCATGCGACGAGTTAGCATCGAGTGCGGCCAGGGGACTGTGCTGGTTGGTGCCCTTGATTCAAGCTTTTGCGCCTTGTTCCGTCTCAGCCGCAGACCCGTAATTTCCGACCGAAGGGTGCAGATGATAACATAGCCTCAGTTGGTTGTAGCTCGCCAGCCATTCAATCCTCATGATGTGTGAATCGAACACCCAAACAGGCCTATGGTTCCATCTCCGAGCGCCATCACGGCTGGATACCCTGGCTTCGTCTGCATCTTACCTTGCATCGACAAAATCAGCGATACCAAAAGTACTTCCGAGCCACACCGATCTGTCATGATTTCCAGCACCGATCGTTGGCGACTCTGGCACAGATTCTCAACGTGGTCCGGCACGAATTTTGTTTTACGGAGCATCTGGCACCGGGTCTTGAATCAGTTTTGGCACTTTGGATATTTCGTACATCCTGCCGCCAGAACACACTGCCCAGTATCAAATGTCGAAACACTACGTAGTGTTATCAAAAGTAGATATTTGGACAACCCCGATGGCACAATTTGCCTTGGTAGGTACAATACCGGTCCTCATGTTCACGCCGGCTTCCGTCGGCTTAGTTTGACGCAGAAGCCACACAGGTTCAAATATTGGAATGGAAATCCAGGGTGACCATACGTGCAGAATCGCCAACAATGATATTCAATACGCTCTGAGGGTTGAACCCTTCATAATTAGTTGTTTGGAATGTTCCTCTCGTGTGCATGTTACCTAGAGGGGCGTTGTTTGTCGGAATAGGTGAGCCGCCTATGTTATCTAGAGGAATGCTGTCTGCCGGTCTTGGTGGCCCTTATTAAGGCGGCGGAGCCGGTGAGGGCTGGTTCCTCTTTTCTTTTTCTTCTAGAGGATATATACCCTAGCGTCGTCAGTCAAAGATAAGACAAGATGGAAGATCTCGAGACTGTCTATGATAGGCTCCATGATCTCCAGCGTTCCGTGGTACGCTTATCCTCGGAAACAGAGATAAGCTCATCTTATCCCCTCGCGATCAACTTGGTGGAGGCCGTTTAGCAGGCAGTAGCCCTGCAAGAAGTTCATGCAGAACATCCAGCACGGCGCGACAGTCGATTTCGCTCAAGGCACGGGTCCGAAATCGCGGACATTTCCGGAGAGCACGCGGGGTTGCTTCAGCACAAGGCTCACACGAAACCTCACGCCAATTACCGCACGCCATGCCTCTTGTTCAGCAGTATTCCCCCTAATAACACAGCAACATCTTTAGCGAATGCAAGTTCTTAGAGGCATACAACGATGCACGGGATATCTCAGGCCGGGATGAAGCTGTACATTGATCGCAACAGGTTGTCAAGTTTGACGGAGACCCTTTGACTGGCGCGTTTTCTCAGTTTCCGCGTCGGGGTTTCTGGCGTCTTCGTACAGTCTCTTCGCCACTAATGTCATCAAGCCGGTGTCAGATGTGGGCAGCGATGTTGTGTATTCTGTGTGTGTTGTGGAAGGAAGGCTGTGGCCAGGGCGGCTGGAAATACTGCCGGAGAGGTGGGGCTATCCCCACACCTCTCACATCCTCTTAAAATGGGATTCGACAAAGTGCTGAATATCAGGGTAGGTGGGGTCCTGGACACGCAGGCTCGGAGCCTGGCGGAATGCGCTCTCGAATTCTACCAACGGTCGGAATTACACAACTAGCTAAGATACAAGCATATATTTCCAGACAATTTAAAGGGTCTAACACCGATCAAGGAGGAAGTTATTACATCACACTCTTATTACAGATTTATTATTAAGTACACGTTACTAAAGAGCTACAGACAGGAGGTAAGATATTTGAAGTACATTAAGAGCCACAGTTTCTCCTACGGAGACGCGGCTGCCGCTGATCGATGAAGTGGGGGATACGGGCTAGTTCATCGTGGTGATCCTAGCGTAGCCGGAGAAGTATGAGGGCGAGACATTTTGCGCCATGGAGGGAACGTATACGCTAGAGGTGGCGGGCTCGGTGTCCAAAGCGACAGGGAAGAGGTGGTCTACGAGAGGATCTCGACCGAGGAGCTTCAGGAGAGCGTCCCGTTTGCAGCCGAGCTGTTTATTATTATAATGGTGTTTTAAACTAGTTATAGTAAGTTATAGTGTTATTTAAGTTATTTTAAGGTAATGGTTTCTTTCGTAGAAGAGCTGCGCTCTCCCGTCTTTTTATTATTCTCAACCAGCTTATTTACTAAGTAACTTTAGCCCTTAGTCACCTTTTGCATCGTAAGTCGTAACGGTATGACTTTAAACGCGTGTCGGTATGACGTACAATCTCTAAGCCCTTAGGACTTTTAATAACATCAGGTGTGGTGGGCTTATAGCTACGGTTAAAACATCAGACCAAATCGCCACATCCAGTTACTGTCACCGCTAACGCCTACGTCCGGCTTCTCCGTACGGAATCGGTGGGAGCGATAAAGTTGACGGCCACATCAGCGCCGAGTTTCAGGCAGAAAAAAGGCGATAGCTCCACTTGACCGCCCAGGTCGGACATGTGAGCAGCGTTTCCTAACGCGGTAAAACAGGAAATGGAGTTAAGGGATACTAACCTAGGGATCCTGAAGATTAACAAAAGTACGTGAAGCCCTCTGGTTAGGGCAATCTTCGCCGCAAATCGAAGAGGACAAATGTCCAAATTATAGCTGTAGCGACGCGGAACTCTCACCATCTTTACTCTTAACGCCTCTATTGCCTTAACGCCTTCTTCGATAGGTAGTCGCTGAGATCCGTAATCGCACTACAGGTTGCACAGAGTGAATTGCGTGAGCAAGGTAGATACCGTCCAATGCGCAGGCATAGCTGCTTCTAACGGCTTTGAATGCCAATCTCCTGGAAATCAAGTCCAAATAACGTGCGTTATAAGCGCGTGTTTCTCCCCCTTGCTTCGACTCTCTCCTCCCCCCTTCGCCCAGCGAATCACGTCCGCCACGTCAGTTTGAAAAATAACCAAAATGGAAATAATGCCAATATGTGAGCTTATGCTTAGCGTGCAGCAGATAGAATTGTCATGGCACCTCACGTCCCACAGACGCTCTCTGCTCGGGCTCTACCTCCCCTTATTCCTGGCCCCGAGATCTGAACTGGCTGCACTTAGTCTTATTTGCTGCTGGCCGGATGTGTCAAATTACGTAATCGCGCCTTGGCGCCACGGAACCGCAGCACAGCCGAGCACCAGAGCTTCGCTTAGCTAAGAGGACAGCTCCCTAAATACAACAAGACTTAAGAGCGTTAATTACTGTGTTCTTAGTTAACTGCGTTAAATTCAACAATTAAGAGTCTTAAACAAGCGATAATATTACTGCTTTTCTATCGGCACGTAAATTACAATGCGTACAGAGCCCCGATTTTCACACGTTAAGCTAAACAAACTGTTAACAAGCAGCCCCCACTGGGCATTAACACTCGCGAACACTGTGAAAGCCTTTAAACAATAAAGCCATAATTAACATAAAGGCCCTAAAAATCATCTACATAAGCTTAGAAGACTGGATACTCTAGTTAAGGAGCTTCCGGAGCTACGTAAAGAGAGCTGGCTTATGGAAATACGTGGACCTTAAAGGAGAAGAACCGTAACTAACGGAGCTAGAAAAGCTAACGTTCTTAAACTTTCTAAGAAAGACTATTAACAAAGTTATACACCACCCTAAGTAACTCTTAGAGCATACAGCCATATAAACCACTAATTATCAAGGTAATCTAGAAGATTACCAGATTAACCTTACTAAACATAAAAGTCTAGAGAAAAGGCTAAGGGCGTTAAAGGACTATTTCTAAACCTTAATAACCCCTAAAGTCTACGTAATTATAACTAACGTAAGGGAGAACCTTAAATAACAGTATATAGCGATTACAGAGGCAAACTAAAGCTAAAAGAACACTAAAATAATAGAAGCTTATAAGCGTTATAAATAACACTTTAACACGTTTATTAAGAGTTATAAGAAAGTTCTAAAATAGATTATAAAGTGGAATATAATAATAAAGGAGGTTTAGTAAGTAAACGTTCCAGACTATTAAACGTTACAGATCTAGCTTATAAAGCTTACTAGTACCTTTTACACGCTCCTAGCTCTTTATTCCTAAACTGTTAACCTGTTTATAAAAGACAAAGCGATTTATAACAGAGAGTTACAGTTCTTCTAAATAGTTAATAACTTTAAGTTTTAATTAGTAACCATTAACGTGCTAGGAGTAATAAGTAAAAAGACCTAAAAAGCCAGTTTTAATACTTAAGTAAAGTAAAAGGAAGAATAAGAAGGCCTAACGTTCCACAGTAAAAAGGTTACGCTAAAAGTAAGTAAGTAAGTAAGAGGGTATAATACTAACAATTAAAAGTCCTTAAGAAATAATTAAAAGAACTGTAAATTATACGGAGGCATAATGTGCTGTAGCTCTTAATACAGTAATAAAGGCTGTAAAGGCTAAAGAGGTAAAGGTAAAGGTAAAGAAACGGATTTTAAGAAAAAGTGTAATAAGTAAAGCCTTAAGAGAGTTAAATTTAAGAGCTTAAAAAGTCTAAAGAAATGTACTACTTATAATAATAATTACGATCTTAAAGATTACTAGCTAATATTCCCTAAGCTTATACCTAATATGTGGAAATTGAACTTTACTGTAATTATACTGATTAACTCTTACTAAAAAGGTAATAAAGCTTTTAACGAGGTTATTAAGAAACTTAAGGAATAAGGGTGTAAAGAAAGTTAATAACCTATAAAGGAGGCAGATCTAACGGTAAAGAAAAGAGCTTCTGCAAGCTTCCTAATAGTAAAAGGCTCCTTTATAACAGCCATATACCCCCTAAGAAACTCTGTAATCCTAGATTCTAGCACTACCCTTTATATTTTTAACAAGTTAATACGGTTTTATAATTACCACTACGTGCTGGAAAACGACTGTATTTACGCTAGAGATTTTACAGTTCTAATCTTAAGATATAGTGAAATAGATTTAAAGCTCACTTATTACAGTAAGAAGGCGCTCCTTTACCTTAAGAACGTTACGTTCTACTAAGGTTTTACTTATAATTTAGTCTTACTTTAACAGCTTTATAAGCAGGGTATATAGTGGAATAATAAGCCTCTAGCAAATTAACTAATCATTACAGACAGAACTGTACTTGCTATCCTTATAAGCCATTATAATTAGTTTATTCTTAAGTACATTAAAAAAGAGGCTATATACGCCTTATTTATAACATAAAAGCGTTACTATATTAAGACTTATAAGAAGAAGCCTGTAATAATAACCCCTTATCTCTAACACTTACACTTAAGCCATTTAAGTAAAACTGTTATAAAGCACCTTATTTATAACGTAAAAGAAGTGCGCTTTTAAACCCCTAATTACGTAAAAGGACTTATAAGGTAATAACTTTACTGTAAAGAGGTTAATCTTACTAATTACGTTACCTTATTTCTAACGTTTACAAAGTGCAATAACTGCGTTAAAGGTAAGCTTAAGAAGTAAGAGAGTAAGAGGGTAAGACTGTAACTATAATTACCCTGCTTACAGTAAGCGATTAACTTTCTAGATTACCACTAAGATGCTAAGGGCTACTAGAGAACTATATTCTTTACAGATTATTATAACAGCTTTATTATAAAGGTCTACCTGAAGGATAAAAAGGTTATAACAATTATAAGAGTTTTAAAATATTTCTAAAAAGCTTATAAAACCTAATTCAACTGCAAACCTTAAGAGATAGAAGCTAATAATAAGCTTTTTTAAATTAAGGCATTCCTTTACTTCTTCTTATATAAAGGTGTAAAGATTAAACCCTCCGCTTTTAATACTTAATAATAAAATAAGGGTGTAGAGCGTTTAGGGGGTGTAATTAAAGTAAAGGTAGCCTTTATAAAAGCAGGTTTGAAATTACCCCCTTACCTTTAGTGTGAAATTATCTCCTATATAGTATATCTAAATAACAGAACGCTACGCTAATTGCTAAACTGGAACACGCCTTATAAAGATATTATAGTTTATATTGTGAAACTAGAAGGCTAGCCTTAATAAGCTTAGAAACTGCACTTAGTTTATCTATATGCTTATAGTTATAAAGCCTTTACTTTTATTATAGAAACGACTCTTAGTGAAAATAAGAAGAATAAGTTTAAACTGAGAGCTTAAATTAGTTATTTAGTAAGTTACAGGTCTTTAAATATTTATCGGATTTAAAACCCTTTTATAAACATTATAGTAAGTATATAAGATGTAGTTTTTAACGAGATAAAGGTCTTTTACAGTAATTTAAAGCGTTTAAAAGATAACTTTAAGAATTAATTATTATAAGAGATAAAGGAGCTCTTAAAGGAGCTTAAGCTCTCTAAAAGGAAATAAGATAAGTATACCTTAAGTCTTATTAAAGAAGAGGAAGAAAAAGTACTTTTTTTTAATCCTAATAAAGTATTTAAGTATGTGGAAGAGGTAATAAAGTAGCTAAAGAGTATTATTATTAATTAAAGTATATTTAGAGAGTGTAAATAAGGAGTAATTAATTACTATTAACTAATTCCACTATTTAAGGTATTACTAACTCTTAAGAGTACGCCCCCTCCTTATATAGCTATAATAACTGTTATTATTAAAAGACTCCCTAGCTTTTATAAAAGTGTAGCAAATATAGCGCGTGTGTAAGTAAACCACTCCTCTTATAATTAATGTAAGATAATACGCTAAGGTAGACCCTAAGAGGTAATGTTTAACGCTAGCTATCTAATAGTAAGTATTAAAATGCTAAAGGGGAGGTACACTATTAAGAAGGCTTTAAAGAAGGTTATAAGCTCTTAAAATAGTAATAATAATAAGGACCTTAAGTATAAACTTAAGAAGAAAGTACCTAAAAAGTACCTTTTTAAAAGGAGAGTACACTGTAAAGATTTACCTATTCCTTTAAAGAACCTTAAAGAGTTATAATATCACCTCTAGAATTTAAAATTTATATAAGTATAGGTAATCCACTTATAAAGTCACTAAGAGATAAAATCCTAAATTAAAACTATAAAAAGTAATGTAAATAGCTATTAAGTGCTTAATTATATGTAGGTATTAACTTATAAGTTTAATAAATACGGTTTCTTACAGAAATGTAAGGTAAGATTAGTAATTTACGGAAATTAACAGCGTAACTTAATCTTTAAAAGTACTTACGCCTTTACACTTACAAGCTAATTATTCTAATTATTAATAGTAATTATAACGTACTTTAACCTTAAATTAATCTAATATAATGTAATTAACGCTTTTATTTACGCTGAATTACCTTACAATATTTATATGTAAATATTATTAAGTTTTAAGAAGAAAAGTATTATTCTCCTACTTTAATAAGCTCTTTACAGGCTTAAAAAGTCCCCTCTCCTTTAATAACACTATTTTAATACTTCCCTTTATAAAAAGGGCTTTAAACTAATATCTTATAAACCTTATTATTTCATTAAAAGAGATATAGTTATCTTCTTCTACATTAATAATATAATAGTTACTTATAAAGCTAAGTAATAATATACTATAGTAAAATTAATAAAGCACTTAACGCAGACTTATAAACTTTAAAGTAGTAAGCTGCTTTAGTAATTCCTTAAAATAAAGATCCTTTAAAACTGTAAAAAACGTTTAATTTAGCTAAGTTAGTTAAAGTATATTATAAAGTTAGAACGCTTACTTTACGTAAGTTAAGAAGAGTATAAGAAGAAGATAACACAACCTTTAAAGAACCCTATCACCACTAAAAAGCTCCTAATCTATTTAAAGGAGGCTATTATAACTTTAATATAAGATTACTAATATAAGGTAAGATTTATCTTTTACGTTACTGTAATCTTTAAGCTAAATATCGCTTTTACAGCTTCTAAACTACTGTAATTTAACCATAACCCTAGACCTCTTTATTACTATATAGCTAATTACTGTATCTATTACCTCCTAAGCTTACGGTACTTTATGTTAACTTTTAAAGGTAGGGATACCTTTAAGACCTAAAGTAACGCCAGTTTTACTAATAACTCTAAAGATTGTAAAAGCTTATAAACTTACGTTATAAAGCTTTTCAGCAGCATAGTAAAATAGTAAGTAAATAAATAAGATACTGTCACCATATCTACTACAGAAGTAAAGCTCCTCACCTTAATATAAGTAATAAAGGAGGTAATGTACGTAAATTACCTGTTAAGTAAACTAAATGTTCGCCTTATACACTGTGAAATTATCCTTTAATATAATAATCAGTAAACAATTAACCTAATTAATAAGGAAATAACCACGTTATAAATTAAGCTTAAACACGTAGATATTTATAATTACTAGCTCTAATAAGAGACTGTAAATAAGAGGATCATAATTAATTATAAGCTAACTAATAAAATGCTCGCTAACGGCCTTATTAAAGCCTTATCAGCATTAAAGTTCAAACTATTCCAAAGCGTTATAAGCGTATAAGACGCTTCTTCGCAACTAGCCGTACGCGTAACGCGCGAGATCACAGCAGAGGACTTAAAGGCCAGGGAAAACCTTTTTAAAGGTAGTAAAGTAGCAGTTTCAAACCAGTTATTACCGGATTTAGAGTACGAGAGCATAAGTATGGGTGAGAGCGATTAAGGAGGCTCTAGAAACTACACTGTTTTACGTTATTTCAACTGCTTCAAAGCTCTTATTCAGGAGTCAATCAACCACTTGGAAGTGGAAGATTAAGGGGGTGTGTCAAATTACGTAATCGCGCCTTGGCGCCACGGAACCGCAGCGCGGCCGAGCACCAGAGCTTCGCTTGGCTGAGAGGACGGCTCCCTGAATACA
>Ga0247781_1000329_pt1 | contig 14474 bp, 4 predicted proteins | sample UWRJL184509B5_FD_179922 | JGI IMG/M metagenome (GOLD analysis project Ga0247781, IMG submission 179922) | Plant litter microbial communities from Arlington Agricultural Research Station in Wisconsin, United States - UWRJ-L184-509B-5 | ecosystem: Environmental > Terrestrial > Plant litter >...
AGCGAAGGAAGGGGGCAAGGGGGGGCTTAGACGATGGCACAACATCGCCGCCGTCGACAGCGGACGAGAAGACGAACAAGATCACAGCTGAGGTCAAGGTGCCGCAGTCAAAGTACGAGTACACGGCATTGCAGCCGCCGGTCATCGAGACGCCGCAACTACGAGACATGGGCGAGGCGACGCCGCCCCTCGAGTGGATCGGCCTGAACCGCGACAAGCTACCCAATCTGACGCACCAAATTGTCATTGTGTCGCTCCTGGAGCTGGCTGGCGAGGTGGAGGATGCATACTCCAAGATTTTGGGGTCGTCTTGAAGGGACTGATGTGGCTGGATAGCGGGGCGCAGGAAAAGCGCCGGCACCAAGATCGTGTATATACAGGCACGCGATGGCAAAAAGCAAGTAATGGTGATAATGTTAATGCAGTAATGAGTTTTATCCTCTACTATCCTCTACTGAGGGTAAACCCGCGATCATAACTGCAGTGTGGCTGACAGAACTCCAAAAATAAAGGCATCCGTCACCTGGAGGACCTTTATACTTGCTTCCCAAGTTTGAATATCAGCTTGTTTTTTACCCTACTGATGCAATGGTTGCTGAAGGGTAGATATTCTATTTTCCCCCGCTGATCCTCTAGTGAGAGTGAGCGTGGCATCAAATTTCCTTCACAATAGCCATGTAACTGAGGGAGTTTGGCTTTTGCTGAACTGGTGTACAAAAATTTTCTGAGCTGCAGGTAACCCTTTTGGATACCCTTGCGACGTCGTGGGACGTGATACTAAAAGATCCCATGATGATGGTGTCACTCCCCAACATGGAGTCTTAGGATGCAGGTCAATCAACGGTGGTCAAGGAGTCCCCGAGCACCAATAAAGTCTTGGGAGGCCTCTCCAGTGGATCAGTAAGTTCGGCTCAAAGGCCTAAGTGGGGTGATTGTCCATTTTGAACTAAAATTTTGGATCGCTGCCGATTTTTATGCTGAGCTCAGGGATGCCGATGGCTCTTGTTACTCTACTTGTGCTTGCATCGATGAGCTGGCGCGTTCCATCCATTTGCAACGATCCATAGTCTGGAACCTTGGCAATCCTGGGGAAACAAACACAAGCATCGTGGCTGCGGGCCAAGCGACTTGGCAAAAGCTTGTCTGCGATTGCCGGGTCGGGAGCGTTTGCGCCTTGGCAACATGGCGAGACGACAAAATGCAAGCTACGTAAGAACAGGGCTGTGATTTTAGTTGTTAGTATTTAGTATTAGTTTTAGTTTTCTTAGTTAGTTTAGTATTAGTTACCTATTGTACTAAACTAATTTAGTTTTAGTATAACTAAAAACTAAACTAAAATTAGTTTAGTATTACTAAACTAAACTAAACTAAACTAAAATACTAAGAGGGTTAGGGTTAACTATGTATAAGATACTTATATAAGTATAAGATATTATATATGTATTAATAGAATATTTTTTCTTTTTATAATGCTTATAGAAGCTATATAATGTAGAATATTCTACTGGATTCTATTAGTTTCTACTAAATTCTACCAGTTTCTATAAGTTTCTACCAGCTTCTACGAGCTTCTCTAAGTTTCTACAAGGTTCTATAAGCTTCTATACTATTACTAATTAGTATATATGCTAATTTAAGCACTTAAACAAAGCTATATTACATAATGTATTGGAAATTTACTAGTATATTCTGGAACGTTCTAGCAATATTCTAAATGTATATAAACAACGGTTATGTCTCTTTCTTCTTTTCTTATCCTTTTACTTTTTTACACACTACCTACCTAACAGTTTACCAAACTGCTATATTAGCTACTATACTAAACACTATATTAAGCACTATATTAAACACTATATTAAACGCTATACTTATCATATTATAAATGGCTTCCGACGCTTCATATAGCCAACAATCCTCTCCAGCTAGCTCTATTATACTAGATCAAACTACTTAGTCGACGCAGCAATACAGCCAGCAAAATAGCCAGCAAAATAGTCAGCAAAATAGCCAACAAAATAGCCAGTAAAGTAGCCAGCAAAATATAAATTCTAGATATAATAACCCCGACTTTCAACTAAAAGACGATGATATATATATCTTTAAAAATGGTTTATTTACTCGCATATTACAGCCAATAGATCATATTAAAGAACGCGAGCTACTAATACAGTGTACTACCTGCTTATATAAAAAAATTGAAAAAGTAGCTGGTTTTCAATCATCAAACTACGTTGCTCACTATAAAAGAAAGCATTCAAATATAGCTTATAATAAACAATCAGAAAAAACTAAGCAACTTAAGCAAAATATACCATCTACTACTACTACTGATTTCTTCCGAAAGCGGCTACGAGCAAATACTATAGTCGAATTTAACGAAGACGAAGCATATCATAAAATACTAAACTTTATTATCGAAAATAATCTATCGTTTAATATATTAAATTCAGAATCTTTTAAAGATTTACTTAGCTATTATAACAAGTCTACACCTACCATAAATCGCTGGAAAATAAAGCAAATATTAAACAATACTTTTAAAACAGCCTTAAATAGCTTTACTTATAAGCTAAAAGAACATTTAAATAATAATAGTTCGCTTTCAGCCACACTTAATATTTAGACTTCAAATCAACAAAAAGCTTACTTTAGCCTAATATTAACCTATATCGACTTAGAATATAAGCTAAATTATAAGCTTATTAGCTTTAATAAGCTTACAGAAAGCCATACAGGCCTATATATACACGATAAATTTCTAAAGCTTATTACACCATACGGCCTTAACATTTCTAATATTACAAGTATTACCCGCGACAACGCTTCTAATAATAATACATTTATAGAAGCTATTAATAGTAACAACGTAATTAAAAATATTTACGACATTTATTATACAGCTCATATTATAAACCTAATAGTTAAAGATATTCTTAAAGAATACTTACTAAAGTCAGCAGCTGAGGAAGAATTATCCAACTATACAAATACTCTTACTATAGCTACTAATATAAGTAGCCATACTAAAGTTAAAGGCCTTACAAATAAAATACGACGTATAGCTACAATTATTAAATATACACAAGAAGCTCAATATGACAACCCTGCAGGCCGTCACTTAGGCCGGGGCGGCCTGACAAATCCCCCGCAGAAGGAACAGTGTGAAGAGACGGTGCACACTGCCCAGGCGCACTGGGCCAGGGGTGTAAAGACCCGAAGCCCCTACGACCAGTGAGGTGCTGCTCACAGCATGCCAAGTGCTCGCATCGCAAGCAGGAGAAACCTCACGAGCAGAACGCTCACGCGGTGCAGAGTGCTCGCACAACGAGCACTTACGGCACTATAAGCAAGGTATAAAGTACCTCCCAGTTAGTTAGTATAGATAGCCATGGTTGTGCCCATAACCACCGTGAGGGACTCTGGTTCCTTACACTAATATTTAATTATTCATTTATATCTTACTGTTTAGACTCACCTTTATATATTATAGTGATAACGACTTACAGTAACATTAAACCCCCTGTCTAAGAGTGCTAGTTTAATAAGCCGTCTTCGGAACGCCCCTTACCTGTTAGCGTCCTGCCATACGTTCTGTCTTAACCCACACCAGTCCTTTTAAGGCCTGTGTTAGGTGTAGGTTGTAATATGATATTAACGTCTCAGTTCTAAACACTGTTTGTTAAATTCCTAAACACCACCTTTCTCCCACTAATATATCAACCTCTGGAAAAGGTAAGGAGATTAAGGAGGTGTAAGCTCAGCCTCAACTCCTTATTATTAACAAGTTAGTTACACACTTTAAAAACTTAAACCTTAACTAGCAGGGACTAGTTAAGGAACTTAACGAAGCCTTCCCCAAAGATATTAAAAGTCGTATCGGTCTTATTAAGAAACTCTAAGCCTAACTTAACATTATTAAGCTAGAGAATAACGACCTTAAGGGCTTATAGAAGAAATAAGTAAAGCTCCCTCCACCCTTACGTTTTAAGGGAGACTTTACACAGCTGGAGTCCTAGATAGCTTAGCTTTAAAGTTATATCACTTATTACGATAAATAGTTCTTTAAAGAAGAAGGGAAAGTTAAGTTCGCTAGAGCTTTATTAGATAGAGTAGCTGTTTGCTAGTATGAACCTTATATAAAGATAATTAACGACCTTTTTATAAATAGAGCGTGTAAAGAGGCCCCTAAGATTTGGGCTCTTTTTAACGACTTTAACGTTTTTATTAACTAACTCCAGACTAAGTTTAGAGAACTAGACACCCTTAAGCGGGTTAAATAGTGGCTTATAGCCCTAAAGTAAACATCTTTAATCCTTAAGTTCTCCACACGCTTTAAACTGGAAGTAGTAAAGATTAAACTCAGTTAAGAGGCTTTAGTAATGCTGTTCTAGAGTGGCCTAAAGGAACACGTTATTAGAGACCTTTATTAAAAAGACTAACCAGATTACTTATAAAAACTGGTTAAAATGGCTATTAAGGCTAATAATCAGTATTATAATTACCATTATCGAAAGAACTTCTAAAAGGAATAAACCCCCTAGTTAAGTAAATTAAAAAAGGGGAACTAATCGACCACAACAGGTTATTATCCTAAGTTAATAGATATTAGTATAGTAAACTACTAAAATCGACTTAACTGCAATAAGCCTTAATAATAACAGTAGTAGAAGTAGCCTAAGGATCTGTCGTAGGTTTAGTGTTTTAACTGTGATAAGAAAGGATATATAGTATAGTAGTGCTTATCGTTAAAGTAAGTTAGTTAGAAACCCGTTCTAGAAGGGGGAAAGCACGTTAGGTTTAACTCTAGAGACGTCTATATTAGGATAATAAGTAACGAAAAAGATTACACCTGGATAAATAAGTGTAACCTGGGAGATAAGGAAGAAGACGAAGAACTTTAAGATATAGTGTATTTAATTCTTAAAGGTGTTTTAAAAAAGTTAGCTACGGAGGTGTAGGTTGTAGAAGACTGACTTTAAGGTGGAAACTTAGAATTATTAGAGGTGTAGGTTGTGGAAGACTGACTTTAAGAAGAGATGTTTTAGTTGGCTGTTATAAGCCTTAAAAACCTTACCCTGTAAGCCTAGGAACTAAGGAAGTTTAGGAAGGACCCCGACTTAGAAATTACTAAGATGGTAAAAAGAGTTGAAGAATTAGCCCTCTAAGTTACTTAAATAGTGAAGTAAGCCTTAAAAGGTGAAAAAGAGTAAGTTAAGAGAATTAAACTGGAGAAATGGAAATTCTTCTTAACAGTACCCCTTAAGACTTTTAAACACTTTAAGCACGTTAAGTGGATTAGCACCCTCACCTCCCTGGAAGAAGGACAGTTTAGGTGGCTACCTTATATTAAAGCTGGTGTGCCTTAAACTAGTACCTTAAAGGTCCCTTAGGAAGGTATAAAGTAAGCACACTAATAGAGGATCTGGGAGCTAGAGGAGAAATATTAAAAGTTAATAAACGAAATAAAGGACCTGTAGGTTAAAGGGCTTATTGTAATATTAAAGGACAGAGTAGTGGAAATTAGGTTATAACTCTATAATAAAGTTCACTTTACTAATTAGCTTAAATATCGCCTTATTAAGGAGGACTGTTTTATAGAAGAATAAGCTAGATTGTTATTACCTGAATTTTAGGAAGAGGTTTAGGAGAAATAACGCACTTAAAAGTAAGTGGAAGAAGAGAAGAAATAAGGTACCACTTCCCCTGTTCCGTACTTTATAACTGTAATACCTGCAGTTAACATTAACTACCCTAGCTATAGGGATATACTGTAAATTAACTGTGTGTACGATAACTGCGCTTTTAACTGGTATTATAGACTTAAAGCCCTTTACGACTACTTTTTAAGTATATAAAGATAAGATTACGCTGTTATAAGGGTAGAGTTAGAACTGGCTTATTACCAAGTCTCCTACTCCCTGATAAGAGAATCTGGTAATAAGTGGAAGGTTACTATAGTTAACTAATCCCCCACTACGTGTTAGCAAGGAGGAGTACTTAATAACTGCCTAGTTATAACGTGCTTATTATATCTTAATGGAAAAGCTAGGGAATGGTAAAAGTAAGAAGACTATTAACAGATCTAAAAGTAAAAAGACATTACTGTAATCTAAGCCTGTAAAGCGTATTATTAACTTATTAAAGATTTTAAGAATATTATACTGTTTAAAATCGACTGGACGTTAAGGTATAAAAACCTAAGAAAGGTTAATTATTAGGTTTATTAAAGCTGCTTGTTTTTTTAGAAGGAATTAGGAAAAGGTTACAGGCCTTTTAAAAGGGCCGGAAACTAGTAGTTTACTGGTTAGTAAAAACTTTAAGAAGAAGGAGAGGTATTTAGAGGTTAGGCTGAATAAGACCTTAAGGACAGATAATTGCTATAACTTAGTTGATAAAAGAGTATAAGTATTATTCCGTTAATATTAATATAATAGACGGAAGAGGGAGGTTATTTAGGGTAAAAGTAGTGATTGATAACGGGAGTGCTTTTAACCTGGTGCACCCCTTATTAATTAACTGAAGGAAACTCCCTAACAAAGAGTATAAAGAGGTTATTCTTATTTAAAATAGAGAAGGAGGCCTGTATTAGTATAATAACAGTAAAGTTACCCACTACTTACTACTCTTAATTAAAGTGGACGGGGATAAATAATAAGTAGACTTTAACGTTACATTAATAGTAGGGTATAATATAATCCTAGGTTTACCCTAGCTGGAAAAGTATAACCTTATAATTAACTGGAAGAGTGGCCACCTCACCTTTAATAAGTCCCCTAACTGTGATTACTGTTTAGAGAAAGTTAAAAAGGTACTAAACTGTTCCAGAGATGTATAAAGCACTTAAAAGCACACTAAACCCTTAAAACTAAGTACGGTTTAGGTTAGGTTTATTAAGATGGTTAAAGGATTAGAAGGTCTATTATATTACTTAAATAACGATTTAAAAGGTAAAAAGAAGTTAGAAGCCGATCTACAGATAAGTGAAGAAGTCGACTTATTTAAAGTACCTACTAAATACAGGAAGTTTACCCTGTTTTGAAAAAAGATACTGTAACTATTAAACTACAGATTATAAGACCACGAAATTAAGCTGAAGCCGGGAGCGAAGTTTTACAGCTTCTAACCTTACTATTTAAACCCTTAGCAGGTTAAGGCCCTGTGGGAGTATATAGATGAGAATTTAAAAAACGGGTTTATCGTAAAGTCCTAATCCCTAGCAGGGTATTTAATACTGTTTATCCTAAGGAAGGGAGATGGTAAGCTATATATAGTTGTTAACTACTAAACGTTAAACGAGGATACGATTAAAAATCGCTACTTATTACTACTTATTATAGAGATGTGAGAACGGATTATTAAAGCAAATTAGTTCTTTAGCCTTAATTTCCCTATAGGATTTAACTATATTAAAGTAAAGGAAGAGGATGAATATAAGACAGCCTTTCAGACTTATAACAGGTATTACTAATACCGTGTCATGCTAATAGGATTAATAAACACCCCTGTGACCTTCTAAGGCCTTGTTAATAATATTCTCTACCCCTTTCTCGACAGGTTTATCTTTATGTATTTAAACGACGTTTTAATCTATTTTAAAATTTTAAAAGAATACTAAAAACACATACGATAGGTTCTAATAGCTTTTAAAAAAGTGAAGCTGATAATAAACTTGGAAAAAAGCTACTTTTACGTTTAGGAACTGAATTATTTAAGGTTTAAAGTAACTCTTAAAAAGTTTAAAATATAACCAGAGAAGATAAAGGCAGTTAGGGACTAACTTACTTTAAAGAATTAAAAAGAGTTATAAGCCTTTATTAGCTTTATAAACTTTTATCGCTATTTTATTAGGTACTTTACGAAGATTATAAGACTATTTTACAAACTTACAGGTAAGGGAAAGCCGTTTAAGTGGACTAATAAATAGCAGAAAGTATTTAAAGACCTTAAACACACCTTTATCATAACACTAATCCTAACCCTCTTTAATTTCTTAAAGCCTTTTTAAGTTAAGATAAACTCCTTAAAGTTTATAATTAGTAGAGAACTTAACTAAGTTCAGAACGATAAGAAACGCCACCTAATTGCCTTTTTATTAAAAGGGATCCACAGCCTAGCTTTATAATACTTAATCTATAATAAGGAATTAATAGTAATTATTTAATACTTTATTAAGTAAGCACTGTACTTAAACGGTATAGAGGAACTAGTCTAGGTCTTCTTAAATTATAATAACCTTTAATACTTCCTAACGAAGGAGCTTAGCTTACGGTAGGTATAATGGGTAGAGTTAATAGCCCCGTTCCACTTTTAGATTTACTATGTTAAAGGAAAAGATAATAGGTAAGTTAACGCTTTTAATCGGAGATAGGATTATAAGGATGCTAATCTAGTCCTAATCCCTGTTATTATATTTAATAAAGTTAAGAACGGTATATTAGAGTATATACTATAAGTGTTAGATAACTAGATGTTAAAACGAATTATTAACGTCTATATAAACTTATAAATAAAGTATAACATCTATTAGTAATAATAAGACTTTTAAGTAAGAAGGTTAGTAGAAGGAACTTATAAGTATAAATGCCCCTTAAAAGACTTTTTAAGGTATGTGTAAGACTGTAATAAGGAGTGCCTAATATATTTAAATTATAATAAAACTAGGTGTTAGCTAAAATAGCTGTTAAAAGGTGTAGATAGTATATCTAAACTAGGAGTAAAGCTTTAATATTAAAAGAAACTGTACATTTATAACCTGGGAAAACGGAAGGAGTACGTCTAGTAGGTTTATAAGTCTTAACTTAGAGGATATATAGGCCGAATTAAAACTCTTATATAAGCTTAGTAAGTGTACGTTTTCCCGGGAATGAAAAAGTTAGTTAAGGAAGTGGTTAATAACTGTGATATCTGCCACTAGAAGTAAAATCGACATTATAAGCCTTATAGGCTTTTTAAACCACTCCCTGTATTATAGGTGCTATAGAGTTTAATCTCGTTTAATTTTATCACTAGGATTTTAAAGTTTAGGGACCTTATTACAGGAGTTACTTATAACTAGATCCTTATAGTAGTTAACAGATTAATAAAATAGGCTTACTTTCTACCAACCTTAAAGAATATAACAGTGGAGTAACTTACTTATATTTTTAAAAAAGAGGTGGTTTTATAATACCTCTGGCCAGATAATATTATTACGGATTAAGATAAGCTGATTATGTTAAAGTTCTAATAAGGATTAATATAAAGAATAGGTGTGAAAAGTAAGCTTTTAATAACATTTTACCTATAGACAGACGGCTAAATAGAGTAAGTTAATTAGATATTTATAATGTATCTTTAAACCTATGTTAACTTTAAATAAGATAATTAGCTTAAGCTGTTATTAACAGTATAGATAGCTTATAATATAACGTTAGTTAAGTTAATAGATATATTACTGTTCTTTGTTAATTACAGTAAGGAGCCTAAGCTTTGTTAAGGCCTGTTTACCAGCACCCCTTAAGCTATAGTTTATATAAATTAAATATAAAAGTTATATAACCACTTATAAGCCGAACTTAAGTTTACACGTGAACGAATAAAGAAGTTTACTAATAAATATTAAACTAAGTAATTAATATTTAAGAAAGGACTTTATTATAATGGTGAATAAGTTAAAAGACCGACTTTTTAAGAGGGGGATTATATTTACCTTTTTTTATAAAACCTACACTTAAAACGATTTAGTAAGAAGCTTAACTTTAAAAGGTACAGACTGTTTTAAATTAAGAAAAAAGTCGCCACCTTTAATTACAAACTAGACTTACCCGCTAATATAAAGGTGTAAATTAAGGTTTTTCACATCTTATTTCTAAAACCTACCTTAAAGGGAGTTCCCTTAAAAAAGAAGATTAAGATTAACGTTAATAAGGATAAGTATAACGTTAAGGAAGTTATGGATTTATAAAGGGGAGGAAATACATTTAAATATCTTATTAAGTGGCTAAATTATAACCCTAAGAGTAACTTATAAGAGCTAGTTAAAAATCTTAAGTACCTAGACCTAATTATGGAGTTTTACTAAAAGAATCTAAATTAATTAAAACTAATAATAAGAACTAGAAATAAGATAAGATTTAACATTTAAATTACTATATTAAAAAGTAAGATTATTATGGGATTTAAAGCTTAAGAAACAGCAGGAAACTCCTTAATAAGTACGGAAGGACATTTGTCAGAACCTTAACCAGGGTTATAAGGACCTTAAACCTAATAAGGAGGCCGGGCCTCTAGAGCCACTAATAAGCTCCACACGAAAATAAGTGTTAATAGGGAAAGAAGTTAGTAAAAGGGAAAAGTTACTAAAACTCTTATAGGAAGTTAAGCCTATAACCTCTTATTAAAGAAGACAGTTATAAACTAAGTTATAAAGTGACCGCCTGTTATAAAGACCCCGTTAGAAAGTTCCCTTAATTAAAAGACTCTACGTTATTAGGAGGGGCGTTTAGCCTGGCCTCCTTACTTTCCTAGAACTTTAACAACTCCACTTTATAACTAAACACTTTCACAGCCCGGTCCTTAAGGCGGGACCGCTATTTATAAAAGCACACTAAGCACGCTAACGCCTTTTAAAGCTTAATAGTAGCTTTATAAAGCTGTTAAGTAGCAGACTTAACTTATAAGTTAAGACTTTATTTTTTAATAAGAAGAGCCTTTAACTTTACCTTACTAACATTAAAAGCGTTATACTGGGAAGGCTGGTGCCTCTTTAAATAGTAGTTATAACTATTAGACTGGTTTAAAACCTAACAGATGAGTAAAGGGTCGGCAGATTTGTAAAAAGAATAAGGGGATATTTCGCTATTAAACGTATGTATATAAACTGTAAGGTTTAAACAGTGGTTAGTGTTTTTACCCTATTCCCGTTTTAAGACCCAGGAGCTGGATATTTATTATATAGTGAAATGGTGAAAGAAGAAGTTTACTTTTTAAGTTCTTTATGGGAAAAGAACGTTAAAGAGGGGGAATTATATGACAACCCTGTAGGCCGTTACTTAGGCCGGGGCGGCCTGATAAATCCCCTGTAGAAGGAACAGTGTAAAGAGACAGTGCACACTGCCTAGGCGTACTGGGCCAGGGGTGTAAAGACCCGAAGCCCTTACGACTAGTGAGGTGCTGCTCACAGCATGCCGAGTGTTTACATCGTAAGCAGGAGAAACCTTACGAGTAGAACGCTTACGTAGTGTAGAGTGCTTGTATAACAAGCACTTATGGCATTACAAGTAAGGTATAAAGTACCTCCCAGTTAGTTAGTATAAATAGCCATGGTTGTGCCCATAACCACTGTAAGGGACTCTAATTCCTCACGTTAATATTTAATTGTTCATTTATGTCCTACTGTTTAGACTCACCTCTGTGCATTATAGTGATAACGACCTACAGTGACATTGAACCCCCTGTCTAGGAGTGCTAGTTTAACAAGCCGTCTTCAGAACGCCCCTTACCTATTGGCGTCCTGCCATACGTTCTGTCTTAACCCGCGCCAGTCCTCTCAAGGCCTGTGTCGGGTGCAGGTTGTAATACTTAACAGCTATATAAAGAAGGCCTTAAAAAATATAAAAAAGCTGGTAAAATACCAGCTATATATAAAAAGAAAATACCACTTGATAATACTACTTGATGGAATTCGACTTATTATATGATTAAAACAACCCTTGAACTTAAAGATGTAGTTTTATATATATCTAATTTAACTACAAATACTGAGTTTAAAAAATACACTTTAACAAATACTAACTGGGAAGCTTTATAAGAGCTTGCTGATGTTTTTATTATATTTGTCAGCCCCACTATTAAACTATAAGGCTAAATATATACTACAATTAATAAAAGCTTATTATTTATTTATTAAATCTATAATAAGCTTGAAAAACAACTACATATACTTAAAGATAAACAAAGATATAATACTACGCTTAAGTATATTCCTAGCCTTATAGAGGCTATAAAAACAGGACTTGAAAAGCTTAAAAAATATTATCCACGAAAACTCAATTTAACAACTATTAAAGAATATAAACCTTATCTTTTTAGTATATTACTAAACCCAAGGTTTAAGTTATTACACTTTAAAGAACAAGGACTACTACACTTTTACACAACAATATCACAAGATATATCCGCTATATTTAAAGCAGAGTATTTTCGACTTAAAGCTAATTTAAAGGGTAAATCAGCAAATCCAACTATATCTTTTGACGAGTTAATCGAAGATACGTCAGAAGTATTTAACACATCTGATAATTCAGAAGAAGAGCTATATATACAGCCAGAAACTATAGAAGAAGAGTATATAATATATTTTAAAGAGCGAAACGAAGGCGCAAAAACACATCCACTTGACTGGTGGAAGACTAATAGCCACCGGTTTCCTATACTTGCAGTATTAGCAAGACAGTATTTAGCTATACCAGCTACTTCAGCCTCTATTGAGAGTATTTTTAGTATTGGAGGAAATATAATTACTAAGCTAAGAAGTAGCTTGCAGCCTGAAACAGTTAAAGAGCTTATTTTATTAAAGAGCTGGGGTATTAAAGATTTGGAAGAGTTAAATAGCTATTTACAAGAAGAAACAGAACAAGATGATTAGAATTATCTAATAATTGTTTTAATAGCTATCTGTATTTATTATTATTATTATTTTTATTTTAAACGTTATTTTAGTTATATTTTAATTATGTTTTAGTTATATTTTTAGTATTATTTTTAATAATATTTCTAATCTTACCTTTTATAATACACGTCTTAGTATTTTCTTAGTATTTTATATAGGGATTTTAGTTTAGTTTAGTTAGTTTAGTTTAGTATTAGTTTTGTATAAAACTAAACTAAGATTTTTTTAGTTTAGTATGTATTAGTTTAGTTTAGTTTAGTACAGTTAAAAACTAAACTAAACTAAACTAAATCACAGCCCTGCGTAAGAATAAGCGGTGGGAAGTCATCTATTAAAGTATTGCTGTTGCACCGTGCCTGGAACCGGCGCATTTCTCATCGATGGCGGCAGTAGCTAACGACGTCATTTGTCCGCCAACGCAATGAGTAAGGCCGCGGCTGGTATAGTTGTGTGGGATGGTCGAGGTGCTCCGGCTTTAACATCCTGGAGAAGCCGTAGGACGAATCCGGTATCTGGCAAGGGTTGGAGTGCGTCAGACCCTCTACTCAATGGCCAACGGCATGCCGTGGATGGTAGTAGTAGGTAGTTGCGCTATATACTAAAGGGGAAAGGACGGCCAGGGACGGCCTTGCTTCTCTCATCTTCATCACAAGTTTATCCGCCCCACACACAAACAACCTGTGCCTGGGTCGAACAATTCACCTGGCAAACAACATCAGGCCGCATGTGCCTTACCGTGGATAGGTACCTATATCAACCGGAGCATGCACCGTGCGCTCTCAACTCTCGCTCGACCCTCGCCTCGGTCCTACTTTTCTTTCTCGACACCCGCTTTGGTTGCTTGACTGAGCTACTCACACACCAAAAGTTCCTCCTTTATTCCCTTTATCGCCGCCTTATCTGCCTCACCTCATTTTTGATCCCGGAGTCACTCACCGGCGGTCAAGAAACCTCGGGGTACTGGATCCAACCAAGGCGCCGCGGCCTCCCCGTCATCATCGTGGCGCGCACTCAGTACCAGAAACCTCAGCAAACCCCACTTTCGCGCTGACACGGCAGTCCCAGCTGGTCTTCTGGTTTTCCCATTAGACTTTCGTGGAGCTTCGCCTCGCGTGAGCTCGACACCATGTCCTGTAAGTAGAATCCGTCGCGCAGGAGCTAGCAAACCCTCTTTACACAACAATTCACACTCCTCATTTGTCCATCACCCAGATACTTGTGACTGTATCTGGGATACAGATTATCATCATTCACACGCTCGCTTCGTTTATCAGATTGACCATGGCCGTGGCCACGTCAAGCATTGACTGATTTTTATTCCACTCGCCACATTTTCTCATTTTTACCCATTTCCTAACAATGGCGTCCACAGTCAATAATTTCCAGACGAGGCGCGCCGCCTACACGGCAAGCCGGGGCGATGGTGAGTCTGGCTGGAAGAGCTTCGTCCATAATCTCATGGGCGCTGAACCCAAGCCTGACCCATGGAATGAGATTGAGTCCCAGCGCGGCATGGAGGATAGCGAGGCTGAATCACCTCACCCTCATTCCCCTACCATGCTAGATAAGGACCATGACGGTAGCCCCGGATCCAGCAGGGAACGTGAGACGGCAAACGGCACCATTTTGACGGGGTCACAACAGCCTTCAATCCTGGGCGCCGGCGAGGAGGGCCCAGACAGGATTCGGCGGAGAATAACCAACAAGGACAGGCAACCGACGTTGAGGCCCGGCCCGGAGCAGGCGGCAGCGCTAGGTGGGAAGCAGAGGAAGCAGAGAACCTTCTTCAAGCACATTGAGCCCAAGGAACCATTCACCGTCCGAA
>Ga0247781_1000330_pt1 | contig 14452 bp, 11 predicted proteins | sample UWRJL184509B5_FD_179922 | JGI IMG/M metagenome (GOLD analysis project Ga0247781, IMG submission 179922) | Plant litter microbial communities from Arlington Agricultural Research Station in Wisconsin, United States - UWRJ-L184-509B-5 | ecosystem: Environmental > Terrestrial > Plant litter >...
CTCCGTGTTGTCTGGCCCCTGGCCCCTGGCATAAAGGCCATTTGGCGATCTGTGAACAGACCCGACAAGCAAGCAAAAAGGTTGGGTTGCACTGGACTTGCTGACCCTGGCCACGGGCTTTAAGGCTGAGTGTGGGATGGAACCGATTCCCCGTCCATTTTCTCCCCGGCCCCATTTCGCTGTCCAGTCTGTGTGAGGTATTCGGAATTACACATTAGTTCACAACCACCTACGTCCGATCAATCAATCGTTGTCCAAGCGCCTCATCAATTCTGTCAATTCATTACTGACTAATGATCTTGCAAGCTGTACGCGAGGAGCAGTGTGTACGGGTTGATATTTGACATGTAGAAAGAAGCAAATACACGACCTTTTCGTTTTTGGATATATCTTGTGATGCACCTCGATACCAGGGTAGTCGCTGGTGAATTGCAGGTCAGTGAGCGGCGTACTATATGCTTAACACACAGCTGGCCTCTTCCTATGCGGGCAAAGGGTTACATCACATCAATAGGAGGTAAAATCGGGGAGGGAACAATGTCACTTCCATATCGTCTATACTTCTACTCATTGACAGAGTAAATACCAGGCTCTACAAAACTGAGTGGTTTGCTGCCCGTATTGGTTATCACTAGAACTAAGTGGTAGGCAGGTTGACAACCAAACATTACTTAGATTGCTTAGAGGCCGGCCGCTATTACACCCAAAACTAAGAGGGGCCGAGTCTCATTGAAAAGGCCTCGGCTGCCTCCAAGTTCCCATCTAACTGTGACTATTAACCATTCATCAGGGGGAAAAGGCGCTATCCGTACCCTCCCTCGGCCCACGGGAGGAAAAGGAGAGGCTTACCAAGATTTAGCCAGTTGAAGTTGATCGTCTATCCCAATCGTCAGACCCCTCGTTCTATGAATCTGCCTAGGCAGGGTGGAGGGGGCCAAACTGTCGCAGGGCCGTGTATGAGGTCGTCGCCCAACATCGTTAGGCACCTCGAGCAAAGAAAATAGGAGCAACGAGAAAGGGTAGCTCATTCATTATGCATTGGAGATTTCCAGAGGCCCAAAAAACCCGCCTTGAATAAGAGCTTGCACAGCCCATTCAAGACTCAGGCACACCTGATGAATATCAACGAGACACCCAGGTTATTAGGTGGGTGGCTAATAAAGCTGCTGTTTCGATCCAAACCTTCAACGGCAATAACTGCGCTATCAAGGCACATTATCTACCTATGTGCATTGCCAATATCCAAATCTGAGATTCTCGCTGCCAAATTTCCCATGGCGCCCACCGTAATTGGTACCATCCTTTTCATCCCAACAGAGACATAGACTTTCCACATCTAGCCAACGCTACTGCCAGGAATAAGCACCAGGCTCAAATATCGTTCTGCTCCGACTGGAGATGGCTTTACCTACACTGTATCCTCGATTCCATCCTTCTTGCCTTCTTCTCGTCATCTCTTACATCAGGCTTAAGGGGTCTGGGATTCGAGAAGCTGGTCCATGTATTATAGCGGAGAATATCTGTGCAGGTGACCCTGCGAGGAAGCGCGAAATGCAAAGAGAAACAAGATGCCCCACAAATCTGGCCTCGATTTCGTTCCACGTCTGGATTGTACCGCCAGGTCGCACACGTTGAATCTGAAGCGCGTGTTTGCCGTACGGAGACATCTGAGTACCGTACCATCCCCCCTCCCCCCAAGAACAGGCAAAGCGTCAGCATAGGGCAATTGCACTTTGGCGCGGCCCACAAGGTCCCCTGCACAGAGTGGGGATCGCTGTGGGACCCTAGGCGATAACCCTTGCCTGTTGACCGTTCGTTTCAACTCGCCCTGCACCTTGCCATTCGCGGTGACCGCCTTCCGCACACAGCACTGACGCTCCAGCTGCCCAGGTCGCAAGGATCCTTCCCTCACCTGTGCTGAGCCACGTTAGTGCTCTCTGCCTCTTCTGGGCTCCATGTTATTTTTTTGGCCGTGCCCCGACAGGACTCTCCGTCACAGGCTTTTGCGAACTTGCCTCTTTATTGACCATTATCTTTCTTTTAACTTGCCAACATATTCCACCAACGGTAAACTCTCGTCTCTTTTTCTTCCCCCTTCCCACCCTCCACATCGAAACTTTCTCCCATCGGTTGGTCCCTTCTTTTATTTGTTTTGTACCCGCGCCTTCTTCCACGTCACCCAGTTTAGGCGGGGAGAAACAAACACGGTACGTGACATCCAAACACACGGATCTCGAAAGCAATTTATTTTAGCATCCAAAAATGACGAGGAACGTGCTTCAAGCTGAGGCGTCTTCTTCTTGCCCGCCTTACTATTATGACAAGTGACTGCAACTGAGCAAGTACCTCAGAACTTGGGATTCCGGAGGTCGAAAGAACTCTATACTTGCACATCTTTACATGCCCCATCCAGTCCCGGGCAATCGCTTCACCACTGAACTAGCATACGCACTTCGATGCCCCTTCCCGCAACACCTCCGACTCGATCCCTCGAAAAGACCTGATTCTATTCACCTCCAGCATCCTCTCGGGTTGTGTCTTTGGTGGTGTGTTGTTCTTGCCCACTGTTTTATCCCTCGAGCAACAAACCGCTTCGTTGTGGCCCACCCGCATTCCTCGCGACGCAATTTCTTCGCTTTCAACATCCTGGGTTCAAAAGAACTAACGCGATTATCTCTGTGATAGACCTCTCGCCGCAAAAAGTACGACCGGCCGCCTACAGTACCGATCACTGTCTCGAACGCATAAATCCCAGCCGCATTATTTGGACATTGTGTAAAGCGGTCTCGACCTACCTAAAATCGATTCTTTGGGAAAGCGTCAAGAGATACCGACCGGCCCTTTGTTCTTCGCCTCCGACCGTGTCGCAATAACAATACTTGCCGTTTATTCCTGTCCGATCATACTTTCCTCCAGCCCCAGAACTATCGACGGCCTACCCTGTAGCCTGTTCTCTTCGGTCCGAACCGCGACAAAAGTTTCTGGTGCTCGTTGGGATTTATTTTCATCGCGACTTCTGTGTAGCAAACGAAACTGGGTTTCTAATTTCCAGACAAGACCCACCGACCGAGCAAACCTTTCGGGTGACCCAATCGGCCGAGAAATTCTTCCGCGGTCGTAAATTATTTTTTTGTCGGAAACCATTGTCGGACTGCGAACAAACAAACCGCTCGAAACCAACTCGATTTGGCCAAGTATTGACGTCGTCAACTTTGGCTCTTTCGCAGTGGTCAAGGCGTCACGCGCATGTACATCGAGCTCGCACACCTGAACCGTGCACGACTCGCCTTTGCAAGCTATCCCGACCATCACGACTTTCAGGTTGCCCGGCTTTGAAGCTCTCGCAGATTCCAACGTCCCCTAGCGCCAGAGGGGTTGTATCACCCGTCAGGTCTCCATCCTGACTTTTTGGAGTTTCAACCAGAGGTAAGAAAATTCTCTTCCGTACCCCGCCCATCTTGCCTACCCTTCCTGCTCTTCCCGCACCACCTTTTCCGCATTTCAATGTGACAGGTTTGGCTGGTTTTATTCAGTCTTTTATTGCCCTTTGACGCATTTGGCTTGCAGCCTTCCTATGACTGGGGTGCTTGATTCACTCAACCCAACGTGGGTCTCGAGCAGAAATCCAGCCAGGTGAATGGTAGTGTGGCTTGCTATACGCCAATCATTTTTGTGGTCAGCCCTTTGACCTTCATTACATGTCCTGTTTCGTTCACCGCTCAATCCATGCCCAGACCACTTGGTTGCTAACTACTGTCACTCGTAATAGCCTCCCTTCATATAAAGACGGGTTTGCGCAATCTAGCTTGGTCCATCGAGAGGAGCCTTAGCTGTTACTAGGTTGCCCACTTTGAGCTAGTGGCTTTGCTCATCTCCCTTGGAGCTTATGAGAATTCGGACAAGCGATTTTCTTCGTTTAGTCGAGCTGTTCTTGTTTTCGTAAGGGGAACCAGAATGTCACAGTCGCCATCTTCTGCTGGTGCAATGGGTATTGGCAATATGCTGAATACCAAAGGAGCTCAAGCTGCCGCTGCCGCTCAGGCTCAGGCGCAAGCGCAAGCATCTCAAGGCGCAACACCAGAACAACAACACGCACAACCGCATCAGCTCACCATGGACCGCGCACCCTCGCCTCACGGTTCGGAGCACTCGAGATACTCCGGCCATATCCCGAACTCTTTTCCATCACCTACCGCCATGGGCGGCGCCCAATTACCACCTGTACCAAGCGCCAATATGGGTCCTGCTCCGATGGGCATGCCAGGTGTGCCGCTGAATATGGTCCACCCCATGCATCCCGCATACAAAGAGGCATCTCAACCGCCACCGAAAGCCTATCCATGCAGCACATGTGGCAAAGGTTTCGCGAGAAGGAGTGATCTAGCTCGGCACGGTAAGCAATAGTCAAAGTCCTATTTCCAGCTGTTATTGAGATGGTCTAACATCAAACAGAGAGAATCCACAGCGGTATTCGCCCGCATGTCTGCGATTTCCCAGGCTGTGGAAAGCAGTTCATTCAACGATCTGCCCTCACAGTTCACCAGCGCGTGCACACTGGCGAAAAGCCTCACCAGTGTGAGAGATGTGGCAAGGTGAGTTACCGCAATCCAATTAGTCGGCGTGTGCGGGAATCCCACTGACTCTTTACTGTAGCCGTTTAGCGATAGTAGTTCCCTGGCACGACATCGACGGATCCATTCTGGCAAGCGGCCGTACAAATGCCCTTACGCCGACTGCCAGAAGACCTTCACCCGCCGAACAACACTCACAAGGCATCAGAACCACCATAGTGGTACTATCGAGGAGGCCGCCGAGGCAACAGCGCAGGCACTAGCCCGAGGTGCCAGCCTCGCCGCCGCCGGGAGAGCGAAGATACGGTCGGAGAGTGAGCAGGCTTCAGCCCATGCATCGCCTCTCTCCACACCTTCTCCTGCTCAGCGCCCCATGTCGATGTCTCCGAGTTCCGAATTGGCCGGGATAAACAACATGCAGTATCTTGCAAACAACTCTCTCCCGCCGCACCTACGGGGTGACGTACACGTTGGAAGCCCTGCTTCTACAGTGTCATCTGGATACAACAACGGCATGCGTCCTACTTCGCATCCCACCGGATACGGTCCTCCACAAACACTGGAACCCAGTGTCGAGCATCAACAAGGCCCCGGAAGTGCGGGCGGAAGCCCCCAGATGGCGAGTGTTGGCTGGGCATCCCCCGGCCACGTAGGATCGCCGACAGGGGGGAGTCCCGGCGGAAATGGATATGTTTATCCTGACCCCGAACCGTACCAAAATGGCGTCGGACAGCTGTTCTATACCAGCGCGGCGGCAGGGCGGCGGCCTGGGAGCGCCGAACCAGGCAACCCAGCATACGATGTGAAGAGACCGCAAACCGGCATCTGGGCTTCTGCTCAGTAGAAAAGCTCGCCTCATGACCAAAAATACCTTTGTTCTGGACGAACCAAGGTTGTCCTTGTGTCTACTCGGCTGGGGAACCAACCTGGTGGAATCCTTTATCGCAGCACCTCTCTTGTGAATGGCTTTGCGGACTTGGAAGACCAAAAATTTTCTTGTTATTATATTAAAGACGGTCGGGACCGGCGTGGACTTAAATTAATGATACCGGCAAGAATATGGCGGCGGTTTTGTTTCATTTTCATTTTTCCTTGTTATCGGTTTTATTCCCCATTCCTACGTTGCGATGCTAAACAGCTTCTCGGTCCCTCAAACGATTTTCTTCTTTTTTTAACTTGCGCTTTTCTTTTTCCGGTCCAAACAAAAAGCAGGATTCATGTTTCTCGATGTCTTGCAAGATGTCTCGTCTCCTTTTCGTTCCTCTCCGTCGTTCAAACAAAAAATAGACTGGTAACCGGAGTGTTTGGAGGGTTTTTGCTTTTGATGGTTTTTTTTGTAATGGGGATTTATTTTTAGTCCAGCCACTTCCCCAAAAGATCTTTGGCTTGGTTCTCGGTTGTTTCTCCTGGTGGCTTGCTCGACTCCTCGGGGATTTGGCATGGTTGGTTGGGCGGCTTGGGGAATGGGACGGATGGATGGCCGGATGGACGGATGTTGGTGTTTTCGTTTTACCGCGTTTATTTTTTTTTGTTTACATATCTATGTAACTGTACTGATAGCATGACATAACAACACCACAATAACTATTGCTTGCCTACCTGGACTATTATGGGGGGGTATTCATATGTCTATGAATATCTTCCTAGGTACGTGCCTAGCTTGATTAACGAGGTGCTGAGTTAGGTGTTTTTATGTTGTGCTTGCCTGGTATTGTTGCTGATTTGGGGTCATTGGCACTACTTGTTATGGAGATATTGTGGAGGAGGTTGGCAGTGGCAGACTGAATTTGACGGGGCGGGATATGGGAATTTAAGAGGTTGTACAGTACGATCTACGGGTGGTTCAATGGAAAGAGATTGGTATAACGTAGACACTATATTGGGACCTCAATATCAGCCTCTTTTGGAGATCGCGGCAATATAGGACAACCTTGATATTGTTTCAAATAGTTCTCATATTTGTTTTAGAGATACAGTGATCAATATTGATATTTCCTTGAGCAGATCACCATGGCCGTGGTTTCGCTGCTATTGTTATGCTCCAATTGCGAATTCGAATAATGGGCAAAGTACCTTATTATGGGTAGCTGATGTTCTGACAGGAGATTGTCCCTCCTGACCTCCAACCACCTTGGTTTATTCGTCTATTGACATGGCCGTCAGGAGGGCCTCTAACTAGAAATAGATAATCCCCTCATCTCCGCCCCAAATCACAGACATATCCAAGACACTTGGGAGTATAACAATTTTTTTTCTTTCATTATTTAGCTAATTTTCTCTCTCGCTCGCATGATCAGTTCTCTCCCGTCCTGTACTATCAACCTCCACGTCACCTCCATCCAGCAATCTTAATCTTCCAACACGGGCGAATAGTAATATACAAAAGAGTCTCTCATCTCAATATCCCCCCGCGCGTGTGTGCAAACATGAATAATAACAAAACGAAACGCAACAAAAAAGGAAAACGTATGAGGCAGTTGCCTGGGGGTCCATCAAAATATGAAGTGCCCAAATGAATCTCAATCAGCAATGATTCCCTGCCCTCCCTACTCCAATCGCTGTTGTGAATATAAACAAACGTAATCGATAATGGTACAGCTGAATTTTTGTTCCAATAAAACAAGCCACCGACCGACCCCCTATTAGTGAAGAAACGTATTGAAAAGAAAAGTGTGTAGACGCAAAAGAAAAGACTAATCGTGTTCGGTCCGGTTCGGAATGATTCTCGTATGTTGAGAATGGGTTATAGTGATTGTCAGTTTCGGTTATCGACAAGCCGACTGACTGTGATGGTGTGGTTAGACACTACCATCAATAGCCGTGCTGGGACTGGCCCAGAAAGCAACGGCAATGATTAGATATAAACCGAGGAGCTGTCATCACAAAATTAGTCAACTGGACGGGACCGTCAACACATCAAAATGATTACTTACCATAGCTCCCTCGAGGTAATTGGACTTTCCATCTTGTACAGTGTACGTAACCACCATAACCGAGAGGGCAAAGGCAATAGTCTCGACTGTAACCAAGGTTGTCAGCACCAAGTAACGAACACATCCAGTGTGAAAAAGGCTTACAAGTCTCGAAGTGCAAAGTCATAGGCTGACCTATGGCCCAGCCAAGCATAACCAGGGACGGGGTAACCAGCAGCGCAATCTGGATGCTCGATCCAATGGCAACTCCCATAGCCAAATCCATCTTGTTTTTGACCGCCACGACACAAGCAGTGACATGTTCGGCCGCATTGCCCACGATGGGAATTAAAATCAGACCAATAAAGGTTTTGCTGATTTTACCCGTGGCCACAAGAGCGTCGATGCTGTTCACCATGTGGTCGGCGCATAGCGAAATAACAACTGTAACCACAACTAAGACCAACGCCGCCGACCAAGGCCCCAAGATGGGAACATGTTCCTCCTCATTCGAGTTCGGGTTGCTCTGCGCCTCTGGCTCAAAAAGCTCCTTATGCGTGTGCAAAGCAAAGTACAGGTACAGGCAGTAGAGGAATAGCAGGATAAGCGAAGTTCCGCGCGAGAGGACCAGGATGCTGTGATCCTTCTCGCCTTTGTCGGCTCCGTCGAGGACACCATAGAGGGCGGCGGGGATGATCATCGAGGCCGATGAAAGAGCCATGAGGGAACATGTTGTCTGCGCAGTTCCCTGGGCAAAGCTCTGCTCGCTGCCGTGACCATTGGAATCGCGCATGTTGTATATTCCCCCGAGAAGGAAACACATGCCGAGAACAAGAAGTAAGTTGGAGAGAATGGATCCCAGCATGGACGCCTGGACGACCTCGATCTCGCCGGCGCGAAGCGCAACGATGCTGACAATCAGCTCAACTGCATTTCCAAAGGTAGCATTGACTAGACCCCCCAGTGTTTCTCCAAGTCGGTGTGCGATCTCCTCTGTCGCGAAGGATAGCACGGCTGCCAAGGGGATAATGGCGAAAAAGTTGAGCGCAAAGACCCATGGGGCGCTCCATTCCTGATGTCCAGCAAATAATCCCAACGGAACAAAAATGAGCATGATGTTAATCCAAGCTGGAAATACCGGTTAGCATGTTAGAACACCGCACTGATGAGCTCAATACTCGGGCCGGCGCATTCAATATACGTACAGCTCAACAAGGTGACCTTGGCCACATTCCACAAATAGGCCGGCCATTTGACGAGGATATTCGGGCTATCCGTTCCCGGGGTGCCTTTAGCATCCAGGAAGAATCGCCAAACCGGGCCGCGCTCGTGTTCTTCGTGGATGGTGTTTGTGCCCAGCAACGGGGTGGACTCATCCAAGGCCGGGCGACCGTTCATGATCTTACTGCTGCCGATGCGGCGATACTGACTAGACAAATTGAGGTTGACTGTAGACTCGTGTGTTAAATCTCTGCCCATGGCTATCTGCGGATTATGTGATGTTTGATGTTGCCCTCGTTGTGGCCCGTCATGGCGACCAAACAAAGGGCGGGAAGGCTTCTTTGTAACTGATACAAGGTGTTGGGAGCGGCGGTCGCAAAAGAGGATGAAACGGTCTGAACGACTCGCACACGGTCCGTGAACGGAGTGGTATGAGGAGGGTGGTGGGGGATTGGATCAAGGAAGGATAGAAGGTCTCGAAAACAATTCAACCGAAAAGAAAGGAAAATAGAGCTCTCTACTCACTAAGACCCATCTTTGCAGTACAAAGGGAGAGAGTGTACCGGGAAATTCCAAACGGGTTAATTGAAAATGTTATATCGGACACCGGGTCTGTGTGGATGCGCCTGTCCAAAGGTTTGCTTGGGGCGGACGACAAGACAAGGTTGCGAGCGATCGAAAGGGTGGGGTATTCCTGGCGCTCGTGGAAAATGAAACTGCTCCCACAACGGAGCAGCTATCCGTTACTCAAGGGTCCACTGGTGGATCTCCCGGGGGTGTTGCTTGTTGGCCTGATGGAGGGAGAGGAGAGGGATGAAAGCTTGGCGGGCTTGGCTAACAGGAGGAACCTTGACCGCAAAGTTGATACCGACAGATGGGGTTGTGTTTTGTCGATGGTGAGTTGAATTGGTCAGTCCACTGGTAATGCCACACAAAATTGAGGGTTGTAATTGGTACAGTGCAGAGATCAATGACACCAATCGGCCGAGATGGGTGGTTGGTCTTAGTGATCGTCTGGATTGTCGACAAAAAACGAGGGAATTAATTCCAGAATCAAGCTCTTTGGGTCTCAATAATGTCTCTCAACACGTCAGCAAATGGAAGTGGGCAGGTTCCTTCCGTCCCTTCAAAACTCTCCGTTTCTCTTGTCCAGGAATCGAGTCGTGACCCCCCAATGGTTTCGGCAGAAGTGTCTTCTGGCAGGAAGGAAGCTCCAGGGCGGCGGATGCGGATGCGGGTACGATGTGATGCGAGGCGGTTGTGCTGTATTCTGTACAGGTGTTGAAATCAAACGGAGGGGTGGTGCCAAGCGTGGCTGTGTAGATGAACGTCTTTTGAAAGTTCTCCTTCGCACTGACAGATCCTTTTTCTGGGTTGGAAAAACAACTCTCGCAAAAAGAAAGATTGCTTCGGTTCAAATATATCTTGAGCCGTGCCGTTGCCAAGAGACATCCGTCGTTGGCGTGTTAGCTTGTTGGGCGCTTGTTTCTTGTTACAAACAAGGACGAAAAAAGAAACAAGTCAGACGGATTGTCGCAGTGTTTAATAAGGGGGAGCAATTGGGAGCTGAGAGGGCAGTCATTGTCCGCGCGAGGGCAGGAGCACATTTTTACAGCGGCAAAAGTGCGATGACGACAGGGGGACTGGAGAAGCTGAAAGCTGGAACTTGGGACATCCCCGCTGGAATGCTGCATCGTCCCTGTATCAGATCCTTGAATTCTCGAGATTGCTGGCTTTCACGATGATGAGCTCTGGTGGAGAGCTCAGGGGGAGCTTCAAATCGATAAGGTGACACAGGAAGCTCCATCCATGTGGGTGTGGGGAGGATACGTCATTAGCAGTGGATTGTCAAATGTCAAAAGCTGTAATCGCAACGAAACTTCATGATGGGAATTTCGGCGGTCCAATCTTTCAATTTGCCGTGTGGAACTCTGCATGGAAATGAGATGCGGTCAACCGTTGAGAGCCCACATTCAACTACATATTTAATCAAGTTTGGTCTGCCGACGTTGCACTCTCCATGAACTCCTCCAGTTGTTCAGTTATCGTCAAACCGACCTCGGAAACGGTGCTCCGATTCAGGACTTTTGCACCCTCAAGTCGGACGAAAGAATGAAACGAAATAAAAAAGAACGAATCACGATGTCCTTCCCTGGCATCTGATTCGGTAGAAATCCTTTTAAATTGTCGTTTTCCCAACCTTTGTATTCCGCATTTTGCTGCCCAGAGCTGCAGTGTTCAAATCTGTCTGGCTGCCCAAACTCTCTCTCTTCGGGTCTAGATTGTTCGGATTGGGGAATGCGACGTCGACCCAAATGCCGCAACATCGGGGTGCGCCAGCATCGGACCTAGGTAGCCAGGGGCATCGGATAGCTTGAAAAGTGGGGCATTATGGAGGCCTCCCAGCTTACCCCCTGCACCCCTGACCGTCACATCTGCACGGGTGGAAACCCCAGACAGGAAGCTCCACAGCTATCTGATTCGGCTCCCATTTCCGAGCATGCCGGGGGTGGAGCTCCGTGAGATGCCGGATGTCGTCTTGAATTCAATGTCCTTCCGGGCCGGGAAGCTCGGAGGAGGTCTGCCGAGGTTGGGAAGTTCGTGTAAAACTCTCTTAGAAGCAACAGTGTATTTTTCGAATCCCAGGTTTGCTGTTGAACTCAGTCGCCTAATTACTTGAAGCTCTCCCGGTGAGGAGCGGTGACACCTCGGTGCAGATTTATGATCACAGAAGTGCGTACCAAGAAAGGCAACAGTCACGACGGAACTTGCAATCTCAAGTGCCACTGCGCCACTGTTCCACGCGTCGAGCTTATTACCTAGATACCCGTTGCACCTGCAGCCGTTGAGAGTAATGGAACTTTTATCGTGGCGTTATACCTTCCAGCCAGGCCGCCTGATCATCCACTTGGAACGTTGTTGAACAGACTAATTCGCTGGCTCGTGACGGTGACCCGTTGTTTTGATTAGGGCTTAATTGGTAGGAGACTGTCCGGAGTTGAAAACGGTGCTCGTGCAGATTTTACGCGTGTGCTTTCAGGTTATTGATACTCCTGAGCCCCTTTTTGCGTCATCATTAGGGAGGTAGGGAGGTGTGCATTTTGCTAAGAGCCTACTCTATAAACCATACCGACTATCATTACGGGGTATATGGTATACAATGTGATAATAAAGACGACAGCAAAGTACTGGACGTCCAACTACCAACCCACCAACAAAAGAACCAAACGCTGTGCTTTCCCATCATCGCAATGCTATGCTATGCCATGCCGTGCCATGCAAACGTATAAAAATCCACAAATCTAACTGCACCCAAATACCCTCCCCTTGTCCAGCTCGGCCTCAATAGCAACCGGATCCCCCCTTGTTCTCTCGCCGAAAAGGTCATGCTGTTTTACCATATGCCGGACAAAGTCTTGTCTGCTCTCTACAGCCATGACTGAGGTACAGCCATCCCCCTCGTCGTCGCAAAGATGGCAAGAGTATTTTACCCCGAGTGCAAAAGTCTCCCACTGACTAGTACTTGCCCTGGCCCTCCGTCTTTCGACTAGAAACTCGGCGTATCTTCTGATATCTCCCCTAACTTCCTCATTCTCAGCCAGATAACACATCGTAGCATCCTCGATTTGACTGAGATAGTATTTTTTGCGCAGGCCTAGCTTGACATCCTTCATCTCGAACCGGTGATACTCGCGGTATGACTGGCCCTCTTGCAAGTGGATCTTGTCTCTCCACGTGGAGTGATCTCGCTCGAGGACGGGTCGCCGGAGCTTCTCATAAAACCAGGCGTGGTGCTCGTCTGTACCTAGGCTGAGAATGAGGTCGATTGGAGGGTCGCGTTGCTTTTTTCCCGTTGTCGTGGTGATGGGGGGAATGGTCTCTCCGTCGTCAACGTCTAATTTGCGGAGAAGGCTCGACATTTCTTTAAGGACTTCGAGGGTGGGATCCCGAATTTGTTTGCTGCCGTCAACGAACTGGCCGCCTCCTAGCTTGAAGGGCTTGAAGGACGATGACGATGGTGTAGTGATTGCTTTTGCAACCTCGGGGATGGAGACCATGCTGCTACCGCTGCTGCTTGTCGTGGTGGTGGTGGTGTGAACACGGCAGTGGGCAGGGTTGTGGACGGTGTTGTCTGGCCCGTCCCCTCCGTCTATGTCTTCTTTGTACGAGCAAAAGGCGTATGGGATGCGCCGGGATTTGCTATGTGGACCGTCTTCCACTTCGGTGCACCAAGCTAACGTCTGGCATTGGAAGATATCTTTCTTGAACTCTGCTGTAGCGGAGGCGGTACTGGCGCTTGAAAGAGCGGAAGATGAAACCATGCGGTCAACGGATGTCGAAGTGGTGGTCGAAGTGGTGGTCGATTCACGATGCGCAGAGGGCAGAGTCTGAGCGGTTGATGTGGCGCTAAAGTTGGCAAAGGTGTCGAAGAAGGAGCGAGTTCGTTTTGTCGGCCATGTTGACCGACGGTAAAGAAGCGGGAGGTCAATAGTGACACCCGGTAAGTTGTTGGTAAGGGGTATGGACCTGTTCTGTTGGTGAAACTCGGCGATGCATTCATCGGCACTCTTGCCCAGCATGCCCAACATGATAGCTATCAGACCGCCCACGCTGGTGCCGGCGATGTAGTCGAAATAGTGACATGGAAGATATTGGCCTTTCCGGAGGACGTTGTCTGGGATCTGGTTGACAGGTATGCGGTCGGTGTGTGCACTTGATGCCGCATGTGGTTCAAGAGTCTGCTCGATATCCGCGATCTCGTTCATGAGGGCACGGAGGATGATGAGCGACGAATAGCCCCTGATTCCCCCGCCATCGAGGGTGAGTATCAACTTCTTCGAGAATGGCGTCGATGTACCTGTTTTGTCGTGAGATTGGGGAACAGAGGACGAGGCGGATGTGGAACCGCTCGACGGGACCGGGTCGGGACTTGGGCTCGGATCATTCTTGTCCGGCTCGGCTATCGACACGCGAGTGTTCACCCGCCTCGGGCGGCCCGATCGAGAGGAGCGGAGGGCGGAGACGGTCCGGGGGAATTGCGGGCTGCCGCCATCATCTTTGGGAGGATTGGCAACATCGGCCATTTCTGGTTTTCGCCACAAATGACGAGCCAACAAATAACGGATTCCCAGTTTCGATGTCTTCTTTTCCGCCGAAATGCCAACGGCAAGTTTTGGCAGGAGTCACTCGGTCAGGATGTGAGTCGAGTGTTGAGGGGGAAAGAGTTGCCTGGCATCAAAAGTGGAAAGGGCAGTTGGTCTGAGTTAATATAACTGGCGGCTTCCTTTTCGTTGATCTTGTTTATGCGGTTCGGGCTCAGCGGTTCCCAAGCCAGGCAGGTTTGGGCCTCCTGCCAACCAGGTGCTGTCCTGTGACGGTCCCTGGGATCTAATTAGCCTCACCTCAGCCCCGCCGACTTTTCGTGTGTGTGAGTGGCTGTTCGGACAGCGACCACGGGTCAACCACCGATTTGTGTTTCAGTGGCGAGATGAAATGATGCCATGCGTTTGTGGCTTCCCTTTCCTCTTTCCAGGTTGACATGGACAAACAGACACCACGAGACTCGCACAACAGCACACCATACTATATTTTGTGCACATCAATTAGTCCGATTTCTCGCCTTCTAACGCATCCCGATCCAGACAATAAAGAATCGCAAACAAATGACAGGCTGCCTCACGTGTTACCGGCCATTGTTCGGGGATGTGGTCACCGGTTGCCATGTCGTGTGTGGTGCCTTCACTCATC
>Ga0247781_1000331_pt1 | contig 14445 bp, 3 predicted proteins | sample UWRJL184509B5_FD_179922 | JGI IMG/M metagenome (GOLD analysis project Ga0247781, IMG submission 179922) | Plant litter microbial communities from Arlington Agricultural Research Station in Wisconsin, United States - UWRJ-L184-509B-5 | ecosystem: Environmental > Terrestrial > Plant litter >...
TTTAGTTTATTAAAAAAAATATAATTTTATAATATTAAAATAGAAATTTAATTAGTTAATTTCTTCTATAATAGAATTTAAATTTTTAAAATAATTAATTAAAATATTGAATTTAATATTAAAATTTATTAAATTAATATTATTATTATATTAAATTTAGTAGAATTTTTTACATAATTTAATATATAAAATAAATTATATAAAAAAATATTAAATATTTAAATATATAAAGATAATTTTAGAATTATTTTTGTAAATTATAGTAATTAAAAAGTCCAGTTTTAGTCTATTATATAAAATTAAAAGTATTGTAGTTTTTTGTAATTTAGTAAATTTAATAGTAATTTTAATAAAATTTATAATAAAATTATTAAATTAAAAAGTAGTAAATTAAATTATAATAACCTAAAACTACTATTAGAAATTATTTAAGCCTAAAAGTTGATTTTTTTCAAAAATATATAATAACCATTTAATTAATTTTTTAATAATATAAATATTAATATTAGCTAAAATTATTCTAAGTTTTTTAATTTTTTTAGGGGTTTTTATAAATAGTTTTTTAAAAAATTGAATTTGCATTTATAATTAATTATTAAATTAAATAACTTTTTGTAATTTAATAGTTAAAATAATTAATTAAATTTATAAATTAATAATAAAACAAATAAAAAGTATAAAAAATTTGTTAAAACCTTTTATTAAAATATTTTTTATAAATATAGTATATTATAATATTAAAGTTGAAAAATTAGGCTTAAAATGTAAATTTGAAAAGATTTTGAATAATATAGTATAAAAAAAATATAATAAAAATTCCTAAATATTATAATAATTTTGGATTTATAATCTATTAAATTGCAAATTTTAATAAATTTGAAATAAAATTTAAAAAAATACTATAGTATTTATATATTATAAACTTAGTATAGTAAAAAATATAGGATTATTATTATACTAAAATATAGTAATTATAAAATTAAAAAAAGAAAAAAGTAGGAAAATAGTAACTATATATTGTAAAATTAAAAATTATAAAAAGTAATAGTAAATTAATATATTATAATTTATAAAATTAAATATTACTTATTAATTTGGTTAAAAAAAAGAGAAGAAAATTAGAATATAGAAGAAAAAGTGCCTATATATAAATATAATTCTAACTTTGGGTATTTTTATAGTCTATATTTACTTATTATAGTATACAAAATTATATAATATTATATATTGGCGCCTACAAAGCCTAAAACCTGTTTAGTAGAATAAAAATCTACTATTTAATCTTTATAGTAGAATTTATAGTATATTATATTATTATAAGGTTTTTAAACTAATACTAGTTTTCGAGGCTTTAATTTAGGGTTTATATACTATAATACAGTATATAGTAGGCTATATAGGGCCCTGTATAGCCATAAGTACAGTATATAGCATATAAGATGGGTATGTAATTTTAGTAGGGCTGGTGTAAGCCCCCTAATAGCCACATAGGCTAATAAGCCTGTAGTCTGTAGTAGTAGGGCATTAATCCAGTTATATTTTAACATTTTTGGGTTTTTAAAGTCGGGTAATTCAGCTATAATTGTTGTTATTAGTAGTGTAGGGTTGAAAAAATTGCTTGTATATGCTTAATAGTTGAAATTTTGAAATTAATAGTCGCTACTAGTTATTATATTCTATGTGTTTATAATATATACTAATTACGCAAAGCAATTGTATATTGAAAAAATAGTTGAAATGTAAATAAAGTAGTTAATTTGTTAATTAGGTAAAAAAACTACTATAAAATTTAATTTAAATAATGTAGTTTAATTGGATTAGGCGCTCTATAATTGGCTACAAAAAAGTAGTATTTTATAAGTTTTACTAGGTAATATAAAGTAGTAAAATGTATTAGAATATAAAGAGTAGGCGCTTAGATTTATACAATAACAACCTTATTGGAAAAAGGTAATTGTATTGTAATATGCCGAGTAGTTGCTCAAAGCTACACTATAATGACAAAAAAATCGATATTTTAGGCATTTAAAAAAACCCTATATAATATTACTTTAAATTAGGGAAGGTTACGCTGTTTGAATTTAAAAAAAGTCTTTTAAATTGACGAAAGTAAATGTAAAATTTTCTCTTAATTATATAAAATTGCTAGTTAATCAAATTGGAAAAATAATTTTAATATTATTATAAAATACAATATTAGGACTAAGTTTAGGCTGTAGTATTACTAATATTGTAAAAGTTAATACTAAAGTGCAAAAGAAAGAAGGAAATTACAAAAGATGTATAGGGCCGCTAGAGCTTTTATAATTATTAGTATACGGGCTTTAATGCCAAGGTATTAGTGCCAGGCATTAGTGTACAGACTACATCGCCACATACCAAGCCTCATGGGTGCGGTTAAGCCACAATCTATGACAGCTTACTCTAACCTACGGCCTGGACACGTTGAAGAAGGAGAAGGCTGGCCTCTTTGTCGAGGACTTGGCCGTACTCCTAAACTACTACTGGGTACGCAATGAAGAGGTGTTTGCTTATGAACGTTTGCGCGTGTAGTTGGCAGCCAATTTCATTCTCGCCGGTGCTATTGCCATACGGCTAGGTGCCCTCATCGGCCAACTGCTTTACGAGCACTTGGAATTCTAGTTGTTCCCGCCGTTGCCGGGAGATGATCTGCCGCGTGTTGTGCTAAAAGTCAACTTAGAGAATATTAAACGGTTAGGCGGAGAATTAGAATTAAAGGAGTTTGGCTTTTATAAAGATAATATGCTAATATACAACCCGCTTATTCCAATTATAGGACTAGTATTTGCGGACGATGTATTTATTAACGAGTTTAAAGATTCCGAAGAAATTTACAAATTGGTTGTCCCGCCAAATTCCGACCACCTCTAATTGCAGTAGAAAGAGGAATGGAAAAAACGACTTGTTTTTTGCAATATTGAAGATTCGGAAAATGGCATTTGGATAGCTCTCGACAAAGCCCGGAAGTATTAGAAAGAACGCAGCTATTTGATCCGCTTTGGCCGGTCTATTAGGCTGGCGAAGGTCTTAAAGTAGTACGACTTTTGCTGCGGGTTAGGAAAGAAGCTAAACGGTAAATTATTTTAAAAAAGTACTACCAAAATATTTCTAATTATATTATTTATATAAAAGCCCTCACTTTTAAAGAGAGGAATAAGATTATAGGCTATTAGCAGGGGGATTCGAGGGTGTATATACAATATTATATATCGACTTTTAATAATGTAGACTGCTAGATGTTACGACCAGCGTTGGAATTGGCATTTTTATTATAGTGCTATTGACGAAGATTTTAAACTAAAAAAAGAAGGAAGTAATTCTATAGAGGGGTTGTTTAGTAGGCTATTTATAGCTTTTATAGCCATTCGGTAATGCGGGTCCTTTTAGTAGGCGCATAGACTTCCAAATGGCCCATACTTTTGTAGGTCTATAGGAGGATTGATAATTTGCCTATTTGCTCTTTTTGGGTTTTTGGCTGTTAATTTTAGTCACTTTTGTAGGTTAATTTTCATATTACCTTTTTCTAAACTTCAATTATTATAAAAAGTTGAGGCTACTTATACTATATTGTATACTTTTTCTTTACTTTATTTTTTTAAACTTTATATATTGCTTTATTATTATTAGGGTACTTTAAATCTACTTAATTTTCTATTACTATTCTAATTTACTTTTGTAAATATTCTAAAAGTCCTACAGCTTTTGGATATTTTTTATAAAACCTTTCTATTATTATTATAATATTTTTAAAATCTTTTGCAAAATATTATTTTTTATTTAAATTATATTTTCGCTATTTAGTTTAATATTATAGTAATTTGGATTTTCTAAATACTTTTAAAACCAAAACCTTCTTTATTTTTTACTCTAATTATCTATTTATTTTATTTAGTAATTCTAGTTTTTTAATTTATTAGGGAAAAAAATTATTTAATATTTTTTCTAATTAATTTATATAAAATAAATTACTTTTTTTAAATTATATTAATATATTTAATATATAATTAAATTTTTTAAATTTTTTAATATATTATAAACTAGTATACTAAGAATCCAATTTAATTGTAAAAGTTTTTATAAAAAATTCTTTTTTTCTAATATATATTTTATTTTTTATTTAAAAATCTACTTTTTAGCGCTTTTTATTCGCCTATTTTTTCTATTTAACCTAAATTACCTATATTAATTTTTTTGCCAAATTTTATACTACTTTAATTTATTTAATTATTTTTTGGATTTTTTTAATATTTTCTTTTCAAACTTTATAATAATTTTTATTTTTAGTAATTTTAATAATAAAAAATTGCAAAAAATAAAGTTTATAATTATTATTAATAAAGCTATTTTAATAAATAAATACTATAAAATATTATATAAATAATCTAATATTAATAAATAAATATTCTAATTATTTTAGTATTTATTAATATAAAAGTAAAGTTTTTAATTTAAATTTGTATTTGTAATTTTTATTATTTTTTAAATTTGAAAATATAAAGTATTTTTATAATAATATTTAGTTTTAATTAATTTATTTAATATAATTATAAATAACAAAATAAATAAGCTTATATTATCTATAATTTAAATAGCCAAAATGCCGAAAAAATAATATATAAAATAATAATATTATTAGGTTATAATTTCTATTATATTGTTCTTTTTCCCAAATAATATTACTATAATATAGCTAAATTTACAAATAAATACCCAAATATAATTATACTTATATTTATTTTTTAATATATTTTTTTTATTTATTATAATATATTCCCAAATATAATTAAAAATAAATAATAAATAGAAAAAACTTGGGGTTTTATTATATTTTATTTTTATTTTTTTTATATTATTAACAATTTTTAATATAAATTTTAATATTTCTTTTTATACTATTTTAATAATATTTTTTTCGCAAAAAGTCTATAATTTTATATTATTTTTTATATACAAAAATTATAAATTTATAAACTTTTTTAATTAAAATAGTTTTTAAAAAAATAATTTTATTAAATATAATTTCGAAAACTACTAACCTACTTTTCTTTTTGCCTAATTTTTATTTTTTATTTTCCAAAATAATTAGGTTAATAAAATCTACTTTATTTAAAATAAAAAATTTAATTAAAACTATAATTATATATATATTAATATTTTCTAATAGAATTTTATCGATATTTTCGGATAATATTAAAATTATTATACAATTTTCTAGTTTATAGGCTTTAATAATAAACAAATCGACTATTTTTTTTAATAAAATATTAATAGTAATATTGTTTTGATTTTGCTAATATTAGAATATAATATCGAAATTAAAAAAAAAATCTACTTAACAAATTTATTTTGTATTAAATATTTCTTTTGTAAAATAATATAATAAAATTTAATAATTAATAATTATAAAAAACTTCATTTTTAATAATTTTAGTTTGAATTATTTTAATATTTATACTATAATCAATAGTTTACAATTTTATATTAGGTAAGTTCTTTTTATAAATATTATTATTTTCGAAAAATACTTTATAAATTTTTAAAATCTATTAAATTGCTTTTATATTATAAATTTTTTAATAATATTATATAAAATATTTATTTTTACTTTTATTTTTTTATCTAGTATAAAAAATACTATTATTAATATAGTAATTACTAATTTTTTAAATTTTTTAAATACTATTATTTATTTAAATTCTATTTTAAAAAGTACATTTTTTTTAAATAGTTTATTTAACAATTCTACTATATTATTAATATAATAATAAAATATACAAATAGAATTATACAATTTTAAAAAGAATTGTAATATTAAATAATTGTAAATATTTTTAACTTTTTAATTTAGGATTATTTGGGTTTTTTCTAAATCGACTTATACTTTTTAATTTACTTTTATAACTATTTTTAAATAAATTACTATTATTATATTAAATTTAGACTTTCTAATATTTTTTTATAAATTAGCTTTATATAAATAGTAAATTACTTTTTTTATTTATTTAAAATATTTTTTATTATTATCTTTTTTAATATAAATTAGGATATTATTAATGTAAATATTAGTAAATAAATTTAATAGTTTATTTAATTAAATATTAATAAAACTCTACTACTATATTAGGCCCATTTTAAATCTAAATGGCAAAACTTTTTAATAAAATGTTCTTTAATATATTTTAAAAGTTATTAAATATTATAATTTTATATTTATTAATAATTAGTTAAAAGTTTAAATAATATTAATAATAAAAAAGTATTTAGTTTTATTATAATTGAAAATAGTTTTTTTTATATTAAATATAAATACTAATTATAAAGCCAAAAAGCAATTAATTTATTTATAATTATAGTAAAAATATTTTTCTATTATATAAAGTTTAAATACGAAAAAAATAAAAGCCGTATTTAAATCCATCGAATATTTAATAAATTTAATTTATAGTAGTTTATTTATAGTCTTTTTTTCTAATAATAGTAAAGAAAATAGCATTTTAAATAAAAGCAGACTACCTTTTAATAATTGTTTTAATTCTAAAATAATATTATAATTAAATTAGCTAGAAAGTAGCTTTATAAATGCTATTTTTGAAAAAAACTTTTTTAAATATACTAATTGTAAAAGTAGAGTTTTTTTTATTTTTTTAATATATTTAGAGTTTTTATTATTTAAAAATAGAATATATTTATTATTATAAATTTTCTATATTAATAAAATAATAATTATTTTAATATTTATAATTAGCTATTTGTAAACTTTAAAATATATTATTTATTTTAGTATTCTTTATTTTTTTTATTATTTTTATTAAAAATTGGCTAAAATTTATACTTTTAATATTAATATTTTAAAATTAAAAACGACTAATTTATAGAATTTTTAAATAATTTGGACAAATTTCCAAAAATTTGCTATAATATTATAAATTTTACTTTATTAATTTTCTTATTTTATAAATTTCTCTTTTTTTTAGATATTTTTTTAGACTTTTTTATTTAATATAGTTGTTTTGCTATTAATTATAATAGTTAGAAAAAATCGTATAAAATTTTGCAAATTATTAAGCTAATAAAAAATCTTTATTTTTGAATATAACTATATACTTTTTTCTACTAATTAATTTTATTTAATAAAAATATTGTATTTAATATTAATTATAATAAATTCTTTATTTTTAAATTGCCTATTATTTAATTTAAAATTAATAATAAATTTATAAATAACCTTTTTTATTAGCTTTTTTTAATAATTAGTTAATTAAATAAATTGTTTTATTTATTTTATTTTACTTTTTAAATATTTAAATACTTTTTTTACTATTGTAGAATTTATTAATAAGCGAATTTCTACTCCTATATTATATAGACTATTAGTTTATAGTATATATTTATCGATTTGGATTTAAATATAGACAATAAATATATTAAATTTCTTCTAACTATTTAATTTAATTATTTATAGTATATAGACTATTATAAAAACTTTTAGTAATTTTCCTAATTTTCCAAATTATTAAAAAATTAGGAAAAATTCTCGCTATTATTATTTTCGTCAATAATATTTAATAAAATTTAAATTGCAATAAAATAATAAAAAAAAATATTTTAAATAATAGTTTTTTTATTTAAGCAATTTTTAATTAAATAACCAATTTTATTATAAACGAAATATTTACAATTATTAATAATTAGAGCTTTTTTTTCCCAAAGTTTAAACGAAAATTGTTTTTAAGTTATTTTCGGGTATTTAGTAATACTATTATTTTGTATTTTTTAAATAACGAAGTTCTATTTTTCGCAATATACTAGACATTTTTTATTAGCCTATTTAATAATAAAAGTAATATTAGTAATTTTATTAGCAAAATTTTTATAAAAAATAAATAGATTTTTCAAATTATTTAATAAGCAAAAGTCGAAATTAGCTAAAATAATTTCGAAAAGTATACATTTATATTTTTTTTTAGCAATATTTACTTTATTTATTAATAAATTAATTATACTAATAAACTAATAAATATTAGTATTTTTATTTTGAAAATTAAATATTATATTTTTAAAGAATTTGCGAATTTTAATACCCTAATTATTATTATAATAAATTACAATTAAAATAGCTACTATTTTAACTATATTTAGAAATGGGTTTTTAATTAATTAATAATAAACTTCGACGAAATTATTAGGGCTTTTTTCCAAAAAAATATTAAATATAATTATATAATTATATTTTTATTTAAATATTTTATTATTTTTTTCCAACTTATTAGCAATTTTAATAATCTATTTATTAAATAAGATTTTATTATTATAGAAAATTTTAAAATAAATTCTTTATTTTTTTATTTTAATATTGTAATTAGGATTATTAGCTTTTTAATTATTACTATAAAATTTAAAAATTAAATAAGTAGCAATTTTAAATAGTTCGAATTTTATACTACTAAAAACGCTATTAAATAGTATAATATTATAAACACCCCGCTTTTTATTATTTTTATTTTTGCTTTCTAATTATTTAATTTTCTTGAAAAAAGTAATTAGCAATTTAACATTTTATTCTTTTTCGCCTACTATTTTGGAATTAAAAAATAAAAAATAATTTAGTATAAATAAATTAAGTATATTAATGTCTTTTTTTTAAAAAAAAAAAATTAATTTAATATAAAAAATAGCGATATTTTTAAAATACCTTTTTCGTAATTAAATACTAACTTCAATTAAATTAGCTTTAATTTTTTTCGTATATAATAAAAACCTTATTAATTTAAAAGGCTTTTTTTTTGTAAATATAAAGTAGGGAAATTCTACTTTATATTTTGCATTGTAGTAATTAATATAGAATTAATTGGATTTTGCTATTATTTATTAATTATTTAACAAACAATAATTTACAAATTTAGAATAGTATTATAATTAGCATTAGAATTGGTATTTTTATTATAATATTATTAACGAAAATTCTAAACTAAAAAAAAAAGGAAATAATTCTATAGAGGGGTTATTTAGTAGGCTATTTATAACTTTTATAGCCATTTGGTAATACAAATCCCTTTAGTAGGCGTACAAACCTCCAAGCGGCCCGTGCTTTTGTAGGTCTATAGGAGGACTGACAATCCGCCCATCTGCTCTTTCTGGGTTCTTAGCTGTCGACCTTAGTCACTTTTGTGGGTCAGTCCTCACACTAGACAATTTGCTTTAGTAGTATTCTAAAACACAATCTAATCCACCTCGCTGGACAGCTCATCCAGCACGGTAATGCCCCTACGGCTTTTATAAACTAGTAGAAGTTCAAAATCAATTAAAACCCAAATCTAATAAAGTACTATTAAAAGAAAACCTAGGTACTATAGCAAATAAAATTGCAAAATTATTGCAAGCGCGTGGAAGCGGAAAGAACCGAGCTGGCAGATTAATATAACCTATACAAAAGAAAGGCCGACAACCTAAGTAAAAAGTTGAAGACTAAACAACTCCAATATACTATTAAAGAGTTCCATAATTTAGTATATATAGAGGAGATTAATAGGCAGCTTAACAGCATTAAGCCGTCCAATATAATTGCGCCGCCAACTATTCGATATAACCTGCCCGAAAAAGCCCGAGTAGCACGTTTATTTTCTCAAACTGCCAAAATAAAAAATAAAAATGAGTTTTACCTACTACAAATAAATCTCGTACGGACAATTGCTCAACTCTACAAGTAAAGAAAAAGCCCGTGCCGTCGTCAAATAAAGCGTAGCTGCAAGACAGTCGTTTTTAAAACATGTGCAGTTCATTTCCGGTCCAATTCGCCAAGTCGCAAGAGGCCGAAGTTAAAAAACAATATCCCTACGCAGCCAGCAACTCAAGTCGCGCCGGAAACGGAGAAGATTCTATTGTCATTTTGCCCTTTCTACAAGTAGGCAAATAATAGAATAGGAAACAGCGAACGGGAAAAAATATAGCGTATCGACAGCCTAGCAAAACATCTTCGCACACAGCACTTCAGAAGACGGACGCCATTTGGGTGCCCTTACGATAGTTGTACCGCAATTCTTGCGAACGCAGGACATTTTGCAAACCACGTAAAGTGTCGGCACCGCTTACATCTACCTACGGCATTTCTTTCATACCAACAACAAGAACCCTCCCGCCATCAAAAACCTAAGGAAGCCCACACGACAACGTCCGGCAAGACGCTCACCGATCCCAAGGCTGCCAAAGTGGGCCGCCGCTCCCGCACCACCACAGGACCCAAGTCCAAGGCCGCTACTGCACCGGCGCCAATGGTTCCTAGCAAGCCCGAAAGCACGTCCATGCCGACTCCCCCGAACTCCCACACCCCTGCTCCGGCACCAGCGCCGACAAGACCCATAATGACAGCCCCTAGCTCTAAGGATATTTCCACACCACCGCCACCACCAGTTCCTAAGGGAACCACCGCTCCGACAGGCACATTGCTGATCTGTCCGTTCTGCAACGGTGACGTCGACGCCGACAACCCAACCGAACACAAGTGCGGCGAAAGTCTCGATGAGCTGCCAGTACGATGTCCATACGGGTACCAGATCTGTCAGGGGATTCTTGGGAGCTTTGAGCATTTGGTCAGTCACGTCCAGCGGCAGCATCCGATGTATCTATTAAGGGTGTAGCCGCTGGCTGGCGGCGTGCCCATGCAGACTCACTTGAACCAGGAGACTCCTGGGTCAGCACCGGCGCCGAGGATCTCTTACCTTCGTCTTCTCGGCCTCCTTGTCTTTGCTCCCTCCTCTGGCTTCTCTGTGGCTGGCAGAGTTGGGGGTGGCTGCTCTGGCTCTCCTAGGAGGCTATCGGCCTTGGGAGAGTTGAGTGGCTGACGCGGCTCTCCTGGGAGGCGGTCGGCCCTAGGAGAGTTGGGGGCTGCTCTGGCTCTCCTGGGAGGCAGTCGGCCCTGGGAGAGCTGGGGGCTACTCTGGCTCTCCTGGAAGGCAGTCGGCCCTGGGAGAGTTGGGGAGGGTGGCTGACACCTCTCCCAGGAGAATTGGAGCCTTGGGAGAGTTGGGGGTGGGCCGAGTTGGCCTTAGGAGAGTTTTGGGGCTGAGTTGGCCTTGGGGCCGAGTTGGCCTTGGGAGAGCTGTGGGGCTAAGTTGGCCTTGGAAGAAATGGGGTGGCTGACGTGGCTCTGGCTCTCCTGGGAGACGATGGGAGGAGGCTGAATTCGATACCTAAGGCTCCTGAAATAGATTGTGGCCGATTTTGATTCCCGATACTTCTCCCAGGAGAGCTAGGGTCTTAGGAGAGCTTGGGGGTGGCTGACGCTTCTCCCAGGAGAGCTGGAGTCTTGGGAGAGCTGGGGGTGGCTGAACACTTCTCCTAGGAGAGCTGGATTGTTTGTTGGATTGGATTGGATTTATTCATAGGCTGTCCCAGCCGCCCTTGGGCGGCTATGCAGCGTACAACTATAAATAGAGGGGTCCCCATTTCCTGCTTCCGGGACCAAAGCTTCTCTTTACAAGAATTGCCCTGCTGCCCACAGGTCTTTCCCATTCAGAGTTGCTCCCCCCCTTCCTCTCAGATCCGGTTCCTCCCCTGCTGACAGTCTTGCTAGTTGTTCTATGTATATGTACTTGTCAGGCCTTTCCTGGCCCTCCTCGACTTCTGTTTGCTAAAATCACTCGTCTACGCGGAGTATTGGAGTACTGTGGGCGGGACCGCCCTGAACTGTTTCAAGAGCCCCGTGCGGAGGAGCATCTTGGCTGCTTGTACCGCCATTGACGAGCTACAGAGAATGCGCTTGATGTCCATGCATGGAGCCCTGCCTGTCCACATCCGGTGTCGCTCTTCCGCCCAGGTCCGGCACTCGATCAGGACGTGCCGTACCGTCTGTGGTCCGTAGCCACACTCGCACTGGTCGGTTTCGGCTTTCTTGATGCTGTAGAGGTACGCGCGCAGGCCGATCTTGCCTACGCGCATCTGTGTGATGACCGAGCTGACTGCTCGGTGTGTTCCATGATGGACCTTTAGGATGTCCTTCCCCGGCTGGACCCCGAGCCTATAGAGCTCGCGACCGTGCTTCGCGTGCACCCAGGCTGCGTCCCACTCGTCCTTCATCTTCGCTCGGATGTTGGATTTCGTGGTGGCCATTAGGGTACGCATCGTCGCAAGGTCCGGTGGCTGTGCGTCCTGGCCCAGGTTGGCGGCTTCCTTGGCTGCTTCGTCGGCTGCTTCGTTTCCCGGCACGCCAACGTGTGCGGGGATCCACCGGAACTGAACCTCCCACCCGTGGTTGCGGAGTTCGTCGAGGGCCTGGACCGCCTCTACAAGGATGTACTGCCCGGATGGGCACTTCGGATTCCGGATCGCTTGGATGGCCGCCTGGTTGTCGGTGAACACAGCGCACCGTCCGGGGGCCGCACCTGCTGCGTGGACGTCCAATGCGATTTGTAGTGCCAGTACGAGCCCCTTGAGCTCTGCTGCGTACACCGTGGAGGTGCTGGAGGTGCCCATATATTGCGTTCTTTTAGCTCGAATGCCGCTGTCTGATAGCATTGGCGCCACCGCTGCGGCCCCTACGTGGTTATTGATCCCACTGCCGTCAGTGTAGATCCGAATTGTCTCGGGCTCCATGGCGTCGTGTTCCTTGATGGCTTCTATGGCGGAGTTGTTGATTCGAATGAACGGTGGCGTCCACCATGGCGGTACCACGTGTGGCTGGCGTTTCTCCAGCCTGTCCAGCTGGAGACTGTGTTTCTGTTCTAACAGGTTTGAGAACCGGTCCAATGGGCTCTGTTCGACCCCCATTGGTATACTATCACCGCTTGTTGTCTGCGCCATGTCGTTGTATAGCGGGCTAGTTCGGATACGCATGGTGGCTTCCAGCGCCGTCTGCTCGAGTTGCTGTTGTACCGGGAGTAGGTTGGCTTCGACATCCACCGCGGCACCGGCCGTGGTTCGGAACGCGCCCGTAACGACCTGGGCGGCTCGTCGTTGGATCCTTCTGATTGCGTTCGTCATAGAGCTTCCCCTGCTCTTCGGGCCGTTGCCCGGCACATACCATGCCGAACAACCGTAGAGCATCTGAGGCACAATCATCGCCCGGTATACGTGTCTGAGGTTGACCATGCCCGTGCCCCACGTCGAGGAGGCCAGGGCCGACAGCGCCGACAGTCGTTTCGTCGCTGCTCTCTCCACCTTCTCGCGGTGGTAGTCCCACCGGAGCCTCGTGTCCATCTGGACGCCTAGGTAGCGGCAGGAACGGGACGCCTGGATCGTGGCGTGCAGCAGGCGGAGTGCGTATGTGCTATTTGCCGTCGGGTCTCTCGTAAAGTGGACCAGCTCGTACTTTGCCGGCGCAAACTGGAACCCGTATTTCTTTGCCCATTCCTCTGCTTTCCGGTGAAGCACTTTGAGGGTCTTGCAGTTGCGCTGCGCGGTCGGTCCTACCGCTAGGGCTGACGCGTCGTCGATATAGCCTACTGCTTCTGTGTCGTCCGTCTTGCATGCCTCGATCAGGTCGGCGTTGTAGAAGAGGTAGAGGATAGGTGATACCGGCGATCCCTGCGGAATGCCCGTTTGGATGGGCGCCGATGGTGCAGTGTACTCTCGTAGCTTCAGGGTGGTAGAGCGGTCGCTGAGGAACGAAGATACCCAGCCTACGATTGTCGGACTCACCCGACGCTTTCGGAGGTTGTGTAACAGCCGCTCCCGCGATACGTTGTCGTAGGCTCCGGATACGTCGAGCAGCAGTAGGGAGGCTACCTTGTTCTCGGACCATGCTTGGTGTATCTTTTGGAGGAGGAAGTGGATGGCGTGGTCGGTCGATGCGAGTTTCCTGCCCCCAGTGTGCCGGCTTGGGAGAAGGCCGTAGACGTCCGCGAGGTAGGCCAGTCGGTTCGCCACGATCGCCTCCAGTGCCTTCCCCAGGGTGTTGAGGAGGGCGATTGGCCGATACGATTTGGGCCGAGTGTAGTCATCCTTTCCTGGCTTCCGGAGGACGACTGTGATAGCCTGTTTGAAGTGTGCCGGGCAGTATCCTTGGCGGAGGCATGCGTTGAACAGGATGCAGAGGCTCGGGAGCAGGATGTCGAGCGTCTGATGCAACACCCCGTTCGGGATGTCGTCTGTGCCTGGCGCCTTGCTTGGGGACGCCCTACGTATTGCCCTCTCGATTTCCGCTACAGTGATGTCTGGGCAGTCGATAGGGGGAGGGTATTGATATCCCTCCAGGTCCGTGAGGTCCGCCTGGTAAGGGGGCGGGAAGAAGGATTGACGCAATACCTCGGCCTTTTCCTCTGGCTGCTGCGCCAGCTCCCCGTCTGGCCGTACGAGTGCAGGCGTATATGCTGGCGTCTCGTTGTGTCTGTTCTTAGCCCACTTGACCAGTTTCCAGAGGCCAGACGGGGATTCGGACGCTTCTTCGACTCTCTGTCGGTGGGTATTGCGGAGTATCTTCTGTATATGTCG